>Ga0008837_100018_pt1 | contig 322331 bp, 298 predicted proteins | sample HotLakConsUCCSLE_FD_65500 | JGI IMG/M metagenome (GOLD analysis project Ga0008837, IMG submission 65500) | Hypersaline microbial mat communities from Hot Lake, Washington, USA - Hot Lake Consortium UCC-SLE | ecosystem: Environmental > Aquatic > Non-marine Saline and Alkaline > Hypersaline >...
CCCACGATCATCGAGGACAACTGCTTCATCGGGGCACGCTCCGAGGTGGTCGAGGGCTGCATCGTGCGCGAAGGGTCCGTCTTGGGAATGGGCGTCTTCATCGGCAAGTCCACCCGGATCGTGAACCGCATTACTGGCGAGATCACCTATGGTGAAGTACCACCCTATTCGGTCGTCGTTGCAGGCTCGATGCCCGGCAATTCACTTATGGGGAACGGACAAGCGGCGCCCAACCTTTACTGCGCCGTGATCGTCAAGCAGGTGGACGAGCAGACCCGGTCCAAGACCGGCATCAACGAGCTTCTGCGCGACTAGGGCCTCCGGGGCGGATATTCGACGGGTCCGCAACCGGTCGCGGTTTCGCATCGCAGGCCCGGTGCGGCCCCGTTCAACATCATCGTGCTGTGAGTCCTGTTCGACGACACCCCTCACCACGGCGACCCGCCGCAGGACAGTGATGGCGGATGAAGCCCGTGCGGTTGCATGGCGCCCAAGGCTCCCCACCTATGTCATGCATGACAAGAAGGAGAGCATCATGGGCCTTGGGCTTATCGCATCGCTGATCGTGGGCGGACTTGCCGGCTGGATCGCCAGTTCGCTGATGGACGCCAAGACAGGGCTTCTCGCCAATATCGGGCTCGGCATCCTCGGGGCAGTGCTGCTGAACGGCGCGCTCGGGCTGATCGGCATCTACGCCGAACGCGCATTCCTGCCGCAGCTTGTGGTTGGGGCCGCCGGTGCCGCTGCGCTGATCTGGATCGTGCGCAAGCTGACATAGGTGCGCTCAGACGCCCGAGCCGTCGCCGATCTTGCCGCGTTGTCCGCCGGTCTGCGCCCGGTCGAGAAGCAGGTGATCGAGGATCACGCACGCCATCATCGCCTCGCCCACCGGCACCGCGCGAATACCGACGCAAGGGTCGTGCCGGCCCTTGGTGACCACTTCGGTCGGGGTGCCGTCGATGCGGATCGACTGCCGAGATGACAGGATCGACGACGTCGGCTTGACCGAAAAACGCACGATGATGTCCTGCCCGGTGGAAATGCCGCCCAGGATACCGCCCGCGTGGTTGGAGCTGTATTCCGGCCCCGTCTCGCCCATGAAGATCTCGTCGGCATTGTCTCGGCCGGTCAGTGCAGCCGCGGCCATCCCCTCGCCGATCTCGACGCCCTTGACGGCATTGATGCTCATCATCGCGGCGGCCAGATCGCTGTCGAGCTTGGCATAGACCGGCGCGCCGATCCCCGGCGGAACACCCCGCGCCACCACCTCGATCATCGCGCCCACGGAATTGTGGTCCTTGCGGCGCAGGAAATCGAGGTAATCCTCCCATTCGGCAGCGACGGCCGGATCGGGGCACCAGAAATCGTTCTGGTCGATCGCGTCCCAGTCGAACCGGGTCCGGTCGATCACCTTGGGCCCCATCTGAACCATGAACCCCTTGACGAACATGCCGGGCACCAGCGCATCCAGCACCTTGCGCGCCACACCGCCCGCCGCGACCCGCGCCGCTGTTTCCCGGGCCGACGAACGGCCGCCACCGCGATAATCGCGGATCCCGTATTTCTGGTGATAGGTGATGTCGGCATGGCCGGGGCGGAACGTCTGGGCGATGTCACCGTAATCCTTGGACCGCTGATCGGTATTCTCGATCATCAGCTGGATCGGCGTGCCGGTCGTCCGGCCCTCGAACACACCCGACAGGATGCGCACCTGATCGGCTTCCTTGCGCTGGGTCGTGTTCTTGTTCTGGCCCGGCCTGCGCTTGTCCAGCCACGGCTGGATGTCAGCCTCCGACATCTCCACACCGGGCGGGCAGCCGTCGACCGTGGCGCCCAGGGCGGGGCCATGGCTTTCGCCCCAGGTCGTGACCCTGAAGACATGACCAAAGGTGTTGAACGACATCGGCGACCTCCTGTTCCAGCGCCCGGACTACGGCAAACCGACCGGCGAGGGAAGGGCCATCCCCCACCCGCACGGCGCGGCATTTCACCCAGGGCCGGACAGAACCCGGAAGAATGGTTCGGTCCGGACGATCCGCACCGCTTGCCTTCCCCCGGCATGGCCCCTAAGTTCCGACCTACCTCGGGGTGCCCGCGACATGCGGGCTGAGATGCCAGACCGGCGAACCCGTTGAACCTGAACCGGCTAATACCGGCGGAGGGAAGGTCATGAGTGCAACCTCACACCTCGCCCCCGTCCGGCAACATGAGTGAGGAAAACCATGAAAAGCCCTCTTTTCCATGTCGCAGGACTGACATTCGCAGCTTCTGCCGCGATGGCACAGACACCTGAACTGACAATCTACACCTATGACAGCTTTGTCACCGAATGGGGCCCCGGCCCCGCGATCGAGGCGGCCTTCGAAGAGATCTGCAATTGCGATCTGGTCTTTTCCGGCCATGGCGACGGGGCGGCCCTTCTGTCGCGTCTTCGGCTTGAAGGGGACCGGACCGATGCCGATATCGTCCTCGGCCTCGATACCAACCTGACCTTCGCCGCGGCCGAAACCGGCCTTTTCGCCCCCCACGGGGTCGACCCCGAACTCGACCTGCCGGTCGACTGGAGCGATCCCCTGTTCCTGCCCTACGACTGGGGCTATTTCGCCTTTGTCGGCAACGAAGGCGGACCGGCGCCCGCATCGTTCGAAGAACTGGCGCAGGGCGACGCCAGCATCGTGATCCAGGATCCGCGTTCTTCCACGCCGGGGCTGGGCCTCGCGCTTTGGGTCCAACTGGCCTACGGCGACCGCGCGGGGGAGATATGGGCCGACCTCGCCGACAATGTGGTGACAGTTACGCCCGGCTGGTCCGAAGCCTATGGACTGTTCCTCGAAGGTGAGGCGGATCTGGTCCTGTCCTACACCACATCGCCCGCCTACCACCTGATCGCCGAGGAAGACGCATCGAAGATCGCGCTCGAATTCGACGAGGGGCATTACATGCAGGTCGAGGTGGCCGGCATCGTCGGCGCAACCGATCAGCCCGAACTGGCCCGACAGTTCATGGAATTCATGGTGTCGGATGCCTTCCAGTCGGTGATCCCGACCACGAACTGGATGTTCCCCGCGGTTATGCCCGAGGCCGGTCTTCCCCAAGGGTTTGGCACGGATATCGACCCCGACGCCGCCTTGCTCCTGTCATCGGAAGAGGCCGAAGAGCTGCGCGAACAAGCGATCGAGACATGGCGCGCGGGCCTGAGCCAATAGCGCACGGCCTACCCCTCTGGCCCGGCAGAATCACTGCCGGGCTGGTCCTGCTTCTGTCGATCGGCACCCTGATCGCCGTAGGCCTGAGGGCCGGCGCGGCCGGCCAGCTTGGCGTGGCCGATTGGGCGGCGATCCGGTTTACCCTGACACAGGCCACCCTGTCGGCGGCCCTGTCCGTGGCGGTCGCGATCCCGGTGGCGCGGGCCCTTGCGCGGCGCTCCTTTCCCGGAAGGCGGTTCCTGATCGCCGTCATGGGCGCGCCCTTCATCCTTCCTGTGATCGTCGCGATCCTCGGCCTTCTGGCCGTGTTCGGCAGGGGTGGCCTGATCAACGGGCTTCTCGGCTGGGCAGGACTGCCCGGCCTCAGCATCTATGGCCTGCACGGCGTGGTCCTTGCGCATGTCTTCTTCAACCTGCCGCTGGCTGTCCGCCTGATCCTGCAAGGATGGGCCGCGATCCCGGCGGAACGTTTTCGCGTGGCGGCCTCCCTCGACATGTCGGTCTGGCGGTATCTCGAATGGCCGATGCTGCGGGCGACGCTGCCCGGCATCTTTCTCGCGATCTTCCTCATTTGCCTGACCAGCTTTGCCGTCGCGTTGACGCTCGGCGGTGGACCGCGGGCCACGACGGTCGAACTTGCGATCTATCAGGCGATCCGGTTCGAATTCGACCTTGGTCGTGCAGCCCTGCTGGCGGGTGTGCAATTCGCCATCTGCGCGACGGCGGCCGCCACCGCGTGGTGGGTCGCGGTCCCGTCGGGCCTGGGCGGCGGGCTCGATCGGGTCGTTCAGCGCTGGGATACCGGGGGGGCGACACGCGCGGCCGATGCGGTCGCGATCGGTCTGGCGGCCTTGTTCCTTCTGGTGCCGCTGACGCTGGTGCTGTCGCGCGGGATCACCGAGATCGCGGGCCTTCCGGCATCGGTCTGGCTGGCGGCGGGGCGGTCGATCGTGGTGGCCCTGGTCTCGGCGTTGCTTTGCGGTCTGGCGGCGTTCACGTTGGCGATGCTGCGCGGCTCGGCACTGGCCGGTCTGGCGGGCACGCTGCCACTTGCGGCGTCGGGGCTGGTCATCGGGACGGGTCTCTTCGTGATCGTGCATCCGATCATGGATCCCGCCCGGCTGGCCCTGCCGGTGACGGCGCTTGTGAACGCGGCCCTCGCCCTGCCCTTCGCCTATCGTGCGCTCGCCCCCGCGCTGGCCGAGGCCGAGTCGAGCCACGGCCGGCTGGCCGAAACGCTTGGCATCAAGGGGATGGCGCGGGTCAGGCTGATCCTGCTGCCGCGCCTGCGGGGGCCACTTGGCTTTTCGCTGGGCCTTGCTGCTGCGCTCAGCATGGGCGATCTGGGGGTGATCGCGCTTTTTGCCGGCGACGCGGAGGAGACCCTGCCACTGGCGATGTATCGCCTGATGGGGGCCTACCGCATGGACGCCGCATCAGGCGCGGGTGTTCTGCTTGTCTTGCTGAGTTTCGGCCTGTTCTGGCTCTTTGATCGGGGAGGCCGTCATGATCGTGGCTGAGGGATTGCAATTCGACGCACTGGATCTTGGGCAGGGCGACTTCTCCCTGACGGCCGACTTCACGCTGGCGCCGGGCGGCGTGACCGCACTGATCGGGCCATCGGGTGCCGGAAAATCGACCTTGTTGTCCGCGATCGCGGGGTTTCTGGCTCCCCGCTCAGGGGCGATCCGCTGGAACGGGCAGGACATCACGCGGCTTGCCCCTGCCCGCCGTCCGGTCAGCATCCTGTTTCAGGACAACAACCTGTTTCCCCACCTCCCGGTCTGGAAGAACCTCGGCCTTGCCCTTGATCCCGCGCTGCGCCTTTCGAAGACCGATAGAGACCGGATTGACGACATGCTGGACAGGATCGGTCTGTCGGGGCTGGCGGATCGGCGCCCCGGTGCGCTGTCGGGCGGACAGGCCAGCCGCGCGGCCCTTGGCCGGGTGCTTCTTGCGGATCGCCCGGTTGTCCTGCTGGATGAGCCCTTCGCCGCGCTCGGGCCTGGTCTTAGGCAGGACATGCTGGGCCTTGCCGCGCGCATGATGGGCGAGGCGGGGCGCACGATCATCCTCGTGACCCATGACCCGGATGACGCGCTGCTGGTGGCTGAACGGACGATGCTCGTGATGGATGGCAGCGTCCAGCCCCCCCGGGACACAACGGCCCTCTTTGCGGATCCCCCCGAAGGGCTGCGCCGCTACCTTGGCAATTCCGGGCCGCCGCGGGCCTGACCCCCGCGCAAAGGACAAAGGGCGCGCCATTGCGGCACGCCCTTCATCCACGGGTTCGATCTTGCTCCGACGGTCAGCTTTCGCGGGGATGCTTGACCGGCGCCCAGATACGCTTGTTCGTGAGATAAAGCAGGGCTGCCAGCACGATCAGGAAGATCACACCCGTCAGACCGGCTTCCTTGCGGGCATTCAGCTTGGGCTCTGCCGTCCACATCAGGAACGCGGAGACATCCTCGGCGATATGGTGCAGCTCCGTGGAATGGCCATCGGCATAATCGACATCATCCCCGTAAAGCGGAGGCGCCATCGAGATGTAGGAGCCATAGATCGTCGGATCGCCATTCTCGTCCTTGCAGGTATCAGGAATGGCGCCATTTGCAAAAGCCGTGTTGTAATATCCGTCCATCGGCTCACCCTCGAGGGCGCATTCCGGCTCGTCCACATAACCGGTCATCAGCGAGGCAATGTATTCCGCGCCGCCCATCCCCTTGAACAGCTGGTTCAGACCCGTGCCATACGGCCCGTGGAACCCGGCCCGCGCCTTTGCCATCAGGCTGAGGTCGGGCGCTTCCTGAAGCTGACTTTCAGGGAAATGATCGGCGGGCGCTCCCGGGCGCCAGTCGCCCTCGCCGTCGAACAGGGTCTCGTCCCAGATCTCGTAGAATTCCGCATAGGCGCGCATCTGCTCGTCGGGGAGCTGCGGGCCGCCGTCATCCGCGAGGTTGCGGAACGCGACATATTGCAGCCCGTGGCAAGAGGAACAAATCTCGGTATAGACCTGAAGCCCGCGCTGAAGCTGCATCTGGTCGTAGCTTCCGAACGGCCCCTCGAAGGGGAAGTCGAAATCCTCGACATGAGCCTCGCCCGCCGCGAAGGCCGGGGCGGACATGCCGCCCGCGACCAGACCAAGAGCGACGGCCGTGGAGAGTGTGATCTTTTTCATCATCGGTCTCTGAAGTCCTTTTCACTCGGCCGGGGCGGCAGCGGCGGAGCCGGAGCCCTTGGCATCGTTGACGCCGTAATGTGCGTTGAAGTCGTCCTCGATGGTCGACGGCGGTGTTGTCGGCTTCTCGATCACGCCCAGCAGCGGGAGGATCACGAGGAAATAGGCGAACCAGTAGACCGAGCCGATCAGGGCGATGATCGGGTAGATTCCTTCGGCCGGCATGGCGCCTGCCCACATCAGGACGATGAAATCGACCACGAGGAGTGCGAACCACCACTTGAACATCGGGCGATAGCGACCGGACCGGACGCTCGACGTATCAAGCCAGGGTGCCAGAGCCATGACCACGATCGCGCCGAACATCGCCACAACGCCGAAGAACTTGGCGTCGATGATGCCGAAGGACACCCATTCGACAAAGATCACCAGCCAGACATCAGGGGTAAAGGCCCGCAGGATCGCGTAGAACGGCAGGAAATACCATTCGGGCACGATATGCGTGGGCGTCACGAGGGGGTTGGCCTCGATGTAGTTGTCCGGGTGGCCGAGATAGTTGGGCATGAAGCCCACGACCGCGACGAACACCGCCAGGATCACAGCCAGCGCGAAGAGGTCCTTGATCACGAAATAGGGCCAGAAGGGAAGCGTGTCCTTCTGAGCCTCTTCCTTGGAGGCGCGGCGCACTTCGACCCCGGTGGGGTTGTTGTTGCCCGTCGAATGGAAGGCCCAGACATGCACGATCGTCAGACCGAGAAGGACGAAGGGCAGCAGGTAGTGCAGCGAGAAGAACCGGTTCAGCGCCGGCTGGCCGACCGCAGACGCGCCCAGCAGCCAGGTCTGGACAGCCTCGCCCACGAAGGGGATGGCGCCGAAGAGGCCGGTGATCACCGCGGTGCCGTGGAACGACATCTGGCCCCAGGGCAGAACGTAACCCATGAAGGCCGTGCCCATCATCAGAACGAACATCAGGATGCCGATGATCCACGTCACTTCGCGCGGGCTCTTGTAGGAGCCGTAATAAAGCGAACGGAAGATATGCGCATAGACCGCCACGAAGAACAGTGATGCGCCGTTCATGTGGAAATAGCGGATCATGTGCCCGCCATTGACGTTGCGCATGATGTGCTCGACCGAGGCAAAGGCCATGTCCACATGCGGGACGTAATGCATCACAAGAACGATGCCGGTCGCGATCTGAACGACGAGCGTGAAGACCAGAACGATCCCCCAGATCCACATCCAGTTAAGGTTCTTGGGGGTCGGGATCATCAGCGTGTCATACATCAGACCGACGATCGGAAGCCGCGAATGCAGCCATTTCTCGCTGGCTGATTTCGGCTCGTAATGGTCGTGGGGGATACCGGACATATTGACCTCCTCAGCCGAGCTGAATGGTTTCTTCGTCCACGAAGGACGCAACGGGAACGGGCAGGTTCAGCGGCGCGGGCCCACGACGGATACGGCCAGCCGTATCGTAGTGCGAACCGTGGCACGGGCAGAACCAGCCCCCGAAATCACCCGATTCACCAAGCGGGACGCAACCAAGATGCGTGCAGATACCCATCTGAACGAGCCACTTGCCCTCTTCGTCGAGAGACCGGTTCTCGTCGGTCGCGGGCGCCTCTTCAGACAGGTTCTCGTTCCAGGCAAGCGGGTCGGGAAGCGAGTCTACATCGACCGAACGGGCCTCTTCGATCTCTTCCGGGGTCCGGTAACGGACAAAGACGGGCTTGCCCTGCCACAGAACCGTGATCTGCGACCCTTCGGACACGCCGCTGATATCGACGCGAATCGAGGCTAGCGCCTGGACGTCCGCCGAGGGGTTCATCTGGTTGACGAGGGGCCAGACAGCCGCGCCGGTCGCAACCGCGCCCGCACCGGCCGTGGCATAGTATAGGAAATCGCGGCGTGTGCCCTGATGATCATCTGCGTGTGACACGAGGGTTAATCTCCGTTTTTCTTAGGCCCTGAGGCTCTTGCGAACAGGACTCCGCGGCGGATTCCGCCTGACAGTCGCGCGCTGTTTAGCCATCCTTTGCCCCATCGTCCAGCGGACAATAGGGCGCAGGGTCTTGAGGTTAGGTTGATCCTCGTTCTAGCCGACCCTGACGGCCCATCAATCCGGCGCGCCATTCTGACGCAAGCGGCCGAGCCATGGCCCCGAGGCGAGGACGGTTGCCGCAATGCGGAAAACAGCCTATCTTGGTCCTCAAGTCTGCTGGCCGTCAGTCCGGATAAACAATTTGCCACATCGAGCGATGTCATCAAGTGTGTTGCGTGCGGGATCGGGTCTCGTCATGATTGCCCTTTACTGCGGCCCGGCAGCCGCCGAAGTCCAGTTCAGCATCTATGGCGGGCTGCAGACGTCGCCGCATTCGCCGGTAACAATCTCGGGCGACAGCACGATCCCGGATCAGGATTTCACGGCGGGCTGGGACGGCCGGTCATTCGAGGCGCCCCCCTATTACGGTATCCGTGCCACATGGTGGCCAAGCGATTCGTTCGGCATCGGCTTCGACGCCAATCACGCCAAGGTCTATGCAGATGGCGAGACAATCGAGGAAACCGGCTTTGAAAGGTTCGAATTCTCGGACGGTCTGAACATCCTGACGGTCAACGCCTACAGGTCATGGTCCGGCGCACTTGGAAACCTGAGCCCCTATATCGGCGGGGGTGTGGGCGTTTCGGTGCCTCATGTGGAACTGACCGAGGGCACGTCCGAAACCTCCGGCTACCAGCTGACCGGCCCGGCCGTTGCCTGGATGGCGGGCGCGACCTTCCCGCTCAGCGATCAGTGGGAAGTCTTCGGGGAATACAAGGGCACCTTCTCGATGAATTCGGCCGACCTTGAATCGGGCGGCACGCTGGAGACGGACATCGTCACCAACTCAATCAACCTTGGTGTCAGCTTCAACTTCTGAAGCGAATTGTCTGATTTCGGGAATATGGTCGGAGTGAGAGGATTCGAACCTCCGACCCCCTGCTCCCGAAGCAGGTGCGCTACCAGGCTGCGCTACACTCCGACCGTGGCGCGGGACGTATCGCGAGAACCCGGTCTTGGCAAGCCCTCTCTTGAGGTCTAGTCGCGCCGGGTTGGCCCCATCCCCGATCGCCCGGCAAGCCCGAAAAGATTGGGCTTTCGTGCGATGGTTCCGGTTTCGGGTCTCTGGCGGCTTTGCAGGACGGGCCTGTTGCGCGATGTCCCGGCCCTGCTTTCCCGCAGAACGATGTAGAGACCGCTTGCGATGATGATCGTGGCGCCTGCCACCGTCTGCAATCCGGGCAATTCGCCGAAGATCAGCGCGCCGAACAAGGTGGCCCACAGTATCTGCGAATATTGCATCGGCGCCACGATGACCGCCTCGCCCGCCTTGTAGGCCGCGATGATCAGCAAACCCCCGGCCGAGCCAAGGATCGCCATGCCGGCGAAGAACCCCAGATGGGCAAGTTCGGGCGGCTCATAGACCCAGGGCATCGCGATCGCCATCACGATGAAGTTCGCCATCATCGGATAGAGCAACAGGACGACAGAGCGTTCTTCCGGGCCGATCTTGCGCACGATCACAGAGGCCACGGCCCCGCCCAGGGCCGCCGCCAGCGCGGCAAGGTGGCCCAGCGTCAATTCGTTCCCATTGGGATCGAGAACGATGATCACCCCCACCAGTCCTACCAGAACGGCGATCCAGCGCCGAATGCCCACCTTTTCGCCAAGGATCGGGATGGCAAGGATGGTGATCATCAGCGGCGAGGCGAAGATGATCGCATAGACATCCGCAAGCGGCAGGACCGAAAACGCGTAAAAGGCCGTGATCCCCGTCAGAAGGGCGGCGATCGTCCGCAATGTCACCCACCAGGGATGAACGGGCAGCAACGTCCCGGGCCGGGCATCGCGCATCAGGATGAGGATGGCGATCGGAAAGCTGAACAGCACGGAAAAGAAGATCAGCTGAAACGGCGAATAGCCGACGCCCATCAGCTTCACGATCACATCATGCGACGAATACAGCCCGAAAGCCGCCAGCGCCAGAAGCGCACCTTTCAGATTGCCACTCATCGGGGATGTCTCGCCAGTTCGGGTTTCCACCGACTCGACAGGCTGTGCCGGCGCTTGTCAACGGATCTCGGACAACTTCGCCGGAAGGAAGGTGCCGTTGGCCGCGCATCACGGCGCGGGCGGCCAACGGCGATCGGGTCAGAGGCTGGCGTCGAGGGCCGCGACGATGGCGTCGCCCATTTCGGCGGTGGTGACGGGATCCTTGCCCTCTTCGCCCAGAAGGTCCGGCGTGCGATACCCGTCGGCCAGAACCTTTTCGATCGCCTGTTCCAGACGGGTCGCCTCATCCCCCTGATCGAAGGAATAGCGCAGCGCCATCGCAAACGACAGGACACAGGCGATCGGGTTGGCCTTGCCCTGGCCCGCGATGTCGGGAGCGGAGCCGTGAACCGGCTCATAGAGCGCCTTGGGCCGGCCATTCGCCATCGGCGCGCCGAGCGAGGCGGACGGAAGCATCCCCAGCGACCCGGTCAGCATCGCGGCCGCATCGGACAAGAGATCGCCAAACAGGTTGTCGGTCACGATCACGTCGAACTGCTTGGGCCAGCGGCACAGCTGCATGGCGCCCGCATCGGCATACATGTGGCTGAGTTCGACATCGGGATATTCACGCTCGTGCACCTCGGTCACGACCTGAAGCCACAACACGCCCGATTCCATGACGTTGGCCTTTTCCATGGAACAGACCTTGTTGCTGCGCTTGCGCGCAAGCTCGAACGCGGACCGGGCGACGCGGGCAATCTCGCTTTCGGTATAACGCTGGGTGTTGATGCCCACACGCTCGTTGCCTTCGGTATGAATGCCGCGCGGCTCGCCGAAATAGACGCCTGAGGTCAGTTCCCGGATGATCATGATGTCGAGACCGGCAACCACGTCTCGCTTGAGCGACGAGAAATCGGCCAAGGCGTCAAAGCACTGGGCCGGGCGCAGGTTGGCGTAAAGGTCCATTTCCTTGCGCAGGCGCAACAGGCCGCGTTCCGGCTTTACGCTGAAATCCAGGTCGTCGTATTGCGGACCGCCCACCGCGCCCAGAAGAACGGCGTCGACCTGTTGGGCCTTTTCCATGGTGGCATCGGTCAGGGGCGTGCCATGCGCGTCATAGGCACAGCCGCCCACGAGGTCTTCGGAGACGTCGAAATTCAGGCCGCGCTTGTCGCCGAACCAGCCGATGACTTTCTTGACCTCGTCCATGACTTCGGGGCCGATACCGTCACCGGCAAGGATCAGAAGAGAAGGGTTCGCCACGGGCAGGCTCCTTTGGGGCAATTGAGCGAAGAAGTGTTCCGCAGCGGCGTAGCCCCTTGCCCGAAGGGGGTCAAGTTTCGGCAGACCGGCACAGCGCATCGAGACGCTCTGCCAACATGTCCCAGACCCGCCTGATCCGCGGCGTGCGGCGCATCGCCTCGTGTGCCGTCAGCCAGACCTCGAGCGGCGGGATCGGGAGACCGATGTCGATCTCCACGAGATCCGGGTCCGACAAGCCCACGACCCTCTGGCCAAAGCCGATGCCGCATCCGGCCCGGACCAGCGCCCAATTGGCGAGGTTGTCGTCGCAACGGACCCGGAACCAGCCCCTCTGGGCCGGGAAACCGGCATCCCGCATCCCCGCGATGATGGCCTCGTTCGCGTCATAGCCCACGAGGTCATGCCGGGCGAGATCCTCGGCCGAATTCGGCACGCCCCGTTCCTCGACATAGCGCCGCGCCGCGAACATCCTGATCGGCAGGTCGCCCACATGCCGGGTCACGAGGTCCAGCTGGGTGGGCCGATACATCCGGATCGCGATATCGGCCTCGCGAAGCAGAAGGTTCGATGTCTGGTCGGACGGCACCAGCTCGATCTGGATCTCGGGGTGTTGGGCCCGGACCTCGGCGATCATCGCGGGCAGATGAAAGAAGGACAGCATGTCGCTTGCCGTGATCCGGACCGTCCCGGCAAGATCGGAGTCGCGACCCGCAGCCGCCAGCGCGATGCCGTTGACGGCGTCGCGCATCTGACGCGCACGCGGCAGGATGGCGAGGCCATCATCGGTGAGCGTGAAACCCTTCGGATGACGCTGGAACAGTTCGATCCCGAGGTCCCGTTCCAGCGCGGCGATATGGCGGCCAAGGGTGGGCTGGCTGGTGCCGAGCCTGCGCGCCGCCTGAGACAGGCTGCCGCCTTCGGCCACGGCGAGGAAGGCCTCGAACAGGGACCAATCGGGTGTCTTCTCCATTCAAAAATGAATACTGGATCGCCTTTTTCTGTCAATTCCTTTCCGAAATGGAATGGCGCATGCCTGTCGCATCTTATCAAGGAGACCATGCCATGACCGGAACCGTCCTCATCCTCGGCCCATCAGGAAAGATCGGCACCCATGCGATCCGCGCCTTCGAGGCACGCGGCTGGACCATCCGCCGCTACCTGCGCGGCACCGACATGACCGCCGCCGCCCAGGGCGTCGATGTCATCGTGAACGGGCTGAACCCGCCGAATTACCACGACTGGACGAACCAGATTCCCGCCATCACGCGACAGGTCATCGCCGCCGCAAAGGCCAGCGGCGCGACGGTGATCATCCCCGGAAACGTCTATGTCTATGGCGAGACCGGCGGCATCTGGGACGAGACGACGCCCCACCGTGCCACCACGCGCAAGGGCCGCATCCGGATCGAGATGGAAAAGGCCTATCGGGCGTCAGGCGTCCGGACGATCATCCTTCGCGCCGGGAATTTCATCGACCCCGATCGCAATGGCGACATCTTCAAGGTCATCACGCTTCCCGATACAGAGAGGCGCAAGATAACCAGCCCGGGCGATCCCGGCGCGATGCAGTCCTGGATCTGGCTGCCCGATTGGGCGCGGGCGGCCGAGCAATTGGCGCAAAAGCGCGACGACCTCTCCCCGTTCGAGGATGTGCCGATGCCCGGGTTTTCATTCTCTCATGACGATCTGGCAGAGCGGCTGACCGCGCTGACGGGGACGCGCTACTCGATCAAGGGGTTTCCCTGGTTTGTGATGCGGCTTGCCTCTCCGTTCTGGGAACTGGCGCGCGAGGTGCTGGAGATGCGCGGCCTTTTTTCCACGCCGCACAGGCTGGGTTCAGCGAAATTCGACCAGCTGCTCCCGGATTTCCGGGCGACACCCCTCGACGAAGTTCTCACCCGCCGCGTGCTCGAGGCGCAGGTCGACCCAGACCATGCGGTGCGGGCCGGCCGCAAGGCCGTCTTCGCCAAGTAGCGCCCGCCCCGGCGCGTCCTGCCCGGGCCAGAAGACGCCCGCCCCCGCAACATCGAGATTGGCGGAGGGCAGGACATAGCTGACCCTCAGGTTGCCGGGCGCGCCATCCGGCCAATCCGCGGTATCAAGGGCAGGGTCACCCCTCTGTTCGGGATCGGCTGCCTGTGCCCCCCCGACCGAGGCGGGGCGCGGGTCAATGATCCGCGGGTCATCCAGAAACGCCTGCATCGCGGCGCTGTCGCCATCACCGTCCGACGGATCGAGGTTCGAATTCCCGATGATCACGAACCTTTCGGAAACAGCACCGATCCTGTCATCGAGGACATGCCGCCAAAGGCGAAGTTCGTCCCGCGCGCGCAGGCCGTTTCGATCTTCGGGACCGTCAAAGACGGGCGGCGTCGCGGACCAGGCCAAGAGGTCGACCCGCGTGCCGTCGATCACGGCAGGCACGATCCAGTGCGACGTGGAGGAAAGGCGCTGGACCTCCTGCGCCTGTTCGCTGGGGAAGGCAGACCCGTCGGGCCAGCGCGGCAGCGTCGCCCCCGGCATCTGCGCCCAGATCACATGGGACAGGTCCTGCACCCCGCAGAGCGGAAACCGCGACAGGATGGCAAGTCCGGCCTGTCCGGTGAACCATCCGAACCCCTGTGCATCGCGCGGCTCGCCCGTGCGGCCATTGCCGTCCAGATCCAGACCCGTCTCCAGCCCGGAATTGCCCGGCCCGGCAAAGCGGTATGGATAGTCGACCCCGGTCTCGCGAAGTGTTTCGGCAAGGGCGGCAAGGGCGGCATTGCCGCTATCCCAATCCATCGCGGTCAGGACGACGATATCGGCCGACACCTCGGTCATGATCGAAACGATGGCGGCAAGCTGCGCATCCTCGCCGCGCAGGATATCGCGAAGCAGAAGTCCGGGCCCGTCCCGGCCAAGCGGCGCGGCAAAGGTTGCGACGCGTATCAGGCCATCGCGATGGGTCTCTGCCAGAACCGGTTGCGCGATGCCCGCCGCCAGAAGGGCCCGGATCAGGAAACGGCGAGCGATTCCTGCGCTGCCTGATCGGTGGATTTCGCATGTGCCCGTTCCCGCTGGCGGCTGATCATGTCGGCCACCCGGCCAAGGGCGATACCGCGCATCAACAGGCTTGCAGGAAGGAACGCCCATGCGGTTGTCGTCCAGATAAGGGTATGCGGGTTCGCCAGATTGACCGGATCGATGTAATCCGAGGCCAGCTTCACAAGTGCCGGGATAATGAAAGGCAGCAAGAACCCTAATATAAGGTTAAGCTGCGCGTCCCGGTTCAGACGGCTGACGACGTCGCCCCCGGCCGTCGGGTCGAATGTGGGCAGGTTCACCCAGACATTGAAGCTTCCGGCATGGGCGGGCCAGCTGCGTATGCGGATGTAGAAGAAGAAGATGGCCAGCGACAGGATCGAGACAAGGTAGCTCAGCCCTGCCGCAACCCGCACGCTTTCGACCAGCGCCGCATCGGCGTTGGCCGGCAGCATCAGCACGATCAGGCGCACGGGCGAATAGGGAAAGTCGATCGCCTCCCCGATGATCGTGCCTGTGGTTTGTGACAGCTTGGTCAGGGTCGTCGGCTCGACCTCGCCGCGCAGGATCAGGCTCAGGCAGAACACCGTGACGAACAGGGCGCCGAATCGCAGACGGTTGAAGGGCGGCGCGTCCCTGAACTCGACAAGGCTGGGATAGTTCGACTGGTATTCCACGATAGTGAAGATCGCGGCGATCAACGCCACGAGAGCGACCGTCTGCGCCGTGTTGCTGGTTGTCCCGGGAAGCAGGACCGATGGCAATGCAATGAGCAATACCACCAGAACGGCCCGCAGGATGGCTCCTGAAAGTCGGCTCAACATCATGCCTCTGTCCTCAACCCGGCCAGGGGCGGTGCTTTGCCGCCCACTTGTTCCAGTTTGATTGCGCCGAAAGACGCTCTGCCTCAGTTTCGCCATAATTTAGCCCCGCTCCGAAAACCCGGACAACGTCGATTAAGTCTTGCTTAACGAACGGGGCGGTTTTGCGGCCTAGATGGTGCGGGAATGCAACCATTTTGCAGCGCCGACGCGGCTCTGTGCGGTCATTCACAACATGTTCCAGACCGCCGCACGGATTGACCTTTATATGCCCCACTCGCGCATATCTAGCGGTTCTCCGCCATGCCCTTGGCAGGGCTGGATCTTCGGCCGTGATGTCTTGCCTGGAAACCACCCCCCGGCGGTTTCCAGATCAGGCCCCGATCATCTGCATGTCCGGTCGGCGGGTCGTTTCAGACCCAGGGGCGCGCCTGCGCCGCGGCCGCTTCGAACGTGTCGATCGCGGCCGCCTTTTCCATCGTCAGGCCGATATCGTCGAGCCCGTTGATCAGACAATGCTTCTTGAAACCATCAACCTCAAAGGTAAATTTTTCCCCCTCGGACGTGGTGATCGTCTGCTCTTCGAGGTCGACCTCGATCCGCGCGTTGGAGCCTTTTTCGGCATCCGCCATCAGCCTATCCACCTGATCTTGCGGCAAAACCACCGGAAGAATGCCGTTCTTGAAACAGTTGTTATAAAAAATGTCGGCAAATGACGTTGAGATGATGCAGCGAATTCCGAAATCCGCCAGGGCCCAGGGCGCGTGTTCGCGGGATGAGCCGCAGCCGAAATTGTCGCCCGCGACAAGAATCGAGGCCTCGCGATATTGCGGCTGGTTCAGGACGAAATCGGGGATCTCGTTGCCGTCGCGATCATAGCGCATCTCGTCGAACAGGTTCACGCCAAGGCCCGACCGCTTGATCGTCTTCAGGAACTGCTTGGGGATGATCATGTCGGTGTCGATGTTGACCAGCGGCATCGGCGCCGCGATCCCGGACAGCGTAGTGAATTTTTCCATGGGTCGATCCTCTCTGGCCATTCCGCACGACGATCGGACGGCGCGTTGGCGCCCCCCCCGGCGAAGGTCGATGCTTTCTGCCCCAAGGGCATGTGTTGTTCAAGACGATGCAGGCTTGATCCAGATCAATTATACATATTCGATTTCTTGTATATGTAGGGAGAATCAATCACTGGAGGCATCCATGGAACAAACGGATCGACAGCGGGCGGGTTATGCGCCCCTCTACTTTCTTGCCGCTCTTGGCGCCGGTGGCCTTTCCGTCACCTTCTTTCTCTATCTCATGTTCTGGGTCCCGCATCCCGGCCAGCCCGTCCCCATCTTCGAAGACATCATGGCGGCGTTCACTGCCGGATCCGTGCTGACCAAGGGCATGATCGTCGCGGCCTGGGCGGGCATCCTCTTCTTTTCGTTCATGCTGTTCCGGATGCTGGCATGGAACCTGTCGACGCTGGCGCAATATCGCCAGACACCGGCCTACGAGGCCCTTCTCAAGTCGAATGCCGGCACCCAGTTGATGGCCGTGCCGCTGGCGCTGGCGATGGCGGTCAATGTCGGCTTTGTCCTCGGGCTGGTCTTCGTGCCGGGCCTTTGGTCGATCGTCGAATACCTGTTCCCGGTCGCGATGGCCGTTTTCGTGCTGATCGGCGCCTACGGGCTCAAGCTTTATGGCCGGTTCCTGTCGGCGCGGCTCAAGGAGGGCGGCTTTGACTGCGCCAAGAACAACTCCTTTGCCCAGACGCTTCCGGCCTTCGCGTTTTCGATGGTTGCCGTGGGCCTTGCCGCGCCCGCCGCGCTGAGCGCGGTCCCCGCAACCGTCGCGATCAGCCTGATGCTGTCGACCTTCTTCGTGGTGCTGTCGCTGATCATCGCGGCCGCGACCATGATCCTCGGTCTGCGCTCGATGATGGAGAACGGCGCCAATGCCGAGGCTGCGCCCACGCTCTGGATCGCGATCCCGCTGATCACCGTGCTTGCCATTGCCTGGATGCGCCAGGGCCATGGTCTGCACGTTCACTTCGATGTTCATGGCGGTGATGCCGGCAGCTTCACGCTTCTGATGCCGCTGCTGTCGATCCAGCTGATCGTGGGTCTATTCGGTTGGGCGGTCATGCGGTCGCAGGGCTATTTCGGCCGCTTCGTCTCGGGCCCCGAGCGCAGCCCCGTCAGCTATGCGCTGGTCTGCCCCGGTGTCGCGCTGTCGGTCATGTTGCAGTTCTTCGTCAACAAGGGCCTTGTCGAGGCCGGCATCATCGAGAAATTCTCGGCCGTCTACTGGGCCGCGACCGCCCCTTCCCTGATCTTGCAGGCCGCGACAATTGCGCTGGTCTTCATGCTGAACGCAAAGCATTTCGGGCGGGACCGGACCCCTGTGGCGGCCCTCCCCGCCTGACCGGTCCCGGTGAGACCCGAAATCGCGGCCCCGCCCGGAGTTGGCCCGGGCGGGGCCTTTTTTCACCGCATCTGTCGCCTAAACGAAAAAGGCCGCCCTGAACGGGGCGGCCTTTGCGATTCGGACAGGACGGCCCGTCTACATCATCTCGCGCACATCCGTCAGACGCCCGGTCACGGCCGCCGCGGCGGCCATGGCAGGGCTCATCAGGTGGGTGCGACCGCCACGGCCCTGACGACCCTCGAAGTTGCGGTTCGAGGTGGCGGCACATCGCTCTCCCTCGGACAGTTGGTCGGGGTTCATGGCAAGGCACATCGAACAGCCCGCAAGGCGCCATTCGAATCCGGCCTCCTTGAAGATGTCGGCAAGACCCTCTTCCTCCGCCTGGGCGCGCACAAGGCCCGACCCGGGCACGACCATCGCGCGTTTCACCGCGATCTTCTTGCCCTTCAGGATCTCGGCCGCGGCGCGCAGATCCTCGATCCGGCCATTGGTGCAGGACCCGATGAAGACGGTGTCGATCTCGATCTGGTTCAGCGGTGTGCCGGGCGTCAGCCCCATGTAGTCGAGCGACCGCTTCGCCGCGCCGACCTTGCCACCCTCGAAATCCTCGGGTGCGGGCACGACCGAGGTGATGGGCAGCACATCCTCGGGCGAGGTGCCCCATGTCACGACCGGCGCGATATCCTCGCCGCGGATGGTGACGACCTTGTCCCAATGCGCGTCATCATCGGAATAGAGCGTCTTCCACCAGGCAAGGGCGGCGTCCCATTGCGCACCTTTCGGGGCATGGGGGCGGCCCTTGACGTAGTCGAATGTCTTTTCGTCCGGCGCGATCAGGCCAGCACGCGCGCCGCCCTCGATCGCCATGTTGCAGACGGTCATCCGGCCTTCCATCGACAGATCGCGGATCGCCTCGCCGCAATATTCGATGACATAGCCTGTCCCGCCGGCGGTCCCGGTCTTGCCGATCACAGACAGCGTGATGTCCTTGGCCGTGACACCCGGGGCCAGCTTGCCCGTGATCTCGACCTTCATGTTCTTGCCCTTGCGCTGGATCAGCGTCTGGGTCGCAAGGACATGCTCGACCTCCGAGGTGCCGATGCCGTGGGCCAGCGCGCCGAATGCCCCATGCGTGGCTGTATGGCTGTCACCGCACACCACGGTCATGCCGGGCAGCGTCCAGCCCTGTTCGGGGCCGACGATATGCACGATGCCCTGCCGCACGTCGGAGACGGGATAGTAATGGATGCCGAAATCCTTGGCGTTCTTGTCGAGCGCGGCGACCTGGATGCGGCTGTCCTCGGGCATCTGGTCGGGGTTCTCGCGGCCCATGGTGGTGGGCACGTTGTGATCGGGCACGGCGATCGTCTTTTCCGGTGCGCGCACCTTGCGACCCGCCATGCGCAGCCCTTCGAATGCCTGGGGGCTGGTCACCTCGTGAACGAGGTGGCGGTCGATATACAGAAGGCAGGTGCCGTCCTCGGCCTCGTGGGCCAGGTGAGCATCCCAGATTTTGTCATAAAGCGTCTTGGGGGACATGGGTCCACTCCCGGTGATGTCAGAATGTCGGAAACGTCGGAAAGGACGGGCAGCTATAGACGCGCCAGCACCGTGCGCGCCGCACCGTGAAACCGCTCGATCAGGCGGGTCCGGTCACAGATGGTGAAGATGCGTTTCATGTCTGCCCGGATACACCCATGACCCCTTGCATCGCAAGGCCCGGATGATCCAGCGTGCCGGGCCCGCCGTAACAGTCACAGGCAAACAGAGGTGTGCAATGTCCGTCCTGTCCAGAATGCTTGCCGGTGCGGCGGCGGCCCTGCCGGTCGGCGCCTCGGCCGACAGCTATGGCAAATACGATTCACCGCCCTACACGGTCGAACAGCGGATCGGGGAGGTCGAGATCCGGCGATACGCTCCCCATATCCTCGCCGAGGTGACGGTCTCGGGTGACCGGTCAGGCGCGCTGAGCCGCGGATTTCAGGTTCTGGCCGGATACATCTTCGGCGGCAATACCAGCAGTGCAAAGGTCGCGATGACCTCGCCCGTCGCGCAATCCGAACGCATCGACATGACCGCGCCCGTCGGTCAATCGGGCGGCGAGGGATACTGGACGGTCACCTTCATGATGCCCTCCGATTACAGCATGGAGACGTTGCCGACACCCGACAGCCCGTCGATCCGGCTTGTCGAGGCGGGCGGCGACAGGCAGGCCGTGCTGATCTATTCCGGCAGACCCACGACAAGCGCGGTCGAGGCGCGAGAGACAGAGTTGCGCAGCGCGCTCGATGTTGCCGGCATTTCCTATCGCGAGCCTGCGCATTACCATTATTACGACGCGCCGATGACCCCGCCCTGGAAGCGCCGGAACGAGGTTGCCTTCACCCTCGACTGACAAGCGGCGGCGCACCTCCGCCGCCGATCTACGGCTTGCTAAGGCAATTCGCGGTATGCAACGCTCGGTCACCCCAAGTGGCAGAGGATGCAGGTGGCGAACCATATCCAGGACGATCCCCCCGGCCCCGAGGCCCCCGAACCGCCCGCGGATTCGCTCGAGGATTTCATAGATATCGGACAGTCGCTTCTGGATCAGGGGCTGACCTTGGGAGAAAGCCTGTTCCGGACGTGGAACCTGTATCAGATCGGGATCGCCATCGCGGTCCTGGCCGTGGCCCACATTCTGCGCGCGATCCTCGGCCCCCCGATCCGCAACTGGATGGGACAGCGCGAGAACTGGCCCAAATGGAGGATGCGGATCCTCGTGGTCATCCATCAGCGGCTTCGGGCGATCTTTTTCGTGGCGCTGATCTGGGCAATCATCTGGATCATGCGCGAGGTCACCTGGCCTTCGCGCAGCTACCTGCTTGCCATCATCGCGACGCTGGCCACGGCCTGGCTGGCCGTGGTGTTCGCGACCCGGCTGATCCAAAGTCCGCTGCTGCGCAAGCTGGTGCGCTATGGCGCGACGATCTGGGTGACGCTGCATATCCTTGGCCTCAAGGAAGAGGCCGCCCGCCTTCTGGATTCGCTGGGCTTTTCGATCGGCGAATTACGGATCTCTCTCCTGCTTGTGGTGCAGGCCGCCGCCGTTCTGGGCTTGTTGGTGGCACTGGCGCGGTTCGTGTCGCGCACGACCGAAAGCCGGGTCAGGCGAAACGAAGATATCAGCCCCTCGATGCAGGAGCTGATCGTCAAGTTCGTGCAGATCGCGGTTTATGCCGCGGCCTTCATGATCGGCATCCGGGCGGTCGGCATCGACCTGACCGGCCTTGCGGTCCTGTCGGGTGCGATCGGCGTCGGTCTGGGCTTTGGCCTGCAAAAGGTCGTCTCGAACCTTGTGTCGGGCGTGATCATCCTTCTGGACAAGTCGATCAAGCCCGGCGACGTCATCAGCCTCGGAGAGACCTTTGGCTGGATCAACACGCTGGGCGCGCGCTATACCTCGATCACCACGCGCGACGGCAAGGAATTCCTGATCCCCAACGAGGATCTGATCACCGGACAGGTGGTGAACTGGTCGCATTCCAACGATTTCGTGCGGCTCGACATCCATTTCGGCACGTCCTACGCCGACAATCCCCACGACGTGCGGCGCATCGCGATCGAGGCGGCCTCTTCGGTGGATCGGGTTCTGACGACGCGGCCCCCTGTCTGCCACATCGTCGGCTTTGGCGATTCAAGCGTGGATTATGTCCTGCGCTTCTGGATCCGCGATCCGACCGGGGGCTTGACCAACATTCGGGGCAATGTCTTTCTTGCGCTTTGGGACGCATTCGAAGCCAATGACATTTCCATCCCCTTCCCCCAGCGAGAAGTCCGGGTCCTGGGCGAAGTCACGTCGAAAAACAGTAAAGAGTAGCATTCTTGTCATGATCAAACATTCCTGTTCCGCAGCCCTCTTCCTTGCTCTGGCCGCCTGTGGCGGTGGCACCGCGACGCCCGATCCCGACGCCGATACCGGGCCGGACCCGATCACGTTCCAGACATTCGCCGACGGTCAGGCGATCGCGTCGGAGATCGAGGACGCCAATATCGCACTTGGTCTCATGAACCCGGCCGATCTGCTGCCGAACGGCACAGCCCGCTATCAGGGCACCGCCGAAATCTCGAGCACGGCGGGCCTGAATGCGGTCGGGGTTGCGGGCCTGACGGTCGAATTCGATTCGGAAACAGTTTTCGGGACAGCCACCGATTTTGTCGACGACACCGATGCCCCGGTCGAGGGCGCTCTGGCCATGACCGAGGGCAGTTTCGACAGGACCGGATCCGCCGGGGGCGACATCACCGCGACCGTCACAGGCAATTTCGACGGGCTGACTTACATCATCGTGCCGTCGAACATTTCGGGCGTTTTCTACGGCGACGCCGAAGGCATCATCATCATCGGGGACGACGTCGCGGGTCTCGTCGGCGACGAGGCCACCACCTATGACATCTCGATCGTCACCGAATTGACGGAGGAGTAGCGGCTACCCCGCCTCCTCGCCCAGCGCCTCGGCAAAGAACGGCTCGGGGCTTTCCACCTCGATCAGGCGGCGGCGGTCGATCTGCCAGAACCGGGTGCCCACCGACCGCACGAAACTTCGGTCATGGCTGACGATCAGACAGGTGGCCTCGCGTCCCACGATCTCGGATTCCAGCGCCTCCTGCCCTTCGATGTCCAGGTGGTTCGTCGGCTCGTCCAGAAGGTAGAAATTCGGCTGCGACAGACGCAGGACCAGCATCGCAAGACGCGCCTTCTGCCCGCCCGACAGGGCCGAGACCTTCGCCTCCTGCAATCGGACATCCATCCCCGCACCGGCAAGTGCCGCCCGCGCCCGCGCATCCCCGATGTCGAACTGACCGGTGATCACCTGCATCGGCGTTGCCGCCTCGTCGATCTGGCTGAGCTGCTGATCCGAAATACCGGCGATCACGGATGGCGTGGCCCGGATCTCCGGATCCTCGTCCCCCCGAAGGACAGCCGCGATCCGCGTGATGAGCCGCGTCTTTCCGGCCCCGTTCGGGCCAAGGATGACGACCCGATCTCCGCGATTGATCCATGTGCGGCCGGTGTCGAACAGGGCGCGCCCGTCAGGCGTCGCGATCGTCGCGTTTTCCAGACTGATAAGCGCCTTGGCGTGGGTCCCGCTATTGGTCAGCCGGATCGCCCCGGCCGAAAGCTCCTTGTGGGCGGGGCGGGAGGCCTGTTCAACCTTTTCGGCCCGATCCTTCAGCTGCTTCGTCTTCTTGACCAGAAGGTCCGAGCCGGAATTGATCCCGATATTGTTGAGCTTGGCCGCCTGCCTGCGCAATTGCGCGGCCTTCTTCATCTCGTTGTCGAAACGGCGGCCATCGGCCTCGTCCGCCTCGTCCAGCGCCACCCGGGCCCGGCTGAACGGCAGCGCGAAATCGCGCGACCCCTCGGGCCGCAGGAACAGGGTGCGGTTCGTCACCGAATCGAGGAACGCCCGATCATGGCTTGCCACGATCATCGCCATGTCGCGGGGCCGGGCCGCGATCCACCGTTCGAGAAACCCGATCCGCATCAGGTCGAGGTGATTCGTCGGTTCATCCATCACGATCGCATCGGGCTCTGCCACCGCGACACGGGCCAGCATGATCAGCCTTTGCCAGCCGCCCGACAGGCTGCCGAAGGTCGCCTGATGCAGGTCGGAGGGAATGTGCAGATCGTCCAGCGCGATATCGGCCCGCCAGCTTTCGTAATCGGCGACCTCGGGATCAAGGCCGCCCCTGACCACCTCGTGGACGGTCAAGGCCGCGAATTCCGCTGGTGGATCCTGTTCAAGATATCCGACCCGAAGGCCGCGGGCGCGGGTGATCTCGCCGGTGGTCGGCTCCACCAATCCGGCGATGGCGCGCAGAAGCGTGGTCTTGCCGCGCCCGTTCGCGGCAACAAGGCCGAGCCGGCTGCCCTTGCCGAGAGTGAGGTCGAGATTGGAGAAAAGGGGTGTGCCCAGGGTTATCCCGAGGGCGCGAAGGTTGATCTGTGTCATCAAGAGGACTTTCGGTCTGTCAAAAGAAACGACGGCCGCGAAACTCGGGCAGACCGGGCGAAAGCGTTCCCTGATCAGCCCTGCAAACGCATTTGCAGGGCAGAAACAGGTCCGCGCTGTCTGTGATGACGCCAGCGTGCGGGCATGTTCTATCCTTCTGAACCTGACGCAATTCTTGCATGACTGCCCGCACCGCGCAACAGATCCGCCTTGCGGGTGAGAGGTTCGATGGCTTTCATTGAAAAGTCATGCCAGCGACGCTATTCTTTACTCAGGCCCGGCGCCGGGGCTTGGATCGGCGCGCGTCAGGAGGAAAATGAACTGTCCCTTCACTCTCAGGCAGCACAGGCTGCTTCGACAACGGCTCAGGGGCTCGCGCCCGGAGACCGGACAATGACCCGAACCACCAGCGACATGCTGCTGAACGCGGTCCTCAGATCCCTGGAAGACGACAAGGCCGAAGACATCGTGCAGATTGATCTGCGCGGCAAATCCGAGATGGGCGACTGGATGGTCATCGCCTCGGGCCGGTCATCGCGTCAGGTCACCGCGATCGCGGAAAAGCTGACCGACAGGCTCAAGGCCGAGCATGGCATCCTGTCCAAGGTCGAGGGCAAGGAGACGGGAGACTGGGTCCTGATCGATACGGGCGACATCATCGTGCATGTCTTCCGGCCCGAAGTGCGCGAGTTCTACCAGCTCGAGAAGATGTGGATGCCGCAGGGCGGGGCCGCGGCGCAATTCCGCTGAAACCTCCGGCCTGATGAAAATCACCATTTGCGCCGTGGGTCGCTTGCGCGCGGGCCCCGAACGCGAGCTGATAAACGATTATCTCAAGCGATTCGACAGGACGGGCCGGGCTCTTGGTCTTGGCCCTGTCGAATGCCGCGAGGTCGAGGACCGCAAGGGCGGCGGCATGTCCGCCGAGGCGGCCCTGCTGGACAGGGCGATCCCCGAAGGTGCAGTGATCTGCGTCCTCGATGAACGGGGGCAGCCGATGTCGTCGCCGGATTTCGCCCGGCAGATGGCCCGCTGGCGCGATGACGGACGGTCGGACCTTGCCCTTGTCATCGGTGGCGCCGACGGGATCGACCCACCCCTGCGCGCCCGCGCCGACTTGGCGCTGTCGTTCGGAAAAATGGTCTGGCCGCACATGCTGGTCCGGGTGATGCTGAGCGAACAGCTGTATCGCGCGGCCACGATCCTCGCGGGCGGCCCCTATCACCGGGACTGATCCGGGCGAATTCTTGCCTTTCATCGCGGCAGGGCCGTTCAACTTTCCGGTTGGGGCCGTTACAAGGCGCACAGTTACGAAAGGAACAGGCAGATGTCCGGTCGCAAACCCGTGGTGTTGTGCATTCTGGATGGCTGGGGTCTGAGTGATCGCACCGAGGCCAATGCCCCCTATCTTGCGAAGACGCCGGCCTTCGACAGGATCATGTCGTCCTGTCCGAACGCCCGGCTTCTGACCCATGGCCGCGATGCCGGTCTGCCCAGCGGACAGATGGGCAATTCCGAGGTCGGTCATACCAATATCGGCGCGGGCCGGGTCGTGGCGATGGACCTTGGCCAGATCGACCTGGCCATCGAGGACGGATCCTTTGCCCGCAACGACGAGATCGCCCGCTTTGCCGCCACGCTCAAGAAGACGGGCGGCACGGCGCACCTGATGGGCGTCATCTCCGATGGCGGGGTCCATGGCCACATCGACCACGTGATCGCCGCCGCCGGGATCGTCGCAGGGGCCGGTGTTCCTGTGATCATCCACGCGATCACCGATGGCCGCGATGTGGCGCCCACCTCGTCCGAACATTTCGTGGGCGATCTGGCAGACCGTCTGCCTGACGGCGCGACAATCGGCACGGTGATCGGGCGTTATTACGCGATGGATCGCGACAACCGGTGGGAGCGGGTCGAAACCGCCTATGACGCAATGGTCCTTGGCAAGGCGCCGCGCGCGCAGTCGCCGCTTGACGCCGTGCGGGACGCGCTTGCCGATGGCAAGACGGATGAATTCATCCCCGCCACCGTGATCGGCGACTATGCAGGCATGGCGAGGGGCGACGGCCTCTTCTGCCTGAACTTCCGGGCCGACCGGGCGCGCGAAATCCTCGCCGCGATCGCCGATCCGGACTTCGACGGGTTCGACCGGGGTGATGCACCGGCGCTGGCAGCGCGGCTGGGCATGGTCGAATATTCCGACAGGCACATGGCGTGGTATCGCGCCGTCTTTCCCAAACGCGATATCGTGAACACTCTGGGTGCATGGGTCGCTGCCCATGGCCTGCGGCAGTTCCGGCTGGCGGAGACGGAGAAGTATCCCCACGTGACCTTCTTTCTCAATGGCGGGAAGGAAGAACCCGAACCGGGCGAAGACAGGCACATGCCCAAATCGCCCAAGGTCGCGACCTATGATCTGCAACCCGAGATGTCGGCGGGCGAGGTCAGCGACAGCCTCGTCTCGGCTATCGGCGCGGGCTATGACCTGATTGTCGTGAACTTCGCCAATCCCGACATGGTCGGTCATACCGGCGATCTGTCCGCGGCGATCCGGGCCTGCGAGGCCGTCGACAACGGCCTTGGCCGCGCGGTCGAGGCGGTCGAGGCGCAGGGCGGCGCGATCATCGTGACCGCAGATCACGGCAATTGCGAGATGATGGTGGACCCCGAAACAGGCGGTCCGCACACCGCGCATACAACGAACCCCGTGCCCGTCATCGTCTGCGGCGCGCCCGAAGGGGCGAGCCTGCGCAACGGCCGGCTGGCCGATCTTGCCCCCACCGTGCTTGATCTGATGGGGCTGGACCTGCCGCCGGAAATGACCGGCACGACCTTGATCGTCCGGCGCTAGCATGCGGTGGCTGACGCTTCTTCTGGCTGTCGCCTCGGGCCCGCTCTGGGCACAGGGCGAGACCGCGGCCACCGCCGCGGCAGCGGCCGACAGGCTGGAAGCAGCGTCGATCCTTCTGAATGAGGCCGGCAGTTCGCGTGACAGGGTCGCCGCGCTGACCGAGACGGTTCAGGCCTATGAAGACGGGCTGGTGGCGCTGCGCGACGGGTTGCGCCGAGCCGCGATCCGCGAACGTGCCCTGCGCGTCGAACTGGAGGCGCGCTCCGACGAAGTGGGGGAGTTGCTGGCCGCACTTCAGGTCATGGGCCGGGCACCGGCGCCCCTTCTGCTTCTGCATCCGGCCGGGCCACTTGGGACCGCGCGGTCCGGCATGCTGGTATCGGAAGTGACGCCGGCGGTTCAGACCCGGGTCGATGCGCTGAGGGCCGATCTCGAAGAGGTGATGCAGCTGCGCGACCTTCAGGTCAGCGCGGCAGAAACCCTTCAGGAAGGTCTGGTCGGCGCACAGGAGGCACGCGCCCAGCTGGCCAACGCGATCCAGGAACGCACCGACCTGCCCCGCCGGTTTACCGAGGACCCGGTCGCGACCGCCGTTCTGATCGCGTCGACCGAAACGCTCGATGCCTTTGCAAGCGGCCTTGCCGATGTCGTCGACCGCGAGCTTTCGGGGCCTGTCCCCGATGCCACCGACCGCAAGGGAACGCTGCCCCTGCCCGTTCAGGGCGAGGTGATCCGCCGCGCCGGTGAGGCCGATGCCGCAGGCATCGTGCGCCCCGGCATCGTGATCGCGGCCCGCCCCCGCGCGCTGGTGACGACACCGGCCGCGGCCACCATCCGGTTTCGAGGCCCGCTTCTGGATTATGGCAATGTCATCATTCTTGAACCGGCCGCCGATGTCCTTTTCATCATCGCGGGCCTGTCCGAAGTCTTCGGTGAGGCCGGGCAGGTTATCCCCGAAGGCGCGCCGGTCGGGCTGATGGGGGGGGCCACACCGGGTGTTGACGCGATTTTGACCGAAACTCTGACAAGTGGCGCGGGCAGCCGGAGCGAGACGCTTTATCTCGAGGTGAGAGAAGGGCAGTCTGTGCCAGATCCGGCGACATGGTTCGCGATTCAATGAGACAAATGGGAAAGCAGGCATGAAAAAATTTCTTATGGCCGCAGCCGGGGGCACGTTTCTCGGCCTGGTTACCACGTCACAGATCGCGGGTCCGCTCGTCGCACAGGAGGCCGAGCGCAGTTCAAGCGTCTATGAACAGCTTGACCTGTTCGGCGACATCTTCGAACGGATCCGCTCGCAATATGTCGAGGAGGTCGACCCGTCGGATCTGATCGAGGCCGCGATCGACGGGATGCTCACCTCGCTTGATCCGCATTCCAGCTATCTCAGCCCCGACGACGCGGCGGACATGCAGTTCCAGACCCGCGGCGAATTCGGCGGTCTGGGCATCGAGGTCACGCAAGAAGAGGGATGGGTCAAGGTCGTCTCTCCCATGGACGGGACACCCGCCGATGCCGCGGGCATCCAGGCGGGCGATTTCATCACCGCCGTCGATGGCGTGAACACTCTGGGCCTGACCCTGGACGAAGCGGTCGAGATGATGCGCGGTCCGGTCGGATCCGAGATCATCATCACCGTCGTCCGCGAGGGCGAGGCCGAGCCCTTCGAGGTGTCGATCATCCGCGACACGATCCGGCTGACGGCCGTGCGCGCCCGGTCGGAGGGAGAAAGCGTCGTCCTCAGGGTCAGCACCTTCAACGACCAGACCCTGCCCAACCTGCGCGACGGACTGGCCGAACAGATCGAAGAGGCCGGCGGAATCGACAACGTGAACGGCATCGTTCTCGATCTGCGCAACAATCCGGGCGGCCTGTTCAACCAGGCGATCTATGTGGCCGATGCCTTCCTCGACGCGGGCGAGATCGTCTCGACCCGGGGGCGGCTTCCCGAGGATGGCGACCGCTACAACGCCACGCCGGGCGATCTGGCCGAGGGCCTTCCGATCGTCGTCCTGATCAATGGCGGATCGGCAAGTTCGTCCGAGATCGTGGCCGGCGCCCTTCAGGATCATCGCCGGGCCATCGTCGTGGGCACCCAATCCTTCGGAAAGGGATCGGTCCAGACGGTCATGCCACTGCGCGGCGACGGCGCGATGCGGATCACCACCGCGCGCTACTACACGCCGTCGGGCCGCTCGATCCAGGCTCTGGGCATCTCGCCCGACATCATCGTCGAGCAACCGCCCCGCCGTCTTGATAACGAAGAAGATGAGGAGAACGGTCAGTTCATCAGCGAGTCCGACCTGCCCGACGCTTTGTCGAACGAGACGCTGAGCGACGATCAGCTTCGTGTGATCGAGGATGACCGGGCCCGTGCCGAAGCATCCGCCGCCCTGCGCGAACAGGATTATCAGCTGGCCTATGCCCTTGATATCCTGAAGGGTCTCTCGGCTCTTGCGCCGGCACGGGCGATCCCGTCAGCCACGGAATGATCGACGTGGCCACGCACAAGACCGTCCCTTCGGCCGAGCAGATCGCCAAGCTTCCATACAGGCCCTGTGTCGGCGTGATGCTGGTAAATGCCGAGGGGCGGGTCTTCGTGGGTCAAAGGCGCGACTGGCCCGAACCGGCCTGGCAGATGCCGCAAGGCGGCATCGACGAGGGCGAAAGCGCCCGCGACGCGGCCTTGCGCGAACTGGAGGAAGAAACCGGGGTCAGCCGCGACCTTGTCCGGATCGAACGTGAAACGGCGGGCTGGATCCTCTATGACCTTCCACCCGAAATCGTCAACAAGCGCTGGAAGGGGCGGTATCGCGGGCAGGAACAGAAATGGTTCCTGATGCGGTTTCTGGGCACCGACGATCAGGTGAATATCCAGACCGAGGATCCTGAATTCTCGGTCTGGCGCTGGGCCGACCCCAAGGATCTGGTTCCGGGGATCGTCCCATTCAAGCGCGCGGTCTATGCCCGCGTTCTGGATGAATTGGGAGGCCTGATATGACCGGACCTGGAAAGACACTTGCGCTTGCGGCCCTTGCCAGCCTCTTGGCGGGGCCTGCCCTGTCGCTCTCCTGTCTTCGGCCCGATCCGGTCCGCGCCTTCGCCGAGGCCGCGGCATCCGAGGACACCTATATCGTCCTTCATGGAAGTTTCACGTTCGATGGATCGGCGATGCCCGCCTTCGACGAACGCAGCGAAGGTGAAACGATCGACCCGGTCCCCGCGACCTTTTCGGGCATGGCCCTCGACACCGACGGTTTCACCATCCCCTACACCACGGATCTGTGGCTTCAGCCCACCTGTGCCGGAATCTGGTGCGGCGGGATGCAGCCGGCCGATGACGTTCTTGCCTTTGTCCGCGACCGTGGCGATGGCACCTATGAACTTGAACTCGGTCCCTGTCCGTTCTGGGCCTTTGTCGACCCTGCGCCAGAGATGCTCGATCGGATGGCCGCCTGCCTTGCAGGAACGCAGGACTGCACGCCCGATCGCTAGACATCACCCGGGCGTGACAAACTATTCATCTTTGTAAGGCTCCGGCCACCAATCTGTGAAACCCCGCCTCTATCTGTGTCTCATACATCAGTCAGAGACAGGAGTTCTCACGATGCCCAGTTTGCGATTTGCACGCAGCCTTTCGCTGGCGGCCATGTTGGCCACGGCGACGGCAATGACAGTTCCGACAGCGACGTTCGCCGCACCCGAAGGCGGCTATGCCGACTTGGTGGAGCAGGTGTCGCCCAGTGTCGTCTATATCGAGGTGACGGCCAACGCGCCGGCGCAGATGGAGCTTCCGCCCGGCTTCGATGAAGATGAATTCCGCCGCCACTTCGGCGATCGATTCCCGGGCATGCCGTTCCCCGATCTCGACCCCGAGCCGATGCGCGGCCTTGGCACGGGCTTCGTCATCTCGGAGGATGGCAAGCTTGTCACCAACAACCACGTGATCGACGGCGCGTCCGAGATCACCGTCACATTCGAGGACGGGCGCAGCTTTTCGGCCGAGGTGATCGGAACCGACAGGCTGACCGATGTCGCCCTTCTCCAGATCGACAGCGACGAGACCTTTGCGGCCCTGACCTTCGGCGATTCCGACGCGATGCGCCGGGGCGACGACGTCATGGCCATCGGCAATCCATTCGGTCTTGGCGGCACGGTGACTACGGGGGTCGTCTCCGCGCTTGCGAGAGACATCAATTCGGGACCCTATGACAGCTTCATCCAGACCGATGCCGCCATCAATCGTGGCAATTCCGGCGGCCCGCTGTTCAACGACGATGGGCAGGTCATCGGCATGAACACCGCGATCTTTTCGCGGTCTGGCGGATCGAACGGGATCGGCTTTGCCGTGCCGTCGAACATGATCGAACGGGTCGTCACCGACCTGGCCGATGACGGCATGATCGCGCGCGGCTGGCTTGGCGTCCGGATCGGGCCGATGAGCGAAGACGTCGCGAACGTTCTGGGCTATGCCGTGCCGGTCGGCGCGGTGGTCGGCGACGTGACGCCCGACAGCCCCGCCGAAGAGGCTGGCCTTGTGAACGGCGACATCATCCTCGAGGTCGAAGGACAGGAACTGGAAGATCCGCAGGCGCTTCAGCGTGCGATCGCCGATTTCCAGCCCGGCACCGAGGTCGAGGTGACGGTCTTCCGAAAGGGCGAACAGATGACCCTGGGCGTGACCTTGGGCGAATTGCCGACCAGAGACACCTGATATCGCAGCGGACCCCGGAAACGGGGCTCTACTCCAGCGATGCCTTCGCGCCGTCCGATCCCTTCCGGGCGGCGCGAAGTGCGTTCAGGCTTCGGGAAAGGTCAGGGTCACCGTCAAACCCGGTTCTGCGTCGCCAAGCTTCAGCTCGGCTTTGTGCAGATCGGCTATCGCCGAAACCAGCGCAAGGCCAAGACCGCTGCCTTCGGTCGTGCGGCTGCGCTCCAGCCGGTAGTGCCGCTTGAGGACGTTGTCGCGCTCGTCCTCGGGGATGCCCGGCCCGTCATCCGACACCCGCAGAAACGGCTTTGGCCCTGCGCCGACGGCCACCTCGATCCGGCTGCCGGGCGGCGCGTGCCGCAAGGCGTTCTCGATCAGGTTTGTCGTGACCTGACCCAGAAGCTGCCGCTCACCGGTCACGAATGCGGGGCCCTCCCGCACAAGGACAAGGTTGTGCCCGCTTTCCTCGGCGGTCGGTTCGAAGACATCGACAATGCCGGCCACGACATCGCCAAGATCGAACCGTGAAAACTGCTCTTCGATCCGCCCCCCCTCGATCTGGGCGATCTGCAGAAGGGATTGAAACGTCTTGACGATGCTCGACGTCTCTTGCCGCGCGCGGGCGGCGATCTCGGCCTGTTCGCCCGACAGCCCTGCCTCCTCGAGCCGCGACAACTGGACAGAGACCCTCTGGATCGGTGTCTTGAGGTCATGGGCGATATCCGCCGAAACCTGTCTCAACGAAGCGACCGTGGCGGCCTGCGCCGCCGCCATCCGGTTCACCGCCCGCCCGATATCGGCGATGTCGTCGGGCGCACCGTCCAGCCCCGTCACCCGCGCCTCGAGATTGCCGCCTGTCATCTCGCGAAGCGTTCCCCGGATCGCCTCGACCCGGTTCCGGGCCCGACGCGCAGACCACAGCCCAAGGACAGAGCCGATCGCCAGCGTCGGCAGGAGGTTCACCACGAGGATGATCCCGAAGATGCGGAACAGGCCTTCGACATGGTCGCGGTTCTGCGCCAGCGTCAGCCGCCCGTTGCCGACCCGCCCCTCGACCACCAGATAGCTGTTCGCCAGCTGATCCTGCGACAGCGGGATTTCCGACGCCCCGACAATCGACACGCCGCCCAGCGACGGCAGGCCCTGAACGTTTGAAAACCGGTTCCCGTCATCGGACCGGTAGTCGATGATCGTCGTGCGGGGCGGAACGGTGGTGATCTCGTCGATCACCTTTGCCAACAGGTCGCGCTGCCGCCGCTCAAGCCGGTAACTTTCGAATTTCTGAAGGACCTGTTCGCGCAGGACCGCGTCGGAGGAGCGTTCGACAATCATGTAGGCAGCTCCGAAGCTCAGCCCTGTCGACACGGAAAAGACCGCGATCAGCCGCACGGTCAGCCGGAGAGGTGTCGACCTGAAGATCGCTCCGCTCCCGCCGGTCATTCCACGTCGATCCGGTAGCCCGATCCGCGCACCGTCTTGATCAGTTCATGGTCAAACGGCCTGTCGACCTTGGCCCGCAACCGGCTGACATGGGTTTCGACCACGTTCGTCTGGGGATCGAAATGGATGTCCCAAACCGATTCAAGAAGCATGGTCCGGGTCTGCACCCGGCCCTTGCGCCGCATCAGATGCTCGAGCAGCGCAAATTCGCGGGGCAGAAGGTCGATCTCCTGTCCGGCGCGGGTGACCTTGCGGGTCAGAAGGTTCATCTCCAGATCCCGGACCTTCAGGACGGTGGGCTCGTCAGATGCGGGCGGCCGACGGCCCAGCGCGTTGATCCGGGCCGACAATTCGCCAAAGGCAAAAGGCTTGACCAGATAATCATCCGCACCCGCGTTCAGGCCTTCGATCCGGTCCTCAACCCCGCCCAGCGCGGTCAGCATCAGCACGGGGGCCTTCTGCCCCGCCCCCCGCAGCGTCTTGACCACCGAAAGACCGTCAAGTCCCGGCAGCATCCGGTCGACGACGATCACGTCATACTGCCCGACCGTGGCCTGCACGAGGCCAGCATTGCCGGTGCCGATCAGGTCGACCGAATGCCCCTCCTGCTTGAGGCCGTCCGAAATGTAGCTTCCGGTCGTCTCGTCGTCTTCGATGACAAGTATCTTCATCGGGTTCCCCGCCCCTCTCTACTGACAGGAAGGCCGCGTTCCACGGGCCGAGAGCGCGACCCTATGACAGCAACAGGTGCCTTGCCTTGCCGCATCATGACAGGGATGTAAGGATCACTCCCCCGCGCGCAAGCGATCAAGAAGCGCGGGGGCAGCATAACCGTCGGGGATCAGGCCGCGCGCCTGCTGATAGGCGCGGATGGCGTTGACCGTGTTGGGCCCGATCAGGCCATCGACACCCAGCGTGTCGAACCCTGCCGCCGACAACAGGCGTTGAAGCTCCTGCCGTTCGGCAAATGTCAGCGCCCGGTCGCCATAGGGCCAGTCGCCCTGGATCGGCCCGCCGCCGCGCAGCCGGTCCGACAAATGACCAACCGCGATCACATAGGCGTCGGCGGTGTTATAGCGTTCGAGGGCTGCGAAATTGTCATAGACAAGAAACGCGGCCCCGCCGGCCCCCGCGGGCAACAGCACGGCCGCCCGCCCGTGACGCGGCATCGCGGAGCCATTTGCCCGGACGATTCCCATTTCCTCCCAGGCCTCTTCGTCGCGCCGGATGCGGCGATCGGCCAGCATGTGGTCGAAGCCGTCCGGCAGGACAATCTCGAAGCCCCAGGGTTGGCCGGTCTCCCATCCTGCGTTGCGCAGGAAATTCGCGGCGGAGGCCAGCGCGTCGTCGGGCGCATCCTCCCAGATATCGCGCCGGCCGTCCCCGTCGAAATCGACGGCGAGCGCCTCGAACGATGTGGGCATGAACTGCGTATGCCCCATCGCGCCGGCCCAGCTTCCCCGAAGCCGGTCTGCGGTGGTGTCGCCGTTTTCGACGATCCGCAGGGCCGCGATCAGCTGCGTCTCGAAAAATGCGCCGCGCCGGCCGTCCGCGGCCAGGGTCGCCAGCGCCGAGAGCGTGTCGATCTCGCCACGAACCGCGCCATAGGCGCTTTCCAGACCCCAGATGGCGGCGACGACATGCCGATCCACTCCGTATTCAGCCTCGATCCGGTCGAAAAGGTCGGCATGACGCTCAAGCGCGCGGCGCCCGTTCGCGATCCGCGCCTCCGAGACCGCGGTGTCCAGATAGACCCAGATCGGCTTGCTGAACTCGAATTGGGTCCGGTCCCGTTCGATCACGGTCTCGAGCCATGCGACACCGTCCAGCGCAACAAGGGTGTCGGAGGATATCCCGTCATCCCGCGCGCGCAGGCGGAATGCCGCGAGCCAGTCGTCGAAGCTTGCCGATATCGTGGTGTCCACGGGTTCGGGCCCCCATTTCGGATCAGGTACGACAATCTCGGTCAATGCGGGCCCGGCAACAAGGATCATCGACCCGATCAGGACCGCCGGTCGCCACATCAGCGCAGCCGGACCAGAAGCTCGGGCGATGCAACGCCGGTCACCGGCAATCCGTTGGCGGCCTCCCATGCGCGGATTGCGGCGATCGTCTTGTCGCCGATCACGCCATCCGCATCGCCGGGATCAAAACCTGCCTGCGCCAGCCTGCGCTGGATGTCCTGACGGTCCGCCATGGTCAGGCCCTGCGCGTCGGGCGGAAAGCCACCCCGGATCGGCGGGCCGCCCGCGATCCGGTCGGACAGGTAGCCGACGCCGATGATGTAGTTCTGCGAATTGTTGTAACGGCTGAGGACCGTGTAATTGGAAAAGATCATGAAGGCCGGGCCGGCAGGCCCCATCGGCGTCAGGATCGAGCCGGTCCCATGGTTCGGCACTACCTGCCCGTCCATGTCGCGAACGCCCAGCGCGGCCCAGTCGTCGGGGCTGCGCCCGCTGCCGCGCCCCGTCAGGCGCTGGTCAAACCCCTCTGGCAGGCGCACCTCGACACCCCAGGGCTGCCCCCGGCGCCAGCCCGACCGCGCGATGTAATTGGCCGCCGAGGCCAATCCGTCGGTCGGATCGTCTTCCCAGATGTCGCGCCGCCCGTCACCGCGGAAATCGACGGCATAGGCCTCGTATGTGGTGGGGATGAACTGCGTGTGACCCATCGCGCCGGCCCAGCTTCCGGTCATGTTGCGGGGCGAGATGTCGCCGTTCTGCTGGATCCGCAGCGCGGCAAGCAACTGGCGTTCGAAAAAGGCGCCGCGCCGCCCGTCATAGGCCAGCGTCGATGTGGCAGAGATCACCGGGATCGACCCGCGCCGTGCGCCATAGCGGCTTTCGACACCCCAGATCGCGGCGATGACATGGGCCTCGACGCCGTATTGCGCCTCGAGTTGACGGAGCAACCCGTCATATTGCGCGAATTTGGCGCGCCCATCGCGGATCTGCGCATCGTCGGCGACGATGGCGATGTAATCCTCAAGCGTGCGGACACTTTCGGTCTGGTTCCGGTCGCGTTCGATCACGCCGGGCGTATAGCCTGCCGCCGAAAAGGCCGCATCGAAGACCGGCTCCCGGATGCCGGCGCTCAGCGCGCGGGACCGGAACGACAGAACCCAAGCATCCCATTGCGGATTCCTGGCGGTCGGCAGGGTATCGCCGGCCGAAACCGTGGGCTGACCCGAGGCACAACCAGTCAGGACGAGCGTGCCGATCCCCGACAGAACAAACCTTCTGGACAGTGCCATACCAACTCTCGAACCGGGTCAATCACAGGGACCCTACCGCAGGGGGGCCGGGCCAAAAAGCCCGGCTTGCCTGCCTGGGCAGCTTGTCGCCCATGCCCCCTATTTGCGGCGTCGGCTGACCTTGCGGGCCTTCTGGGCGGCTTTCTTGGCGGCCCCGGCCTTGCGGCGGGGCGGCTTTCCCCGGCCGCGGGACGGACCTTTGGGCAGGGTCTCGTTCTCGATGGCCAGAAGCTCGGCCACGATCCCGCCGGTCACGGGCACGACCTCGCTCAGTTTCACGGTGACGCGCTTGCCGATGGAAATCTCGCGGCCCGTATCGCTGCCCATCAGGGTCTGGGCCTCGCGGTCAAAATGGAAATATTCCGCCCCCAGCGTGCGGATCGGGATCATCGCATCCGCGCCCGACCCGTCAAGCGACACGAAGACACCGAACTTGGCGATCCCGCTGATCCGGCCACCCATCTCTTCGCCCACATGATCGTTGAGATAGGCCGCGAGGTAACGGTCGTTCGTATCCCTTTCAGCCATCATCGAGCGGCGTTCGGTATTACTGATCTGTTCGGCCGTCTTGTCGAGCGTGTCGATATCTTCGCGGCTCAGCCCGTCATCGCCCCAGCCATGGGCGGAAATCAGCGACCGGTGGACGATCAGGTCCGAATAGCGCCGGATGGGCGAGGTGAAATGGGCGTAATTCTTGAGTGCCAGCCCGAAATGCCCGAAATTCTGCGGGTTGTAATAGGCCTGCGTCATCGACCGCAGGGTGGCAAGGCTGATCAACTCGCCCTGTTCGGTCTCGTGCGCCTGCTCCAGAAGCCGGTTCAGGTGCTGGGTCTGAAGCACCTGCCCCTTGGCCAGCGTCAGGCCCGACGCCTTGGCCACCTCACGCAGCGCATCGAGTTTCTCGGGGCTGGGTTCCTCGTGGACCCGGAACAGAAGGGGGCTGCGCTTGGCGATCAGGGTCTCGGCGGCGGCGACATTGGCAAGGACCATGAATTCCTCGATCAGCCGGTGCGCGTCCAGCCGTTCCTTCTGATCGACGGAGACGACCTTGCCATCCTCAGAGATCACGATCTGCCGCTCGGGCAGGTCAAGCTCCAGCGGCTGTCGCGCCGCACGCGCCTTGCAAAGGGCCTCGTAGGCGCCGTAAAGCGGCCCCAGAACCGGTTCGACAAGCGGTTCCGTCTTGTCGTTCGGGGTGCCGTCGATCGCGGCCTGAACCTCCACGTAGTTGAGCGACGCGACAGAGGACATCAGACCCCGCACGAACCGGTGCGACAGCTTGTGCCCCGAGGCGTCGATCCTCATCTCCACCGCGATGCAGGCGCGCGGCACGTTTTCATGGAGCGAACACAGGTCACCCGACAGGCTGTCGGGCAGCATCGGAACCACCCGGTCGGGGAAATAGGTGGAATTGCCGCGTTTCCTTGCCTCGCGGTCCAGCGCAGACCCGGGGCGGACGTAATGGGCCACATCGGCAATCGCGACCCACAGGATGAACCCGCCCTCGTTTTTCGGGTCGTCGTCGGGAATGGCCAGAACCGCGTCGTCGCGATCGCGCGCATCGGCAGGGTCGATGGTCAGTAGCGGCAGATCGCGCAGATCTTCGCGCCCCTTGAGGCCCGCGGGTTTCGCGCGGTCGGCCTCGGCCACCGCCTCGTCGGGGAAATGGTCGGGGATGCCGTGCTGGTGGATCGCGATCAGGCTGACGGCCTTGGGCGCGGTCGGATCACCCAGCCGGGCGATGACACGGGCCCTCGGCAGGCCAAGGCGGCCCTTGGGGCCGGCCTGTTCGGCCTCGACCAGTTCACCATCCTTCGCGTTCATCGCCTTGTCGGCGGGGACGGTCCATTCCTTGGCCGACCCCTTGTCGATGGGAAGGATGCGCCCGCCTTCGGAGGTCTTGCGAAACACGCCCAGAATGCGCAGCGGATTGCTTCCGATGCGGCGGATGAGGCGCCCGGTATAGCCGTGATCCTCGCCCGGTTCGGCCTCTGTCAGGCGGGCAAGGATCCTGTCGCCCGCGCCCAGCGCCGGGTCCGACTCCCGTGGCAAGAGCAGGATCACCGGTTCCGGCCCCTCGCCATGCCATTCCAGCGGCTTGCCGAAGAGGTCGCCATCAACATCCGGGGCGCGCACCTCGAGCACCGTCACCGGAGGCAATCTTTCGGGGTCACGATAGCTGCGCTGGCGTTTTTGCAGCAGACCCTCCTCCTCGAGCTCGCGCAGGACCTGCTTGAGGTCGATCCGCGCGGCACCCTTCACGCCAAAGGCCTTGGCGATGTCGCGTTTCGAGGTCAGGGTCGGGTTGTCGGCGATCCATTCAAGGATCGCCTCGCGCGTCGGGATACCGGTCATGTTCTTCGCCTAGCACGGCCCGCGCGGCACGTCACCGGGCAATCGGATCGCACGTCACGGAGCGTGCGTCACAGGGGGCGCGTCATGTCCCGGTGCGGGATGCCCGCATCGTCATAGACCGGTCCCTGCGCGACAAATCCAAGCGCCTCGTAAAAGCCGATGGCATGGGTCTGGGCGCCCAGCTTGGCAAGCCGGACCCCGTCGCGGCTGGCCGCCACCGTGCAACAGGCACGCACCAGAGCCTGACCGTGGCCCTGCCCGCGCAATGGCGCAAGGATGCAGACCCGCCCGATCTTGGCCACACCGTCCGAAATGAGGATCCGGGCCGTGCCGATCGCCTTTCCGTCGAGGCGCGCGACAAGATGAATGGCCCCGCCGTCGCGACCATCCATTTCTTCCTCGAGGCTGACACCCTGTTCTTCGATGAACACGATGCGGCGCAACTCGAGACAGGTGTCGAGATCGTCCGTCTCGCCGATCTGGATCGTCATGCGAAATAATCGGCCAGGATTCGGGAATAGATGTCCTTGAGCATCCGGATATCGTCGACCGCGACGCATTCGTCGACCTTGTGCATGGTCTGGCCCACAAGACCGAACTCCACCACCGGACAATGGTCCTTCACGAACCGGGCATCCGAGGTACCCCCGGATGTCGACAATTCGGGCCTGCGGCCTGTCACAGCCTCGACCGAGGCCGCCACCAGATCGGACAATTCCCCCGGAGGCGTGACAAAGCTCTCGCCCGAAACCTTGACCGTCATGTCGATGGTGACGCCGAATTCATGGGCCACGCGGTCGGCTTCGGCCTGCAACCATTCGGTCAGCGATGCGCCGGAATGGCGGTCGTTGAACCGGATGTTCACCGCGCCGCGGCATTCGGCCGGGATCACGTTGTTGACCGGATTTCCGGTGTCGATCGTCACCACGGCCAGCGTGGAGGGGTCGAAATGGTCGGTGCCGGCATCCAGCTCATGGCTCGACAGACGGTCCATCAGCCGCGCCATCGCGGGCAACGGGTTGCGCGTGCGATCGAGATAGGCCGAATGCCCCTGCACGCCGGTCACGGTGAACCAGGCCGTCATCGACCCGCGGCGGCCGATCTTCATCATTTCGCCCATGGTCGACGGACAGGTCGGCTCTCCGACGAGGCAATGGGTCATCACCTCGCCGTTCTCGGCCATCCAGTCGAGAAGGGCCGCCGTTCCGTCGACGGCATCGCCCTCTTCGTCCCCCGTGATCGCAAGGATCACGGCACCGTCGGGCGGCGTCTGGGCCACGAAATCTATCGCCGCGGCGGCAAAGGCCGCGACTCCCGATTTCATGTCGGCTGCGCCACGGCCATAGATCGTGCCATCCCGCAACTCGGCGCCGAAGGGGTCGACGGACCAGTCCTCGCGGTTTCCGATCGGGACCACGTCGATATGGCCGTTGAAACCGAATGTCCGGGCTTCTTGCTTGCTGCCCCACCGGGCGAACAGGTTCGACACCTCGCCACGGTTGACCCGGGTGCAGTCAAAACCATGCGCATCGAGCAGCTTTTCAAGCAGGCCGATCGCCCCGCCCTCCTCGGGCGTCACCGAGGGGCATCTGACAAGGTCGCGCGTCAATTCGACCGGATCTATCTGGTCCATCTCTTGCTCCTGACTTGATCGGGATCTGACTACCGGCCGCCGCGAGGGCGAACAATGCCCAAATGAGTGTGGCGGGCGCGCGACACTTCCACGGCTTGTGTTGACGCAGATCCTTTTGACCACATGACGGGTCGTTCGGCCGCTCTAGTTACCGACAACGGGCCTTTGCCTTCGTCTTGCTGGCCGGCGGGGGCGTTCGGTCTGGATGTCATTTCATCGGCCATCGAGTTTCAGATGGCGTTCCACGCGGAGCGGTTCAAGGCATGGGTGCCGGAGTAATGTTTTGTCGCTGGATCGGGATGCGTGATGCGGGGGGCGGCAAGTTCGAGCCTTCGGGCCTGGGCTCGGCGCATGAGATGCAAGCCGCACCGTCGCCGCCGCCCGTCCTCGACGGCGCCGTTCCGACACGTGGCACGATCCGCCTCGAGCGGTTGTGCGATCCGGTGACCGCGCCGGAGAACGTGGTCCGGATGTCGATGCGCGATCCGGTTCCGTTTCTTTTCACGATCCGTGTCGATCCCGACGGAACGGTCGCCCTGATGATGCGACGGGGGGACGCCGATCTTCTCGTGACGCTTGACCTGCCGGGATGCCCGGCCGGATCGCGCATGACGATCCAGTATGGCTGGGACCTTGAGGCCCGGCTTGGCTATCTCTGGGCCGAAATCCCATCGATCGGGGAATACCGCATTCGACCGATCCCGTCTTCGCTGGGCCTTTCGATGACGGAGCTGCGCCGCCTTGTCACCCGGCCGGAAACCTGCCGCATCTCGGACGAGGTGATCTACCTCGCCACAGCCGAGGGGCTGGCCCCTGTTGGGCCGGTTCCGGGTTTGGATGGATCGGGTCTGGTCGAGACGCCCGATGGCCGGCTCAAGCCGCTATCGAGCATTGTCCGCGGCTGCGAGATCATGGCAGCGGATGGCAGGCCCGCTCAGGTCAGATGGGCTGGATCGACGGAGATGCCCGCAGGTGGCGGGATCGCGCCGTTCAGGCTCAACACGCCCTATCACGGCGCGCGGACGCCGCTTGTCCTTGCCGGGACCGCGCGGCTCAGACTCCGTGGGGTGGCGGTGGAATACCTGTTCGGCGAACAGGAAGTCGCCGTTCAGGTCCGCCATCTGAAGGACAATGTGGCAATCGTCCCGGCGCGGCCGTCCCATGACCTTCTGGCGGACCCGCTGATCCGGTATCATCAACTGGTCCTTGACCGGCCGGTCCCCATCCGGTTGTCGGGTGTCGTGGTCGAAACCCTCGATTGCAGCCAGATGATCGCCGATCCCGAACTTCATTTCCGGTCGGTCCTGACCTCGCTTCCGCCCGAGATCCTCTCGCCGGAGATGGCTGTCCGGTGCAAGCTGTTGCGCGTCTACGAGGCCCAGAGCCTGCGCCAGATGCAGGCTGCGTGATCAGGCCGTTTCGCCATCCTCGAAGAACGGGGTCATCTGGGCGACGATCACGCTGTTTTCGTCAAGCGCGCGGTCCATCAGCGCCCGTTCCTCGTCGCCGATGTCATGACCTTCTGCCAGCCGTTCCTCCAGCGTGCCGTAACCGCTGACATCAAGGGGGTTCAGGTCGGCCTGCTTGAGGATCGCCACGGTTTCGCGCACGGCCTCGGCCTCGTCGACGCCGGAGGCATAGCACATCAGCGCGCCGCCCGTCGCACCTTCGGGCAGGCCGTCGCCCGCCTTCCGGCCGACCTCGACCAGGAGGGTGAAGACCTGCTGTTTGCGCCGGGCTGATTTTTCTTCGATCATGAAAACGGGCTACCCCGCCGCGCCGCGCCGCGCAAGCGGCTCATGAATTGGAGGGCGGCATCGCCTTGCGCTGTCGGGCGCGTTCCAGCCCCAGATGACGCTCTCTGAGGATGATCGAGACACCGGCAACGATGATGATCGCGGCGCCGAGGATCATCGTCAGCGTCGGGACCTCGTCGAAGACGAAAAAGCCCACGCCAAGCGCCAGCAGCATCGAGGTATATTCGAACGGTGCGATCAGCGACGCATCGGCGTGGCGATAGCTGGTCGTCAGAAGGATCTGGCCGATCCCGCCCAGAAGACCCGCCAGAACCAGCAAGGCCGCCTCTTTCGGGGAGGGCCAGACCCAGCCCCAGAAGAGCGTCAGCAGTGACAGGCATGTCGCCGTCACCGAAAACCAGAAGACGATTGCAGCCGTGCCTTCGGTCTGGACAAGTTTGCGCACGAAGACCTGCGCCAGCGCCGCAAAGATCGCCGAGCCAAGGACAACGACCGCACCAAGCGTCTCGGTCGTGTTCAGGTCGGCACCGACCGACAGGCGCGGCGACAGCACGATCATCACGCCGATCATGCCCAGCACGACCGCCGACAGTCGGAACAGCCGCACGTTTTCGTTGAGGAACATCGCCGCGAACACGACCACCAGCAAGGGGGCCGCATAGCCGATCGCGGTCACTTCGGGCAATGGCAGAAGGCCAAGCCCGGCAAAGCCGAGGAACATCGACGTGGTTCCGATCAGCCCCCGCCAGAGGTGACCCATTGGGTTGGCCGTCTTGAGGCCCGAGCCAAGTTCCCGACGAGCGGCCAACCAGACAAGGATGACCGGGATCGCGAAAAAGGACCTGAAGAAGACGGCCTGGCCCGGCGGCACATGGTCCGACGTCGCCTTGATCAGGGATGCCATGGCGACGAAGATACAGACAGAGGCGATCTTGAGGGCGATACCGCGAAGGGGCTGCATGGCCATTCCTTTCCATGCAGCAATATCACCCTTAGCCGCGGGGAAAAGTCCCTATCTCGGGATCAGCTTTCGGCCTCACGGGCAATCCTCAGAAACTGGCGAAGGCGGCCATCGTCGCTCCGCGAAGTTGCCCGCGCATGGGCTTTGCGGACGGTGGGATGAGGCCTCTTTGCCTTGTCCAGCTTGAGAAAGGCGGCCCGCATCTCCCTGGACACGGGCTCTCCGGATTTGTCGATCAGATGACGTGACATGTCGTCTCCTCCTTTGATCTGGGCACTATCCTTAACATGGAAATCCCGATCTCCAAAATCAACGGGGGGTCACCCTCACGATTTCGCCGAACGGCTCGGGCGCGTCGATCAGCAGAAGAAGGGATCCGTCCGCCATTTCCTCGACATCGCGGACGCGGCCCAGTTCGGGGACCAGCCGCTCTTCTCCGGCGACGCGGTCCCCGTCGAGCTTGAGCCGAACCAGACCCCCGGGATTGAGCGATCCGATCAGGATATCGCCCTGCCAGCCATCGAACCCGGTGCCGCTGTGAAAGATCATGCCGCCCGGTGCGATCACCGGATCCCAGTAATAGACGGGTTCCTCGAAACCGGGCGCGCGGGCCCGGCCCTCGCCCACCTCGCTGCCCCGGTATTCGATCCCGTAGCTGACCACCGGCCAGCCGTAATTGCCGCCGGCCACCGGCCGGTTCAGCTCGTCGCCGCCGCGCGGACCATGCTCGATGGTCCACAAGGCACCATCACCGGGATGGATCGCGGCGCCCTGCATGTTGCGATGGCCAAGCGACCAGATCGTGTCGATGCCGTCCTCGTCGATGAACGGATTGCCGGGCACCGGGTCGCCGTCGCGTGTGACGCGGATCACCTTGCCATAGGTCGTGCCGATCTCTTGGGCGCGGTCGCGTTCTTCGGCCGCCGAATGCTCTCCGGTCGTGATCCAGACCGTGCCGTCGGCCTGCGGCAGGATGCGCGAGCCGTAATGCATCGGGTGACGGGAGGGCGGTTCCTGCACGAAGATGTCCCGCACCTCGGTCATCCGGGTGAAATCGTCCGAAATGACACCGCGCGCTGCGGCCGTCACCGTCCCGCCGGGGACAAGCTTGGCATAGGTCCAGAACACGGTGCGGTCAGCGGCGAAATCGGGGCTGATCGCCACATCCAGAAGCCCGCCCTGCCGCCGGTCATCGACCTCGGGCAGGTCCTCGACCGGGACCGACATGCGCCCCTCGGGCGTGATGACCCGCATCCGGCCCGGGCGTTCCGTCACCAGCCAGCCGCCTTCGGGCAATGTCGCGATGCCCCAGGGATGCGACAGTCCATCGACCAGCACCTCTGTCGACACCGCGGTCGGCGACAGGGCGGGCGCGCGGGTCTGGTTTTCGAAGGCGGGGGCGAAGTCGGCATTGGGTTCGCCTTGCGCGACGTCCTGCGCGGCCCCTCCCAACGGAAGAAGTGTCAATGCTGCGGCTGCGATCACCTGTTTCATGTGGCCCTCCTTTTCAACAGGAAAGATCTAGTCCGATCCGCCTGTCGCGCCAGCCTTGAGGCGGGCCTCCGCCCATCGCGCCGCATCGGCAACCGCGGGATCGGGGTCGTTGCGCAGACCCTGCGCCTCGGCGATCAGCGTCTGGTCCGCCGAATTTCCGATCGCGTAAAGGACATTGCGCACGAACCTGTCACGCCCGATCCGTTTGATCGGGCTTCCCGAGAACAGCGCCCTGAATCCCGCATCATCAAGGCGCACCAGGTCGGCAAGGCGGGGGGCCGCCCCTTCGTTCCGATACCGCATTTCGCGGGCATCCACGGCGAACTTGTTCCAGGGGCAGACGGCAAGGCAATCGTCGCAGCCATAGATCCGGTTCCCCAGGCCGGGGCGCAACTCCTCGGCGACGGGACCCTTGTGCTCGATCGTGAGGTAGGAAATGCAGCGACGTGCGTCGAGCTGGAACGGTGCCGGAAAGGCATCCGTCGGGCAGATATCCAGACAGGCACGGCAGCTTCCGCAATGCTCGTCTTCGGGTGTGTCGGGCTCGATCTCTATGGTCGTGAAGATCGCCCCGAGAAAGACCCAGTTGCCCAGCTTGCGGCCCAGCAGGTTGGTATGCTTGCCCTGCCAGCCCAGACCCGCCGCCTGCGCCAGCGGTTTTTCCATCACCGGGGCGGTATCGACGAAAACCTTGATCTCGGCGCCCGGAACCTGCGCGATCAGCCAGCGACCCACCCGCTTGAGCCGCTTTTTCACGATGTCATGATAGTCGCGCCCCTGCGCATAGACGCTGATGGCGGCCCTGTCCCTCTGCTCGAGGATCGCCAGCGGATCATGGGCCGGGCTATAGGCCTCGGCCAGCATCACGACCGACCGCGCCTCGGGCCAGAGCGCGGCAGGATCGCCGCGCCAGTGCATCCGCTCGGCCATCCATGCCATCTGCCCGTGGCGTCCCGCCTCGACGAACTCCGTCAGGCGCCCGGCCGCATCGGGGATCGCATCGGGCCGGCAGACCCCCATGTCGACAAAGCCTGCATCCAGCGCCTCGGCACGCAGCGCCGCTTTGAGCCCCTCGTTCATCTTTCCCGCCAGACCCCGTGGGACACCCGGAGCCCTTGCGGCATCCGCTGCTCAGAAATCGAGGTCGGCATAATGCGACGGCGGAGGAAATCCGGAGATCTGATCAGCCAGGATGGACCGGAAGGCGGGGCGCGACTTTATCTTGGCATACCAGTCCTTGACCGCGTCAGAGCGGTTCCAGTCCACATCCGAGATGTAGTCGAGGCAGCTCAGATGTGCGGCGGCGGCAAAATCGGCAAGGGTCATCACATCGCCGGCAAGCCAGCGCCGCTGATCCAGAAGCCAGGCCATGTAGTCAATATGATACTTGATCGCCCGGGCGCCCGACTTGACATTTGCGCTGTCGGGATAGCCGGTGCCCATCACCTTGCGAAACACCCGTTCGCCCATCAGCTTGGACGTCACTTCCGAATGGAACTTGTCGTCGAACCACGAGACCAGGCGGCGCGCCTCGTATCGGGCCTCGGCGTCGCGTGGCAGAAGCGGGGGATCGGGATAGCTGTCCTCGAGATATTCGCAGATCGCGCTGCTTTCCGAATAGGTCCGGCTGCCGATCCGAAGGACGGGCACCTTGCCGGCCGGGTTGCGGCGCAGGAAATCGGGATCCTTTTCCCAATACCGCTCCTCGATCAACTGAACCTCGATCTTCTTCTCGGCAAGGCTCAGCCGGACCTTCCGGCTGAACGGCGAAAGAGGAAAATGGTAGAGGGCGTTGGTCGAGCGTTCCGGTTGCATGGCTGATCAATGCCACCCCGGCGTGTCGTATTCAATCCCGATCGCCACCGAAACAGGCGGCCCGGCCATCCGCGCGGATCGTCGCCGCACCATCGGCAATGCTTGCAGCACGGCTGCGGACAAAGGATGACGGATCCGACGCGGAACGATCCTTGGGGTTGGGCAGGACCGCGGCCAGCCGCGCGGCCTGCACGGCGCTCAGATCGGCGGCATCAACGCCGAAATAGTGGCGCGCCGCGGCCTGAACGCCAAAGACACCCTCATCGAACTCCGCCACGTTGAGATAGACCTCGAGGATACGGCGCTTGGACCAGACCGCCTCGACCACCGGGGTCAACAGCGCCTCCACCGCTTTGCGCAGGTAGGAGCGGCCGTGCCAAAGATAGACGTTCTTGACGGTCTGCTGGCTGATGGTCGAGGCGCCCCGGACGGCGCCATCCTCCATCGCCTGCCGGATCGCATCGAGATCAAGGCCCCAATGTTCGCAGAAATTGGCGTCTTCCGCTGCCACGGCGGAACGGGCCATCACGGGTGCCATGTCCTCGAGATCGACCCAGTCCGACCGGATTTCGCCCAGCCTCTGACGTTCCTGATACATGTAGGGGGTGATCGGCGGGTCGATCGCGGCGATGGCCAGCACCGCCAGAAGAACGACCGCGATCGCCCCGAAGAACAGCCGCATGACCCAGCGGAACAGCCCGCGGATCGGCCGGAACCGGCGACGGGCCGCGGGCCTTGCCTCGTCCTTGTCGCCGTTTTTTCCCTGCCTGGATTTCGCTTTGCTGGCCATGGCGTCATAAGCCTTTCACGCTGAACAAAGGTCAAGTCCGGTGTTTGGCACACGAGGCCCGATTTCGCAGCGCATCACGCCTGCGGCCGCATGATCTAGGCTGCCATCAGGACTGGAGGGCCAAGAACCGCGGCCTCGCTTCCCCGGACCACGACCCGGGCGGTGCGCGGCACGATGTCCTGGGGCCTGTCCCGCAACTCGGGAAAGAGGTCGAGGATCTCGTTGCGCATATCGTCATCGGCGCCCATGATAAAGGCACCGGGGTGAAAGCTCTCGGACAGGATCCCTTCGGATTCGACGATCTCGTGACGGTCGAACAGGATGTGATGATAGTCCACCCTCCGGAGAGGCGAGACCCGGATGGAGGTTCCGTTCACCAGATGCTTTGCCGGGATCAGTATCTCGTCCTCTCCGAACCACAGTTGCGCCTGCCAGCCGGTGACGAGCATCCTGTGCTGAGGAGAAACGAGAAGCGGCCGCGCATTGCCGAAAGCCCCGGCCTCGAACCGAATCGGCGCATGCAGCCCGGTGCCGGTGATCTGTCGGCTGCCCCGCCAGCGGATCGGCTGGAACCCGTTATCCTTGGTCCAGACCTGATCGCCAACGCACAGCGCCTCGATCGGCAAAGGGCCGCGCGCCGTGCGGATCAGGGTTCCTGCCACGAAACAGGGCGGGCCGAGATCGCCGACCGGCACATCGGTGCTGACCGTCACCCAATCCGAGTCAAGAAAGACCGCATCCTGAAGGATCGTTCCATCCGTGGGCGTGAACACGGCTCTTCCGTCGGCGGTATAGAAGGTGACGCCGGTGATGATTTCCGTCGAGCCATCGGGATATTCGACGAAGATCCGGTCGCCATCCCATACGGACGTGACTTCGGACCCGTCGAAGGTATCGCCGACATTGGGTTCGATCAGGTTGTCGTTGTCGGTATCTTCATAGGTGTAAAGCTGCGTGACGAGGGGCGTCCCCGACGGGGGCGGATTGCCCGGATCCATCACGTAGAACTGATCTGTATACGTCGCCATGAATGCCCCTCGGATCGCTGCTCCGGGGGAAACAATCACGGGGGAACCGGGCTCAAATTGGAAACTATCAAGGTAATTTTGCGGGAGTTCGCAAAAAAGGCCCCGAAGGATGCTTCGAGGCCCTTTGATTGTGTCCGAATTGGGAATTACTCGGCAGGAACCGAGGCCGTCTCCTTACTCAGCGGCACCTTGAGATGCGGCAGCATTTCCTTCGGGCAGACCTGAACGAAATGCATCCTTTCGGCGGCCCAATGCTGCAGGATATCGGCGGCCTTGCGGCTGCCCGTCTCGCGCAAGTGACGCTCGATCAGGCCGCGAAGCTCGGCTTCCCAATGCTCCATCGTGACGGGGCAGGTCACAAGCGTCTCCATGTTCATGAGCGGCGCGGCCACGCCGTCGGGGTCATAGACATAGGCCATGCCACCGGTCATCCCGGCCCCGAAATTGGCGCCGATTTCCCCAAGGATCACGGCAACGCCGCCGGTCATGTATTCGCATCCGTTGGAGCCGCAGCCCTCGACCACGACCTTCGCCCCCGAATTGCGCACGGCAAAGCGTTCGCCCGCGCGCCCCGCGGCAAAGAGATAGCCATCGGTTGCCCCGTAAAGGACCGTGTTGCCGATGATCGTGTTCTCATGGGCGACAAGGGGCGAGGCCATTGGCGGGCGCACGACGATCGTGGCGCCGGAAAGACCCTTTCCGACATAGTCGTTGGCATCGCCCGACACTTCGAGTTTCAGACCCGGCGCGCCGAACGCCCCAAGCGACTGACCGGCCGAACCCTTGAGTTTGACCGTGAGGTGATCGGGTTGCAGGTCGTTGCGCATACCGAACCGGCTGACGATATGGCTCGAGGTGCGGGTGCCGATGGTGCGGTCGGTGTTCTGCACTGCGTATTCCAGCTGCATCTTCTCGCCTTCGGCAAGGAAACGGGCCGCATCGCGGACAATCTCGGCATCCAGAGTATCGGGCACCTCTTCGCGCGGCTTGTTGCGGTCATAGGTGATGTGGTGCGCGCCATCGACGGTGATCAGAAGCGGGTTCAGATCCAGATCGTCCAGATGCGCGGCCCCCCGGCTGACCTGGGTCAGCAGATCGGCCCGGCCGATCACCTCGCCAAGGCTGCGCGCCCCGATCGAGGCAAGGAGCTCGCGCACCTCCTGCGCATAGAAGGTGATCAGGTTCACGACCTTTTCCGCGTTGCCGGTGAACTTGGCGCGAAGCCGTTCATCCTGCGTGCAGACCCCCACGGGGCAGGTATTCGACTGGCACTGACGCACCATGATGCAGCCCATCGCGATCAGGGCGGCGGTGCCGATACCGTATTCCTCGGCCCCCATCATCGCCGCCATGACGATGTCGCGCCCGGTGCGCAGACCGCCATCGGTGCGCAGCGTGACCCGCTCTCGCAGGTTGTTCATCGCCAGAACCTGATGCGCCTCGGTCAGGCCCATCTCCCACGGAAGGCCCGCATATTTGATCGAGGTCGCGGGGCTCGCACCGGTGCCGCCATTGTGACCCGAGATCAGGATGATATCGGCCTTGGCCTTGGCCACGCCGGCAGCGATGGTGCCCACACCGGACGACGACACAAGCTTGACCGTCACCTTGCAGCGCGGGTTGATCTGCTTGAGGTCATAGATCAGCTGCGCCAGATCCTCGATCGAATAGATGTCGTGATGCGGCGGCGGGCTGATCAGCGTCACGCCCTTGGTCGAATGGCGCAGACGGGCGATCAGGTCGGTCACCTTCATGCCGGGCAGCTGCCCGCCCTCGCCGGGCTTGGCGCCCTGGGCGACCTTGATCTCCAGCTCTTCGCACTGGTTGAGGTATTCGGCCGTCACGCCGAACCGCCCCGACGCGACCTGCTTGATCTTGGCGCTGGGATTGTCGCCGTTCGGCTCGGGCACGAAATGGGCGGGATCCTCGCCGCCCTCGCCGCTGTCGGATTTGGCGCCGATCCGGTTCATCGCGACGTTCAGGGTCTTGTGGGCCTCGGGCGACAGGGCGCCAAGGCTCATCCCCGGGGTCACGAACCGCTTGCGGATCGCGGTGATCGATTCGACCTCTTCCAGGGGCACGGGCTCGCCCAGCGGCTTGATCGCCAACAGGTCGCGCAGGTGGATCGGCGGGTTGTTCTGCATCGCCCGCGAATATTGCGTCCAAAGCTCATAGGATGCGCGGTCGCACGCGGCCTGCATCATGTGCATGGTCGTCGCTTCCCAGGCGTGTTTCTCGCCGGAACGGCGCGCCTTGTAGAACCCGCCGATGGGCAGGACGTCCGTCCGGTTTTTCCAGCCGCGGGCATGGATTTCTTCCAGCTTCTTCTCGATGCCGGCAATGCCGATCCCCGAAATCCGGCTGTGCATTCCGGGGAAGTATTCGGCGCAGAGCGCCCGGCTCAGGCCCACCGCCTCGAAGTTGAGGCCCCCCCGATAGGAGGAAATGACAGAGATCCCCATCTTGGACATGATCTTGAGAAGGCCCGCGTCGATGGCCGCGCGATAGCGGCGCATCGCGTCCGTCAGGCTGCCTTCGATCAGACCCCGACGAATGCGGTCCGCAATCGAATCCTGTGCAAGATAGGCGTTGACCGTGGTCGCCCCCGACGAGATCAGCACCGCGAAGTAATGCGGGTCGATGCATTCCGCCGAACGCACATTGATCGAGGTGAAAGTCCGCAGGCCCTTGCGCGTCAGCCAGCTATGCACGGCACTCGTGGCAAGGATCATCGGCATCGGAACCTTGTCGGCATTCTGATGCTGATCGGTCAGGACGATATGACCCGCCCCCGAGCGCACCGCATCTTCCGCTTCTTCGCGCACGCGGGTCAGAGCGTCGCGCAGGCCATTGCCCTTGAGACCGGCCGGGAAGGTGCAGTCGATAAAGGCCACGCTGTCGCCGAACTGCCCGACCATCGCGTCGAACTCGGCATTGGCGACAAAGGGGCTTTCGAGAACCAGGATCTCGGCCTGGCTCGAATCCTCGTCGAGCACGTTCTTGAGATTGCCGAACCGGGTCTTCAGGCTCATGACCCGCGCTTCGCGCAGGGAATCGATGGGCGGGTTCGTGACCTGGCTGAAATTCTGGCGGAAGAAATGGCTGAGCGGGCGATACTTCTCCGACAGGACGGCGGAGGGCGTATCGTCCCCCATCGAGGCAAGAGCCTCTTTGCCATCCTCGGCCATCGGCGCGAGGATCTGTTCCAGCTCTTCCATCGTATAGCCGGCGGCGATCTGGCGCTTGCGCAGTTCCTCGCCATCGAAAACGGCGGCTTCGGGCACGTCGCGCAGCACCTCGTTCAGGTCGACGACCTTCTCGATCCAGTCGGCATAGGGCTGCGACGAGGCCAGTTTGTCCTTCATTTCGCGGTCATGGTAGAGGATGCCCTCTTCCATATCGACGGCGATCATCTGGCCCGGTCCAAGCGCGCCCTTTTCGACGACCGTGCGTTCATCGACAGGCACCATTCCGGCCTCGGACCCGGCGATCAGAAGGTTGTCACCCGTCACCACATAGCGCATCGGACGCAGGCCGTTGCGGTCGAGCCCGCCACAAACCCAGCGCCCATCCGTCATCGCCAGCGCGGCGGGGCCGTCCCACGGCTCCATCACGGCGTTGCAATAGGCATACATGTCCTGCCAGGCCTGCGGCAGTTCCGTCGCGGTCTTGGACCATGCCTCGGGCACCATCATGGTCTTGGCCATCGGCGCGTTGCGACCGGCCCTGACCATCACCTCGAACACCGCATCCAGCGCGGCACTGTCGGACGACCCCTGCGGCACGATCGGCTTGATGTCCTCGGCCTGATCGCCGAACGCGGCAGAGGCCATCCGGATCTCGTGGCTGCGCATCCAGTTCAGGTTGCCCTTGAGCGTGTTGATCTCGCCGTTATGGGCGAGCATCCGGAACGGCTGTGCCAGCCACCATTGCGGGAAGGTGTTGGTCGAATACCGCTGGTGATAGATCGCAAAGGCGCTCTCGAACCGTTCGTCCTGAAGGTCGGGATAGAAATCGGCCACCTGCTCGGCCAGCATCATGCCCTTGTAGATGATCGACCGGCAGGACAGGGACGCCATGTAAAGCCCCCCGATCTGGGCGGCGGCTGCGGCCTTTTCGATGCGACGGCGGATCACGTAAAGTTCGCGCTCGAACTCTTCGTGGGTCAGGTTCTTTTCGCAACGGATCAGGATCTGTTCGATCTCGGGCCGCGTCGCATTGGCCTTTTCACCAAGAACCGACACGTTCACCGGCACATGGCGCCAGCCATAGATGTAATGGCCGAACCGTAGCACCTCGGTCTCGACGATCGTGCGGCAGATCTCCTGCGCGCCGAAATCGGTGCGCGGCAGAAACACCTGACCGACGGCGATCAGCTTGTCGCTGATCGGTTCGTGACCCGTGCGGCGGATCTGATCGTCGAAAAAGGCGATCGGGATTTCCACATGGATGCCTGCACCATCGCCGGTTCGGCCATCGGCATCGACCGCCCCGCGGTGCCAGACCGCCTTGAGCGCCGCGATCCCGTTCTCGACCACCTTGCGCGATTTCGTGCCGTCGATGGACACGACAAGACCCACCCCGCAGGAGGCATGTTCGTCCTCTTCCCGATACAGGCCATTCTCGGCCATCCACTTGCGCTTGGCCTCTTCGGCAGCGACCCAGCTTTCGTCATAAATCCTGGTCATTGCATGCTCCTCGACCTTTTATTCGCCGCGTCGGGCGTAAATTCCGGTAGTTGCTTGTTGATGTCGTCCAGCGGCTCATTGGCACGGTGGCGCCATTTGCCGTTCAGTCTTGCGGTCTTCGCCGGCCGCCTCATTGATCTGCTCCGAGATCGAGGAACGACAGGACCGCGTTGCAGCCATAGACAGGATCGGGCGACAGGAAACCCGGATCTCCGGGAAAGATGAAATCGACCGGCGTGTCATCGACCTCGAAAACCTCGCCATTCGGCATCCGGTAGCTGCCTTCCCCTGCGAGAAAGACCCGCCATTCGGGATGGATGAATTCGCGCCCCTCGGACGACCAAAGCTCCTCGCCCGCCTCGTTCACCGCACGGATGCGATAGCTGGTTCGCAGCAGTTCTTCCCCGTCGATCACGACAGTCTCTCCGGTCAGGGTGTCTGCGCCGACATAGCGCGTGGTCCCCACCTCGTCCGAGAGGGTGCGGAAATCATAGGTATCGGTGCCCGTCTCGGTCAGCCGGGTAAAGGAGGCGGGATCCGTCGGGCTGTCCTCCAGACGTTCGGAATGATCGGACCGGAAATGAAAGCTTTCGACCCACTGCGTTTCCGCATCGACCGCGCCGGTATAGGTCAGCCCGATCTCATCCATGTCGACACGACGGCGAAAGCCTTCGGGATCGGCCTCACAGGTGAAATGATGGCTGACGGTGCAGGATTTCATCTGCACGGTCACCAGACCCGTGCACCCCGCCGGAAGGGCGACCTGATCCTGGGCCACGGCCATGGACGGCATGAGCAAGAGGGCAAACAATATCCGCATCATGAGGCCTTTGACATCATTTCTCCACAGTCGTGGAGGGGGGTGGCCGACAGGAAACCCGGCTCGCCCGGAAAGATGAACTCCACGGGCCGGCCGTCGGTCTGGTATTCGTCGGCGCCCGTATCCACGGAGCGGATACCCGATAGAAAAACGCGCCAGTCCCGGTGGATGTATTCGCGGCCCTCGACGGACCACAGGAACCCGCCCATGCCGTCGGTCACCGTCACTTCGAATTCGGTTTCATCAAGGGCTACGCCATCAATCGTCACGCTCTGGCCTGTCAGCCTGTCGAAACCGCGATAGGCCGTCACGGAAAAAGCGTCGGAGTCGGTCCGGAAATCCCAGCTGTCGATTCCGGTCTCGACCAGTTCCGAGAACGACGCGGGGTCGGCGGGCTCCGGAACCAGCCGTTCGACATTCTGGGCCCGGACATGAAAACTCTCGATCCACTGCGTTTCGGCGTCGATCCGCCCCATATAGGTCATGCCGGTTTCATCATAATCGACCCGGCGCTGGTGACCGGCGGGATCCGCCTCGCAGGTAAAGAGGTGGCTCACGATGCAGCTGCGTTTCTGGATCGTCACATAGGCATCGCAGCCCGCCGGCAGGGAAACCGGGGCCTGTGCCACGGCAAGGCCGGGCAACAGCAGAAGGGCCGCGAACCGGATCATTCCGATGCCCGGGTCGGCACGGTGCCGCAATCATAGATCGGGCTGGCGGCGAAAAAGCCGGCCTCGCCCGGATAGAGGAAATCGACAGGGCTGGCATCCATCACGTCATCGGGATCCTCGGCCGACCAGGAGGTGCCGAGAAAGAACAGCCGGTGCGTTTCCGAGACGAACTGAGCCCCCGCCCCGCGATAAGAGACCTCGCCATCCGGCAGGACGACCTCGTAGCCGAACTCGGTCGCCAGAAGCGGCTCGTCGTCGATGACCACCGTCTCACCCGTCAGCAGGTCGAAACCCCGCACGCGCTCTTCGGGTTCGCCGACATTGTTGCGGATGACGAAATCGTAGGTGTCGGTCTGGGTCTCGAACAGTTCGGTCAGGCTGGGCGGATCGGCGGCCGGAACCACCATCGTCTCGACCTTGCCGTCCTGGGCGTAATAGGTCTCGAGCCACTGGAACTGGTCATCGACCTTGCGGATGTTGAATGGCCCGATCCGGTTGAACAGGGCGATCCATTGCTCGCCCTCGGCATCGCCCTCGCATGTCCAGACATGGGTCACGAGGCAGGATCGGGACTGCACGGTCAGGACACCTTCGCACCCTTCCGGCGGATCGAATGTCTGGGCAAGGGCAGGACCCGCGAACACCGTCGCAAGCAGGGCCGCGACAACAGGGCGCGCGGTGGCATGGATCCGTCCGATCCGGAATGGCGCAATCGTCATGGTCAAACCTCTGCTGCTGTTATCGAGGGTCGTGTCAGTCCCGAACTCCAGGGCCTGGCGGCCCTACTCTGCCGCGACGGATGCGTTGCGGGACAGCGCATCGAGGATCGCCGCGGCGCAATCGCGACCGTCGCGGATCGCCCAGACCACAAGGCTGGCGCCGCGAACGATATCGCCCGCCGCATAGACGCCCGGAAGGCTGGTCCGTCCCGTTTCGAACTCGGCCTTGATGGTGCCCCAACGGGTCACTTCGAGGCCTTCGACACCCCAAAGTGTAGGCAGGTCCTCGGGTTCGAAGCCCAGCGCCTTGATCACGAGATCGGCCTCTTCGACATAATCGGCGCCCTCGATCAGTTCCGGCATCTGGCGGCCGGTGGCATCGGGCGCACCCAGACGCATCCGGTCAACGACGACGCCACGCACCATGCCCGCCCCGTCATCCGAACCGGCCTCGCCGGTAAAGCCCTTGGGCGCGGTCAGCCAGATGAAATCAACGCCTTCTTCCTCGGCATTGGCGACCTCGCGCTGCGATCCGGGCATATTGGCGCGGTCGCGGCGATAGAGGCATTTCACGCTCTCCGCCCCCTGGCGGATGGCGGTGCGGACACAGTCCATCGCGGTGTCACCGCCGCCGATCACGACGACGCGCTTGCCCTCGGCGTTCAGTTCGCCCGAATCGAACTCCGGCACCTCGTCGCCAAAGCTCTTGCGGTTGGAGGCGGTCAGATAGTCGATCGCCCGCACGATGCCACCCGCACCGACACCCGGTGCCGAAAGGTCGCGCGACTTGTAGACGCCGGTCGCGATCAGGACGGCATCATGTCGGGACCGGATCTCTTCGAAGGACAGGTCCACTCCGACATTGCAATTCATCTCGAAGGCGACGCCGCCATCCTCGAGTTGAGCCATCCGCTTCATCACGACATCCTTCTCGAGCTTGAAGCCCGGGATGCCATAGGTCATCAGCCCGCCGCCGCGATCATAGCGGTCATAGACGGTGACCTGCACGCCCTCGCGGCGCAGCATGTCGGCCGCGGCAAGACCCGCGGGACCCGCGCCGATGATGCCCACGCTTTCCGCGCGCTCCTGCGCGGGGCGGATCGGGGCGACCCAGCCCTCTTCCCATGCGGTGTCGGTGATGTATTTCTCGACCGACCCGATGGTAACGGTGCCGTGTCCCGACTGTTCGATCACGCAATTTCCTTCGCACAGGCGGTCCTGCGGACAGATGCGGCCACAAATCTCGGGGAAGGTATTCGTCGCCTGGCTCAGTTCATAGGCCTCGCGCAGCCGGCCTTCGGCGGTCATCCGCAACCAGTCGGGGATATTGTTGTGAAGCGGGCAGTGGGTCTGGCAATAGGGCACCCCGCACTGGCTGCACCGGGCGGATTGCTCGGCGGCCTTTTCGGCGGCGTATTCGCCATAGATCTCATTGAAGTCCTGACGACGCACGCCGGCATCCCGCTTCTGCGGCATGTCGCGCTCGACCGTCACGAATTTCAGCATCTTGTTCTCAGCCAAATCACGTCCTCCAACTCTTGTCGCCTCTGTAATCCTGTCTTCAGGAAAAGAAAAGTCAGTAATATTGACATAAATTCGCTTTTCTCAGCCTCGCGGCAGGAACATCGGCTTCACATGGCGCGAAAATAGGTCCGATATGTTACCTAACTGCCCCTCTTTCCCCCTTCCCGGTTCAGGATAGGGTGCGGGCAGTCGAATCAAGGGGCTCTCGATGGCACTATATCACCTGATCCTCGTGGCCCTGATTCAGGGGCTGACAGAGTTTCTTCCCGTCTCGTCTTCGGGCCACCTTGTCCTGCTGCCGGGGCTGACCGGGCTGGAAGATCAGGGGCAGGTCATCGACGTGGCCGCCCATGTGGGAACGCTGGCCGCGGTGATCCTGTTCTTCCGTGCCGACGTGGCGCTGGCCGTGGGCGGGCTTGGTCATCTGGCCAGGGGGCGCCTCGATACGCCCGGCGCCTTCCTTGCGCTTGCGCTGATCGTGGCGACGATCCCCGTGATCATTGTGGGTCTTGTCCTCAAGGTCACGGGCCTTTCGGACGCAATGCGGTCCGTCGCGGTGATCGGCTGGGCGATGCTGATCTTCGGGCTGGTCCTTTATTGGGCAGACCGGCGCGGACCGGAAGACCGGGTCGCCGGACAATGGACGATGCGCCACGCGCTGATCATGGGTCTGTGGCAGGCGGTGGCGCTGATCCCCGGAACGTCGCGGTCGGGCATCGCGATCACGGGCGCCCGGATCCTCGGATACGAACGGCGCAGCGCGGCCAAGCTGTCGATGCTGATGTCGATCCCCACGATCATCGCCTCGGCTGCCCTGCTTGGGCTGGATGTGGTGCAGGAGGCCGATCTGGCCGCGGCCCGCGACGGCGCGATCGTCGCGGTTTTCAGCTTTGTCGCGGCGCTGGCCGCGCTCGGCGTGATGATGCGGTTGCTGCGCAGCGTCAGCTTTACACCCTACGTGGTCTACCGGGTGATCCTCGGTCTGATCCTGCTTTGGGTGGCTTATGGCTAACGCGCGCGGAAACGCTCGGCGATGATGTCGCCTTCGGGCCCGACAACGCCACGCAACTCATAGCGGCCGCCCACGCGGAACCCGTCTTCGACCCGCGTGCCCGGCACAACCAGAAAGGCCCCGCCGTCCAGCGCCCTTGTGTCGGTCAGGATACCTTCTGCCCTGATCTCGCGACCAACCGGAACAGGCGCCACCTCGCCGTTGCCGTCGCGGGCGCCGCCGTCGATCCACTGCGCGATCAGGGCGACCTCGTCGTCAGTCAGATAGGGCGGCCCGTCGAGAGGCATCCGAGGCTGTTCGACCCCCGAGACATGCCGCCACACAAGGCTCAGAGCGGAATTGCCGGGCAGGATGACGACCCTCTCTCCGCCTTCGAGGATTTCCGAAAGCGAGGACAGGCGCAGACCTTCCGGTGGCGCCCCGAGGATCGACCCCTCCGAATGACATTTCGCGCAGCGTTGAAGAAAGATGCCTTCGACATCCTGAAACCAGACCTCGCCGTCGGGCCTTTCGGGCTCCGTGGCTTCGGGCGGGACTGCGAGTTCCTCGCCGGGCAGACCGGCCTCGATCCAGGCCGCGATCCGCGCGATCTCGTCATCGGAAAGCCAGGGCGGGCCATCCATCGGCATCCGCGGCTCGATCCGGCCCTCGATCCGGGCCAGAAGCGCGCTGTCATGCGGCGCACCGGCGATCAGGACAGGTCCGTTTTCGCCGCCCTTCAATGCGGATGCGAGGCTGTCGAGCTCAAGCCCCAGGGGCGCGTATTCGCCCGAATGGCACAGCACGCAGCGCGCGTCAAAAATCGCGGAAACGTCCTGCCAGTCCTGCGCCGACACCGCGCCAGCCGCGAGGCAGGCCAGGGCTGTCAACGCACCGCGCACCCTGTCAGGTCTTCAGGTTTCGGGCCGAATCCTTGATTTCGGCATATTGGCCGGACGGGCGGAACCGCCACAGATATTCGGGAAGAACCGCCTCCATCGAGGTCGGCGTAATCCCGAGATCCGGGAACCCCTTCGCCCCGTCCGAAACCACGTTGTCGACCTTGAGGCTTTTGACCTGATCGGCTGTGATCGGCGCCTTCACGATCCCGAGGCTGAGGATGTTTCCGACCCGGAACAGCCCGGCCATGATCCGCGCAAACCAGAACGGCATGTTGATGACCAGCCGGCGACGGCGGATGATCCCGAGCATCTGGTTCATCAATTCGCGGAAAGTCGCGGTCTCGGGTCCGCCAAGCTCGTAGATGCCGGGGGCGGCACGACCCGTGATCCCGGCTTCGGCGGCCGCGGCCACATCGTCCACGAAGACGGGCTGGAACCGGGTCTCGGCGCCGACGACGGGCAGGACCGGGCCAAGCCGGGCCATATCCGCGAACCGGTTGAAGAAGGCGTCTTCCGGGCCGAACACGACCGAGGGCCTGAGGATCACGGCCGAGGGAAAGCTCGACAGGATGCCCGCCTCTCCGGCAGCCTTGCTGCGGGCATATTCGCTGGCGCTTTCAGCGTCGGCCCCGATCGCGGAGATGTGGACGAGACGATCCACCCCCTCTTCCGAGGCGATCCGCGCGATCCGGGTCGCGCCCTCGTTCTGGACGGCCTGGAAATTGTTCTTGCCCCGCGCATCGAACGTGCCGACGCAGTTCACCACGGCATCGGCCCCCGACATGACCTGTCGCACGCTGGCATCGTCGCGGATGTTGCAAAAGACCGGCTCGACCTGTCCGACGACGCCATAGGGCCTGACGAACATGGCTTCGTTCGGGTTGCGGACGGCCACGCGCACCCGCCAGCCCTGCTTGGCCATCCGGCGGGCAATATAGCGCCCCACGAATCCCGAACCGCCATAAATCGTGACCAGCCTGGACATGCCCATCATTCCTCTGCCGCAGATAATTGCACCTGCCCGTTTACTCCCGCGACCTGCATGGCACAAGCCGTATGGCCCCCGTTGCCGGGGTATCCCGCCCACGAGATGCAGGCCCCGCGGAGAGTTATGGCGAACCGGGTGCTTTTTCCTCGCCGAATCCCGTTGACACGCTCCGCCACTCCCCTTACACGCCGCATCCACGACATCTGTGCCCAGATGGCGGAATTGGTAGACGCGCCAGCTTCAGGTGCTGGTGTCCGTATGGACGTGGAGGTTCGAGTCCTCTTCTGGGCACCATCCCCTCCACTATTGAGAGGGACAGATGGCGAACCATCTTTATCACGGCGATCTGCCCGACGGGCTTGATCTTGGTTCAATCGTGGCAATTGATTGCGAAACGATGGGGCTGAACCCGCACCGGGACCGCCTTTGCCTGATCCAGATGTCGGGCGGAGACGGGGATTGCCACCTTGTTCAGGTTGCAAAGGGGCAGAGCGCGGCACCCAATCTTGTGCGCGTGCTCGAGGATCGGGCCATTCTCAAGCTGTTCCATTTCGGCCGGTTCGATATCGCGGCGCTTGAAAACGCGTTCGGCGCGCAGACCGCACCGGTCTACTGCACCAAGATCGCCTCCAAGCTGGTGCGCACCTTCACCGACAGGCACGGCCTGAAATATCTCCTTCAGGAGCTGTGCGGGATCGACATCTCGAAACATCAGCAGCAAAGCGACTGGGGCGCGGCCGAACTGACCGACGCACAGCTGGATTACGCGGCGTCGGATGTTCTGTACCTGCATCGGCTCAAGGTCCGGCTCGACGAGATGCTGGCCCGCGAAGGCCGCTCCGAAATGGCACAGGCCTGCTTTGACTTCCTGCCGATGCGCGCCCGGCTCGACCTCGAGGGCTGGCCCGAAATCGACATCTTTGCCCACTGATATGACAGATGTCCCGGATCATCGCGAGACCGGACGACGCGTCATCCTCGAAGAGGCGCGCGCGCTGGAGGTTCTGGCCGACCGGCTGAGCCCCGATTTCGACAAGGCCGTCGACATGATACTGGCCGCGAAGGGACGGGTGATCGTCACCGGGATCGGAAAATCGGGCCATATCGCCCGCAAGATCGCGGCAACGCTTGCCTCGACAGGGACGCCGGCCCACTTCGTCCATCCGGCCGAGGCCAGCCACGGCGATCTGGGCATGATCCAGTCTTCCGACATCGTGCTGGCGGTGTCGTATTCGGGCGAGGCGCCGGAACTGGCCAACATCGTCGCCTATGCAAGGCGGTTCGACATTCGGCTGATCGGAATATCGAGCAATCCCCTCAGCACGTTGATCGGTCAGGCCGATCTGGGTCTGATGCTACCCAGCCTTGGCGAGGCCTGCGGCCATGGCGTCGTGCCCACGAATTCGACGACCATGACCCTCGCGCTGGGCGATGCGCTGTCCATTGCCTTGATGGATGCGCGCGCGTTCACCGCCGATCATTTCAGGGACTTTCACCCCGGCGGCAAGCTGGGCGCCCGGCTGTCGCGGGTGGGCGATCTGATGCATGACGGCGAGGCGATCCCCCTTGTCGGGACCCACACGCCGATGAGCGATACCCTGCTGACGATATCCCAGAAGGGATTCGGCGTTGTTGGCGTTCTCGACGAAGACGGATACCTTTGCGGGATAATCACCGATGGCGACCTGCGGCGTCACATGGCCAATCTTCTCGACAATGTGGCGGGCGATGTGATGACCCGCGACCCCAGAACGATTTCGAAAGCGGCCCTTGCCGAAGAGGCCGTGTCGATCATGAACGGGGCCAAGATCACCTGCCTCTTCGTTGTCGACCCGCCCGGAACAGGCAAGGTGGCAGGAATACTTCACATCCACGATTGCCTGAGGGCGGGCGTGGTCTGACCCAGCCGGAGGCAGATATGGACGGGGCCGACGACCTTTATTCCCGCATTGTCACCGGCCTGAAGATCCTGTTGCCCCTCGGGGCGATCATGCTGTTGTCGACGATTTTCCTCTTCGCGCGGAAACCGGGAGAGGATCCGACGATCCCCTATGCCGAGATCGAGGATATCGCCCGCGAACCGCGGATCACCGACCCCTATTTTGCCGGGATCGCGGATGACGGGTCGATCATCGCAATCGCGGCGGACGAGGTCAGACCCGACCCCGACCGCGCGGACGGGTTCGAGATCCTTCGCATCCGCGCCGAGATCGACGCAACGGACGGAAGCCGGATCATCGTGGCCGCCGGGCAGGGACGCATCGACCCCAGGGCGCAGAATGCCGTCCTGAACGGCCTTGTGAGGGTCAGTTCGTCATCTGGCTATGTGATGGAAGCAACAGGATTGGCGGCCGACCTCAGAACGGGCATTGTCGCCTCTGACGGGCCTCTCGAGGCACAGGCACCATTCGGCACACTCACCGCCGGGTCCCTGAGGATCGGGCCGGGCGCGGATGACAGCGGACAGCAAATGGTTTTCGAGGGCGGCGTTCGCCTTATATATGATCCGAATTGAGGGGTGCTGATTGTGCGTTGGGGTCGACTGATTGTTCTGGTGCTGGGACTGGCCGCGTCGCCGGCCATGTCGCAGACGGATATCGCCTTGCGGGGTCTTGCTGCCGACCCGGAAGCCCCGATCGAGATCACGGCCGATGGCCTGACCGTCGATCAGGACAGCCGGTCGGCGGTCTTTGCCGGCAACGTGGTGATCGGCCAGGGCGAATTGCGGATTGCCGCTGGCCGGGTCGAGGTCATCTACAGCGACGAAACCGGCGATATCGCGCGGCTGAATGCGTCGGGCGGCGTGACCTTCGCCACCCCGAACGAGGCCGCAGAGGCGGCGGATGCGGTCTATGACCTTGGCACGGGCCTGCTGACCCTGACGGGCGACGTCCTTCTGACCCAAGGGTCCAGCGCCCTGTCGGCGGACCGGATGACCGTGAACCTGGTCGAGGGAACCGCGCAGATGGACGGTCGGGTCCGGACCGTCTTTGGCCAGACGGGAGAGTGACGATTGTCCATGCCCACTGACCTGAAGGTGACCGACGGGATGGGCGGGCTCGAAGTCCGCAATCTCAGGAAAAGCTATCGAAACAGGCCGGTGATCCGCGATCTGGGCCTGGAGTTGCACCGGGGCGAGGTTGTCGCCCTGCTCGGGCCGAACGGATCGGGCAAGACCACCTCCTTCTACGCCATTGCGGGGCTGGTGAACGCCGAGGGCGGCTCCATCATCGTCGACGGGCGCGACGTGACCAATCTGCCGATGTATCGCCGGGCGCGGCTCGGGATCGGTTATCTGCCGCAGGAAATGTCGATCTTCCGGGGCCTGTCGGTCGAGGACAACATCAAGGCCATCCTCGAAATCAGCATGTCCGATCGGACGGGACGGCGCGAACGGCTCGAGGAATTGCTGACCGAATTCTCGATCGAACATCTTCGCCGGGCGCCGGCCCTCGCGCTTTCGGGCGGTGAAAGGCGCCGGGTCGAGATAGCGCGCTGTCTTGCCGCAGACCCCAAATACGTCCTTCTGGACGAACCCTTTGCCGGGGTGGACCCCATCGCCGTGGGCGAGATCCGGACATTGGTCTCAGCACTCAGGCAACGCGGCCTGGGTGTGCTGATCACCGATCACAACGTGCGGGAAACCCTTGGTATCGTGGACCGCGCCTACATCCTGCATGACGGGCAGGTCCTGATGTCGGGGACCGCCGACGAGGTGATCCGTGACGAAAACGTTCGCCGGGTCTATCTGGGTCAAAGCTTTTCCCGGTAGCCGAATTCCGACGCCCGGGATGACGCAGTCGTTGACAAGTCGACCCCGCTTGGGGCCGAATGAAGGGGATGAGACGGTTATTCTCCATGCGCATTCCAGGTCCGACATGCCTTGTCGAAACAAGGAAATTCGCAACGAATGCCGCGCCATCGTCACACACCTAGCCGCGATTCTCGGATAGCGGGCTCACAGGCCCATTGTCCCTGATTCCCTGCGCCCAGAACTCAAGGAGGACCGATGCGGTATCAGATCAGCGGAAAACAGATCGACATTGGCGAAGCCCTGCAGACCCATGTTCGAACCGAACTCGGGGAAATGGTCGAAAAGTATGCGGGCCGCCCGACCGAGGCGCAGGTCGTCTTTTCGAAGAACGGAGCCGAATTTGCCTGCGAAACCGTGATCCATCTGTCGACGGGCCTGACGGCACAGGCCAAGGGACGTGCGCACGAGATCTATGCCGCCTTCGATTCCTGTTCCGAAAAGATGGACAAGCAGCTGCGCCGCTACAAGCGGCGTCTGAAGGACCATCACAAAGACCGGGCGCAACCCGTTGAACTTTCTGATGCCGGCTCATATATCCTCGCGCCAACAGGAGAAGACGAATCGTCCGAGGCAGAGGCCAACCCCGTCATCATTGCCGAGATGCAGGCAAAGATCCCATCCCTGTCGGTTGGGGACGCGGTGATGCAGATGGAACTGGCCCATGCCACGGTGCTCGTCTTTCGAAACGAGAAACATAACGGAATAAACGTCGTCTATCAGCGTGACGACGGAAATGTTGGCTGGATCGACCCGAGCTAGGGCAGGATACCGCCACCGCAGTACCGGAGAGACCTAGACATGCAGTTGTCGGAGATTCTTCGACCGGAATGCGTCAAGCTGGTGAGCGGCGCGACAAGCAAGAAGCGCCTGTTTCAGGACATCGCCGAGCTTGCGCAATCCGTATTCGGGCTTGGCCAATCGCAGGTTCTCGACGCGCTTCTGGAACGCGAGACCCTGGGGCCGACCGGCGTCGGGCAGGGCGTCGCCCTGCCCCATGCCCGCCTGCACGAGATCACGCGTGTCAGCGGGCTGTTCTTTCGGCTGGAGCGGCCGCTGGAATTCGAATCCGTGGACCGTCAGCCGGTGGACCTTGTCTTCACGCTGTTTGCCCCTGAAAATGCCGGGGTCGAGCATCTGAAGGCTCTGGCTCTCGTGTCCCGCACGCTCAGGGATCCGGGAACCTGCGCGAAGCTTCGGGCAAATGACGATACCGCGACCCTGCACACCATCCTGACCGAGAACACGTCGTCCCAGGCGGCCTGACGCTCAGGCCCAGTTGCCGAAGGAAAAGCTTTCGTAGTCGCGACCAAAGGCATCTCTGGTCGCGGCCTCGATGTCGGCATCATAGATCTTTTCCAGCGCGGACCTGTGCGGATCGGTCTCGTCCGGCAGGGGAGCCGGATCGGTCTTGCCGATCTTGCGGGCGAGTCGAGGCAACTCCTCGGCCATTTCCTCTTCACGGACAATCAGATCGGGCGGCAGGAACTGTGTCATTCCCTGCAACAATCCGGTTTGTGACGACCAGGCCTGATCGATGCGCAGGTTTGTCTGGCCGTTAAGGTTGGCCTTGAGGAAGGACAGGAACGCCTTGAAGCCGTTTCGATGCATCTCGATGTCATAGTCGGCACCAAGCTTGCCTTCGGGCAGTTGCAGGCCGAAATGGCGGCGCAGATTCTGCCGGATCTCGGGAAAGGCATTCGGGCCACTGGCCGGAAGGATACGCTCGCAATAGGCGGCATGCGCCCGGGCGACGGGATGCCGGATCACCGTGAAAGACCTGTGGCCGGGGTGATCGGCCTTCCATCGTCTGAGGGTCTTCTGGTTGAACTTTTCCAGAACTTCCCCGCCATCGAGCGCGCCAAGCCAGGCCCGGACAATCCCCTCCGGGCCGGAGCGCACGGTCAGGTAGATCAGCGGGGAGGCGGGCGCGGCCACGTAATGCGGGATCAGCGCCCCGCGGCGCGGTTCGAAATTCGGGGTCCGCGTCAGGTTGAACCGGTCTATCCCGGAAAGGCCGCGTTCCATCTCGGCAAAGTTGGTGACCTTGTCTTCCAACGGTTCGGGGTTCTGTTTCTTCAGCTTGCGGTCAAGCGCCTCCAGCCGGGCGGGCACACCCAGCCATGACGCCATCCCGTTCATCACCTCGACGTCCTGCAAATCCTCGTAATCAAGATAGAAGGCCGTCTGCCCGGTCTTCTGCAGGGCATTCAGGATACGGATCTGGAACCGCTGAAGCGCATCGACATGCCTTTCGAATTCAGCGGTATCAAACCGGACCTTTTCGGATTTTGCGTGCCGAACATTCGTCAGCTTCCACTGACCGGTCGAGGCCGCGATCTTGCGGCTGACATAGCTTTCCACGGGATTGCGGGTCAGCACGATCTTGGCGCAGCGCGGGTCGTTCAGGATCGTGTCGAGGATGCGCGGATCATGATCGTTGAAATAGCGAAACCCGCTGATCACGGTTTCCCGGCCCGCCCGTTCGGCCTTGACCGCCGCGATCAGCTGCCTGGGGCTGACATCCCGTTCGGCCTGACTGATCCCCAGCACCTCGGTCCGGTTGGGATAGCCGATGAAATGCGGGTTGAACGCCTCGCCGTGGCAGGTGACCCCATCGAGCGCGTTGAGATTGGCCTCGAGGAAATTCGATCCTGTCCGCATCTCGGCAAGAACGACAAAGTAGTCAAATGAGGCCATGTTCTACCGGACCAGATAGGGTTTGCGTTTGCGAGGCTGTTCGTTCTTGGGCGCCGGATCGACGGGAAAGTCGCCCATCAGGTAGGGATGCATGCCCTGGTTCTTGAGGTTCTGAAGGAACTGGCCAAAGCCTGTCAGATCGACCATCCGCGGGGCCTCTGTCAGTTGGGGCATCCCCTTTGTCCCGATCTGATCGACCACGCTTTGCAGCGCCTCCATCGGCGCTTCGATGAATTCGGCCATTGTCCAGATCCGGATCCGCGCCTTGGCATAGGGGGATCGCAGCGCATGCAGGTGATCGGCCTCGATCCGCTGAAGATTGGCCGCCTCGATCCGCAGATCGGCAAAGTTCCGGTTCGTCTGAAAAAGCGGAACGGCCCAGGCGCCCGAAATGACCGAGATATGGGCATTGGGGTCCTTGGCGATTTCCCAGCTGATGGCCTGGGTGTCGCGGGGGCCGTATTGGAAGGACTGGCGCTCGCCCCGGGTGTTCCAGATCAGGTTGGTCAGGAACATCCAGGCATTGTGGTCGCGAAGCGCGGCGCTGTCGGACAGGGCGCCGACAAAGGTCTTCTGACGGCCCTCGAACTCCACCCTGTCGGGATCGAACAGGTGACCATGAACGCGGGTCCCGGTCGCCCGGGCAAGCCAGCTTTCGAAATCCTCGAAGAGTTCGGCAAAGCCTTCGAACACCGAATAGGGCGCGGAGGTGACGCCGTTTTCCCAGTTGGGGTTGGGAAACCGGCTTTGCATGTAAAGGCCTGGCCGCCCCTGGGTGCGCCGTTCCACGGCCTTGGCAAAGATCCGGTCGATCTTGCCCGGGTTCGGCTCTGCAAGGACGGTGCTTTCACGATCGGCGCTCAGGAACGTGTCGTAAAGCCTGTCGGCATAGGGCCAGATCTTGCGCGCGACAAAACAATCCGACCGGCGCAGCAATTGCAGGTGATCGTCGTAGAAGATGTGCGGTTTGCCCTGGAAATCGAATTTCGACAGGGTCAGGGACCGGCTTTCGATCTTCTGCGAATACAGGCGCGACAGCGTCTGGAAATAGCTTTCGTCCGGGATCCACACCTTCCGGAAATAGGCGTCATAAGTCTCGCGATCGGGATCCTGAAGGATGGCAGACAGGGTGCGCCGCGTCAGGCACCACCATTGCGACCCCATATGCGGCAGGATCCCATCGGGAATGCGCCGCTTGAACCCGATCCGCCGCTGAAAGCCGACATACCGGTCGAAAAACCGGCGGTGGCGTTTCCACGAGAACGGAAAGCGAAGCGTGAACCTCTCTTCCGACAATCCGCCCACAGTCCAGGGCACATCGGCGGTGGTCGCGCTTTCGATGAAATCGGTGTTCGGCCGGCTGTCGAGATAGGACCGAAGTTCGGACGGATGGCGCAGCGGCAGACAGGAACCGGACGCAAGATAGACGTGCCGGACCTGCGGAAAGGAATCGAGCATCAGTTCGGAGGCGGCCTGCGTTCCGGCAACGATGCCCCATGTGCCCCATTCGCAGCGATGCCGTTTCGAAAACAGGACCTCGTCCAGATCGGACAGTGACGCGACGAACCGGTCGTTCACGGCCCTGGAGACCGATTTGTCGACATGGACGACAACCGGACAGCCGGCGCCGACCCAGTAGCGGATCACCTGCTCCGCACGATCCAGCGCGGTGTGAACAAGCATCACGATACCGACCGTCATGCCCAGTTGCCCTTGGACATGAGACCCAGAATCTCCAGCTGGCGCCAGTTGATGTATTTCTCGCTCCACTTGCACCACAGGTCGGGATTCTCGGACAGGCCGGCAGCATAGGCGCGGTATTCGTGGCTGGCGGCATAGTGCTGCCTGCGGGTCAGTTCCTCGCGCGCCTTTTCGGTGAAGGTGTCGAGAAACTTGGTATGAAGCAGCACGCCTGAGGCCTTTTCGCCCCCCCATTCGTCATAGACGAGGTTCAGCCCCCGCGGCAGAAGCATGTGGGTCGAGCTGACATAGGCATAGCGCCTGTCCCATTTCACCAGAGGGATCTTGTTCAGCGCGGGCGCGCGGGCCGGGTTTTCGGGAAAGAACATGCGCGCACGCGGGCCGCCCTGGATCCACAGATTGCCGAACCGCGCGTTTCTGGTGATCGTGTAATTGCCCGCATCGAACCAGCACGCGGTTTCAAGAGGATCGTCACCGGGGCGGTATCTCGACTCGTCGATCCGGCCCTTGGGATACATGTCCAGAAGCATGGCCCCGAACGACTTGATCGACGACGCATCAAGCCAGTCGGTCAACGCCTTGAGGGGACGGGTATCGCAGAACGGATAGACGAGCAGTTCATCCGGATCGACGACAAGGCACCAATGCTTGTGCCCGTATTGCCATTGCAGCCAGTTCAGCCAGTCGACACCAAACCGGGCGCGTTTGTAGCTGGCATCGGTGGTCCACAGCGACACGTCGGGTTGGCTTGCCAGGTATTCCCGCCCGCCATCGTCGCTGCCATTGTCGACCATCAGGAAATGCCGGACACCGATCTTCCGGTAATAGTCGAGGAAGAACGGCAGGCGCGGATATTCGTTGCGGAAGGTCGAAAAGACAAGGATGTCCGATGGCGCGATCTGGTCGGTCCGGTCGTTGACCCGGGTCAGCTGGCGCCCCTTGCGCCACGCCCTGATGCGCCAGCGCTTACGCTGCAACCTGAGTCTGTATGACTGAAGCAGTCCCAATCGCCTTCCTTGTCGGTCTAGTCGAGTATGTCCCGGTGAGGATGGATATCACCCATCACTTAACGCGATCCTGAAATGATTTTCCCAGGATGGAATAACGAATTCCCGTATTTGAACCGGACTGTCCCCGTCTTGCCTCGCCAACGCCTCTATGGATTTTCTCCATAGATAGCTGTCGGTGGGCGGCAGGTAAACGCCTGCGTGGCCCAGAGTTTCCCGAAAGACCGCAAGATCCGAACACAGAACCGGCACCCCGAAGGCGGCTGCTTCGATCGCCGGCAGGCCATAGCCCTCGGCCAGCGACGGAAAAAGCAGCCCACGCGCATTCTGAAGAAGCGCGCGCACCTGCCCGTCGCTCAGGCCCCCGGCCTCGGTCACGCCGGGCGGTCCGGCGTCGAGACGGGCAAAGACATCCCGGTTGAGCCAGCCCCTCTTGCCACAGATGAAAAGGTGAGGACCGGCGTCGCCGAACTCATCCCAGATATCGAGAAGAAGCGCGTGGTTCTTGCGCGGCTCGATCGTGCCGAGCACAACGAAGTAGGGCCCTGCCGGCACCAGCCCGGGGGGAAGCGGGTCGGCATCCGGCATCGTCACACCAAGATGTGCCGCACGCACCTGCGGGGCCGCCGCCCCCAGATGGCGGAGGATATCGGCGCGGCTGGCCTCTGTCGGTGTCAGGATCAGATCGGCGAACCGACCGGCGAGATCAAGCTTGCGCCGGAACGCGTCGACCGTGCCGGGGCGTTGCAGATCGGGCAGGTCCAGCGGGATCGTATCGTGGATCATCACCGTCACCCGCGCGGCGGGAACAGAGCAGACGGCCTTCATCACGGACAGCCCGAGATTGCTGTGACCCACATTCAGATAGCTGATCTGGGCCGGAAGGTGCCGGCCCAGCATCCGCCCGAGGTTGCGGGGAAGACAGCGCGCGATGGCCTGCGCGCGGGCATGGCTCTGACCGGCCTGACGCGCAGGGTCGAGCTTTCTTGAAAGTCGGGACAGCAGGTCGGGCTTGCCCCAGTCTCCGCCCTGCGTGGCGCGGAGGATCGCGTCCAGTCCCCGCCTGTCAAGAAGCAAAAACCCCAAAGAGGTGCGGACCAGCGCCCAGACCGGATCATCGCGGGCCGACAGGGCGCGGGCATAGGCCAGTTCGACGCGATCGACCCCGGTCAGCACCTGCCCGGACCGGGACACAAGCCGGGTCAGATCAAGAAGACGTGGCCGAACCTCCGACATCCTCAAGGCAGCCGGCCAGGGCCTGCGCTACTGCGCAGCATTCGGGATGGCGACCATCTCCGACAGGTATTGCGAGAATTCGTCGCGCAATTCGGGCCTTGCAAGGCCGAAAGCGACCGTCGCCTGAAGGAACCCGGCCTTCGAACCGCAATCGAACCGCTCGCCGCGGAACCTGTAGCCGAATACGTCCCGCCCCTGTTCGATTTCCTGCGCAATGGCGTCGGTCAGTTGCAGCTCGTTCCCGGCGGATGGCTTGATCTTGTTGAGATTGCGCAGGACCTGCGGCGTCAGGATATAGCGGCCGATCACGGCAAGGTTGGACGGCGCCTCGTCGGCCGGCGGCTTTTCCACCATGCCTTTCACGGATACGACAGACCCCCGGTCCTCGTGCAGGTCGAGCACACCGTAGGACGACACCTTTTCCTTGGGCACCTCCATCGCGGCGACCATGGAACCTCCGGTTTCGGCATGAGCCTCGACCATCTGCTGCAGGCAGGGCTTTTCGGCTGCGATCACGTCATCGGGAAGCATGACGGCAAAGGGCTCGTTCCCGATCAGCCGCCGAGCACACCAGACGGCATGACCAAGGCCAAGCGGCTTGTGCTGGCGGATATAGGCAATGGCGCCGCTATCCATGTTGGTGGATTTCAGCGTCGCGAGAAGCTCTTCCTTGCCATCCTGCCTGAGCTTGTTTTCGAGCTCTGGCGCATGATCGAAGTAATCCTCGAGGGCGGATTTGCCGCGCGAGGTGACAAAGATGAACTCCTTGATCCCCGCTGCGCGTGCCTCGTCGATGGCATATTGAATCAAGGGCCGATCGACGAGCGTCATGATCTCTTTCGGGACCGACTTGGTGGCAGGCAGAAACCGTGTCCCCATCCCGGCAACCGGAAAGACGGCTTTCGTTACTTTCTTGCGCATAAAATTCCCTCGCCAGACAATGCTTTCTGCCTTCTCGACCCTTAGTGCCTGCCGCGGTGTCAGGCAATCCGATCGGGGGCACGGTTTTGACCTAGAGGCAATTAATGGCCATTGAATGCAACTTTGTTGCAGAAATCGCGTCAGGGGTCGCGGATTTCGGCCACTCTTTGCCTTTCCCGGGCAATCCGGTCGCGAAATCGCCAGTAGCGGAACGCCGGGTCAGACCTGTCGGACGCGCCGAACAGCCCCCCGGACTGAAGCCAGTAGCCATCGGGATGAAAGACCACCCTGTGCCGCCGGATCGTCGGAGACAGCACAAAGACGCTGACCCGATGACCCAGCGCCACGAGTGATCGCGCCTCGGATGCCAGACGGGCCGCCTGCCAAGGTCGCCCGGTCAACACCCGGTGGCCGTTCGGTGTCACGCAATGGAAGTGCAGGAAACGGGCATTGCCGTCCGGAATCGGGGCCGGCCGAGACAGGGGGCGCCCGAACCCCGCCTTGCAGCCCTCGTCGAACGACCGCATCAGGCGCCTGACATCGCGCGGCTCGAGCCGGCCGTCGATCAGGTGGCGAAACAGCCGTTCCGATTGCCGCGCCCGTTCCGCCGCGACAAGCACATCCAGATTCCCCCCCGCCGCGTGACGGCGCAGAAAGGCAACGACGCTTGCGCCGATCTCGAACAGGGTCAGCGGAACCCGCGCGGCCGTTCGCCGCGCGCTGGCGTCAAAGCCGTGATGCACGACGGCGCGCGGCACGATGGCCGTCACCGCATCCTGTGCGGCAAGCCGGAGGTTGAGGTCCGTCTCGTCCAGGTAAAACCGGAAGACGGGATCAAACCCGCCATTGCGCAGAAGCGTTTCCCTGCGGAAGGCCATGTTCGTGCCTTCCGTCTTGATCGCCTGCCCGGCCCGGCCACGATGAAGCTGTGGGTCGCGCCCCTCGATCGGCAAGGGTTCGGACGTGGCGTCCGACAAGGCGACCCGCGCGCCCCATTGCAGCGATATCCCGTTGCGGCCGATGACATATCCGCCCGCCGCAACGGCCGGCGAATCGAAGACCCCGCACAGATGGTCGAGCCAGGTCGGTTCGGGCACGGCATCATCGTCGATGAAGGCCACGATATCGCCCGCGGCCTGCCGGATGCCCAGGTTCCGGGCCGAGGAAATGTTCTCCTCGTCAAAGCGGGCCAGCTTTATCCGCCCGGACCACGGGGCGGCGGCTGCATGTCCCTCATGATTTGTGACGACAATGATCTCGAAGGTCGGGTAGTTCAGTTGCGACAGGCCCGTCAGACACCGCGCCAATGCCCGTGGCCGCCCTTGGCTGACCACTACGACACTGACCGGCGGCCGGGTCACGCGATTCCCATTTCCGCCATCATCTGCTCGAGCTTGGGGACGTCCTCGGGGTTGTTCAACTCCCAGAACTGCCGCCCGCGCGCATCGACCTCGACACACAGAACATCGAGATTGTTTTCCAGAAACCGAAGCTGTTCGAGGCCTTCAAGCCGCTCGAGCGGACCCTGGGGCAGGGTCGCATAGTCGCGCAGCGCCTTGGGGCGATAGGCATAGACGCCCACATGGTGAAACACGGGCGTCTGCTCCCCGTCGGCATAGCTTCGGCCGGTATAAGGGATGACCTCCTTCGAGAAATAGAGCGCCCGCCCCCCCGCGCCGAAGACGGCGGTCGTCCCTCCGACCCGGCCTGCGCGCCGGTCCTCGACAAACCCGGTCAGCGCCGTCCCTTCCGTCCGAAGCACGGGGGTCGCCATCTTCGCATCCGAACGGCCCAGAGCCTCGATCAACGCCTCGATGAACCAGGGCGGGGTCAGCGGCGCATCGCCCTGAAGGTTGACCACCATGTCAACGTCCTGGCCGATCAGTCCCAGCGCCTCGGCACAGCGTTCCGTCCCGTTGCGGCATTGATCCGAAGTCCGGATCACCTCGGCGCCGAAACCCCGGCAATGGTCGTCGATCCTGTCGTCATCCGTGGCCACGACGATGCGGCTGACGCCCGCAACCTCCTGCGCGACGGCCCAGGTCCGGTGGATCAGGCTGCGCGCCTCGCCCTGCGCGCCGCGCAGTTCGACAAGCGGCTTTCCCGGATAGCGGATCGAGGCATAGCGCGCCGGAATGACGATCAGAACTGACATGACGGCTCAGGCGGGTTTGAGTTCGACGCCGGGTGCGTAGGCGATGAAGAAGGGGTTGGCGAACCCTTCCTTGCCGTAGTGCAGGGGCGTGTGGTCGTCGAACCGCACCACATGGCCGCCCGCGCCGCGCAACACGGCGTCGGCCGCGGCGGTGTCCCATTCCATGGTCCGGCCGAGGCGCGGATAAAGATCGGCCTCACCCGCCGCGATCAGACAGAATTTCATCGACGACCCGGCGCTGGTCATGTCTTTCACGCCGTATTTTCCGATGTAGTCGTCGGTCGCCTGATCCCGGTGGGATTTCGAGGCAACGACCATCAGGGCCGCGTTATCGGGCGCCTGATTGACGCTGATCGGGCGCTGTTCACCGACCGAACCGACGGCCTGGCCGCCAAGTTCCTCGACGGTCTGACCATCGGGGAGGGTGTAGAACAGGCGATTCTTGGCCGGCGCATAGACGACACCGCGCGCTGGCACGCCATTCTCGACATAGGCGATGTTGACCGTGAAATCGCCGCGGCGCTGGATGAATTCCTTGGTCCCGTCGAGGGGGTCGACGATCAGGAAGGTCGACACTGCCTGCCCGTGGCTGTCGGCCTGTTCTTCGGTGACCAGCGCCACGTCGGGAAAGGCCTCGCGCAGGCCGGCCGAGATGATCGCGTCGGCCGCCTCGTCCGCTTCGGTGACGGGGCTTTCGTCGCTTTTCACCTTCACGTCGAAATCGTCGGCGTTGTAGATCTCCATGATCTTCTCGCCGCCAAGCAGGGCCAAACGCCGCATAACATCCATCAAAGTGTCGTAATTCATCAATAACCTCGTTTCGATTGAGCCCGGCCAACGCGAATTTGTTGATCTGTGGTTTCGCGCTCCTTATGGTGCGAGCTTAGGTTTTCGGCAAGGAATTCATGCAAATCCGGGCTGCCACGGTACGCGAAGAAATCGTCTTGCGGGCGATGAACAGGGTGAGGCACGCTGATGCCGCCAAAACGGGCAGGTTGTGATGATTGATCTTTCTGGCAGGCCAAGGCGCAGGCGCGGGATCGTTCCGATCCTCGACCTTATCTATCACAGCACCGTCCGAAACATCCGCAAGACCCATCGCAACGCGCTGGCAGGGCTGTTTCTCGAGATCGTGCAGACCCTGGTTTTCGTTGCCGCCTTTTTCATGATGTTCACGATCCTCGGCATGCGCGGAAGCGCGATCCGGGGTGATTTCATGCTCTACCTGATGTCCGGGATCTTCCTTTTCCTTCTGCACACCAAGACGGTGTCCGCCGTCGTCAAGGCCGAGGGTCCGACATCGTCGATGATGCAGCATGCCCCGCTGAACACGATGATCACGATCAGCGCCGCGGCACTTGGCACGCTGTATCTTCAGTTGCTGTCTCTGTTCGTGATCCTGTTCTTCTATCACGTCCTGTTCACGCCGATCGAGATTCATCAGCCGGTCGCCGCGATGGGCATGGTCCTTCTGGCCTGGATGTGCGGCATCGGGGTCGGAATGGTGTTCATGGCGATGCGGCCCTGGGCGCCCGACTTCGTCAACATCATCACATCGGTCTATTCGCGGGCCAACATGATCGCCTCGGGCAAGATGTTCGTGGCCAATTCCCTGCCCGGCTACATCCTTGTCATGTTCGCATGGAACCCGCTGTTCCACATCATCGACCAATGCCGCGGCTACGTCTTCATCAACTACAACCCGCATTTCACGTCGGTCAGCTACCCGATCTGGATGTCGGTCCTTTTCCTCATGCTGGGCCTGATGGGCGAGTTCTACACCCGCAAGCGCGCCTCGGCGAGTTGGGGTGCCATGCGGTAGAGCCGTGACCCCCGAATTCGCATGACGGCCGACAACCCCCGTGTCGCGGTGGCCGGCGCCTGCGCCGCAAGGCACGGCGGGCGCAGGCAGAGGTTGCCCGGCAGGCGGGCCATTTGTCCGAACACGCCCCGAAACCGAGAATTTTTGCCGCCACCGGCCCTTTTCGCGCGCTTGCAGCGACTGGGACTGCTGCCTATATACCCAACGATCGGCGCTGCGGCGCCACATTGAAGCCATTGGATCGGATGCCGGAACGGGTCCGCTCCGCTCAAACCGCCTGAAGAGAGGGATTTGAACCATGGGAAAAGTAATCGGCATTGACCTTGGCACGACCAACTCCTGCGTTGCCATAATGGACGGCTCCAAGCCGCGGGTCATCGAGAACGCCGAAGGCGCCCGGACCACCCCGTCCATCGTCGCCTTTACCGAAGAAGAGCGGCTTGTCGGCCAACCGGCCAAGCGCCAGGCCGTCACCAACCCCGACAACACGATCTTTGCCGTCAAGCGCCTGATCGGGCGCCGCTACGACGACAGCGACATCGAGAAGGACAAGAAGAACCTTCCCTTCGATGTGGTGAACGGCGGCAACGGTGACGCGTGGGTCGAGGCCCGCGGCGAAAAATACAGCCCCAGCCAGATTTCGGCCTTCATCCTGCAGAAGATGAAGGAAACCGCCGAGAGCTATCTCGGCGAAGAGGTGACGCAGGCCGTCATCACCGTGCCCGCCTATTTCAACGACGCCCAGCGCCAGGCCACCAAGGATGCGGGCAAGATCGCCGGCCTCGAGGTCCTGCGGATCATCAACGAACCGACGGCTGCGGCCCTTGCCTATGGCCTCGACAAGAAGGACAGCAAGACCATCGCCGTCTATGACCTTGGCGGCGGCACCTTCGACGTCACGATCCTGGAAATCGACGATGGCCTGTTCGAGGTCAAATCCACCAACGGGGACACGTTCCTTGGTGGTGAAGACTTCGACATGCGGATCGTCAATTACCTGGCCGACGAGTTCAGGAAAGAGAACCAGGTCGATCTGACGAAGGACAAGATGGCCCTTCAGCGGCTCAAGGAAGCTGCCGAAAAGGCCAAGATCGAACTGTCGAGCTCGAGCCAGACCGAGATCAACCAGCCCTTCATCTCGATGGGGTCGAACGGTCAGCCGCTGCACCTCGTGATGAAGCTGACCCGCGCCAAGCTGGAAAGCCTCGTGGGCGACCTGATCAAGAATTCGATCGCGCCCTGCAAGGCCGCCCTCAAGGATGCGGGCCTTTCGGTTGATGACGTGGACGAGGTTGTTCTCGTCGGCGGCATGACGCGCATGCCCAAGGTCAAGGAAGAGGTGTCGAAGTTCTTCGGCAAGGAGCCGCATCAGGGCGTCAACCCCGATGAGGTCGTGGCCCTTGGCGCCGCGATCCAGGCCGGTGTGCTTCAGGGTGATGTGAAGGACGTTGTCCTTCTCGACGTGACCCCGCTGTCACTGGGCATCGAGACCCTTGGCGGCGTGTTCACCCGCCTGATTGACCGCAACACCACGATCCCCACGAAGAAAAGCCAGATCTTCTCGACCGCCGAAGACAACCAGAATGCCGTGACGATCCGGGTGTTCCAGGGCGAGCGTGAAATGGCGGCCGACAACAAGCTTCTGGGACAGTTCAACCTCGAGAACATTCCGCCGGCCCCGCGCGGCATGCCCCAGATCGAAGTGACCTTCGATATCGACGCCAACGGTATCGTCTCCGTCTCCGCCAAGGACAAGGGAACGGGCAAGGAACAGAAGATCACGATCCAGGCCTCGGGCGGACTGTCGGACGACGAGATCGAACAGATGGTCAAGGACGCGGAGGCCAACGCCGAAGCCGACAAGGCCCGCAAGGAACTTGTCGAGGCACGCAACCAGGCCGAAAGCCTGATCCACTCGACGGAGAAGTCGATGGAAGAGCATGCCGACAAGGTCGATCCGACGACGATCGAGGCCATCGAACTGGCCATCGCCGCGCTGAAGGACGAACTGGAAGGCGACAATCCCGACAAGATCAAGTCGGGCATCCAGAACGTGACCGAAGCCGCGATGAAGCTTGGCGAAGCGATCTACAAGGCAAGCCAGGACGAAGGCGAACAGGCCACGCCCGCAGACGAGCCCTCGGATGACGATACGATCGTCGATGCCGATTTCGAGGATATTGATGACGACAAGCGGAGCTGATCTCCGCCCGTAACCAGAGACAGGCCGGCCCGCCACTGAACGGTCTGGGCCGGCCTTTCCGTCTCGGAAGGGAAATCCTCGCATGTCCAAACGCGATTATTACGAAGTTCTCGGGGTTTCCAAGGGCGCGAGCGCGGACGAGATAAAGAAGGCCTACCGCCGCAAGGCGAAGGAACTTCACCCCGACCGCAACGCCGACAATCCCGAATCAGAGGCCCAGTTCAAGGAAGCGAACGAGGCCTACGAAGTCCTCAAGGATGCCGACAAGAAAGCCGCCTATGACCGGTATGGTCATGCCGCCTTCGACGGCGGCATGGGCGCTGGCCCCCGCCCCGGTGGCGGCGGTTTCCGCGGCCAGGGCGATTTCGCGTCGGCCTTCTCCGATGTTTTCGACGACCTGTTCGGCGACATCATGGGCGGCGGACGCGGCGGGGCGGGGCGCAACCGGGCCTCACGCGGAAGCGATCTGCGCTACAACCTGAGGATCACCCTCGAAGAGGCCTATTCCGGCCTACACAAGACGATCAATGTCCCGTCCTCGGTCGCCTGCACGTCGTGCAGCGGCACTGGCGCCGAAGGCGGGGCAGAGCCTCAGACCTGCCCGACATGCTCGGGCATGGGCAAGGTGCGCGCGCAGCAGGGCTTCTTTACCGTCGAACGGACCTGCCCGACCTGCAACGGCATGGGCCAGACCATCAAGAACCCCTGCAAGGAATGCCATGGCGCCGGCCGGGTCGAGAAGGAACGCGCGCTCTCGGTCAACATTCCAGCCGGTGTCGAGACGGGAACGCGTATCCGGCTGGCCGGCGAAGGCGAAGCCGGGATGCGCGGCGGGCCGTCCGGTGACCTCTACATCTTCATAGAGGTGCGCGAACACAACCTGTTCAAGCGCGATGGCACGAATCTGTTTTGCCGCGTCCCCGTCTCGATGACCTCGGCTGCACTTGGCGGCGACATAGAGGTGCCCACGATCGATGGCGGCAAGAGCCGGGTGAAGATCCCCGAAGGAAGCCAGTCGGGCCGCCAGATGCGGCTGCGCGGCAAGGGGATGCCGGCAATCCGCAGTTCGGAGGTCGGCGACATGTTCATCGAACTGGCCGTGGAAACTCCGGTCAACCTGACTGCGCGGCAGAAGGAGCTTCTCCGCGAATTCGAGGAACTCAGCGCCGAGAACAATCCGCAAAGCGCGGGCTTCTTCTCCTCGGTCAAGAACTTCTGGGATTCGATGAAGGGCTGACCCGACGGGACGGCGGGCGGGGCGTCGGCGCAGGCCGAGCGCCGCCCAGCCGTTAACGCTTCGGTAAACAGAATCGCATGACGATGCTGCCATGCCGGATCAATTGTCATTCGCGGATATGCCCCCCCAGCCCTATGCCCAGTCCAATGTCCAACCAACAGGGCCGGAACCGGATGAAACACCGGTCATTCCCGGCCGTGGGCGTCTTCCCTCCTATATCTCGGATCACCGCAAACGGTTGAGAGACAGGTTCATGTCAGGCGGCGCCGATGCCCTGCCCGACTACGAATTGCTCGAACTTGTCCTGTTCCGCGCCATCCCCCGACAGGACGTGAAACCGCTCGCCCGCCGCCTGATCGACAAGTTCGGCGACTACAACGGCGTTTTGTCGGCCAACCCACGTGAACTGTCCAAGCTTCACGGTGTCGGCGACGCGGTCATCGTCGAGCTGAAGATCGTCGAGGCTGCGGCCCAGCGTCTTGCCAGATCCCGGGTGATGGAACGTCATGCGGTCACCAGCTGGGACGCGCTGATCGCCTATTGCCGCACGGTCATGGCCCATCGCGAAGTCGAACAGTTCCGCATCCTCTTTCTCGACCGCCGCAATGTCCTGATCGCCGACGAGGAACAGGCCCGCGGGACCGTTGATCACGTCCCCGTCTACCCGCGGGAGGTGGTGAAGCGCGCGCTTGAATTGAACGCCTCGGCCGTGATCCTCGTGCACAACCACCCGTCGGGGGACCCCACGCCGTCGGATTCCGATATCGTGATGACCCGCCGCATCGACGAGGCGGCCGCCGCGCTGGGCATTACGGTGCATGATCACATCATTGTCGGTCGCTCCGGCGAGTTGAGCTTTCGGGCCACGGGTCACCTGTAGCGGTCTGACGTAGTCCACAATTCGACTCTTCGGTTGGCCTGCTGCCCCCAGGTCGTTTCATCGCAACTGACCGGCATCACTTCTCCCAATGCGACGATGTCGAGGGTTTGCTCTTCCGGCAGCACACCGCCCAATGCGTCGATGATGGCGTCCTTTACGGCCTCGGCCCGCACCTCGGACAGGACAAGGTTCGTGCCTGCCGGGCCCTGCCCGTCGCTGAACCCCGCCAACAGAAGATCACGCCCCGCATAGCGGCCTTCGGCGATGGCACGCGCCAGGGCGCGGACCCGCGCCTGGGACGACGGGTCAAGCGTGCTGCGCCCGGGTTCGAAACGGAATGTCGGGGTCAGCCTCTCTCGGCCCTCGATCACATCGGCAAGCGACAGAAGCGGCCCGAGACCCAGTTCGTCCCCCGCGCGCTGGATGGCACTGACGATCCTGTCGCCCTGCTCATCAAGGGGAATGGGCGAGGCAACCTCGCCCGGCACGCCGATCCGCCGGAGGATTCGCTGTGCCTCGGCTCCGGACAGCCAGTCCATAAAGTCGCGCCCGAACGGACCAAGCCGCCATGACGGCAGATAAAGGTACAACGGAACGGTCAGCGGATAATCTCCCGTCTTGACCGAATTGAGTGTCGCGACATCCAGAAGGCCGCATCCGCCGGCAAGAGCAAGCGCCACGGCATTTCCGACGCGTTCGAAGGAAACAATGCCCATCGCATTGGGGTCCTGCATCACCGCGGCGACCACGTCCCTGTCCGTGGCATGAACGTTGACGTCATCTGTCAACGCCAGACCTGACGGGGCAAGAACCGCCTCGATGAAATAGGCAGCGAGTCCGGAATCCGGCGGACCGATATGCAGCGCGATCGTCGCATCGGCTCCTCCGATTTCGGACCAATTGATGATCTCGCCCGAAAAAATTCTGGCCAGGGTTGGGAGGGAAAGCGGTCCCGCCTGCGACCCGGGCGCAACGATCGGCACCACTGCATCATAGGCCAGAAGCCGGATTTGCCGGGTCGCGGCCATCCCCGAAGGGAGGCGCCCGGCCTCGCCCAGATCCTCGGGCCGGACCGGTCTGGCAGCCATGGCGATATCCGCCTCGCCACGTTCCATGGCCGCCAGACCCGCCTCGGTCGTCGCCACGTGGAAACTCAGCCGAATGCGCGCATCTTCACCCCTGCGTGCCAGTTCATAGACGAACCGCCCGGGACCAACCTCGCGCCGCTCGCCGAGAAGCGCATGCGACCGGGCGAACCCTTCTACCAGCGCGGGCAGGATCAGGTCGCCGATGCGACCCGTTCCCGCAAAGCGGATCACTTCCACATGGGCCTCGGGGTCGGGGCAGGCCTGCCCGGCGCAGGTCACTGTCCGGTAATCGAGGGTCAGTTCGCCGTGTTCTGTCTCGAGCCGGAGGTATTCGCCGTCAAAGCCAAGAAAGCGGCCGTCGATCGTCAGCGCTCCCTTGTCGGAAGTGATCGTGACGTTTTCGGCAAGGATCTGATGTGCAAAAAGGAAAAGCGCGGCGAAAATCGCCGCACTCCGGTAGATCAGCCATGAAAACCTGAAGCAACCGCGTATCATCTCGACGCGAGTGTCAGACTCTCCAGCATGTTTTTCAATACCAGAAACTCGCCCACCGTTTCGCAGCCGGGAAGAGTCATCGTCAGGTCCAGAGAATAGGGGTCTGAACCGGGCGCGATCTGGATCGTCTGGGCAGAGATTTCGCGGCCACAGGTCGTTGCCAGGATTTCCGCCTCGACGGAGAGATCCACCTGCCCCGCGCCGGCAAGCATGCCCGACGGGAAGGTGTAGATCTCGGCGAAATAGGCATTGTCGACACCGGGTGCTCCGAGCGACACGACGAACCCGCCTTCGCCTGCGACGGCTGCCGCCGGGCTGCGCGAAGACGCGGACCACACATGACCCTCTTCCTCGTAATCGGCGCCGAATTCCAGCGCGTGGATCTGAAGCCCGGTCTCTCCCTGCCATTGCAGGACGGCCCGGTCATAATTGGCAAGGTCCGGCACCGCCACGATGGTGGCAGCCCCCGATCCGCCGGGAAGCTCTGCGATGAAGACGGCATTGTCGGCAAGCGCGGGAACGTCGATCCGGGCTGTTCCCGCCGCATCCGTCATGACCGAGAAGATCATGCCCTGGTGGTGGACCGTCGCCACGGAATTGATCGAGCAAGGTGCCTCAAGCACCAGCGAGACCATCGCCGCCTCGAGAACCTCTGCATTGAGGTCCGGGACACAGACGGCACCGGTCCGGGACGTCTCGGGCATCGCATCCGTCATCACATCCGCATCTTGTGCAGCCGCATCGGCGGCGGCCAGATCGATGGTCGGCTCGGGCGGCTCGGGCACCGTCGCCATGAGCGGGACATCTGCGACGGGCGCGCCGTCCTCGGCGATCTGGGGAACGTTCGGAATGGTGACGGCGACACTGGCCTGCTGGGGAAACTGCATCGGAGGAACAGGCCCCTGAGACAGTTCATCTTCGCCAATCATTCGGGATGCCAAGGCATCGCCGTTCTGCATGACGAACCCGATCGCCATCGCAATCGAAAATGTACTACCGGCAATTGCGTACTTGCGGATTCGGGACACGATTCCCTCCCACTCCAAACGGATCAGGGGAAATATGCTTCATGATGATGGCCGGCAGACGACCGCAAAAGGGTAAGATCCGGCCCCGAATCTGTCAGAACAATGGCAAGGTTAACAATGGGTTATTATTCAGAGCATTGTCAGAATTTTCCGTGACAATGCTTGAACTTCTTTCCCGACCCGCAGGGACAGACGTCATTTCGGCCCGGATTGCCCCATGTGGACGGGTCGTTTTCATCGAACCCTCCGGTCGCGGCTTCGGCCGGGGCCGCCTCAGAGCCTGACGAGGCGGCTGCCGCACCGGCCGCCGCGGCGGCCAGGGCGGGATTGGCGCGCCGCTGCTGTTCCATGACCTGCTGCAACATTGCCTTCTGCTCTTCTTCCGTCATCGGACGGATCTGCGCAAGCTTCTGGGTGACCTCGCTGCGCAGACTGTCCAGCAGACTTTCGAACAGCTGGAAGCTCTCGGTCTTGTATTCGTTCAGAGGATCGCGCTGCGCATAGCCGCGGAAGCCCACCACAGAGCGCAGATGTTCAAGCGTCAGCAGGTGTTCACGCCATTTCGCGTCGATCGTCTGAAGCAGGATCTGCTTTTCGATGTTGCGCATGACGTCGCTGCCGAAGGTGTCGGCCTTCTCGGCCATCTTCTTGTCGGACACCTCTTCCAGTCGCTCGCGGATCTCGTTGTCGTCAACGCCTTCTTCGGCAGCCCATTCCGCGATCGGAGCCTCGATTCCCATCTGTTCCCTGATCGCCTGTTGCAGACCGTCGGTGTCCCACTGGTCGGCATAGCTTTTCTCGGGCATGTGGACGGACACAAGGTCGTCGATCACCTGGTGGCGCATGTCCCGGGCGATTTCGGACAGGTCCTCCGCTTCCATGATCTCGCGTCGCTGGCCAAAGATGACCTTGCGCTGCTCGTTCATCACATCATCGAACTTGAGAAGCTGCTTGCGGATGTCGAAATTGCGCGCCTCGACCTTGGTCTGGGCCCGTTCAAGCGATTTGTTGACCCAGGCATGCTCGATGGCTTCGCCCTCTTTCATGCCCAGCGACGACAACACCTTGTCCAGCCTGTCGGAGCCGAAGATGCGCATCAGGTCATCTTCGAGGCTGAGGAAAAAGACCGACCGCCCCGGGTCGCCCTGCCGACCGGACCGGCCGCGCAGCTGGTTGTCGATGCGGCGGCTTTCATGCCGTTCGGTCGCCAGAACAAACAGGCCCCCCGCGTCGAGGACCTTCTTCTTGTCCTCGGCATGTTCGGCCTCGATCCTTCGACGCACCTCTTCGGGGTCAAGCTGGGGGTCCGCTGCGATCGCCTCGAAGACCTGAAGCTCGACATTCCCGCCAAGCTGGATGTCGGTGCCCCGACCGGCCATGTTCGTCGCGATGGTCACCGCGCCGGGTTTGCCGGCATCGGCGATGATCTTGGCCTCCTGCTCGTGCTGGCGGGCGTTGAGCACGTTGTGGGGGATGCCCTCCTTTTCCAGCAGATCGGACAGGAATTCGGATTTCTCGATCGAAGTGGTGCCGACAAGGATCGGCTGGCCCTTCTGGTGGGCTTCCTTGATCTCTTCGACGACACCGTCGAATTTCTCGCGCGCGGTGCGGTAGACAAGGTCGTTCTGGTCGACACGGGCGATCGGCTTGTTCGTCGGAACCTCGACCACGCCAAGACCGTAAATCTCCATGAATTCGTCGGCTTCGGTCATGGCGGTGCCGGTCATCCCGGCCAGCTTGTCGTAAAGCCGGAAATAGTTCTGGAAGGTGACAGAGGCGAGCGTCACGTTCTCGGGCTGGATCGACACGCCTTCCTTGGCCTCGATCGCCTGATGCAGACCGTCCGACAGGCGGCGGCCCACCATCATGCGGCCCGTGAATTCATCGATCAGGACGACGGAGCCGTCACGCACGATGTAATCCTTGTCCCTGGTGAACAGCTTGTGCGCCCGCAGGCCCTGGTTCACATGATGGACAAGCGTCGTGCTTTCGGGGTCGTACAGGCTTTGGCCCTCGGGAAGGAGTTCGGCCTCGCGCAGGCGGTTCTCGAGAAACTCGTTGCCATCGTCGGTAAAGCTGACATTCCGGCTTTTCTCGTCCAGTTCGAAATGCTCCTCGGAGATCTCGGGGATCAGCTTGTCGATGGCGACATAAAGCTGTGACCTGTCCTGACTTGGCCCCGAAATGATCAACGGCGTGCGCGCCTCGTCCACCAGGATCGAATCCACCTCGTCGACGATGGCGAAGTAATGATCCCGCTGGTTCATCTGATCCAGCTCGGATTTCATGTTGTCGCGCAGGTAGTCGAAGCCCAGCTCGTTGTTCGTGGCATATGTGATGTCGGCGGCATAGGCCGCCTTCTTTTCGGCCTCGGGCTGCTGGGGATAGACCACCCCCGTCGTCATGCCCAGCATGGCATAGACCTTGCCCATCCAGTCCGCATCACGCTTGGCCAGGTAATCGTTCACCGTCACGACATGCACGCCACGCCCCGTCAGCGCATTCAGATAGGCGGGAAAGGTCGCGACGAGGGTCTTGCCTTCACCTGTCTTCATCTCGGCGATGTTGCCCTGATGCAGGAAGATGCCGCCGATCAGCTGCACGTCAAAGGCGCGCAGACCCAGCGCCCGTCGGGCGGCCTCGCGGCAATTGGCAAAGGCTTCTGGAAGGATGTTGTCCAGATCCTCGCCACCCATGGCGCGCTTGGCAAGCTCTTCGGTCTTCTGCTTGAGCCCGTCATCCGACAGCTTTTCGAATTCCGGTTCGAGAGCGTTGATCTTTTCGACAAGCGGTCGAGCGGCCTTGACCTTGCGGTCATTCGTGGTGCCGAACACCTTTTTCGCGATCGATCCAAGTCCAAGCATTATCTGTCTTCCCCGACATACGGCACGAATTGCTGAGGAGGTTGCTTGCTGCCCAGGGGCCCGGAGCCTAAGTAGGGGGCGAGTTGCGGCCCCCTCGGAGCCCTTTGGCGATGTAAGGGGGCGCTGGCAGAGTGTCAACGTCGCCGACCCACGCGACAGAGAGAGGATATTGTTCAATGCAAAGACTGACCGCATCCGTCACCGGCCCCGTGCTGGCCCTTTTCATGGCCGGAGGTGTCGCGGCACAGGACGCGCCCAGCGCCTCTGATGTCGTGGCAACGGTCAACGGAACCGACATCACACTGGGACAGATGATCATCACACGCAGCCAGCTTCCGCCGCAATATCAAGAGCTTCCGGACGAAGTTCTGTTCACCGGCGTTTTGGATCAATTGATCCAGCAGCAGGTTCTGGCCGACACGATCGAGGACGTGCCGCTTCGCGTGACGATCACGCTCGAGAACGAACGCCGGTCTCTTCTCGCCGGTGAGGTCGTCAACGAGGTCAATAGCAGCGCCATTACCGAAGACGGCGTCATCGCGCTGTACGAGCAAATGATCGCGGAAATTGGCCCCGCGGAAGAATTCAACGCGGCCCACATCCTTGTCGAGACCGAGGAAGAGGCGGTTGACGTCATCGCCCGGCTCGACGCTGGCGAGGATTTCGCCGAACTTGCGCGCGAATTGTCGACCGATTTCGGATCGGGCGCGAATGGCGGCGATCTGGGCTGGTTCGGCGCGGGCGTGATGGTTCCCCCGTTCGAAGAAGCGGTCCTGTCGCTTGAGGCAGGTGAGGTGTCCGCCCCGGTCGAGACGCAATTCGGCTGGCATGTCGTGACCCTCAACGAGACCCGCGAAGTCACGCCCCCCGCGCTGGAAGAGGTCCGAGCCGAAATCGAGGCCGAGTTGCGCCAGCGCGCAATCCAGGACCGCTTGACAAGCCTGCTCGACAGCGCGGAGATCGCCCGGCCGGAGGCAGATGCCTTTGATCCGGCGGTCCTGAAGGACCTGTCTCTTCTCGAGGAATAAGACCATGCCGCCCGTCTCGCCCCTTGCCCCGGCCAGCTTTCCGGACCTGCCCGTCATTGCCGGTGTGCGCTTTGCCACCGCCGAGGCCGGCGTCCGTTACAAGGGGCGCACCGATGTGATGCTTGTCGAACTGGTCGAAGGCACGTCCATCGCCGGGGTCTATACTCGGTCGGGGACGCGGTCTGCCGCCGTCCTCGATTGTCAGGCCAAGACGGGCGGCCCGAATGACGGGCGGGCGGCGATTCTTGTGAATTCGGGCAATTCCAACGCCTTTACGGGTCGCAACGGCCAGGCCTCGGTCGATGCGATCTGCGCCGCGGTGGCGGATCGTCTGTCGGTCGAACCCACGCGCATCTTTACCGCATCGACCGGCGTGATCGGCGAACCCCTGCCGCACGACCGGATCGTGGCGAGGATCGATGAACTGGCGACGACCCTTTCGGAGACGGGCGCAGAGGCCGCGGCGCGCGCCATCATGACGACCGACACCTTTGCCAAGGGCGCCTCGGCGGAGGTGCAGGTTGGTGGCCAGAGCGTCCGGATCGCGGGCTTTGCCAAGGGATCGGGCATGATCGCGCCGGACATGGCGACGATGCTGGTCTACATTTTTACCGATGCGGTCATCGCCCAGCCCGCATTGCAGCACCTGATTTCGGACCTTGCGCAAACCACCTTCAACTGCATCACGGTCGATAGCGACACATCGACATCCGATACGCTGATCTGCGCCGCGACGGGCGCCTCCGGCGTCGATGTGGCCGGTGATGACGGCTTTGCCACGGCGCTTGAAGCGGTGATGCGGGACCTCGCGCATCAGGTTGTCCGCGACGGCGAAGGCGCGACGAAATTCGTCGAGGTTCAGGTCTCTGGTTCAAGATCAGACGATGATGCCCGCAAGGCCGCGATGGCGATCGCCAATTCGCCACTGGTCAAGACCGCGATCGCCGGCGAGGATCCGAATTGGGGCCGCGTCGTCATGGCCGTTGGAAAGTCCGGCGCAGAGGCCGATCGCGACCGCCTTTCGATCCGTTTCGGCGATATCGTTGTGGCAGAGGAGGGATGGGTTGCCCCCGGCTATCGCGAAGAGGACGGCGCCGCCTACATGAAACAGCAGGATCTCGTTCTTCGGGTCGATCTTGGGATCGGCGACGGAACGGCAACGGTCTGGACCTGCGACCTGACCCACGGATATATCGAGATCAACGCCGATTACAGGTCCTGACGCGGATGAAGGTCGTGCTTGTCTCTGCGGTGGCGCTTGTCGATGTCGATGGCCGTGTTCTTCTGGCGCAGCGACCCGAAGGAAAATCCATGGCCGGCCTGTGGGAGTTTCCCGGCGGCAAGGTCGAACCGGGCGAGAGCCCCGAAGGCGCCCTGATCCGGGAACTGCACGAGGAGTTGGGGATCGAGACGTGGGATTCCTGTCTTGCTCCGCTGACCTTTGCATCGCACGGATACGATGACTTTCACCTTCTCATGCCGCTGTTCATTTGCCGTCGCTGGGACGGAACCCCCGTCGCGCGCGAGGGGCAGACACTGAGATGGGTCAGGGGGCAGGATCTTCGATCCTATCCGATGCCGCCCGCCGACATCCCCCTGATCCCTATCCTGCGGGACTGGATCTGAAGGGGCATGTCGGCATTACGGGCTCATCTTTCAAATCCGATCACATATTAATCGACATTTAACGAAATATTACCAAATATTGCACTGACTGGGGACAGTGATCGACCGGAGGAGGCCGGTGCAATGCTGAGAACAATCACAATAGGAAGCTGCGTGTCCGTGCAGGGCCTGCTTGTCCGTCAATTGAATGACGGAAGGATCGTCATCCGCGTTGGCGACAGGATGTATCAGGGCAAACCCGTGACAACGACGACCGTGTCTTCGCACAACTAGGTCTGTGGCAGAGACGACATCCCGACAACGAAGAACGGGCAGCCCATCGGCTGCCCGTTCTTCGTTGTTGCAACTCGGACGTGCGATCAGAGTGAGCGTTCGACCGATTCCCGCTCGAAGATCTCGATGACATCGCCTTCGCGGATGTCTTCGTAATTGTCGAACGCCATCCCGCATTCCTGACCGGATTGCACTTCGGACACCTCGTCCTTGAAGCGCTTGAGCGTCTTCAGAGTGCCTTCGTGGATCACCACGTCGTCGCGCAGAAGGCGCACACCGGCGGACCGGCGGGCAACACCCTCGGTCACAAGGCAACCGGCCACCCGGCCGACACCCGAGACCTTGAAGACCTCCTTGATCGAGGCATAGCCGATGAACTTTTCGCGCACTTCATCGGACAAGAGGCCGGATGCGGCCGCCTTCACATCGTCAACCAGGTCATAGATGACCGAGTAATAGCGGATCTCGACGCCTTTCTGGTTGGCCGAATTCCGCGCCGGTGCATTTGCCCGGACGTTGAACCCGATCACCGGGGCATTCGACGCCTCGGCAAGGCCGATATCGCTTTCGGTGATGGCGCCGACGCCCGAATGCAGGACCCGGACACGAACCTCGTCGTTGCCGATCTTCTCCATCGCCTGGACGATCGCCTCGGCAGACCCCTGCACATCGGCCTTCACCAGGATCGGAAGTTCGGCGACATTCTGGTCTGCCTTGGCTTTCGCCAGAAGCTGATCCAGCGTCGTTGCGGCACCGGCGGCGGCACGCTTGTCCTTGGCGGCCTGTTCCCGGTATTCGGCAATCTCGCGGGCCTGACCCTCGGTTTCGACGACGTTGAGGATGTCGCCGGCCTCCGGCGTTCCATTCAGACCCAGAACCTCGACAGGAACAGACGGGCCGGCCTCGGCCACCCTTTCGCCCTTGTCGTTGATCAGCGCGCGCACCTTGCCATACTGCTCGCCCACGACAAAGATGTCGCCCTGCCGCAGGGTGCCGTTCTGGACAAGAACGGTTGCCACGGGCCCGCGGCCCACGTCAAGCTGCGCCTCGATCACAGCGCCCGAAGCGGACCTCTTTGGGTTGGCCTTCAATTCGAGGATTTCGGCCTGAAGCGCGATCGCCTCGAGCAATTCGTCAAGACCTTCGCCGGTCAGCGCCGACACTTCGACATCCTGAACGTCGCCCGACATCTTCTCGACGACGACCTCGTGCTGAAGAAGGTCGGTCCGCACCTTGTCGGGATTGGCGCCCGGGCGGTCGATCTTGTTGATCGCCACGATCATCGGCACTTTCGCCGCCTTGGCGTGATTGATCGCCTCGACCGTCTGCGGCATCACCGCGTCATCGGCGGCCACCACAAGAACCACGATATCCGTGACCTGTGCGCCGCGGGCCCGCATCGACGTGAATGCCGCGTGACCGGGCGTGTCAAGGAAGCTGAGAACAGCGCCGCTGTCTGTCGTGACCTGATAGGCGCCGATATGCTGGGTGATGCCACCGGCCTCGCCCGCGACGACATTGGCCTTGCGCAGCGCATCCAGAAGCGACGTCTTGCCGTGGTCGACATGGCCCATGATCGTGATGACCGGCGGACGCGACATGAGATCTTCGGGCTTGTCATCGACCGTGTCGATCACGTCCTCGACATCCGAATCCGAGACGCGAACGACCTTGTGGCCGAATTCCTCGATGATCAGTTCGGCCGTATCGGCGTCGATCGACTGGTTCTGCGTTGCCATGATGCCGTTCTGCATCAGCGCCTTCACGACATCCGCCACCCGTTCGGCCATCCGGTTCGCCAGCTCGCTGACGACAATGGCCTCGGGAAGCTGCACGTCACGCACGACCTTTTCGCGCTCGACCTGTCCGCCCATGGCCTTCTGACGGGCGCGCTCCTGCTTGCGCTTCATCGCGGCCATCGAGCGCTGGCGGCCGCCTTCGCGGCCCGAAAGGGCATCGTTGAGCGTCAGCTTGCCGGCGCGACGCCCACCGTCCGAGCGGTCGGGCTTGGCCTTGGCCGGGCGTTCGGTGCGAGCATCACGCTCGCGATCGGTCTTGCGGGCGGGCGCCGGGCGTCCCGGGCCTGCATCGACGGGCGGCGCCACGTCCTGCGGCTCGGCGGCGGGCTTGGCCGGGGCAGCCTTGGCAGCTTCGGCCTCTTCCTGCTTGCGGCGTTCTTCCTCGACCTTGGCCTTCATCGCCTCTTCGCGTTCACGCTCCTCGCGTTCCTTGGCCTCGGCTTCGGCGCGACGGCGCTCGCGCTCTTCGGCGCGCGCCTTTTCCTCGGCCTCGCGGGCCGCGGCTTCCTCGGATTCGCGCGCCTTGGCCATCGCCAGCGCCTTCATCCGGCGTTCCAGTTCGGCGTCCGAAATCCCGGCCGGCCGCTTCGACGGGTCACCCTTGACCGCAGGGGCGGCATTTGCCGCGCCGGGCGCGGCGCCGGGCTTGGGAACAACCACGCGCTTACGCTTGGTCTCAACCACGACGTTCTTCGTCCGACCATGGCTGAAGCTTTGCTTCACGTTGCCCGGACGGGCGCCACGCAGACCAAGAGGTTTTTTGCCGTCGGTATCGCTCATGAAACTTCTGTATCCTTCCCGGGAGAGCCATCTCCCCCGTCAAATTCTCGCAAGCCGCGCAGTTTCGCGGCCTCCTCTACAACACGGTTGCTGAGTCCACCAGATGCAAGCGCGCCATGTATCACACTTTGCCGTCCGAATGCCAAACCCAATTCCTCGGAGGTCAGACACCCGAAATACCGGGCGCCGGTCGGCGTCCAGAGTTTGGACTTTCCCCGTTCCGAACCGTCGGCCGCCTGAAGCAGGACCCTGACCGGCTCGGTCGAGAGCCACGCTTTTACCTTTTCAAACCCACAAACCGCAAGGCCCGCCTTTCTGGCCAATGAAATCAGGTTCACCACACGGGTGGCCAATTGTCGCTCGACCTCGTCGAACAGGTCATCGGGGACCTTGACCCGTTCCTTGGCCGACCGGGAAAATTGACCGGCCTTCGCCTTTTCCAGAATGCCGCGTTCGGCGGTCACCCACATCCCACGCCCCGGAAGTTTTTCCAGAATATCGGGAACCACTTCGTGGTCGGGGCCGATCACGAACCGGATCAGACCGGCCTTTGGCTGCACCTCTCCGGTGACGATACATCGTCTCTCGGGGGCGTCAGACTGATTCCTTTTGCCGCCGCGGGTCATAACTAGCTTGCCGGAGACCTGCGATCAGGCCTCCGCCTCCTCTTCGTCGACCGCGTCGGTGTCTTCGGCGTCGGTTTCGAGTTCGGTCGGGTCGACCCAGCCGAGGGTCACGCGGGCGGTCATGATCAGGTCCTGTGCCTCCTCGAGGCTGATGTCGAAAGGCTCAAGAAGCCCTTCGTCCTTGTGGCGTTGGCCGTCGATCGTGGTCCAGCCGCCGGCAAGCTCCCAGTCGGCGCAGGTGGCGAAATCTTCCAGCGTCTTGACGCCATCCTCGGCCAGCGCCTCGATCATCTGGGGCGTCAGGCCGGGGAATTCGACAAGGCTGTCCTCGACCCCCAGTTCGCGGGCATGTTCCAGCGCCTTGCGGTTCAGCGCCTCGAGATAATCGCGCGCCCGGGCCTGAAGCTCGGCCGCGGTGTCGTCGTCGACGCCGTCGATCACCAGAAGCTCGTCAAGCTCCACATAGGCCACCTCTTCGAGGCTGGTAAAGCCTTCGGCAACCAGAAGCTGCGCGAAGAATTCGTCCAGATCCAGCGTGGTGACGAAAAGCTGGGTCCGCTCCTCGAATTCCTTCTGACGGCGGGCGGATTCTTCCTCTTCCGTCATGATGTCGATGTCGAGACCGGTCAGCTGGCTGGCCAGACGCACGTTCTGGCCGCGGCGGCCGATGGCCAGCGACAGCTGTTCTTCGGGGACAACGACCTCGATCCGCTCGGCCTCTTCGTCAAGAACGACCTTCGACACCTCGGCCGGCTGCAACGCGTTGACGAGGAAGGTGGGCATGTCCTCGTTCCACGGGATGATGTCGATCTTTTCACCCTGAAGCTCGTTCACCACGGCCTGAACCCGGCTCCCGCGCATGCCGACGCAGGCGCCGACCGGGTCGATCGACCCGTCATAGCTGATCACGGCGATCTTGGCGCGGCTTCCCGGATCGCGGGCCACGGCCTTGATCTCGATGATGCCGTCATAGATTTCGGGCACTTCCATCTTGAACAGTTCGGCCATGAATTCGGGCGCGGTGCGCGACAGGAAGATTTGCGGCCCGCGCTGTTCGCGGCGCACATCCTTGATGTAGCAGCGGATCCGGTCGCCGGGGCGATAGGCTTCGCGGCCGATCTTTTCGTTGCGGCGCAGAATCGCCTCGCCCGCGCCCACATCGACGATGACGTTGCCGTATTCCTCGCGCTTGACGGTGGCGTTGATGATCGTGCCGGCGCGATCCTTGAATTCCTCGTATTGGCGATCACGCTCCGCTTCGCGGACCTTTTGCAGGATGACCTGCTTGGCCGATTGCGCGGCGATCCGGCCCAGTTCGACGGGCGGCACCTCTTCGACATAGGTGTCGCCGACCTTCGGATCGTCGAGATACTGCCGGGCCTGCTCGACCGTCATCTCGGCCTGGTAATTCTCAAGCTCCTCATCCTCGACCACGGTGCGCACCCGGGTAAAGGAGGCGCGGCCCGTCTTGCGGTCGATCGAGACGCGGATATCCATCTCGGCCCCGTAGCGGGACTTGGCGGCACGGGCGAGGCTTTCCTCCATCGCTTCCACGACAAGGCCGGGATCGATCATCTTTTCCCGGGCCACGGCCTCGGCGGTCTGCAACAGCTCAAGCTGGTTTGCGGATGTGATTGCCATCAATGAATCTCCCCTTTGCGGGCGGGGCCCGCGTCATCGTCATCCCCGTCAATGACGGATTGTACTTCGTCGAATTGCTCCGGATCGATCTGGCCCTGATCCTTGCGGCCCTTCAGCACGTCGCGAATCAGGTCATCGGTCAGCACCAGCTTGGCGTCGCTCAGCCAGTCGAATTTCAGACCGATCGTCACCGGGTCGCCCTGATCCTCGATCTCGATGAGGATCTCGTCATCCTCGATGCCCTGCAACTCGCCCTTGAACCGGCGGCGCCCGTCGATCAGTTCGACGGTCTCGATCTTGGCGATGTAGCCGGACCACTGATCGAAATCCTTCAAGCGCGTCAGGGGTCTGTCGATGCCCGGCGACGACACTTCCAGTGTATAGGCCTCAAGGATCGGATCCTCGACGTCGAACACGGCCGAAAGCGCGGTCGAGATTTTGGCGCATTCGTCCACCTCGATCGTGCCGTCGGGCCGTTGCGCCATGATCTGCAAGGTCTGTTCCTTGCCCGACATCAACCTGACGCGCACAAGTTCAAACCCCATATCCTCGATCACGGGACGGGCGATTTCGGCGATGCGTCTGTCCATGGCCGCACGGGCCACAAGGTCATTGTTCATATCTTTTGCTCAGGCACAAAAAAACGGGCTCGCGGCCCGTAGATGTTTCCCGGTGGGTGCCGGGGGTGGAGGCCGGCACGCCGCTTTCACCGTGCATATAGAGACAGAGCCGGTCCTGCGCAAGTCCCCCGCTCGGGGGCAGGCCAGAGGGCGGCGCTCTTGGGCCGTCTCAGGCAAACCACCAGCGTTCCGCAAGGCGCATCCCGTCCATTCCAAAGGTGTTTCCGATCACCCCGGCATGGGCCAGCGCGGTGCTGTGCGCATCCACGTGATTGGCATAGGCGGGAATGACGGTGCTGCCCTCGGTCGCGCACAGATGCTGCATCTCTTCATACATCTCGCGCCGGCGGGACGAATCGAATTCGGCCCGCGCGCTGACGAGTAGGCTTTCGAACCTTTCCGAAACGGCTCCGGTGCCGGGAACGCCGTCCCGGCCAAGGGACGAAAACATCCAGTCTTCGGTCGCGCGGCCGGACGAAGACGCAACGCGCCATCCGGCCCGACCCCAGATCTCGGCCAGCGGATCCTCGGCGGAATGATCGGTGACACGGATATCGAGACCGGCCCGGCGCGCCGTATCCCGCAGCCGGAATGCCGCCTCGACAGCGCCGGGAAAGGCCACGTCGGACGCCGCCAGTTCAAGCGACAGGCCCCGAAGCCCGGCTTCGGTCAGGATCGACGCGGCCCGTTCGGGGTCATGTTCGACGGGGTCGAGCAGCGCGTCGAAATACTGGTTCGCCGGTCCGATCGGATGATCGCGCGCCACCGATCCGTGACCGCCCAGGACCTGGCTCACGATTTCTTCCCGGTCGACGGCGTGTTTCAGCGCCCGCTGAAGGGACCGGTTCTCCCCGGGGTTCAGCGCGGCGATCCAGGGAAACCCGATATGCTGGTTGCCTGTCACCTCGGCGATTGCAAAGCCACGTTTGCCGCGAAGCCGGGCGCGCGACCGGAAATCGACGCGATCGGCCGCATGGACCCGCCCGGAAAGAAGCGCCGACATCCGCGACGGCCCGTCATTCATCGCAATCATTTCGACGCTGTCGAACCAGCCGGCCCTGCCATCCTTGTAATGGCCATCGACGCGCCGGGCGATCATCCGGTGTCCGGGTTCGAACGATTCGACCTGGTAAAGGCCGGTGCCGTTGCCGCGGCCGATCGCCCCCGAGATATCACCGGACGGATAGATCACCAGATGATGATCGGACAAGAGGAACGGAAAATCAGCGTTCCCCGAGGCAAGCGTCAGGCGCAGCTGGTGGTCCGTCAGCTTCTCCATGCCGGATATGTTGGCGACGATGGGCCGGCCGCCGGATCGGGTTCCGGGCGCCGTATGGATCGCAAGCGAGGCGATCACGTCATCGGCGACAAAGGGCGTGCCGTCATGAAAGGTCACGCCACGGCGCAGGTTGAACGTCCAGACCCGCGCATCTGCGCTGGCCTCCCAGCTTTCGGCCAGTTCGCCCACCAGTTCGCCTGCGGCGGTAATCTCGGTCAGGCAATCGAAGACGCAGCCATGGGCGGCCATCACCATGAAGCCTTCGGAATGCGTCCTTGCGTCCCAACTGTCCTGTATTGATGCGCCGGACAGGCCGAGTTTCAGCGTTCCGCCACGGCTTTGCGCGAAGACAGGCAGACCGGAGGCGGCAAGCACGCTCGCCGCCGCGCCGGACCTGAGCAGTCCACGTCGTGTTACCCGTGTCATGGTCTACGCTCCGCAGGTCATGGCGTCTGAATCGGCCCGGACGACCGATTCGGCGCTCATCGTAGCAATGAATTCGCACAGATGGATATCAACTCGTCTCGCGCGGGCGGGATCGGGCACGCTCATCTGTCCCTTATGGCAGGATCGCGGGCAAAATGGTCCATCGCGCGGACAAGCTCTGCGCTGATACCAGGCTCGGACAGGGCGTGCCCCGCCTTGGATACCATCTGAAGGCGGACCTTCGGCCAGGCCGCCGACAGGGCATGTGCCGAGGCCGGCGGACAGATCATGTCATAGCGACCCTGCACGATGATGCCGGGAATGTCGAGGATCCGGTCCATCCGGTTGAGGATCTGCTGATCCTCCGACAGGAAACCGCGGTTGATGAAATAGTGGTTTTCCAGCCGGGCAAAGGCACGGGCATAATCTGCGGGGCTTTCGCCCACGATGCCGTCATTCTCGATCGAGGCCAGCGCGTTTTCCCAGGCGGCCCAGGCGCGGGCAAACCGGGTCTCGAGCATCATGTCCCCGGAAAAGAGCCGCCTGTTATAGGCCGCGATCAGGTCGTCGCGTTCGTCTTCGGGGATGATGCTGGAAAAGCGCGCCCAGAGATCGGGCCAGAACTGCGCGGCTCCGCCGCCATAAAACCAGTCAAGCTCGGGCCGGGTCATCAGAAAGACGCCGCGCAACGCAAGCGCGCGCACCCTTTGGGCATGTTCCTGCGCGTAGATCAGCGACAGTGTCGCCCCCCAGCTGCCGCCAAAGACGATCCAGCTGTCGATGCCAAGCGTCTCGCGGATATGTTCGATATCGGCGACAAGGTGCCATGTGGTGTTCGCCGTGACACTGGCATGCGGGCGCGACCGGCCGCAGCCCCGCTGATCGAACAGGATCGCCCGATAGATCGCGGGGTCGAAATACCGGCGCATCGCCGGACTGCATCCGCCGCCGGGCCCGCCATGCAGGACGACGACGGGTATCCCGTCGGGATTGCCCGATTGTTCGACGTAAAGCCTGTGGCCATCGCCCACGTCCAGCATGCGCTGGTCAAACGGATCGATGCCCGGATATAGATGCGCCGCCGCGCGCTTTTGACCTGAGACCTTGTCCATTCGAGTCCTATATAGCGCCTGAAGAACCGGGGCCATGCCTTGGGGTGCCAGATTGGAGGAACGGATGCAAACCGCAACGAATACCGTCGATCCGTCGGAAATCGCCAAATTCGAGGCGATGGCCGCAGAATGGTGGGATACCGAGGGCAAGTTCAAGCCGCTTCACATGCTCAACCCCTGCCGGCTGGATTATATCACGACCCAGATCGCGGCCGAATTCGGGCGCGACCTTTCGTCCGCGGCGCCCTTCGCCGGTCTGCGTATCCTGGATATCGGATGCGGGGGTGGCCTGTTGTGCGAACCGATGGCGCGGCTGGGGGCCGAGGTCGTGGGCGTGGATGCCGCCGCCCGCAACATCCCCGTGGCCCGGCTTCATGCCGAACAATCCGGCCTGACGATCGACTACCGCGTCGGCACAGCCGAGGACATGGCCGCAGATGGCGAACAGTTCGATGTGGTCCTGAACATGGAGGTGGTCGAACATGTGGCCGATCCTCTGGGCTATCTGACCGCGTGTCAGCAGCTTCTGAAACCGGGCGGGTTGCACATCTGCTCCACCATCAACCGCAATCCCAAGAGCTTTGCCATGGCGATCGTGGGGGCGGAATACGTCATGCGCTGGCTGCCGAAGGGCACGCATGAATGGTCGAAATTCATCACCCCGGATGAATTGTTCGACCTCTTGCGCAAGGCAGGCCTGACCCCGGAGGACCGGAAGGGATTCCAGTTCAATCCGGTGACCTGGGGATGGCGCCTTTCCGACCGGGACCTGTCGGTCAACTATGTCACGGCAGCAACGAAACCCGCCTGACGCGCCTCAATCCGGGCCTTCGAGTTGCTGCCGCAATGCACGAAGGACAGGGAGTGTCGCGCGCATCCTCTCTTCGCCGACCTTGGCCGACACCTCGTCGATGATCGGGGCAATGGCCTCGACGGCGGCATTCCGGGCCGACAGGCCCGCCGGGCTGATCGAGACCAGCTTGCGCCTTGCATCGTCCCAGTCGGGGCGGACATGGATCCAGCCCGCCCATTCCAGTTTGCTCAGCGTGTTGGTCATCGCGCCGCGTGTCAGGTGGAATGTCCGGGCAAGCTGGGCGGGCGTGCGCTCGGCGCCTGATCGGGCCAGACTGTTGAGCACGGAGAAATGCGACAGCTCCATCCCCCGTGGCAGGGCCTTGGATATCCGGTTGCGTGCCAATTGGTCGATCGCGAGGATCTCGCCAAAGACGGCAATGGACAGGCTTGACGAAAAGTCGGACATCAGGGGCCTTCGAACGGGCGGAAATGGGTCAGCGAGGGCACACGCCCGCGCGACTTTGCCACCTCGTCCATATCCAGATCAACAACCGTGACCCCGACATCCTCGCCACCATCGGCCAGCACCTCGCCCCAGGGTGACACGGCAAGGCTGTGCCCGTGGGTGCGACGCTGGCGATCGGTCGTGGTGGGGTGTTCGCCGGTCTGGGCCGGCGCAAGGACAAAAGCGCCGCATTCGATGGCGCGGGCCCGCAAGAGCGGTTCCCAATGGGCCTTGCCCGTCGGGCGGGCAAAGGCGGACGGAACGGTGAGGATTTGGGCCCCGGCGCGTGCCAGCGCGGAATAGAGATGCGGAAACCGCAGGTCATAGCAGATCGTCATGCCGATTTCGGCCAGTGGAGTGCGGGCCAGAACGGCCCTGTCACCGGGCTGATAGCCCGCGGATTCACGATAGGTCTCCGTCTCGGAGATCGTGACGTCGAACATGTGGATCTTGTCGTAACGCGCGGCGACCACCCCGTCGGGGCCGATCAGGAACGACCGGTTCACGAAGGGCGCGCCAGGACCTTCGGCCCTGAGCGCCAGCGACCCGATCAGAAGCCAGATGCCCAGCGCCCGGGCCTCGTCGCGCAGGGCAGGCAGGGTTTCGTCCTCGGCCTCGCTGCGCAGGACCTCCATCTGCCGGTCACGGCTGCCCGAGACGCAATTCGTGACTTCGGGGGTCAGAACGAAGGCCGCCCCCTTCCCCGCCGCATCCCGGACAAGAGCGCGCGTGATGGCAAGGTTTTCGGACGGATCGTCGCCCGAACAAAGCTGAACGAGGCCGGCCCTCACGCCGACAGCATCGGATCAAGCTTGCCGGCCCGGTCCAGAGCGTGAAGCTCATCGCAGCCGCCGACATGTTCATCCCCGATGAAGATTTGCGGCACGGTGCGCCCGCCATTGGCGCGCTGAACCATTTCGGCCTTGCGGTCGGGCGCCGCCATGACGTCGATTTCGCTGAAACTGACGCCCTTGGCGGTAAGCAGCCGCTTGGCCGCGTGGCAATAGCCACAATAGGGAGAGGTATAGATTTCGACGGGTTTCATGCTGGCATCCTTTTGCAAGTGTCCCGCTCTATCTAGTCTCCCTTGACCGCGCGAGCCAGATGCAGAACGCAAACCCGCTCTGCTCCGGCCAGATGGGCGGCCTCTGTCGCTGCTGCGGCGGTGGCGCCCGATGTCATCACGTCATCGACAATGATGACCTGCCGTCCCGCCAGCCGCGCCCCGCGTCTTGCGTGGGGCCGGATCGCATCCGATACGGCGATGAAGCGTTCATCGGCGGTCAGGCCGTTCATCGACCTTGTGCGCCTGACCCGGATCAGCGCATCCGGTTCGACCCTGTTGCCAGTCTCACGCCCCAGATACCGGGCCAGAACGGCCGACTGGTTGTATTTGCGCCTGAACAGCCGCGTCCAGTGCAATGGCACCGGAACAAGGATCGCCTCCGGCTCCATGAAGGAACGCCCTGCTCGGGCCAGCCATCCTGCGGCTGCCCGGGCGATATCGGTCCGGTCTCCGTATTTCACGCCGAGGACCAGCCGGCGCCCGTTGTCGCGGTAAAGCAGCGCGGCACGGCCCTTTTCCCATGGGCGCGCGGTCACGAGGCAATCGTCGCATGCGACGGATATCCCGTCTCCCTGACCCGGCAGCGGGACACCACATCCGTCGCAGACCAGCCCGTCAATAAAGGGCGTGTCGCGCCAGCACGAACCGCACAGACCAAAGTCCTGTTCGGTCATGGCCGAACATAACAGGCACCGGGCAGGATAGATCAGGCTCAGTGCTCTTTGCATCGCGGATCAAACTCTCCTACATGAGGCGCCATGGATCAGCCACCACGCCTTACCGATCGACCAGCGCTTGAACGCAACCGGGCCCGCGCCGCACGCGACCCGGCGCTGTTTCTGCATGACTGGGTCGCCGGTGAGATCGAGGAAAGGCTGAAAGAGGTTAACAGATCGTTCACGGAAGCCGCCGTGGTGACGGCTCAAAAGGACATCTGGGCAGAACGCCTTCCGGGGGCGACGCTGCTGGACGATGACGACACGCTGGACCTCATTGCCGGCGCCCATGACCTCGTGATCCATTCGCTGGCCCTTCACTGGGCGAACGATCCCGTGGGTCAGATCGCGCAATCCCGGCTTGCGCTGCGTCCCGACGGGCTGTTTCTCGGGGCGTTGTTCGGGGGCAACACCCTCAACGAGTTGCGCACCTGCCTTGCCGAGGCCGAGGTCGCCGTCTCGGGCGGACTTGCCCCTCGGGTGGCCCCGATGGGCGAGATACGCGACCTTGGCGCCCTGCTGCAAAGGGCGGGCCTTGCCCTTCCCGTGGCAGACAGCCATGCCCTGACTGTGAGCTATCGGGATGCCTTTGCCCTGATGAAGGACCTGCGCGCCATGGGCGAGGCAAACGCGCTCGAACATCGGTTGCGTCGGCCTACGTCGCGCGCCGTCTTTCTGCGGGCGGCCGAGCTTTACGCCACCAATTTCGCAGATCCCGACGGGCGCATCCGCGCAACGTTCGAGATCGTTTTCCTGACCGGCTGGGCCCCGTCGGAGACACAGCCGAAACCGCTTCGCCCCGGTTCGGCCCGGAGCCGTCTTGCGGATGCGCTGGGCACATCGGAAACCCCCCTTGCCGGAAGTCGCGATTGACGCGCGGGCATTTCCCCTTATCTGGAACGAAATCGCGATGACGACCGACCCTAAGGATCAGGACATGTTCGACGCTAAATCATCGGCAAGGGCGGATGCGCCTGCCAGCTGCCCGGTTCATGCCCCTGCGGACCATCCGAAAATTCCCGCCGCGAAGGTCGGGATTCTTCTGGCCAACCTGGGCACACCCGATGCGACCGATTACTGGTCGATGCGGCGGTATCTGAACGAATTCCTGTCCGACCGGCGGGTGATCGACTATTCGCCCTGGCTCTGGCAGCCGCTTCTGCAACTCGTGATCCTGTCCAAGCGGCCGTTCTCCTCGGGCGCGGCCTACCGGTCGATCTGGAACACCGAGGCCGACGAATCCCCACTGATGACGATCACGAAGGAACAGACCTCGGCAATCGCCGATCAGCTGCACACCTCTTACGGGGACAGCGTCATGGTGGATTTCTGCATGCGCTATGGCAATCCGTCGACCAAGTCCAAGGTCAAGACCATGGTCGAGGCCGGGTGCACGCGGATCCTCTTCTTCCCGCTTTATCCGCATTATGCCGGGGCCACCTCGGCCACGGCCTGCGACCAGTTCTTCCGCGCCCTGATGGAGGAAAAGTGGCAGCCCGCGGCCCGGGTCGTGCAGCCCTATTTCGAGGATCCGGCCTATATCGACGCGCTCGCCCGGTCGATCGAGCGGGCCTATGCGGCCAAGGAAGACAAGCCCGATGTGCTGGTCTGCTCCTATCATGGTGTGCCGGAACGCTATCTGCGCGAAGGCGACCCCTATCATTGCCAATGCCAGAAGACGACGCGCCTGTTGAAGGAGCGGCTGGGCTGGGACGACACGCAGATCACCACCACCTTCCAGTCGCGGTTCGGGCCTGAAGAGTGGCTCAAGCCCTATACCGTCGACGAAGTGGCGCGCCTTGCCGAGACCGGAAAGAAACGGATCGCCGTCTGCGCGCCGGCCTTTTCCGCCGACTGCATCGAAACGCTCGAAGAGATCAACGAAGAGATCCGCGAGAGCTTCGAAGAAGCCGGCGGCGAGGATTTCACCTATATCCCCTGCCTGAACGCCGACGAGGCGCATGTCGACGCGTTGTGCGGAACGATCCGCGCAAACCTGAAAGGTTGGCTGGACTAAGGGCCTATTTCGTCACGACGAGATAGACGAAAAACAGCCCGGCACCCACCAGCGACGGCAGGACGAGGTGCTGCGACGACGCGCCGGCCGTTTCCTCGATCACGCGGGGCGGAATGTCACGTTCCACCGGTTGCATGCCATCGGCCGTCGCACATCCGGCGGTAAGGCCCGCAAGGGCGGCGGCTGCGATCAGGCGTTTCATGGCACATCTCCGGTTTGGCGTTCTGCGCCTTGTCTAGCACAGCGCACCCGCCTTTTCGCAAGAGAAAGGCGCAACTACGGGCCGGTGGCCTGCGAAAGGCCTTCGCCCCGATATCGGGGACAATCAGGGCCTTCCGTTGGCAAGACGTCTCCGGCACGCCGCATGAAAAAGGCCCCGCAAGGGGCCTTGTTTCCGTCCAATGGCACGGGCTTCAGATCAGCAGGACCTGCGTGCCAACCTCGGCCAGATCGAACAGCTCGGTGATGTGTTCGTTGTAAAGGCCGATGCAGCCATTCGAGGAACGCCGCCCGATCTTGCGCGTGTCATGGGTTCCGTGGATGCGGTAATATGTCCAGGACAGATACAGCGCCAGCGGGCCAAGCGGGTTCATCGGATCGCCGCCTTCGACGACGGCGGGCCATTCGGGATTGCGCTCGCGCATTGACGGCGTCGGACGCCAGGTCGGTTTGACGACCTTCTGGATGACTTCGGTCCGGCCAAGCCGCGTCAGATCCTCGGTCAGCGGGACCGAGGACGGATAGAGCCGATAGGTTTGCTCATCCTCGGACCAGAAATGAACGGCACGCGACTGGATGTCACACAGGATCGCGCCGTTATCGAGGTTCGTGAAATAGGGCCGCCAATCCAGCATCCGGAAGCTGGAGACATTGCGTTGGACGGAGGATGACAGATCCTCTTCCATCGCGGTGGAGTTTGGCATCACGTTCGACTGCGCAGCCGCGTAGGACGCGATCGAGCCTCCGAGGACTGCGCTGCCCGCAGCTATGAAACGGCGTCTGTTCATGAACACTCTCTGGATTGACAGGATGAAACCGGAACGACCGTAAAATTAGCCGACCGTTGATCGGGAAGGAAGATAGGCATCTCGTCGCGGTTGCGCAAATCACAGAGCCGTAACCTTGACGGCACATGAAATGTTTCGGCATTTGAAGTGCCTGCCCGTTCGCATTAATGAAGATCAGCCGAAAGTGTCACAAGGTCGGGCAATGTTACGAAGAAATCTGCTTCTCGGGATCGCCGCAGGCGCGCTTTCGGCCTGCACTTCTGCGCCGCAGGGGGCAATCGGCGAGGACGGTCTGCCGGTTCAGCGGGTCTATCGCATCACCGAAGAGGATGCCCAGGAAATTCCGTTTCGCGTTCTCGACGCGCTCAATACCCTGAGAAGCGCGGCCGGAGCCGGGCCCCTTGTCCTGAATGCCGAACTGACGGCGGCGGCCGCGACGCATTCGCGCGACATGGCCATCCAGAACCGGCCCTGGCATTTCGGGTCTGACGGGTCGTCGCCGGTGGACCGGCTGCGCCGCGTGGGCTATTCCGGCCAGCTTGTCGGCGAGGTCATCTCGGAAACGTTCGAGACGGAGATCGAAACCCTGGGCGCGTGGATGCAGCAGGCCCATACGCGCGCGATCCTTCTTGACCAGACCGCAAACCGGATGGGCATTTCCTGGTTCCAGGAAGACGGCGGCAAGATCTGGTGGACTCTCGTTCTGGCGAGATGAGGTCAGGGATATAGCCAGATCGGCGTGCCGACATTCACCATCGAATAGATCACCTCGATCTCGGAATCCGTGACGGCGAGGCATCCCCATGTCCAGTCGCGATCCCGTCGGAAGGCGCGGGGCGTTCCGTGGATGAAGATGTCACCCCCCGGAGAATGGCCGATCGCCGCGGCGCGGGCCCGGTCTTCGGCGTTGGGATACGAAATGCCGACCGACAGGTGATAGGCGGAATTCGGGTTCTTCCGGTCGATGTAATACAGACCCTCGGGCGTCTTGCCGTCGCCCTCGACCTGCTTGTGTCCGACCGGGGCAAAGCCCAGCTCGAAATCATAGGATTTCAGGATCTCGGTCCGATGCATGAGGTGCATCTTGCGCCGGCCCTTGTAGACGACGATGCCCGTTACCACGGGCCCGGTATATGTCAGGAAACGCGGGTCCGCACAGGCCGCAAGGAGCGCCACTCCGCCCAACAGGGCGGCCCGTCTCGTCAACACCGGAACGTCCATCGTTTCCCTCGATCATATACGAGCGCAGGTTACCGTCGGGCCCGCCATGGCGCCAATCAATTCATTGGCAAGGGCCCCGTTTCTCAGCGCATTCGTCTATCGGAAAAAGCCGCAGGAGATTTCCAGATGCGCGGACCAGCGGAACTGGTCCACGAGGACCGGCTGTTCCATCCTGTAGCCGGCCGTGACCAATGCGCGCGCATCCCGGGCAAAGGTCACGGGGTTGCACGAGACCATCGCGATGACATCCGGGCCGCCGCGCGCCAGTTCCGCGATCTGAGCCTCGGCACCGGCTCGCGGCGGGTCGATCACCACGGCGTCAAAGCCATGCAACTCATCGGGCAAGAGAGGCCGGCGGAACAGATCGCGCGCCTCGACGCTGATTGTCTTGAGACCCGTCGCGCCGCGCCAGGCGCGGTCAAGCGCCGTCAGCAACCGCTCGTCTCCCTCGACAGCATGGACGACCGCCTTTCGCGCCAGCGGCAGGCCGAACGTGCCGCAGCCCGAAAACAGATCCGCAACGCGGGCGGCACCTGACACGATCCGGCAAACCTCGGCGGCCAGAACCGCTTCTCCATGCGCGGTGGCCTGTAGAAACGCGCCCGGCGGCGGCGCGACCTCGATGCCTGAAAGGCGGATGACCGGCGGTGACAGCGTGGCCACAGGCTCCCCGTTCCAGGTGATGCGCGCGATCCCGTGATCCCGCGCAATCGCGGGCAGCGTTTCGCGCAGGTTGCGGTCAAGGTCGCGGGGCGACGTGATCAGGACATCGGCACCTGTCTCGGTTTCGGTCACATGCAGCTCGGCATCGGTGCTGCGCGTCGCGGCCAGACGGGCCAGCACCTCGAAACCGGGGAACGCGGCGCGCAGTCCGGGGGTCAGAATGCGGCAGTCGGGGATCGCGACCACCTCGTCCGACCGGGCGGCGTGAAACCCGACAAAGGCGCCCTTCTTCGTGCGGCGACCCGTCAGCTTGGCCCGACGGCGGCTTTCGGGAGGAGAGGTTTCGTTCCGCGCGATGGCTGGATCCAGACCCTGCGCAGCCAGCGCGGAGGACAGGATTCCCGCCTTCCAACCGGCGACGAACGCATCGCTGGCATGCTGCATCGCACAGCCGCCGCAACTCTTGAAGTGGCGGCAGGGCGGGGCGACGCGATCGGTGCCTGGCGTGACGATCCGAACAGAGCCGTCATCCTTCAGCTCGATCTCTTCGCCGGGCAGGACACGGGGATGCAGGCTTCCGTCATCGGCACGGCCCAACCCGGTCTGGGTCAGGGCGGCAATCGTCAGGGTTCCGCTCACTCCGCCGCGTCCTGCGTCTGGATGAAGCCCCCCGATTGGCGGTTCCAGTAGCGCGCATAGACGCCGCCCCTTTCCAGAAGGTCGTCATGGGTGCCCTGCTCGACGATCTGGCCAGCCTCCAGAACCACGATCCTGTCCATGCTGGAAATCGTCGAAAGACGGTGCGCGATGGCGATCACGGTCTTGCCCTCCATTGCGGTTTCCAGCGCTTCCTGAATCGAGGCCTCGACCTCGGAATCCAGCGCCGAAGTCGCCTCGTCCAGAACGAGGATCGGCGCGTCCTTCAACAGCGCGCGGGCCAGCGCGATCCGCTGCCTTTGTCCGCCCGAAAGCTTCACTCCGCGTTCGCCAAGGAAAGCGTCATACCCGGACCGGCCCCTGAAATCGCGCAATTGAGGGATGAATTCCGACGCCTCGGCCTTGTCCGCGGCATCCTCGACCTCGGCATCGGTCGCACCGGGCCGTCCATAGCGGATATTGTCCCGCGCGGTCCGGTTGAACATGGCCGTTTCCTGCGTGACCATGCCGATATTGCGGCGCAGGCTGTCCTGCGTCACCAGGCTGATATCCTGACCGTCGATCACGACACGGCCCTCTTCGGGGTCATACAGCCGCAGAAGAAGGGCCACGAGCGTGGATTTTCCCGCGCCCGATGCGCCCACGACGCCAAGCTTCTCGCCCGGTGCGATGGTCAGATCGACATGGGTTATCCCGCCGTCTCTGCGGCCATAGGCAAAACTGACATCCTCGAACCGGATTTCACCCTGCGGCACATGCAGCTCGGTCGCATCGTTTGCATCGACAAGCTGATGTGGCGGCGTGAGCGTGTTCATCCCGTCTTCGACCTCGCCCACATGGCTGTAGATCGCCATGAGCGTGAAACTGATCCAGCCCGACATCTGCGCCAGCCGGATCGCCACGGCGCCGCTGGCTGCGATATCGCCCGGGCTGACCCCGGTATCGCGCAGCATGAGACCCGCCCCAACAAGACCCACCGGCAAGAGGCCCGACAGCGCCATCAGGCCAAACCGGAACAGCGTCGAGATCTCGCCGAAATAGATGGCCTCGCTCCGCAAATCCTCCATCGCGCCGATAGCGACCCTGTCTTCATGCTCCCGCCCGGCAAACAGCTTGACCGTGCGGATATTCGTGATCGTGTCGACGACCTGACCTGTGACCATGGCCTGGGCCGCGGCCCGTGCCTTGGATCGCGACCTGATCTTGGGCAGCATGATCCGCAGGTAGAAGAAATACAGCGCCAGCCAGCCCAGCAGGATCAGCAACAGCCGCCAGTCGATGGCCACCACGAGGATCGCCGCTCCCAGAACCGACGACAGGCCAAAGATGACCGCGTTGACCGTTTCGACCACGATTTCCGTGAGTGACCGGCTGGCCTGCATCTGCTTTTGCGCAAGCCTGCCCGCATAATCATTGTCGAAAAAGGTGATCGCCTGCCCCAGCGTCCAGCGATGCAGCCGGCCCAGCGCAAGGGTAAAGACGTTGGGCCCGATCACCACCGACTGAAACGCGGCGTTCAGACCAAAAAGAACGGGGCGCAGCGCAAGGACAAGAAACGCGCCGATCACCAGCAACCCGAGGGAATCGGTCAACGGCGCCCCGTCGCTGGCCAGATCGACGATCAGGCCAAGGATATACATCGTCACCACTTCGGAGGCACCGGTCGCAGCCGAGATGCAGGCGGCGATCGCCAGAATCGGCCAGCTTCCCTCGAGGCACCAGCGCATGAAGGACCACAGCGTGCGTGGCGGCGCGCCGGGTGCCGCGCGATCGGTATCGATCAGCCCTGCAAGCCGCTCGATGAAGGTTGAAAAAAGCTGTTGCGCCATTGCGGTCAAGGTGCCGACTCCGGACTGAGGAACCCACCCGATTGGCGGCTCCAGTACTGAGCATATAGACCACCCTTCGCCAAAAGCCCATCATGGGTGCCGTCCTCGACGATGCGGCCCGCCTGCATCACGACGATCCTGTCCATCCGGGCGATCGTGGACAGCCGGTGCGCGATGGCGATCACGGTCTTGCCTTCCATGGCGGATTCGAGCGCGCGCTGGATCACGGCCTCCACCTCGGAATCCAGTGCCGATGTCGCCTCGTCGAGAACGAGGATCGGCGCATCCCTCAGCAGCACACGGGCCAGCGCGATGCGCTGCCTTTGCCCGCCTGACAGCTTGACCCCGCGTTCGCCCACATGGGCATTGTAGCCGCGCCGGCCCTTCGGATCCTCGAGCGCGAGGATGAAATCATGCGCCTCGGCCCGTTTGGCCGCGCGGATCATCTGCTCTTCGGTGGCGTCCGGGCGGCCATACAGCAGGTTCGCCCGCACCGACCGGTGCAGAAGCGAAGAATCCTGCGTGACCATCCCGATGGCACCGCGCAACGTTTCCTGCCGGACCAGCGAAATGTCCTGACCGTCGATCAGGATGCGACCGTCCTCGATATCGCGAAATCGCAGGATCAGGTTGACCAGAGACGATTTGCCGGCGCCCGACGGCCCGACAAGGCCCACCCTCTGCCCGCCGGGAATGACAAGGTCGAGGTTATCAAGTCCGCCGGCTTCCTTGCCGTAATGATGGGACAGGCCCTCGATCTCGATCCGTCCTTCGGTCACGACAAGGGGCGGCGCGTCGGGAACATCCCTGACCGTCTGTTCCACCGCGACGCTTTGCAGCGATTCCGCCATGACACCGAAATGTTCATAGACGCGGATGGTCATCCACATGATCCAGCCGGTCATCGTGTTCAGACGCAATGCCATGGCGATGGCGGCCGCGACCTCCCCGATCGAGATCGCGGAGATTGACCAGAGCCAGATCGCGGGACCGATCACCATCAGCATCGCGGCCGAGTTGAAGGCCGCCATCGCACCCTGCTGAAACGCGAAAAACCGCATCAACACCCCGAACCGAAGGCGCAGCCGCCTGAGCGCGGACAGCGCGAAGGCCTCTTCCCGGCGGGCATCGGCGAACAGCTTGACCGTTTCGATATTGGTATAGCTGTCGACGATTCTGCCCGATGTCATCGAATTGACCTGGTTGAACTTTTCCGACGCCCGTTTGGCGACCGGCGCAAAGGTCACGACAAACAGCACGAAAAGCCCGATCCACACGGCAAGAGGCAGCGCAAGCCGCCAATCCATGCCCAGAAGCAGGATCAGGGTCGCGATGGCAAAGGCGCCCGCCTGCCAGAATGCCTCGAACCCGACAAAGACCGAATCTTCGGCGGCGGGGCCAAGGTTCATCACCCGGTTCGACAACCTTCCGGCGAAATCGCTTTGGAAAAAGTTGACCGGTTGTCCCAGCATGTGCCGGTGGGCGCGCCAGCGCACCTGCGGCAACATGTTGGTCGAGATGCCGCAGAACAGGATCGCGGCATTCACCGCCACAGCGATGGGCCGCAGCAGCAAGAAGAAGATGCCCGCAAGGATCACTTCGCCGCCATGGGCCTGCCAGAACCCTTCGGGCCCCCGGGACATCAGGTCGACCAGCCGGCCCGCATACCAGATCAGCCCAAGCTCGAGGATCGCCACCACCGTGCCGAAGATCGCGGCCAGGACAAGGATCTCGCGATAGCTGCCCAGCTGATCGAAAAGAAAGCGCATCGGACGCGCCGGGGGTGTCTGCCCCCTTGGCGTCTCCTCGAACGGGTGGGGCAAGTCCTCGATCCGGCGGATGAAAGATCGCAGTCCCATGACCCTATTCCGCCGCATCGTTGCCGGCATCGGTGTCCTGACCGATGAACCCGCCCGACTGGCGGCGCCACAGGCGCGCATAGATGCCGCCACGCGCCAGAAGATCCGTGTGGCTGCCATCCTCGACGATGCGGCCCTGATCCATCACGACGATCCGGTCCATCCGGGCGATCGTCGACAGCCGGTGGGCGATGGCGATGACGGTCTTGCCTTGCATCATGCCGTAAAGCGTGGACTGGATCGCGGCCTCGACCTCGGAATCAAGCGCCGATGTCGCCTCGTCCAGAAGCAGGATCGGCGCGTCCTTGAGGATCACCCGCGCAAGCGCGATGCGCTGACGCTGCCCGCCCGACAGCTTTACCCCGCGCTCGCCCACCTTGGCCTCGTATCCGGTGCGCCCTTCGCTGTCTTCCAGACCGAGGATGAAATCATGTGCCTCGGCCTTGCGGGCGGCGGCGATCATCTCGGCCTCGGTCGCATCGGGCCGGCCATAAAGGATGTTGTCCCTCACGGACCGGTGCAGAAGAGCGCTGTCCTGCTGGACCATGCCGATTTGCAGTCGAAGGCTGTCCTGCGTCACGCGCGTGATGTCCTGCCCGTCCAGAAGGATGCGGCCCTCCTCCGGGTCGTAGAAGCGCAGGATCAGCTTCACGAGCGTGGATTTTCCGGCGCCGGAGGCGCCGACCAATCCGACTTTCTGCCCCGCACCGATGGTCAGCGACACATCCCGAAGGCCACCGGAGTCGCGCCCGTAATGATGGCTCAGATGCTCGATCCGGATCTCTCCGGCTCCAGGGACAAGCGGTTTGGCATCGGGCCGGTCGATCAGCCGGATCGGCTGGGCGATCGTCTCCATCCCCTCGGCGACGACACCGAGGTTGCGAAAGAAATTCGACACCGCCCACATGATCCAGCCCGACATCGCATTCAGCCTGAGCGTCAGCGCCGTCGCCGCGGCAACCACACCGATCGTGGCCGTTGCCCCCAGCCAGAGCCAGATCGCATAGCCCACCACGCCGACGATCAGAACCCCGTTCATGGTGACGAGGGCGACATCCATGATGGTGTAAAGCCGCATTTCCACCTGGAAGGTGCGGCGCGTTTCCTCGATCGCCTCTTTCGCATAGCCGATTTCCCGGTCGTGATGGGCGAACATCTTGACCGAGTGGATGTTGGTGTAGCTGTCGACGACCCGTCCCGTGACCGCGCTGCGCGCTGCCGATGCCGCCTCGGAGGCGGGGCCGATGCGCCGGATGACCCAGCGCACGAGAAAGAGGTAAGGCACCAGCCAGACCAGCATCGGCACGATCAGCCGCGGATCGGCCTCGCCCAGAAGAAAGGCCGCACCCACGATATAGGCCAGCGAAAAGGCGATGGCGTCGAACATCTGGAACACCACCTCGCCCGCGGCGGACGGGGTCTGCATGATGCGGTTGGCGATACGGCCGGCGAAATCGTTCTCGAACCACCCGATGGATTGCCTGAGCACATGACGATGCGCCCGCCACCGGACCAGCGTGCCGAAATTCGGCAGGATCGCCTGGTTGAGAAGGGCGATCTGGAAGATATGCACCGCCGGCCGGATCAGGAGAACGAACAGCGCCACGAGGATGAGTTCGGTTCCATGCGCGTCCCAGGCTTCCGCCGGTTCCGAACGGGACAGAAAATCGACCATCCGCCCCAGATAATAGATCAGCCAGACCTCGGCCGCGGCGGCAAGAACCGCGCCGATGGCCGTGACGACAAAGACCCCGCGAAATGGCTGGGCGTAGATCCTGAGAAACGGATAAAGCCGCCTCGGCGGCGTGTCATCCTCGGGATAGGAGACATAAGGATCGACAAGGTTTTCAAAGAAACGGAACATGAAGGAGGCTTCTGTGTCAGCGAAGGCATGATGAACAAGTGACGGTCAGACTGGACCGCCCCAACGGGATCGGACCAATCAATAGGTCGGTACGCGGATCCCGATATTCATTCTGCTTCCTCCTGATGAGCCTCCTTGGCTTACACAAGCGACCGGGTCTTGTCATCCCTCAATCCGGTTCGTCGGACAACAGCTCCTCTTTCGACAATCGAAACCCCGAGGCGATCCAGCGGGTCTCGAGGCGTCGCAGCCGGGCGCCGAGGGCGGGGCCCTCATGGTCCGGCATCAGGTCGCGGGCACTGACGGGAAAGGCGCGCGCCGCGGCATCGCGCAGGATGTCGAGCTGACCCTGCGTCAGTGCCTGCTGCGCCAGCGCGGCGCGGACAAGGGCGGCATCCTCGGCATCACGCGCGCCAAGACGGTATCCCATCTCGGCCAGACCCCAATCCCCCAGGGCTGCATCGCGCAGGGTGGTCAGCCTGCGGGCATGGGCCTTGCTCAGGCGCAGACGTTCGGCAACCCCCTCTCCGCCCAGCGCGGCGAGGCGCCGGACAGGATCGGGCGGGCGCCCTTCTTCGAGGTGGATGAGAATGGTGACGGCTTCGGCCGCAGCACCCGGCAAGACGGCATTCAGCACAAAACTTGCCTGCATGCTGGCCAGCGAGGGCGCCGGATCGGGCGCGGCGAGCAGTTTCATCATCTCGGCGCCGACCCGTTCGCGCGACAGGCGGGGGATTCCATCCAGATGTGTGGCGCAGGCGGCAAGACCTTCGGCGTCGATCCCGCCCTCAGGATCGCCATAGATCGCATGGAACCGGAAAAACCGGAGGATGCGGAGGTAATCCTCCTCGATCCGCAAGGCCGGGTCCCCGATGAACCGGACCTTGCGCGCCTCGAGATCGGGAAGCCCCCCGACAGGATCGGCCAGCGTGCCGTCTGGTGCCGCATAGATCGCGTTCATCGTGAAATCCCGGCGGGCAGCATCCTCGTCGATGGTGTCGGAAAACGCGACGGTGGCGCGCCGGCCATCGGTGACCACGTCGCGCCGGAATGTGGTGATCTCGAAAGGCGCGCCGCCGGAGATGACGGTGATCGTTCCGTGATCGATCCCCGTCGGCACCGAACGCAGCCCCGCCTGTCCGGCCAGTTCGATCACACGTTCGGGCCGGGCATCGGTTGTCACGTCAAGGTCGTTCACCGGCCGCTTCAACAGCGCGTTCCGGACGCAGCCGCCGACGAACCACGCCTGATGCCCGCCCTGCACCAGCATCGACATCACGGCCGACGCGTCAGGATCATCGAGGAACGGCGCCCGAAGACGCGTCATCGGGGCAGTCCTTCGGCCAGTGTGCGCAGGATGCGCGCCGTTGCCCCCCAGATGTAGTAGGGACCATAGGGCACGGTGTAGTAATGGCGGATGCTGCCGCGCCAGCGTCGCCCCTCGACACGAAACCGGGCCGGGTCGGTGACATGCGAAAGAGGGACGCGAAACACCTCGTCCACCTCGCCCGCCTCGGGCCTGTCCACGAACGTCTCCCTGACAATGCCGATCACGGGGGTCACCATGAATCCCGTCACGGTTTCATGGGCGGACAAGGTTCCCAGCACCTCGACCTGCCCGCGCGGCAATCCGATCTCTTCTTCCGCCTCGCGCAGGGCCGCCGCGACGGGATCGGCATCCGCCTCTTCCTGCTTGCCGCCGGGGAAGGCGATCTGCCCGGGGTGATGTTTCAGCCGGGCAGATCGCTTGGTCAGGATGATCCTCGGGCCGCGAAGATCCATTTCGATGGCGCAAAGGACACCGGCATTCCTGAGTTTGCGGTCGGGCGGGAGAACGACCTCGGGGTTGAGATCGAAATCGGAAGAGGACGCGCCGCACCCCGCAAGGGCCCGGACGATATCCTCGATCCGATCGGTTCCTGCCATGTCTATTCGTCTTCGCCCGGTGACTTCGTGGCCTCGAAGCCAAGTGTTTGCGGGTCGAATTCGTAATGCGCTCCGCAGAATTGACAATCGGCGGTGACGATGCCCGCTTCGGTGGTCATGTGGTCGATATCCTTGGCCGAATAGATCGACAGGCTTTGCCGGACCTTGTCGGCGGAACAGGAACAGCCAAAGACCAGCGGCTGTGGGTCAAAGACGCGCGGACCCTCCTCGTGGAACAGGCGAACCAGAAGTTCGGTCATCTGAACGGACGGGCCGATCAATTCCATCTCCTCGACCGTATCGAGAAGCAGGTTCGCGCGGTTCCAGTCCTCCCCCTCTTCCTTGTCGAGGATGTCTTCGGCGGCCAGAAGACCGTCTTCACCGGACCCGCCATCCTGGGCAAACGGCGACGCCTTCGGCATATGCTGAAGCATCACGCCACCCGCGCGCCAGACCTCGCCCTCGCCGGCAAGGGTGGACCGCCCGAAGGACAGGGCGAACCGGGTGGGGAGCTGTTCGGACTGCGCGAAATAGGTCTCGGCACAGGACAGAAGCGAATCGCCCGCGATGGGGGTGATCCCCTGGTAGGGCGTGGTGCCCTGCCCCTGGTCGATCAGGATCGCGAAATAGCCCTTGCCGATCTGGGTGAAGGGCACGGCGTCCTTGTCCAGCCGGTCTTCATCGAAACTGGCATAGGCGCGGATGCGGGCGGGTTCGCCTTCATCGGTGGGGCCATAATAATCGGTCGCGATCAGACGCGCAGGGCCATCGCCCCGCACCTGAAGCGACAGCTTCCACCGAAGTTTAACGGTCTGTCCGATCAGGGCCGTCAAAAGGGCCATCTCGGCCACCAGCGCCTCGATCGGGTCGGGATAGTCATGCTGTTCCAGCACACGTTCAAGCACCCCGTCGAGCCGCGCGATGCGGCCACGGATGTCGGATTTGTCAAGCTGGAACGGCAAGATCGTGTCGTCCCAGGCTATACGAGCGCCAAGGGTCATGTGCTTTCCTTACTGCATGGGAATCGGCATACCGCGTCCATATAAGAGCGGCAAGCAAACGACCAAGGGATGGCAGCTATGACACGACGGTATGGTCTCCCCCCGAGGGCCGGCATCCGCTATACGCGGCGTCCCGGTGTCTATGCGATCCTGCCCCGCGACGGCGACCTTCTTCTGACCCATCAGGCCGATCCGCATGACGAGATCCAGCTTCCGGGCGGCGGGATTGATCCGGGCGAACATCCGATCACCGCCCTGCACCGCGAGGTGTTCGAGGAGACCGGCTGGCGGATCGCAACGCCGCGACGGCTGGGCGCGTTCCGCCGCTTTACCTACATGCCGGAATACGCGCTCTGGGCCGAAAAGGTCTGCCATATCTACCTTGCGCGGCCTGTGCGCCGGCACGGCCCCCCGATCGAAGTGGGTCATACGGCCCTGTGGCTTCCGGCCCTGGATGCGGCATCGCTGCTGGCCAATGAAGGTGACGCCGAATTCGTCCTGTCGCTTCAGGGCAGCGGTCTGTTCTGAACAAGGTGACCGTAGAGCGTCGTGAGGATGCTTGTTCCGACCATCAGCGTGACCCAGGCGACGCCAAGACTTGCGATCAGGCCGATCGTGCCCGGCGGGATCAACGCCTGCTGACCCATTCCGACGATCAGGTTCAGACCGACAAGGATCACGGCCACACCCAATATCACCCCGCTGCATGGCCCCGAGACGGTCCACGCATCGCGCAGCTTCAACTCTTCGCCGACGGCCACGGCAGGCAGGATCAGCGCCGAACGCAGCCAGACGTAAGTCAGCACCGTTCCGATGATCAGGGCGACCACCCCGACCGCGCCCTGCCCCGTCAGCGGCACGACGATGCTCACGATCATCGACAGGAACGTCATCACCATGAACATCAGCAGACCCAGACCCAGCGTCGGCCAGACATAGGGCCAGATCGGCCGGTCGGTCACCGCGGGAACAAGGCCGGGATATTCCTCGAGCAGCACGAAACGGTGCCACGCCACCGCGATCCAGGAAAAGGTGAACAGCATCACGACGCCGATGAACAGGATCGCAAGCAACCCGTTCGGTGGCAGCTGCCCGGTGAATGACGCCATGGCGAGCATCTCCGCCGTCACCCCGGACACCGAAAACGCCGCGATGCCCAGAAGGGTCGCAAGGATCAGCGGAGCGACGGAAACCTTCAGAGCCTCGGCAAAATTCCGGAGCAGAAGCCTGAAGCTGTGCAGAACCAGTCGAGCGCTCATTCATCGTCCCCTTGCGGCACAGTGCAGGTCGTTGCATGCAGCTTGTGTCATAGTCAATGTCGGGCTTGCTTGCCCCGGCGCCGATTTCCCGCTAACGCGTTGCCGCTGAAAACACAGATGGAGTGATCGACGATGCCTGCCAAGGGTTCCGCACCGAAGAAAGTGGTCCTCGCCTATTCCGGCGGGCTCGACACCTCGATCATCCTCAAGTGGCTCCAGACGGAATATGGCTGCGAGGTCGTCACCTTCACCGCCGATCTGGGCCAGGGCGAAGAGCTGGAACCCGCGCGCCAGAAGGCCGAGATGATGGGTGCCTCGGAAATCTACATCGAGGATGTGCGCGAGGAATTCGTGCGCGACTTCGTTTTCCCGATGTTCCGGGCCAACGCGCTTTACGAGGGGCTTTACCTGCTGGGCACCTCCATCGCGCGGCCGCTGATTTCCAAGCGTCTGGTCGAGATCGCCGCCGAAACCGGCGCCGATGCGGTGGCCCACGGCGCCACGGGCAAGGGCAACGATCAGGTCCGGTTCGAGCTCTCGGCCTATGCGCTGAACCCCGAAATCAAGGTCATCGCCCCCTGGCGCGAATGGGATCTCTCAAGCCGCACCAAGCTTCTGGATTTCGCCGAAAAGAACCAGATCCCCATCGCCAAGGACAAGCGCGGCGAGGCACCGTTTTCGGTGGATGCGAACCTTCTGCACACCTCTTCCGAAGGCAAGGTTCTTGAAAACCCCGCCGAGGAAGCGCCCGACTACGTTCTGCAACGCACGATCCGTGTCGAGGACGCGCCCGACACGCCCGAAATGGTCGAGATCACCTTTGAACGCGGGGATGCCGTCGCCATCAACGGCGAGGCCATGTCGCCCGCCACGATCCTGACCCGGCTCAATGAACTGGGTGGCAAGCACGGGATCGGCGTGCTCGATCTCGTGGAAAACCGGTTTGTCGGGATGAAATCCCGCGGCGTCTATGAAACGCCCGGTGGCACGATACTTCTCGAGGCGCATCGCGGGATCGAACAGATCACGCTGGACAGCGGCGCCGGTCACCTCAAGGATTCGATCATGCCGCGTTATGCGGAGTTGATCTACAACGGGTTCTGGTTCTCTCCCGAGCGCGAGATGTTGCAGGCCCTGATCGACAAGAGCCAGGAACATGTGACGGGCACTGTCCGCCTGAAACTATACAAGGGCGTTGCGCGGACCGTGGCACGCTGGTCGGATCGTTCGCTCTATTCCGAGGCGCATGTCACCTTTGAAGAGGATGCCGGCGCCTACGATCAGACCGACGCGCAGGGGTTCATCCAGCTCAACGCGTTGCGGCTGAAACTTCTGGCGGCAAGGAACCGCCGGCTGGGCTGACGCCTGCGGGTTTTGAAATCGACAGCCGATCGCGTAGTCTGTCATCAGCGGCGACAGGATGCCCCGCTGACGGGAGAAGATCATGTGCTTTTCCGCGACCGCCAGTTTCGCAATGGGTGGCGCCCTGATCCCGGCGGGCGCCTATGCGATCTCACGGGCGCGCCAAGGCGACGGGACCTGGATTGCATTTGCCGTCTATCCCCTGGCCTTCGGGGTTCAGCAGATCGCAGAGGGTGTTGTCTGGCTCGGCCTCGACGGGTCGGATGAAACGTTGACGGCGGTCGCGTCGCGCGGTTTCATGTTCTTTTCGCATTTCTTCTGGCTGGCCTTCGTCCCGTTTTCGGTCCGAATGGGCGAGCCTGACCCGATCCGGCTGCGGATGCTGGCGTTTCTGGGCGGGCTTGGGGCGCTGCTTGGCCTTGCGATCTATCTTCCCGTGTTCGTCTATCCCCAAAGCCTGACCGTCGAGGTCATCGAACGATCCATCGATTATTCCGTCGCGCTGAACATGAAGACCGAATTCAACGTGGGCGCCATCCGGCTGGCCTATGGGGCAATCATCATCGGCGCGCTTGTGTTGTCGTCTGACTGGCGGATCCGGCTGTTCGGGGGGCTGGTGGGTGGCGCGCTGGGCGTGACGTTCCTGTTCTACGAATATGCGCTGATTTCGGTGTGGTGTTTCTTTGCGGCCGGGCTGTCGGCCTATCTCGTGGTCGTCATCACGCAGGATCACCGCAGCGCGCTGGCCGACAATTCCTCGTAATAAGGCAGGGCCTGCCGGGCGAGGTCTGCCGCGGTCCCGGTCAGCTGGGGCAAGGAGCCCTCGGCCTCGGCAAAGCCGGTCGAGCGGTGAACCGCGCCATACCAATGCGCGGCCCAGACGCCGTCAAAGCCCCGTGGCCCCGCCTGCCATGACAGGACGGCCGGATCCCAGTCGAGCCCGATTTCCGCGCAAAGCCTTTGCAGCATCGCCTGGGGATCCGCGCGAATCGCGGCGCTGTCGATCACCGGGCCGGGAAACCGGTCAAGGAATTCGACCTGCTGGCGGAATCCGATATCATCGAGCGTCGGGTTTTCGCGTTTGGCGACATAGCTCGCGATCACCCGCGCCGGATGGCGGATCAGGTGGATATTGACGCAACCTTCCGCCCAATCGAGCGGAAAACCCGGCAGCATGTGAAACGTCATGTGTTTCATGTACCAATGCGCCTTGCCATCGGGGACAGGCCCCGCGATCCGGCGCGCGATCACATCGGGGTCGGTTTCGTGACGGGCCAGAACCTCTGCGCGCATCGGATGGTCGATGCCCGACCGATCAAGATAGGCGCCATAGAACGGCTCGTCCCAGGCGGCGACATCAGGCCGGTTGCCGAATGCATACATCATCGCGGTCGACAGGTTCCGCGGGCCGGACCACATGGCGATCTTCACGATCAGCCCTCCGCCGGGGTGGCCGCATCGCGCAAGACCAGATCCTTGTAGAGCGCGCGGATCCGTTCGGTCATCGGCCCGATCTCGCCGGTGCCGATCCGGCGGCCGTCGATCTCTCCCACGGGTGTCTGTGCGCCGAAGGTGCCGGTCAGAAACGCCTCATCCGCACCATAGGTATCGACAAGCGAATAGTTCCGTTCGAAGACCGGGATCCCGTTGTCACGGCACAGGTCGATCACCTTCTGCCGGGTGATCCCGTTCATGCAGTAATCGCCCGTCGATGTCCAAACCGCGCCCTTGCGCACAATGAAGAAGTTGCAGGCATTCGTGGTGTTCACGAAGCCATGCACATCCAGCATCAGCGCCTCGTCCGCGCCGGCCTTTTCGGCGGCGATGCAGGCCAGGATGCAGTTCAGTTTGGAATGCGAATTCAGCTTGGGATCCTGCGTCATCGGCAGGCCGCGCAGATGCGGCACCGTGGCCAGACGGATCGGACGGGGAAGCGACGGTTTCGAATGTTCCATGATGATGACGATGGTCGGCCCCTGCCGCGAGAGCGCCGGATGCTGAAAGGGCCGCGTCTTGACCCCCCGCGTCACCATCAGCCGCGCATGGGCGTCACTGGTCATCCCGTTGGCGTCGCGCGTCTCTTCCAGCGCATCGGCGATCTGATCCCTCGTCATCCCGATATCCAGATCGATCGCCAGGGCGGCCTCGAACAACCGGTCCAGATGTTCGCCCAGAAACGCCCAGTGACCGTCGTAAAGGCGCAGACCCTCCCAGACGCCATCGCCCAGCATGAAGCCGGAATCATAGACGCTGACCATGGCCTCGGCTCGGGGCTTCAGCTGTCCGTTGACCCAGATGAGGATGGACTCGTTTCGTGCATCCTCCTCTGCCTGATGGGTGGTGACGTGATCTTGCATCAAAGACTCCTTTGGGCGCTACGCTAGGATCGGCGGTGAATTGTTCCAAGGGGTAAAGAGAACGTGATCTCGCCGCCCGACGAGTTGCACGAAGCATGATGCCACGCGATGGTGTGATCATGGAGGTAAGCCATGATCGAATGCCCGAAATCCTGCCGTGACAGCGTCAAGCTTACAGTGCTTGCACTTGCCATATCCCTTGGCCTCATGATCCACACCCATGTGGGATGCGAGGACGACCAGAAGTCCGCCTGCTTTGATTTCCTTGTGGAGAGCAGTGAACTCGAAGGGCTGCCCGCCTAACGCAGGTTACAGGCGGCCATGATCGCCATGTTGAGGATGTCGTTCGTCGTCGACACGGTCGAACAGATCTGGATCGGCCTGTCGATGCCCGTCAGGATCGGGCCGATCACGGTCGCGCCCGCCATTTCCTGCATCAGCTTGACCGAGATCGACGCCGAATGCCGCGCCGGAACGACAAGGACATTCGCAGGCCCCGTCAGGCGCGAAAACGGATAATGCTCCATCGCCTTGGGGTTCAGCGCGACATCGACCGTCATCTCGCCTTCGTATTCGAAATCGACGCCCCGCTGATCCAGAACGCTGGCCGCGCGGTGCATCTTTTCGGCGCGTTCCGAAACCGGATAGCCGAAGGTCGAGAAGGACAGGAACGCGACACGCGGAGTCAGGCCCAGAAGCCGCGCGACCCCCACACCGCGTTCGGCGATATCGGCCAGGTCGTTCTCGTCGGGCCATTCATGAACCAGAGTGTCGGAAATCAGGACGATCCGGCCGCGATGCATCACCACCGACACGCCGGCCGCACCGTCATGCGGACCTGCGTCAAAGACGTGGTTCACAAGCTCCAGCACATGGGCGGACTTGCGCGTGGCACCCGTCACCATTCCGTCGCCATGACCATGTGCCAGCATCAGCGCGGCAAAGACGTGCCGGTCGCGGGCCGCAAGGCGGTGGATATCCTGATGGTCGTGACCCTTGCGCTGCAACCTGTTGTAAAGGAAAGACTTGTAGGTCTCGAGATGTTCGGTGTTGGCGGCGTTGACGACCTGCAATTCCCGGACAGCGTCTTCCAGCCCCTCGGCTGTCAGTTTTTCGGCGACGTCGTTCTGCCGCCCCACGACAAGCGCACGCCCGTAACCCGACCTCTGATAGGCGACCGCGGCGCGCAGAACGCGGGGGTCATCGCCTTCGGCGAAGATCATCGTCGATTGTGACGACCGCGCCCGCGAATGAATGCCACGCAAGATCGACGCGGTCGGATCCATCCGCACCTTGAGAGTTTCCTCATACCCCTCCATGTCGATGATCGGGCGACGGGCGACGCCCGTTTCCATCCCGGCGCGAGCCACAGCGGGGGGAACCCGGTGGATCAGACGTGGATCAAACGGGGTGGGGATGATGTAGTCGCGCCCGAAGGTCAGCTTGCGCCCATAAGCCACGGCCACCTCGTCGGGCACCTCCTCGCGGGCAAGTGCGGCAAGCGCCTCGGCGCAGGCGATCTTCATTTCGTCGTTGATGGCCCGCGCATGAATGTCGAGAGCACCGCGGAACAGGTAGGGAAAGCCGAGGACGTTGTTCACCTGGTTGGGATAGTCGCTGCGCCCCGTGGCGACGATGGCATCGGGGCGCACCTCGTGGGCTTCTTCGGGGGTGATCTCGGGATCGGGGTTGGCCATGGCAAAGATGACCGGGTTGTCGGCCATGGATTGCACCATCTCCTGCGTCACGGCGCCCTTGGCCGACACACCCAGAAAGACGTCCGCGCCCTTCATCGCCTCTTCGAGCGTGCGCAGATCGGTCTTGACCGCATGCGCGGATTTCCACTGGTTCATGCCCTCGGTGCGGCCCTGATAGATCACGCCCTTGGTGTCGCAGGCGATGCAGTTGTCGTGCCGCGCGCCCATCGACTTGAGAAGCTCGATACAGGCGATGCCCGCGGCGCCTGCGCCGTTCAGGACGATCCTGCACTCCTCGATCTTCTTGCCCGAGATATGGAGCGCGTTGATCAGCCCCGCGGCACAGATCACCGCCGTTCCATGCTGATCGTCATGAAAGACGGGGATATCCAGCTGTTCCTTCAGCGTCTGTTCGATGATGAAACATTCAGGCGCCTTGATGTCCTCAAGGTTCACACCGCCGAAGGTCGGGCTCATCAGGCGAACGGCCTGGATGAATTCGTCCGGGTCTTCGGTATCAAGCTCGATATCGATGGAGTTCACGTCGGCAAACCGTTTGAATAGAACCGACTTGCCCTCCATCACCGGTTTCGACCCGAGCGCACCCAGGTTGCCAAGCCCCAGAACGGCCGTGCCGTTCGAGATCACGGCAACGAGGTTGCCCTTGTTGGTGTAGTCATAGGCTGTCTCGGGGCGCGCGGCGATTTCCTCGCACGGAATGGCGACGCCGGGCGAATAGGCAAGGCTCAGATCGCGCTGCGTGGCCATGGGCACGGTGGCCTGAACCTCCCATTTGCCGGGTGTCGGCTCCATGTGAAAGGCAAGCGCATCTTCGCGCGTGAAGCGGGGTTTCGCCATCGGTGTTCCTCCCTCATCCGGCTTGTCTGCTGAGTGTGCCGGTTTATCCGGTCGAGAATAGACGTGAAGATGGATTCCAGCACAATCCCAATAACTTCGCCATCCGGACACAGGCGGCATCCAGACTTTTATCCCGGATTCGTTGGTTCACCTTGCGTAGAGCAAGAATGCCATCATCGCCAAATCCGTCGACCAAGACGAATTCCGGCCCCCTGCCCCGGTTCCCCAGAACAAGGTTCCGCGGCACGAGATCGCGGGCCGGGATCTCGAACTTGCGGATCTCGGCTACGCACCGGTTGAGCAGTTCAACCCGGCGCGGGCCAAGGTTGCCACGATCGAAGATCTGTCGCAGCGTCGGGCCGAGCGGTCGGTTCGGCAACGTGATCCTCTCAACCAGATGAGCGTGTCCGATATCCGTCTCGACCCTTCCGAAATAGCGCGGAATCGGCGGAAGCGTATCGATCCGTGACATCAGATCGGACCAATAGCGAACCTCCCGGCGCAGGGACCGGGCACGCGACGCGCGTTGGAACGGCAGGGTGATCCTGTCGACTAATCCGCGGGGCTGGCGTTCATCGACGGTGACCTTCAGGATGCAGTCGGTGCGCGTGGGGTGGTCGTAGATCAGATGTTCGACACCTTTCGCAATCGGTTTGGCACCGGAAAGGACCAAGGGCAGGTCCTCCGGGTCCATTGCGACTTTTTCATGGTTGGTCACGGTGCTACGGTTCGATCCTGCGGGGTCAATTTCGTTCAATGGGGAAAAGCGTGAGCAAACCGGATACGGTAACTCCGATGATGGCGCAATATCTCGACATCAAGGCGGGATATCCGGACGCCCTTCTGTTCTACCGGATGGGCGATTTCTACGAGATGTTCTTTGACGATGCCGTCGCGGCCTCGGAGGCTCTGGATATCGCCCTGACGAAACGCGGCAAGCATCTGGGCAGCGACATCCCGATGTGCGGCGTTCCCGTCCATTCGGCCGAAGGCTACTTCCTGACGCTGATCCGCAAGGGGTTTCGCGTCGCAGTCTGTGAACAGCTGGAGGATCCCGCCGAGGCAAAAAAGCGCGGCTCGAAGGCGGTCGTGAAACGCGATGTGGTGCGGTTGGTGACGCCCGGCACATTGACGGAGGATTCCCTTCTCGATGCCCGGCGGCACAATTTCCTGGCCAGCTACACGATGGTGCGGGATACGGGCGCCCTGGCCTGGGTCGATATCTCGACCGGGGCGGTTTCGGTGGTTGTCTGCCCGCGCCTACGGCTGGGCCCCGAACTGGCCCGGCTGGGCCCGAGAGAGGTTATCGTGCCCGATGGGATCGAGGCCGATCTTGCTGAAACAGTGTCGGATATCGGGGCGGCGCTGACACCGCTGGGCCGGTCGGCCTTTGACAGCACCAACGGGGAAAAGCGGCTGTGCGATCTGTATGGCGTGGCCTCACTCGAGGGGTTCGGGCGCTTTGGACGGGCCGAGATCGGGGCCCTTGCCGGGCTGATCGAATATCTCGACATAACGCAAAAGGGCAAACTGCCCCTGCTTCGGCCTCCGTCACAGGAAACCGATAGTCCGGTCATGCAGATCGACGCCGCGACACGGCGAAGCCTTGAATTGACCCATGCCAATTCGGGCGGCAGGGCCGGGTCCTTGCTGGCGACGATCGACAGAACGGTCACGGCGCCCGGCGCCCGGCTTCTTGAGCTTCGGTTGGCGTCACCGTCCTGCCGGATCGCCGATATCGTCGCGCGGCAGGAGGCCGTCAAAGTCTTTGTCGAGGATGACAGGTTTCGGGCCGATATCCGGGAGGCGCTGCGCGGCGCCCATGATGTCGACAGGGCGCTGTCGCGGCTGGGCCTTGACCGGGCCGGACCACGCGACATGGCCGCGATCCGCAATACGCTGCATGTGGGGACGAGGATCGCCGAATTGCTTGGCCGGGAGGAGGTGCCGCCCCTCTTGGCCGATGCCGCAGGCAACCTGGCCGGTCACGACGAGTTGACCGGACTGCTGGATGAGGCGCTGGTCGCCGAGCCGCCTCTCATGGCGCGGGACGGCGGGTTCATCGCGCAGGGCTTTGATCCCGATCTGGACGAAGCGCGCACGCTCCGCGACGAGGGGCGCAGCGTCATCGCGGGGATGCAGACCGACTACGCGAAGACGACCGGCATCCAGTCGCTGAAGATCAAGCACAACAACGTGCTGGGTTATTTCATCGAGACGACGGCGACCCACGCGGCACGGATGCTGGCCGCGCCCCTGAACGAGACCTTCATCCATCGGCAGACAACGGCGAACCAGGTCAGGTTCACGACGATGGAACTGAACGAGCTTGAGACGCGTATCCTCAATGCCGGGTCCCACGCCATCGAGATCGAAAAGCGACACTATTCCAGCCTGAGAGAGGCGATCATCGCCAAGGCGGCCGCCCTGTCGGCGCTGGCCCGCGCCCTTGCGGAAATCGACCTTGCCGCCGCTTTGGCCGAGATGGCCCGGTCCGAGGCATGGTGCCGGCCCGTGGTCGATGACAGCCGCGAATTCGAGATTATCGGCGGCCGCCATCCCGTCGTTGAAGAGGCGTTGCGCCGGTCAGGCGAGGCATTCGTTGCCAATGATTGCGACCTCGGGCCCGCGCCGATCTGGCTGTTGACCGGGCCGAACATGGCGGGCAAATCGACCTTTCTCAGGCAGAACGCGCTGATCGCGTTGCTGGCTCAGATGGGCGCTTATGTGCCCGCGACATCGGCGCATATCGGGGTGGTCAGCCAGATCTTCAGCCGGGTCGGCGCATCCGACGACCTTGCCCGCGGGCGGTCGACCTTCATGGTCGAGATGGTCGAAACCGCGGCGATCCTGAACCAGGCGGACGACCGGGCGCTGGTCATCCTCGACGAAATCGGGCGAGGCACTGCTACCTATGACGGCCTGTCGATTGCGTGGGCAACGCTGGAGCATCTTGAGGCCGTCAATCGTTGCCGCGGGATCTTTGCTACGCATTATCACGAAATGGCGGGGCTCGCCGCGCGCCTGACGGGTGTCGACAACGCCACGGTCGCGGTCAAGGAATGGGACGGAGAGGTCATCTTCCTTCACGAAGTGCGGCGCGGGACGGCAGATCGAAGCTATGGCGTGCAGGTGGCACGGCTCGCCGGATTACCGTCGCCCGTGGTGGAGCGGGCACGCGTCGTTCTCGAGGCGCTGGAAAAGGGCGAACGGGAAGGCGGCCTGGCACGGCAGGCTCTTGTCGATGATCTGCCGCTGTTTTCCGCCAGGCCGGTCACCCCTGCCCCGGCGCCGCTTCCGGCCAGCAGCGCTCTGCGGGACAGGCTGGCCGGAATACTGCCTGACGAACTGACGCCAAGGCAGGCGCTTGACCTGATCTACGAGCTGAAGCTGCTGGCCGGGGAAGACTGAGCCGCGATCAACCGGCGGGGGTCGACGATACGCCCACCTGGGCCGGTCGCAAGAGCCGGTCATGAAGGTAGAAGCCCACTGTCATCACCTGGATGATGTCGCCCGCCTTGGTCCCGGGCACCGGGGCCTCGAACATGGCCTGATGGGCCTGCGGATCGAACCGGTCGCCGATTTCTGGGGCAACAGTCTCGATCCCGTGTTTCTTGAACACGTTGACAAGTTCGGACTTGGTCAACTCGATCCCTTCGAGAAGAGCCGCGTTGCCGGCCCGCTGTTCCTCGGTCACCGCCTGAAGCGCCCGGTCGAGGTTGTCATAGACCGGCAGCAGATCCCGGGCGAGACGCGATCCGCCGTAGTTTTCGGCCTCGCGCCGATCGCGGTCGGCACGCTTTCGGGTGTTCTCGGCATCGGCGAGAGCCCGCATGAAGCGGTCCTTGTATTCGTCACGTTCGACGCGGAGAGCCTCAAGCTCATCTCGGTCTGCTGCGTCGAACTCGGCCGGTTCTTCGCCTGCAGCTTCCATAGCCTCGGCTTCGGCAGCGAGTTCATCAAGCGTTTGAGGTTGGGCTTTGGGGTCAGGCATTTCGTTTCCCTTCAGGTGCGGTCAGTCAGCATCTTGCCGACCAGCTGCGCGGTGTAATCCACAATCGGCACGATGCGGCCATAGTTGAGCCGGGTTGGCCCGATGACGCCGACGGCGCCGATGATCTTTCGGTCGGCGTTCATATATGGAGAAACCACCAAAGAGGAACCCGAAAGTGAAAAGAGTTTGTTCTCTGAGCCGATAAAAATCCGGACACCTTCGCCCGATTCCGTCAGCTCGAGGAACTGTGCGATATCGCGTTTTCTTTCGAGGTCGTCAAACAGGCTGCGGATGCGGTCCAGATCGATCTCGGCTCCGTCTTCAGCGATCAGGTTGCCACGGCCCCTGACGATAAGGCGTTCGCCGTCATCACCCTTGTTGACCCAGGTGGCCAAGCCGTTCTCCACCAGTTCGGCTGCAAGCTTGTCGATCTCCTGACGGCGGGTCGAGATTTCGGTCGTGACGACACCCGACAATTCGGACAGCGTTCGTCCCTGGGCCACTGCATTGAGGAAATTGGCAGCCTCTCGCATCGAAGAGGGCGTCTGCCCGGGTGGCGGCGTGAAGATGCGGTTTTCGACATGCCCGTCGGCAAAGACCAGAACGACCAGCGCCCTTTCAGGGTTGAGAGAAACAAACTCGATATGCTTGATCGGGGCTTCGTGCTTGGGCGTCAGCACAAGGCTCGCCCCGTGAGTGACCCCGGAGAGCGCGGACCCGACCCGGTCGAGAAGGGTCGATACATCGGAGGTGTTCGATCCAAGGGTTTCGTCGATTCGGGCGCGATCGGCATTATCGAGATCCCCGACTTCGAGAAGGCCGTCCACGAACATCCGCAGGCCAAGTTCGGTCGGGACCCGACCGGCGCTGACATGCGGACTGTCCAGAAGGCCCAGAAATTCGAGATCCTGCATCACGTTGCGGATCGTCGCCGCGCTGACCTGTTCGGACAAGGTCCGGGTCAACGTTCGGGACCCGACCGGTGACCCGGTCTCGAGATAGCCTTCGACCACCCGGCGAAACACTTCGCGGGACCGTTCGTTCATTTCTTCGATCTTTGGTCGGTTTTCGGACATGTCAGATGCTCCGGAACGCGGCAATTAAAGCCATCCCTATACCGCCGTCAATCGCAGGTTCATTGCCGCCTGATGCTTCAGACATGGCCATGGAAGCCGGGGTTGGCAAGGGACGGGATGACGCGTATTCCGCCACGGTAACGCCAGTGATCAAAGGAGTCAGGCATGCGGCCCTCAGGACGTGAGACGAACCAGATGCGGGATGTTTCGATCGAGGTCGGAGTGAACCGCCACGCCGAAGGGTCCTGCCTGATCCGCATGGGCGATACCCATGTGATCTGCACCGCGTCGATCGACGAACGTGTCCCGCCCTTCCTCAAGAACAGCGGTCTGGGTTGGGTGACGGCGGAATACGGGATGCTCCCCCGGGCAACCCACAGCCGCATGCGGCGCGAGGCGAAGGCGGCACAGTCGGGCCGAACGCAGGAAATTCAGCGCCTGATCGGACGCTCTCTTCGCGCGGGTGTCGACCGCTCTGCGCTGGGCGAACGTCAGATCACCGTGGATTGCGACGTGATCCAGGCCGATGGCGGAACCCGCTGCGCGTCGATCACCGGCGGCTGGATCGCGCTCAAGCTTGCGGTGAACCAGCTGATGACTGCGGGTCTGGTGACGTCCGATCCGCTGGTGGCCCCTGTGTCGGCGATCAGTTGCGGAATTTATGCGGGCCAGCCTGTTCTGGATCTGGACTATCCCGAAGACAGCGAGGCGGGTGTTGACGGCAACTTTGTCATCACCGGTGGTAAGCTGGTCGAGGTGCAGATGTCGGCCGAAGGGTCGACATTCACCAGAAAGGAGCTGGATGTGCTTGTCGATCTGGCGACCGATGGCTGCAACACCCTCGCGGCGATGCAACTGGATGCCTGCCGGCCATGACCCGACGCCTGACCGAACGCGAGATTGTTGTCGCGACACACAACAAGGGCAAGCTGGAGGAGATCATCGCCCTGCTTGCCCCGTTCGGCGTGACGGTAACCTCGAACGACGATCACGGACTTCCCGAACCGGATGAAACGGAAAACACCTTTGTCGGCAACGCCCGGATCAAGGCCCATGCCGCGGCAAAGGCGACCGGTCTGCCGGCGCTTGCCGACGATTCCGGGATCGAGATCGAGGCGCTGAACGGAAAGCCAGGCGTTCATACGGCCGATTGGGCCGAGACGCCGGAAGGCCGGGATTTCGTCATGGCGATGGAACGGGCCTGGACAGAGCTCGAGGCTTTGGGCGCGGCCGAGCCGCGGCGGGCGCGGTTCTGCTGCACGCTGGTGCTGGCCTGGCCCGATGGGCATGACGAAGTCTTCGAAGGCAGCATGAAGGGCCAGATCGTCTGGCCGATGCGGGGCGATCAGGGTCATGGCTATGATCCGATCTTTCAGCCCGAAGGCCATGAGCAGACGTTTGGCGAGATGGATCGCTGGGAAAAGAACCGGATCAGCCACCGTGCAGATGCCTTTGCCCGGTTCGTGAAGGGCTGTCTTGGCTGAGGATTGGCAATCGGCGGGCTTTGGCCTTTATGTCCACTGGCCATTCTGTCAGGCCAAATGCCCTTATTGCGACTTCAACAGTCATGTGACGGCGAATGTCGATCAGGCGCGCTGGGCAGATGCCTTTGAACGCGAGATTGCGCGGTATGGGGCGGAAACCGACGGACGCGTCCTGCGGTCCATTTTCTTCGGTGGCGGAACGCCGAGCCTGATGGAACCGTCGACCGTGGCCCGCGTGCTGAGCGCCGCGAGGTCGGCCTGGCCGTTGGCCAATGATTGCGAGATCACGCTCGAAGCGAACCCCACCAGCGTCGAGGCATCCCGGTTCGCGGGGTATGCGCAGGCCGGTGTGAACCGTGTGTCGATGGGCATTCAGGCATTGAATGACGATGACCTGCGCAGATTGGGTCGATTGCATGACGTGGCCGATGCGATGGCGGCCTTCGATGTCGCAAGATCGCATTTCTCGCGGGTGAGTTTCGACCTGATCTATGCGCGCCAGGATCAGAGCGTCGCCGCCTGGCGTGACGAACTGTGCCGCGCGCTGGACATGGCGGTGGATCACCTGTCGCTGTACCAACTGACAATCGAGGACGGAACGGCCTTTGGGGACAGGTTTGCCGCCGGCCGTTTGCGCGGCCTGCCCGACGAGGATCGTGCCGCCGATATGTGGGAGGTGACGCAAGAGGTCACCCATGAGGCCGGATTCGACGCCTACGAGATTTCGAACCACGCCCGCTCCGGGGCCGAAAGCCTGCACAACCTCATCTACTGGAATAGTGGGGATTATGTCGGCATCGGCCCGGGCGCGCACGGGCGGCTGACGCTTGGCTCGAGACGCTTTGCCACGGAGACCCCGCTTGCGCCGGGCAAGTGGCTCGAACTTGTCGAGACGTCCGGCAACGCAGAGACCCTTCGCGACGAGATCGAGCCGACAGACCGGTTGGCGGAATTCCTGATGATGGGCCTTCGCCTTGTGGATGGCATCGAGGAAGAACGACTTCTTCGTCTTGGCGGAATAATTTTAATAAATAATATCAATAGCTTGATTGATCTTTCCCTGCTTGAGAGGCGTGCCGGACGGATCCGCGCAACAGCAACGGGGCGGCCGGTTCTGAATTCCGTTCTGAAAGAGATTCTCGCGGATTAACCACCTGAAAGAGCACGCAAGAGATCGTCCAGTTGCCCCAGATCGCGGTAGCGCAAGGTCAATGTGCCACCCTCCTGCCCCGGCTTGTGGTCAATGCTGACACCCATGCCCAGGGTGGCCGCCAGTTCCTGTTCGATCTGAACGGTGTCGGCGTCTTTTTCGGATTTCTGGCGCGGGCTGGATTGGCGCGGCGCAGCCCCCGCGCGGGCAAGCTTTTCCGCCTCGCGAACAGACAGACCACCTTTGACGATCCGGCGGGCAAGCTCGACCGCGTCTTCATGCCCGACAAGCGCGCGCGCATGACCGGCGGTCAAGCGACCATCGACCAGATAGGCAGTCACCTCGTCCGGCAGGGTCAGAAGCCGCAGCAGGTTGGCGATATGGCTTCGGCTCTTGCCAAGGACAGTTGCAAGCTGTTCCTGGGTATGGCCGAACCGGTCCATCAACTGACGATAGCCGGCAGCTTCGTCGATCGGGTTCAGATCGGATCGCTGGATGTTCTCGATGATCGCTACTTCGAGAACTTCGGTATCGGTGTAGTCCCGCACCAGCGCCGGCACTTCGTGCAGCTGGGCGATCTGCGCCGCCCGCCAGCGCCGTTCGCCCGCGACGATCTGAAATTTCTGCGGATCGACCGGATCGGGCCGTACGATCAGCGGTTGGATGATGCCCCGTTCCCGGATTGAAGAGGCAAGTTCGGACAGGGCCGCGTCATCGAATTGGCGGCGCGGCTGATCGGGATTGGGCTGGATCGTCTCGATCGGAATCAACCGATCCGCGGCACGTGGTGCCGCCCTATCCTCCGCCGGTGCGACATCGGCCATCAGGGCAGAAAGGCCACGTCCGAGGCCCCGGGATCGCGTCGTCTTGTCAGCCATGGTCTCTTCCTTTTCCCTAGCGCTCGCGCGCGGTGATTTCCTGTGCCAGCGCCCGGTAGGCCGCGCTCCCGGTCGAGCCGCTGTCATAATCGAGGACTGGCATGGCAAAGGACGGGGCCTCGCTCACGCGAACATTCCGCGGAATCAACGTCTTGAAGACCAGTTCTCCAAGAGTGTCTCGGGCATCGGCCTCGACCTGATGGGACAGCTTGTTGCGACGATCATGCATTGTCAGCGCAACGCCTTCGATCCGCAGATTGGGATTGGCCGCCTCGCGCACTTCACGGATCGTCAGCATGAGTTGTGACAGACCTTCGAGCGCAAAGAATTCGCTTTGCAATGGCACGATGACCGAGTGGGCCGAGACCAGAGCATTGACCGTGAGGATACTGAGCGATGGCGGGCAGTCGATCAGGATGTAGTCGAAGGCAAGTTCGGCCAAGGCCGGATCACGCAAGGCGTCATGCAACAGAAAGCTACGTTTTTCGTTTGATATCAATTCGATATCGGCGGAACTCAGATCCGTGGTCGCCGGAATGATGTAGAGATTCTCGACATCGGTTTCGTGGATAGCCTCCTTGGCCTTGGCGTCGCCGAGGATGAAGTCATAGGTTGTGACCTCCCTTTCTTCCGCCCTGAGGCCAAGGCCTGTGGACGCGTTTCCCTGCGGATCAAGATCGACCAGCAGGACATGGCGCCCGATCTCGGCCAAAGCGGCGCTCAGGTTGATCGCCGTCGTGGTCTTGCCCACCCCGCCCTTCTGGTTGGCGACGGCAATGATCTTTGCAGACCGCGGAGAGATCAGGTCAGGCACGGTTGAGTCCTTTGATTTCCAGGATGCTGGCAGTCGGGTCGGTCAGGCTAGGATGGGAGGTACAGTCAAAGTTCCAGTCTTTGCGCGCCTGTGCGACCTCGGCATCGGCGTTCTTCCCTTTTTGCAAAAAGGCCGTGCCGGCTGGTGCCAGATGCCTCTCCACATACTGCAGCAAGGCAGGCAAAGGCGCCAGCGCCCGTGCGCTGACGATCTGGGCATCAAGGGGTGGGACGGCTTCGATTCGGCTAGCGATGACCTCCATGCTCAGGTTCAATTCCCGGCTTGCAGTGCGCAGGAATGTGGCCTTCCGGATATCCGACTCCACGAGGATGATCCGGGTATCCGGCGATCTTTCAGCGAGCAGGCAAGCGATGACGATCCCCGGTAGTCCTCCGCCGCTGCCCAGATCTGCCCAGGAAGAGGGCATGCTGACCGCATGACGAACAACCTGCGCCGAATCGAGTATGTGACGGTCCCAGATGGCGTTGATCGTGGAGGTGGAGACGAGGTTGATCGTCCTGGTCCATTTGCGCAGAAGCCCCTCGAACTTCTGTAAGCGCTCGAGTGTTTCACGTGAAACATCCATGCCCGCCAATTGCGGGACCGGTTCGACCGTCATGCTGTTTTCGCGGCCGCTGGTTTCCGAAGGCGTGCGCGAATCAGGAGAAGCGCCGACGGTGTCATTCCGTCGATCCGGGCCGCATGACCGAGTGTCGCAGGCCGGGCTTGCCCCAACTTCATCCGCAATTCGAAAGATAGCCCCTCGATGGCGCTGTAATCAAAATCCGTTGGGATCGGAAACGACTCCTCCCGCTGAATCGCCTCCGCGTCGCGAGACTGACGATCAAGATAGGATGAATATTGCGCCTCACGCTTCAACTGGATGCGTATCCCCTCGGGGATTTCCAGCAGATCCGTCGCAAGGAGGCCGAGTGTATCGAAATCCGCGTCCTGAAGGCCAAGCGCAGAGAGGCCATCACGGGATGGTTTGTCCGGATTGATATTTATACCCACATTGCACAAGTCCCGCGAAGAAAACTCTGTTCCTTCAAGGATGGCACGCGCGGCTTTCAGATTTTCGAGCTTTGTTGAAAAAACCGCCCAGCGTTCGTCTTTGACCAGACCCACCTCACGACCCAACCCTGTCAGCCGCTGGTCTGCATTGTCGGCCCGCAATGTCAGCCGATATTCGGCCCGAGAGGTGAACATGCGATAGGGTTCCGTCACCCCACGGGTGATAAGATCATCGACCATCACCCCGATGTAGGATGTCGCCCTGCTGAAATAGACGGGCCCCTGCCCCGCGGCGTTGCGCGCGGCGTTCAATCCGGCAACGAGTCCCTGCGCTGCAGCCTCTTCATAGCCGGTCGTGCCGTTTATCTGTCCAGCGAGGTAAAGACCGGGAAGGTCCTTCAGGCACAGCGTCGGATCAAGTGCCGTTGGATTGACGTAGTCATATTCGATGGCGTAGCCAGGTTGCAGGATCCTTGCACCTTCCAGTCCAACGATCGAATGGACATACGCCTCTTGCACATCTTCAGGGAGAGACGTCGAAATTCCGTTCGGATACACCGTATCCGTATCAAGACCTTCTGGCTCGAGAAAGATTTGATGAGACGACTTGTCGGCAAAACGCACGATCTTGTCTTCGATCGACGGGCAATATCGGGGCCCGACACCTTCGATATGGCCACCATACATCGCCGAACGTTCCAGATTTTTGCGAATGATCTCATGCGTTCGAGGGTTCGTATGGGTAATGCCGCAACTTATCTGACGGGCCAACACCTCATTGCTCATAAACGAGAACAGTGTTGGATCCTCGTCTCCGGGCTGCAACTCCAGACCCCCCCAGTCGATCGACTTCCCGTCTAGCCTCGGTGGTGTCCCGGTCTTCAGCCGACCCATCGGGAGGTTCAACTCATAAAGTCTTTCCGCCATGCGAGTGGACGCCGCTTCGCCCATCCTGCCACCGGTTTCGCGTTTATCGCCGATATGGATCACACCGCGAAGAAAGGTTCCCGTCGTCAGAACAACAGATCGAGAAAATACCTCCGCTCCGTCTGTGAGCACGATGCCAGCGACCTGGCCAGCCTCGACGATCAGATCGACCGCCTCGCCCTCGATTACGGTAAGGCCGTCGCACCCAACGGTCAGTTCCAGCATCTTCTTGCGATATCTTGCCCGATCCGCCTGTGCTCGCGGACCCTGAACCGCGGGTCCCTTGCGGCGGTTCAACAGTCTGAACTGAATCCCTGCGTTGTCGGCAACCCGCCCCATCACGCCGTCAAGGGCGTCAATCTCCCGGACAAGGTGCCCTTTTCCCAAACCGCCGATTGCCGGATTGCAGGACATCACACCGATATTCTGTTTGGAAATCGTGACAAGGGCCGTCCGTGCCCCTGTGCGAGCGGACGCATGCGCCGCCTCTGCACCCGCATGGCCGCCTCCGATTACGATGACGTCGAAGTCCAGATGTTTCACGTGAAACAAATCCTATTTGCCGATGCAAAAGCTCGAGAAGATCTCGCCCAGAAGATCTTCTACGCCAATGCGGCCAACAATGCCATCCACTGCGCGCAATGCAAAGCGAAGTTCCTCCGCCAGAAGATCCGGAAACTCCCCCGCGCTATCCAACCTGTCCAACACATCGTCCAGATGGGCAATCGCGGTGATCATCGCTAACCGATGGCGTTCCCGAATCGCAACCCCGGCACCCGTCGCCCGCTGAGACAACACCTGCCCCAAACGCCTGACCAGAGAATCCACCCCGGCACCGGTTTCACCGGAGATACCCCGCTCGCCCAGTCGGCCATCATCCACTTTCGGAACAAGAACCAGATCGCCTTCGACGACCTCAAGCTCGGGCTGACTTCCATCCGCGACAAGGTGGACCCTGATATCCGCGGCACGCGCCCGATCGACTCCCCGTCGTATCCCGATCTCCTCGACATCGTCCTGCGCTTCGCGGATGCCAGCCGTATCAAGAACGGTTACCGGTAGTCCCCCCAGATCCATCCGGACTTCCAGCACATCCCGGGTCGTCCCCGCATGATGCGACGTGATCGCCGCATCCCGACCCGCCAGACGATTCAAGAGCGTGGATTTCCCGGCATTCGGCGGGCCCACAATCGCCACCTCGAACCCTGTCCGGATACGCTCCGCGATTCCGGAACCGGCAATCTCCGCCCGCATCTCTTCCCCGACCGATGAAAGAAGCACCCTCACTTCCGGTGTCACATCAACGGGCACCTCCTCATCGGCGAAATCTATCGTCGCCTCGAGAAGCGCCGCCGCGCGAATCAGCGCCGTTCGCCACCGCTCGGCCTTTACTCCAAGTCCGCCCGTCATGACACGAACCGCTTGCCGCTGCTGGACGATGGTCTCGGCATCAATCAGATCAGCGAGGCCTTCGACCTGGGTCAGATCAAGGCGGCCATTCTCCAGGGCACGGCGTGTAAACTCCCCCGCCTCGGCCTCTCGGACGCCGTCGAACGATGCCAACTCAGACAGGATCAGGTTGATGACCGCAACACTCCCATGGATCTGAAACTCGACCACGGCCTCGCCAGTATAGCTCTCTCCTGCACAGAAGGTCAGGATCAGCGCCTCATCGATCAAATCGCCGTTCCTCGACCTGATCTTCCGCAGCACCCGCCCGCTTGCCGGCAAGTCGCCGCAAAGCGCCTCCGCCACGATCAATGACAACGAGCCGGACAGCCGGATGACGGCTATCCCGGCCCGACCCTTCGCAGTTGCCAGAGCAAAGATCGTGTCCATACCTAATCCATTGATAATAATGAATTTAGGTGTTCATGGAATCGAAGAAATCCGCATTTGTCTTGGTCTGTTTCAACTTCGATATCAGGAACTCGATTGCATCGGTCGTTCCCATCGGGTTGAGGATCCGGCGCAGGACATAGGTCTTGGCCAGATCGCCCTTCTCGACCAGAAGCTCTTCTTTCCGGGTGCCGGACTTGAGGATGTCCATCGCCGGGAAGACGCGCTTGTCAGCCACCTTGCGATCCAGAACGATTTCCGAGTTACCCGTTCCCTTGAATTCCTCGAAGATCACCTCGTCCATCCGGCTTCCGGTGTCGATCAGCGCCGTCGCGATGATCGTCAGGCTTCCGCCCTCCTCAATGTTCCGGGCCGCCCCGAAAAACCGCTTGGGCCTTTGCAGAGCGTTGGCGTCGACGCCACCGGTCAGAACCTTGCCCGACGACGGAACCGTCGTGTTGAAAGCGCGGCCAAGCCGCGTGATCGAATCCAGAAGGATGACAACATCCCGTTTATGTTCGACCAGCCGCTTGGCCTTTTCGATCACCATCTCCGACACGGCCACGTGGCGTGTTGCCGGCTCGTCGAAGGTCGAGCTTACCACCTCGCCCTTCACCGAACGCTGCATGTCGGTGACTTCCTCGGGGCGTTCGTCGATCAGCAGAACGATCAGATAGCATTCCGGATGGTTCTTCTCGATCGAGTTGGCGATGTTCTGAAGAAGGACTGTCTTGCCCGTTCTCGGCGGCGCCACGATCAGCGACCGCTGACCCTTGCCGATCGGCGCGACAAGGTCGATGATCCGGGCCGACCTGTCCCGTGTCGCCGGGTCGTCGGTTTCCATCTTCAGTCGTTCATCGGGATACAAAGGCGTCAGGTTGTCGAATGCCACCTTGTGCTTGGCCTTTTCCGGATCCTCGAAATTGATCGATTCCACCGTGATCAGAGCAAAGTAACGCTCGTTGTCGTTGGGTTCCTTGATAACGCCCTGAACCGTATCGCCGGTCCGCAGCGAATATTGCCGGATCATGTCGGGGCTGACGTAGATGTCATCCGGGCCAGGAAGGTAGTTGGCCTCGGGCGAACGCAGAAATCCGAAACCGTCCTGAAGAACCTCAAGCACGCCGTCACCGCCGATGACCCAGTCTTCGTCCGCCCTTTCCCGAAGGATGGCGAACATCATGTCACCCTTGCGCATCGTCGAGGCATTCTCGATCTCCAACTCTTCGGCAAGAGCCAGAAGGTCCTTGGGGCTTTGAGCCTTCAGATCGGCAAGGTTCAGACGGTCTAGTGACATGAGAATATCCTGATGCAGCCCGATAAAAGGCTGGCTCGATTGGCTATGATCCAGAGAATGTCATCCCGGACGGGACGCTTCGCCCTATTAGACCCAGCCCAAGCGCGAGTCAATCACACAGCTAGAAGGGTTTCACGATAACCGCGATCACGATGATCAGCATGAGGATTGTCGGAACTTCGTTCATCAGGCGATAGGTCCGACCGCTCAGTGCATTGCGACCGGCCGCGAAATCCTTCCGTCGGGCGCCAAGCCAGCCATGCGCCGCTGTCATGCCGATCACACCCAGAAGCTTGGCCCAGGCCCAGACCGAACTCCAGTCGAACGCGCCCATTCCCAGCATCAACAGACCAAAGACCCAGCTCGCAATCATCGCAGGGTTCATGATCAACCGAAGAAGCTTGTCTTCCATCACCTGAAAGGTCCGGTCCAGTTCTGACCCGGTCTCTGCCTTCTCTGCGTGATAGACGTAAAGTCGGGGCAGGTAGAACATCCCCGCCATCCACGAGATGATCGAGACGACATGTAGCGCCTTGATCCAGTCATAGGCGGGAAAGAGAAAGTCCAGCATCGGCGCCTCCGGTTCGATGCCACCCTCCTATTATAGATAATATATAGAAAGGAAGATGATGTTTTAGGGTGGTGGATGACTCCGCCGTTCTACTTAATCCGCAGACTTATCCCCAAGACTGGGCTCGCCGGGGTCTCACCCCCATCCCGCAAAAAACACCATAAACAATTGTTTTTAATAACAAAAAATATCTACAAAATTGGACTAAACGCAGGAAACGGACTTGACCTTGCCGACAGACGAAATTGATCCACACAACCGAGTCGTCCTTCATCCCCGTGGGTAACATTCTGTTAACTGTTGCTCTTGCCCACCGGAAGGACACGATCCTGACTGTCGAACGTCTTGCCTCGGGATTCATCCCGCTTCATACCGGGGTTGCCCCTGCTCTTCACCACAGATCTATCCACATGCCCGACCCGCTCATCCTTGCGTCGCAATCCGAAATCCGCGCCACGCTGTTGCGTAACGCGGGCCTCGATTTCGAGGTGATTCCCGCCCGGATCGACGAGACAGCGATCCTCGATGCGCTCTTGTCCGAAGGTGCGCCACCGCGCGACATCGCCGATACGCTGGCAGAACTGAAGGCGGTCAAGGTGTCTTCGAAACGGCCCGACGCTCTTGTTCTGGGATGTGATCAGGTCCTGGATCTCGGGAACTCCATCCTGATGAAGCCGCAAACCCCCGATGACGCCATCTGCCAGTTGCGCGCGATGCGGGGCAAGACGCACAAGCTTCTGTCCGCTGTCGTTCTTTATCAGGACGGAAAACCCCTGTGGCGGCATGTGGGTCAGGTCAGGCTGACAATGCATGATGTGTCCGACACCTGGATTGATGATTATGTCGCCCGAAACTGGGACAGCATCCGCCATAGTGTCGGGGCCTACAAGCTGGAGGAAGAAGGTGTGCGCCTCTTCTCCCGGATCGAGGGTGATTATTTCACCGTGCTCGGTCTGCCTCTTCTCGACCTCTTGTCTTATCTCAGGCTGCGCGGGACACTTCGCTCATGACTGACCACAGCTTCCCCCTCGCCGGTGTCATCGGCTATCCCATTGGCCACACCAAGTCGCCAAAGCTTCATCGCTATTGGCTCGATCGCTATGGCATTGCGGGCGATTATGTGCCGCTGCCGGTCTCTGACGAAAATCTGCGCCATGTGCTGCACACGCTTCCCAGGATGGGCTTTGTCGGCGTCAACATCACGATCCCGCACAAGGTGACGGTGATGAGCATCGCCGATCAGGTCACCGATCGCGCGACGTTGATCGGTGCCGCCAACACGCTCATCTTCGGGTCGGACGGGCGGATCTATGCAGACAATACAGATGGTTACGGATTTATCGCCAATCTGAAACAGGGCGCTCCCGACTGGGACCCGACGCTTGGCCCTGCCACGGTTCTGGGCGCGGGCGGTGCGGCCCGTGCTGTCATTTCTTCGCTGATCGACGCGGGCGTTCCCCACATCTTTCTCAGCAATCGAACTCGTCCCAAGGCCGAAACGCTCAAACAGGATTTCGGATCGCGGATCGAGGTGGTCGATTGGGTCAAGGCCGGCAACGTGATCGAAGACAGCACAACCCTCGTGAACACAACATCCCTCGGCATGCAGGGTGCCGCCGAATTCAGGGTGCCGCTGGATGGTCTGCGGCCGGGTACGCTGGTTACCGATCTGGTCTATGCGCCGCTTCGGACCAGGCTTCTCGAAACCGCCGAGGCGATGGGCTGCCCCACGGTGGACGGTCTTGGCATGTTGCTGCATCAGGCTGTGCCGGCGTTTGAACGCTGGTTTGGCCGCCGCCCCGAAGTGGACGACGCGACGCGGCGTGCCATCCTGTCATGACATTCAGGCTTGGGCTGACGGGTTCCATCGGGATGGGCAAGTCGACCACGGCGCAGATGTTCGCCGACGAAGGCGTGCCGGTCTGGGACGCGGATGCCGCCGTCCACAGGCTTTATGCGCCGGGCGGATCGGCCGTCGCTCCTCTTGCTGCCGCGTTCCCCTCCGCGATCGAGGGCAATGCGGTGTCGCGTGACCGGTTGAAGACACTCATCGCCGATGACCCGGAGGCCCTGCAGCGGATCGAGGCTATCGTCCATCCGCTCGTCGCGCAGGATCGGGCAGAGTTTCTCGAACGTCATCCCGACGATATTGTCCTTTTCGACATCCCCCTGCTTTATGAGACCGGTGCCGATGACTGGCTTGACGCCGTTGTCGTCGTGACGGCCCCGCCTGAAATCCAGAAGGCCCGGGTCCTCGATCGCCCCGGCATGACCGAGGAACAATTTCGCATCATCCTGTCCCGACAGATGCCGGATGCGGAAAAGCGCGCCCGCGCCGACCATATCATCGAGACGCTGACACTGGACGGCGCCCGCGCTGCCGTGCGACAGATCCTGTCACGAATACGAGGGGCAGCACCACATGCGTGAAATCGTTCTTGACACCGAAACCACAGGTTTTGAACCCGAAGACGGTGATCGGATCGTCGAGATCGGGGCGGTCGAACTGTTCAACCATGTGCCCACGGGCCGGACCTATCATCAATACATCAACCCGCAGCGAACCATGCCGCAGGAGGCGTTCGAGGTGCATGGTCTGGGCGATGACTTTCTTGCGGACAAGCCGCTCTTTGCCGCGATCGCAGACGCCTTTCTCGAATTCGTGGGCGATGCGAGGCTTGTGATTCATAATGCGAGCTTCGACATGAAGTTCCTGAATGCCGAATTGCGATGGGTGGGCAAGCCGCTCCTGCCGATGGATCAGGCCATCGACACGCTTGCCATCGCGCGACGCCGCTTTCCCGGATCGCCTGCGTCGCTCGATGCGCTGTGCCGCAGGTTCGGCATCGACAATTCCAGCCGGACCCTGCACGGCGCCCTTCTCGACAGCGAGATCCTCGCCGAAGTCTATCTCGAGCTTATCGGAGGGCGGCAGCCCGATTTCGGCCTGACGACGGGCAGGCCCCGCAACGAGGACAAGACAACCTCCGACGCCGATTGGCGCCCGGGCCCCAGACCCGAACCCTTGCCATCGCGCCTGACGGACGAAGAAAAGGCCGCGCATGCGGCCTTTGTCTCACGTCTTGAAAATGGTGGTCTCTGGCCGAAAGCCGGCTGAGATCAGGCCGAGGCGGGAGCGTCTCCGCCAGCACCGGCCTGCGCCCGTCGGGCCAGCTCGCTCCGGTAAAGCTGTAGGAAATCAATGGTTTCGAGGTTCAGGGGTGCGAAACCGCCATCCCGGGTCACATCGCTGACGATGCGGCGCAGGAACGGGAAGGTGATGCGCGGGCACTCGATCAGAAGATAGGGGTGCATCTGCTCTTCGGGCACACCGTCGATCTGGAAGACGCCGGCATATTCGATCTCCATCACGAAGATCGGATCACCGGTCTCTTTCGTCTTCGACGTGATGTTCAGCTTTGTAATGACCTCATACTGGTTCTCGGTGCCGCGCTTGCGGGCGTCGAGATTGACCTGCACCTGTATCTCGGGCTGAACCTCGCCCTTGACCCCTTTCTGGGCCAGGACGTTTTCGAACGACATATCCCGGATATATTGGGCGATCACGCGCTGCGTGATCTTGGGACCCTGGGGCGCGGCAGAGCCGCTTGCGGGATTGGCGGCCCCGTTCGTTTCTGGCGTATCGGCCATTCTCTGTCTCCGTCAGGTGAACTGGTTGGCCGCGTTCCTAGCAGGATGGCCCCGCAGCCTCAATGCCGCGTCCATCCCGATGGTTCGTGCGTCGGCTTCTTTTCGGGGGTCACTTCGGTATATTCCCCCTCGACCACGCGATCGCCGCGCGACAATCCGCCGCCCTGCCGACGATCGCCACCGGGCGGCACCGGTCCGCCCGGCCCCATCGTGAAGGACTTAACCTTGATCCGCTTGCGGGCCTGCTTCATCGCCCAAAGCCGAAACCCCGGCACCAGAAGCAGGAACCCGACCGCATCGGTGAAGAATCCCGGCGTCAGAAGCAGGGCCCCTGACGCCAGGATCATCGCACCATGGGCCAGATGGACAGTCGGATCATCCAGTTCGGACAGGGAGTTGCGCAGCGACTGAACCGCCTGAAGCCCCTGGGTCCGCACAAGAAACGTGCCCGCGATCGCTGTCAGCACGACGATCAGCAATGTCGGCCACAACCCGATCAGACCGCCAACCTGAATGAACAGTGCGATCTCGATCAGAGGCACCATCAGAAAAGCGAGAAACAGCCACATTTTGCCCTCCTGCGAAGTCTACGGAGCGATGGTGGACTTGCTCGCTCCCACACCCTACATAAGGAACGTTCGCTACCTTTCCTATGCCTGCGAGAAAGAGGATTTAATGAACTCCCCGATCATCCAGTTGCTCGTGCTTGCCGGGATCGCCGTTTTCCTCATTCTGCGGCTGCGGAATGTGCTTGGAACGCGTGAAGGTTTTGAAAAGCCACCTGCCGCCCTTCCCAAGGACGAGAGGCGTCGTTCCCGACCCGACCTTGAGGTCATCGAAGGTGGGCCCGATCGTGACATCACCGATTATGTCGCCGAAGACAGCGATGCGGCCAAGGCCTTCGTCGGAATGAAGGCGGTCGATACGCAGTTCAATCTGGGTGAATTCCTGCAAGGTGCCCGCGGCGCCTACGAGATGATCCTCATGGCCTTCGAGAATGGCGACCTTGCATCCGTCCAGCCGTTCATCTCCGAAGAGGTCTACGAAGCCATGGCCTCCGTCGTCGAGGATCGGCGGGAAAAGGGCCTGAATGTCGAGGCGACCTTCGTCGGTGTCAGCGAAGTCTCTGTCCGCGAGGCAACCTTTGACCGTCAGACCCGCGAAGCCGAGATTTCGGTCCGCTTCACCGGTGAACTGACCGAGGTGGTTCGGGACAATGCGGGCGATGTCGTCGAAGGCGACCCGAGCGCGATCAAGCGTCAGCGGGATGTCTGGACCTTCGCGCGCGTGATGGGCAGCGACGACCCGAACTGGATTCTCGTCGCGACAGGTGAATGACGGGCTGGCTTCGGATTGCTGCCACATGTTGTGTGGCGCTTTCCGGTGCAGAGGCAATGGCCCAGTCCCGGATGACGTTGCTTGAATTCGGCGATCTTGCAGGTTGGCCCGAGGATGATCATCGCGCGGCACTTGACGCCTTTGTGGTGACCTGCGCCGATCTGGATGGCGAAGACTGGGCCTCGCTTTGTTCCCTCGCACGCGAAACGTCGGATGCGCGCTCCTTTTTCGAGATGTTCTTCCGTCCCGTCCTGATCGAGGATGGCGATCCGGGCCTTTTTACCGGTTATTTCGAACCCGAACTGCGCGGGTCGCGTCGGCCCTATCCGGGCTATGACCATCCGATCTATGCCGTGCCCGACGACCTGCCCGAAGGTCAGCCCTGGTATACCCGCCGCCAGATCGACGAAGGCGCCCTTGCCGAACGCGGTCTCGAACTGGCCTGGCTGACCGACCCCGTCGATCTGTTCTTTCTTCAGGTCCAGGGATCCGGTCGCATACGGCTTCCCGACGGATCCCTGATGCGGGTGGGCTATGGCGGCTTCAACGGACATTCCTACTCCTCTGTCGGGCTCGAGCTTGTCGCACGCGGCGTGTTCGAGCCTCACCAGGTGTCGGCCGATGTGATCCGGTCCTGGGTCGCGCAGAACCCCGAAGAGGGGCGCGAGCTTTTGTGGGCGAACAGATCCTACGTCTTCTTTCGCGAGGTGTCAGAGGTTCCGCCGCATCTGGGCCCACTTGGCGCGATGAACAGGTCGATCACCGCGATGCGCACGATCGCGGTCGATCCTGCCTTCGTTCCGCTTGGGGCGCCGGTCTGGATCGAAGCCCGGGGCGAAGCGCCTCTGAGCCGCCTGATGATCGCTCAGGATACGGGATCGGCGATCAAGGGTGCTCAACGTGCGGACATCTTCATCGGCACCGGACGCGAGGCCGGTCGCAAGGCGGGGCGCATCATGGATCCGGGCCGGATGGTCGTTCTTGTCCCGGTTCAGCGCGCCTTTGCGATGTTGCCAGATACAATCCATGCCGTGGGCCGCCGATGACCCGGCGAAGGCGGCATCTCAGCGCGGATGAACGGGCGATATGGGAAACCATCGCCCGCCAGACCAAGCCGCTTGGCCCCCGCCCAGGCGCGAAACCGGGCGCGAAACCGGGCGGCGGTCCAAAGACCGTCGCCGAAAAGGAATCGTCGAAGACCGAACCTTTCCCGCGTCAAACCCCGATCTCGCCCTTCAAGCTGGGCGAACAGGTGGATCACAGCCACAGCGACGACCTGATCCCCGGGCTGGGTCAAAGAATGCGGACCGCCCCGGTCCGGATGGATTCGCGATCCTTCGACCGGCTCAAGCGGGGCAAACTGAAACCAGAGGCCCGGATCGACCTTCACGGCATGACCCAGGCCCAGGCACATCCTGCCCTGATCGGGTTCATCCTGAGGTCACAGGCCGAAGGCAAGCGACTGGTCCTTGTCATCACCGGCAAGGGCAGGGTGCGTGACGAGGAACCGCCTCTTCCTGTCAGGCAGGGCATCCTGCGGCACAATGTTCCGCAATGGCTTGCGATGGCTCCGGTCGGGCAACATGTCCTTCAGGTAACGCAGGCGCATATCCGCCATGGCGGCGAAGGGGCCTATTACGTCTATCTACGCCGGGCGCGGTAACGGCCCGACCTGGCGCAGACCGATCCAGGCCAGCAGCCCGGACAGGACGTAATAGATCGCGATCGGCCACATCTGCGCGGGAAAATCGATGCCCAGATCAATCAGCCAACCGGTGATCCCCGGCCCGGCCGCCGATCCGAAGACCATGATCGCGACCGCTGCCGCCTTGATCGACCCGACATAGCGCGTCCCGTAATATTCTGCCCAGAACGCGCCGGGAACCGTGGCCTGCATCCCGGCGCTGATCCCGAAGATGACCAGCGCCACACCCGCGCCGAGGATCGTCTCCGCCCCCGCCATCAGCGCAAATGAGATTGCGGCAGGCAAGGGATAGAACGGCAGCAGCTTGCCTGTCCCCAGCCGGTCGATCAGCGCGCCCGAGGCGAATGTCGACACCGTGGCCGCGACGATGAAGATCGGGTTCAGCGCCACATAGGAGGCCAGTGACCAGCCCTTCACCTCGGTCAGGTGAACCTGCTGGAAGAACAGCGCCGTGCCCCAGGCCGGCGGCCCGAACAGTAGCGGGATGACGAACCAGAATAACGGATGGCGCAGCATGTCGCTGCGTTTCCAGTGCTGGCCGTTCATGCCCATGGACTGGCTGTCCTGCGCGATGGATTGCGGTGTCCGCTCGAGCCGGAGAAGATAGGCGATCACCGGCAGAACCGCGATCACCAGACCCGCGGCCACGATCCACAGGATCCGCCAATCGACGATCGCCAGAAGTGCCACGAAGATAATCGGCAGGATCGCCTGTCCCAGCCCGAATCCCATTGCCGATATCGACAGCGCCGTTCCCCGCGTCGCCACGAACCAGCGGGCCATCGCGACCACGGCCAGATGGCTGAGCATGCCCTGCCCGAAGAACCGCAGGGCGAAGATCACAAAGACCAGAACCACCGGCCCCGGCACCGCGAACATCGCCAGACAGGCCAGCATCAACCCGACAAGGACAAGTGGCGTGATCGCCCGGACGCGAAACCTGTCCGTCAACCCGCCCATCCAGACCATCAAGAGAGCGGATGCCGTGGTTCCAATCGTATAGATGCCGCCCCACTGGCCATCCGTCAGGTCAAAGGACGCCATGATCTCGCCCGCGAAAAGCGAGATGAAATAGGTCTGCCCGTAGGACGACGTGAATGAGAGAAGAACCCCGGCCAGAAGGAAGGCCCAGTTCTCCAGGACGAACCGAATGAACCGCATGGGATACGGTTTTCACTCCGCGCCCGGAAAGTGAAGGGCAAAAAAGTGCTTTCTTGCCCCGAACTTACAGAACGTAGCGCGAAAGATCGGCAGATCGGCTGAGTTCGCCCAGATGTTTCTCGACGAAATCGGCATCCACCGTGACACTTTCGCCAGACCTGTCGGGCGCGGTGAAAGACAGATCCTCGAACACCCGCTCCATCACGGTATACAGGCGACGCGCCCCTATATTCTCGACCGCCTCGTTGACCTCGGCGGCGATCCGCGCCAGCGCGGAGATCCCGTCATCGGTAAAGGTGACGGTCACTTCCTCGGTGCCCATGAGGGCCGTGTATTGCCGCGTCAGGGCGTTGTCGGTCTCTGTCAGGATACGGACAAAATCGCCTTCTGTCAGGGCGCGCAGTTCGACCCTGATCGGCAGCCGGCCCTGAAGCTCTGGCAACAGGTCCGACGGTTTGGCCACGTGAAACGCGCCGGACGCGATGAACAGGATATGGTCGGTCTTGATCGGCCCGTGCTTGGTGCTGACGGTCGTGCCTTCGATCAGCGGCAGAAGGTCCCGCTGCACCCCTTCGCGGCTGACATCGGCGCCGCGCGCATCTGCGCGGGCGCAGACCTTGTCGATCTCGTCCAGAAAGACGATCCCGTTCTGTTCGACCGCCTCAAGAGCCGCCTTGGTGACCTTTTCGTCGTCAAGAAGCTTGTCAGCCTCGTCCGCCACCAGCAGGTCATAACTTTCGGCCACGGTCACCCGTTTCGTCACCGTGCGTCCGCCCATGGCCTTGCCGAACAGGTCGCCCAGATTCATCATGCCGCCCATGCCGCCCATGCCGCCCGGCTGCCCGGGAATGTCGAACCCGCCCAGCGGGTTCGAGCTGTCCGTCACCTCGATATCGATCAGCGTGTCGTCCAGTTCGCCGGATTTCAGCTTGCGGCGAAACATCTCGCGGGTCTGGTCACGGGCGTCGGTTCCCGCGATCGCCGAGATGACCCGGTCTTCCGCCGCCTGAAGCGCCGAGGTGCGGACATCATCGCGCATGTAATCGCGGGTTTCCGCGATGGCGAGTTCGATCAGGTCCCGGATGATCTGTTCGACGTCACGGCCGACATAGCCGACTTCGGTGAATTTCGTGGCCTCCACCTTGATGAAGGGCGCGCGCGCCAGCTTGGCCAGACGGCGGCTGATCTCGGTCTTGCCCACGCCGGTCGGCCCGATCATCAGGATGTTCTTGGGATAGACCTCGTCGCGCAGGTCGGCGCCCAGCTGTTTACGCCGCCAGCGATTGCGCAGCGCCACCGCGACGGCGCGTTTCGCGTCTTTCTGGCCGATGATGAACCGGTCGAGTTCCGAGACGATTTCGCGGGGGGTCAGGTCTGTCATGACAGTCCTTTCAGACGGAGGGAGGAAGACGGTCGAGGGGCAGCACCGGCCCGATCACCCGAAGGAGGCGGCTCCGCAGCTTTTCCCAGAACGCGCCAAGAAGAAGAAGGGCAAGGCCCAGGGCAAAGATCGTGAACGCCCCGCCATCGCCGCCAAAGACGGCGAATGCCAGCGTGACACAATAGCCCACGGCCGTGATCAGGAAAGACCGCCGGTCGATGATCACCGCGATCAGCGCAAAGATGGCCAGAACGATGGCAAGTGCTGCAAAGGCGTCATTCGTCAGCAATGTCAGCGCCAGCGTGTTCACCAGCGCCGGTGCTGCAACGACGTGCAACCAGAACCCGTTGGCCGAACGGCGAGTCACGCGGTGCGGGTCCGACATGTCGAACAGCATCGCGATGCCGAAGACGATGAGCCCGATCAGAAGCGTGATCCAGGCGAAACGGCCGCCCGCCGACAGAAGGAACAGGTCCTCGAAGGAATCGGGTGATCCGCCGGTGGTCGAGGCCCAGACAAGCGCCACGGCAAAGGCGCCCAGCGCGATCATCGCCATCGCGAACGGCACCCGGAACCGCACCCAGTAGACCAGAAGCGACAGCGTCGTCAGCATCAGCGGCAGCGGCAGGCTCGAGAAATCCTCCTGTGCGATCATGAAGGGCTGGGCGAATTCGGCCGAAAACCCGACGCTGGCATTGATCGACCACAGGATCGACAGCGTGATCGCCGGCGCCACCATCCGGCGCCTTCGGATGAAGTATTCGGACAGCAGCCAGACGAGAACCGCGCCCGCCAAGGCGAAACTCACCGTGCGCGAAAAGTAGTTTCCGCCCTCGATGAACAGGCCACCGATCGCACCCCAGCCGATCGACAGGATCACCATCCCCACCACGATGAAGATTTCGTTGAACCCGCGGAACAATTCGAACGGTTCATCACCCGCGGCCAGATTCTCGCGCGCGCCCCGCCGGCTGTCGGCAAGGCTGGCCAGCCCGGCCGCCTGCGCCTCCGAGATGAGACCCGCACCGATCGCGGCCTTCAGGTCGTCACGCTCGATCATGCACAGAGGCTTTCCACCGTCAGATTGCCGTTCGTATAGACGCAGATATCGGCGGCGATCGACATGGCGCGGCGGGCGATTTCCTCGGCCGACAGGTCCGACGTCATCAGGGCGCGGCCGGCGGCAAGGGCATAATTGCCGCCCGATCCGATGGCTGTGACGTCATGTTCGGGTTCAAGCACGTCGCCCGACCCCGTGATCACGAACAGCTCCTTCCCGTCAGAAACGATCAGCATCGCCTCGAGTTTCTGGAGATACTTGTCCGTGCGCCAGTCCTTTGCCAGTTCGACGCTGGCACGCGCCAGCTGCCCCGGCGTTGCCTCCAGCTTTTTCTCGAGCCGTTCCAGCAGGGTAAAGGCATCGGCGGTCGATCCGGCAAAGCCCGCGATCACGTCATATCCGCCCGGAGACAGCCTGCGCACCTTTCGCGCGGTCCCCTTGATCACGGTCTGGCCCAGGCTCACCTGCCCGTCGCCAGCGATGACGACCTCGCCACCTTTTCGAACGGCGACGATCGTGGTGCCGTGCCAGCCGGGAAAGTCTTCTTTCGACATCGGGCTCTCCGTCTCTTTTCCGGGGTTATATGCGGCCCGCCCGGGCCGACTGCAACGCCTGCAACGAAAAAGGCGCCCGCTGGGGGCGCCTTCTTCGCCGGTTCTGCCGGGTTCAGATCGAATCCTTGATCCAGCTTTCCAGCGCGGCCTTGGGCGCGGCGCCGGCACGGTTCGACACGACCTCACCATCCTTGAAGATGAACAGGGCGGGAATGCCGCGCACGCCCATCTGGGTCGGCGTGTTCATGTTTTCGTCGACATTGACCTTCACGACCTTGATCTTGCCGTCATATTCGTTGCTCAGCTCTTCGAGAGCCGGGCCGATCTGCTTGCAGGGGCCGCACCATTCGGCCCAGAAATCCACCACGACGGGGATCGGGGATTGGCGCACTTCGGCGTCAAAGGTTGCATCGGTGACTGCTACGGTGGCCATCAGGTCTCTCCTTGGCACAATATCTGGATCGCGAACCTAGGCACCGCGCCAGCATTGGTCAAGGCACGCTCACGCGAGCGAGAGCTTCGGTCACCCGGGCGGGGTCAAGTGGCATGAGCGTCGCGGTGCTTGTCCACAGAAGCGCGACCCGAGGCGTCTTGTCCGGCCAGATTTCCCGCATCAGCGCGTGATAGGCCCCCATCTGGCGCAAGAGACCCTCGGGCACGTCCTCGGGGCGTTCGGGCACAAGACGGTTCGACTTGTAGTCGATGGCTGTCACCGTGTCGGCGCCGAAGATCAGCCTGTCGACGCTGCCGTGAACCCGCCTCCCCAATTCCGGTATCCATGCGGTCAGGTCGACTTCGGCCAGCGTTCCGGGGGCAAAGATCGGGGCAAGCCCTTCCGCCCCAAGGATGCGGTCGGCATCGGAAAGAAGGGCTTCCGCGTCCAGCCCGGCTGCGTCGGGGTCTTCTGCGACAAGGCGCCTTGCCAGGTCGGTGCGGTGGGCCCTGTCCGTATCGGGCAGGTATTCCAGAAGTCGGTGAAGAAGCCTGCCCCGCGCAAGGGCCGTGTAGGTTTCCGTCTCGTCGGTTTCGCCCGGAAGGACCTTGGCCCCCCCAAGGTCCGAGGGCGACACTGTGCCAGCGGTCATCCCCGGCGGTGGGGCAGGGGGCAGCGGGTCAAGCGTCGGGATGGCGGCTTCCGTGGCAACCCTTGGCGAGGAAAGAGGCAGCCCCTCCCAGTCGCCGGAGCCATGCCGCTTGCCCGGTCCGGTCGGTGTATCGATGTCCTCGGCGCGCGCGGCCTCCAGCCCGGCAAGGACCATGCTGTGCCAGCTTTCGGTTCCTTCGCCTGTCTCGCCCGCGGCACAGACGATCAGCCAGCTTTGCGCCCGGGTCATCGCGACGTAAAGCAGGCGACGGTCCTCCTGGCGGTCGGCCTCCTCACGCTCGGCCTTGAGCCGGGTTTGCAGCGGCGGGGCATCGTCCGCCGGTGTCTTCCAGATCACGTGATCGCCGGTGGCATAGATGGCCGCGCGGTCGTTGGGGCTGCGTGTCGCCGTCTCGGGCAGGATCACGACCGGCGCCTCCAGCCCCTTGGCGCCATGGACGGTCATCACCCGAAGCTGACCGCCTGTATTGTCCAGCTGGCGCTTGATCTCCAGTTCATCGCCGGCAAGCCATTCAAGAAATCCGGTCAGGCCCGGCACCTCGGACCGTTCATAGCCCAGCGCCTGCCCAAGAAGGGCGTCGATCCCGTCTTCGGCTTCCTGCCCCAGCCGCGACAACAGCCGCCGCCTGGCGTCATGTCGCGTCAGGAGCCTGTTGATCAGGTCATAGGGCCGCAGGAAATCGGCCTGCCTGCGCAGATCGTCAAGGATCCGCATCGTATCGGGATGATCGTCGGCGGTGTCGCGAAGCGCGGGCCAAAGACGTTTTCCGCCCCTTGGGTGGGCAAGGGCAAACAGGTCCTGCTCGCTCCAGCCGAACAGCGGCGACCGAAGCGCCGTCGCCAGTGACAGGTCATCCTCCGGCAGGGCAAGAAATCGCAACAGCGCCTCGATATCCCGCACGGCCAGTTCCGCCCCGACCCGAAGCCTGTCGGTTCCCGCAACGCTCAACCCGGCCTTCTTGCAGGCGCGAATGATCTCGGCATGCAGCGACACGACGGCCTTCTGTCCCCGCCCGCGCAAAAGGATCAGGATATCGCCTTCGGTCACGGGGCGCCGCTTTCCGGGATCATCCGGATCGGGGATCGTCTCGCCCCTGGCGATCATGCGCGCGATCTCGTCCGCGATCGTGCGCGCGAGTTTCTTGGCGTGATGTTCGTCGCTGGTGGAATCCACCGGGTCGAACCAGCGGACTGTGTCCTTTTCCTTCTCGACCTTCGGCACGGAGGGCCACAGATCGACCCGCCCGGGCATCGCCTCGTGAAAGGCAAGGTGACGGGGCGCATCCTTGCCGAGGCCCACCCCCGCCTCGCCGTCGAAGGTGAAATCGACAACGTCGAGAACCGCCCGCGACGAACGGAAGGAATACAGAAGTTCCTCCCGTTCAAAGGGCTTTTCGACCTGTTTCAGCGCCTCTTCGAAATGGTCGGCCATCCGGTCGAACCCTTCGGGATCGGCGCCCTGAAAGGAATAGATCGACTGTTTCTTGTCACCGACGACAAAGATCGTTCGTTCCCGATCGGCGCGGGCGCCGATGCCGGCGGCAAATTCGCTGGCGAGAGACCGGATCACATCCCATTGCGCGGGGCTGGTATCCTGCGCCTCGTCGACAAGGATGTGGTCGATGCCGCCATCCAGCCGGAACAGCACCCATTGCGCCACCCTTGCATCCGTCAGCAAGGCGCGTGCCTTCGCGATCTGGTCTTCGAAATCCAGCTGCCCACGGGCAAGCTTGGCCGCCTCGTAGCGGCGGCTGAACTCTGTCCCGAGGTCATAAAGCGCCCGAGTGCGTGCCCGGGCCTGAAGACCCAGCCGAACCGGGCGTGCCTCTGCGACCCGTTCCATGATCGGCTCGATCGCTGTCATCAGGTCGGCATTGTCCTCGCGGACCTTCTTGGTGGGAAAGCTGCCGATCTTGGGGCCGAACGGGTCTTTCGCGGTCTTTCCGAAAAGGAACACCTTTTCCAGAAGCTCGAGCGTGGCGAGCGTTAGCCTGTCACCGACGGAGCCAAGCCTTTCGGCAGCGACACCATCCGTCTTTGATCCGGCGGCACAGACCCGGGCCAGATCGGCAATCGCCGCGCGGTCTGCATCCGGGATGACCGATTGCAGGAACGTTGCCTCGTCCTGGCCGGGTCGCAGGTCGAACATCTCGTCCAGCACCGCATCGGTGGGGGCCTTTCCGAAAAGGGCGCGGTGACCGCTGATCGCCGACAGCAGGGGATCGAAGTCACCCGATGTCAGATAACGCGCGATTCCCCGCACCAGATCCGGCCGTTCAAGGGACAGGGTTTCCATGATCTCTGAACGGATCGCGCGGGCGGCACCATCCTCCATCTCGGTGAATTGCGGGCTCACCCCCGCCTCAAGAGGAAAGCGCCGCAAGAGACCCGCACAGAACGAATGGATCGTCTGGATCCGAAGCCCGCCCGGCGTTTCGATGGCGCGCGCGAACAGGGTGCGCGTACGGGACAGATCCGCATCATCCAGCCGGTCCTCGACGCCAAGGTCTTGCAGGCGGGCCAAGAGGTCAGCATCGGCCATCATCGCCCATTGGCCAAGTGTCGCGAAAAGCCGGTTCTGCATCTCGCTTGCGGCGGCCTTGGTATAGGTCAGGCACAGGATGTTCTGCGGCTCCACCCCGTTGAACAACAGGCGCGCGACCCGATCCGTCAGAACGCGGGTCTTGCCTGACCCGGCATTGGCCGAAAGCCAGGTGGAGTTGCGTGGATCGGCGGCACGCACCTGCGCCAGGGTGGCCTCGTCCCGCACGGTCATTCCAGATCCTCGGGCATCGGGTCGTCTGTGTCGGACCATTCGCCCCGGCGGGCCAGATGATCGTAATCCCCGTCAAAGGCGATGCGCTGGGGTGCCATCCGGGCGGTATAGCCCCGTTCGGGGTTGCGCCAGCGGGACATCAATTCGCACAACTCCGACCACACCTTTTCGGGGGTTTCCGTTTCCAGCGGTGCCTTCACGATCCTGGGATTGGTGCCCAGACCGATGAATTCGGCATCCTTGACCTGCCGGGTCGTGACATCCTCGAACCCGCCACGTTCGATCATCGCGGCCTCAAGCAGAAGCTGCTTGTCGAATGCGGCCTGCTGATCGGGCGTTGGCGGGTTGCCGGTCTTGTAGTCATAGATCAACGCCGACCCGTCGGGCGCGATATCCACCCGGTCGGCCTTGGCCTTGAGCGTGAAAGGCGGGGCCGTCGACGCGGCGCGCCCCGCAAGTTCGAACAATCCGGGCTTGCCGCGCGCCTGCCTGTCGGCCTCTGTCGCGAGAAACCAGTCGGCGACACGTTCGATCTGGGCAAGCCAGAGAAGCCGCATCGTGGGCCAGGGGCAGTCCTGTTCGAGGACTTGCGCCGCGGCAGCCAGCAGCCTGTCCCGCGCATCGGGATCCGACGGTTCGGGCCCGTCGCGCAGGAAGGTCTCGAAAATCCTGTGGATCACCGTGCCCTTGAACCGGGTATCTGGTTCGGGTGTCAGCGGATCAAGCGGCCCCAGACGCAGGATCCGTTTGGCATAGATCGCATAGGGGTCCCGGATCAGGGTGCCGATATCCGTCACCGAAAATTCCGTGGGTCGTGCCGCCACCGGGGGTCGGGGCGAGGGGCGGCGCGCCGGGGCCGCCTCGCCCACCTCCGACATCGCGACGGCCGAGGCGATCCAGGGGGCCGCCCGGTTGTGCATCTGGGCCAGCAGGACATCGCCCCCCGCCTGCCTCAGTCCGCCCAGAAGGTTGGTCAGCCGGTTGATCCACCGGGACGGGACGGTATCGGCCTCTTCATTGCGCAGGGATCGGGTGATCCAGACCTCGCGTCCCGCGATGGCCTGCACGTAATCATGCGCCGCAAGGCCGATGCGGCGTTCGGGCAAAAGCAGCCCCGCTGCCTTGCGCATCCGCCGGTTGAGCCATGGGTCGGGCGCCGGAGCGCCGGGCCACGTGCCTTCGTTCATGCCGGCCAGGATGGTCAGATCGACCATCTGCACCCGCGCCTCGAGCGTGCCCCAGATCAGGACCTGCGGATGCCCGGCATCCCGGTTCCTGACCTCGCCACCCGACAGAACATTCGACAAGAGTGCCGCGTAATCCCGCGCAGCCACTGTTCCGCCTGCATCGGCATGGCGGCTGATCTGATCGCAGGCGGCTCGGGCCGTCCGGCCAGCCGACTCTTCCCACAGATCGCCCGACCCTTCGGCGCCGGGGCCCGCGGCCAGCGCACTTGCCAGCTGCATGACCTGTGCGTGGACCTCACCAAGCGGTGCGACACCGATCCGGACCAGCCCGTCAAGGCACCCGCCCAGCCAATGGGCCCATGACAGCCTCCCCGGATCGCTGTTTCCCGTCTTCTCGGCCCAGCGAACAAGATCGCCGGCCACCGGGAAGGCGGGGCCGTTCCGTCGCAGCGAAAGCTCCAGCTCCCGGGCACGCAGGAGATGCGCGCCCCGATCAACCCGGCCGGAATGGCATAGCGGATGCTTGAGCAGCCCCAGAAGATGGGCAGGCCCGATCCTCTGGCCGCAAAGATCGGCGACCTGCCGCAGGAACCGCCCCGGCGGCGACAGTGCCAGCGGCATCCCGGCGCTGTCGTCGGGCACGATGTCCCACCGGTCCAGCGCCGAGGCGACCTGTCGTGTCAGCATCCGGTCGGGCGTGATCAGCGCGGCGGTGATCCCCTCTTCGACGGCGTGACGCAGGCGCAGGGCAATCGCCTCGGCCTCGATCCGGGGTGAAGGGGCCTCGAGCAGGGTCAGGCCTTCCGTCGCGGCACCAAGCCCGGTCAGGCCCGGCCCCTCGGACAGCCATTCATCGGTGACAGGCGCCGGACGCAACGACAGGGACAAGAGCGCGTTTCTGGGCGCCGAGGCCGGTTCGGCATTTGTCCAGCGCGCGACCTGCTCCTTGCCCATGCCCAGCCGCTCCATCAATGACCGGAACCGGAACTGGGGATGATCCTCGCCGGTGAGGGCATCGTCCAGCCGGTCCCAGACCCTTTGCGGCATGTCGAAATCGAAACCGGGCAGGATCACCGCCCCCTGCGGCAGGCGCGCCACCGACTCCATCAGAAGGGCCGTTGCCCCGCGCGACCCGGTCGATCCCGCGACGATCACCGGATCCGCGGGCGGCGCATCGACCCAGCCCCGGGCAAGTGCCTCGATCACGGCGCGCTGCCGTTGTTCGCCGCCGGGCGCCTCGGCGGATTCACCGAAGAACGGCTGCACGATCCTGAAGAAGGACAGCGATCGCGCCCAATGGCCCGATTCGTCCGTCACGTCGAGCGCGTCGATATCCGCGGGCGTGACACCTTCGCCGTGCATTTCGTCCATCAGCGCCACAAGACTTTCGGCAAGGTCGAAGACCGCGCTTTGCGGGGCAAAGTCAGGTTCGGCTTGCAGCAGGCCATGGACCAGCTGCGCCACCTCCAGCCGTCGTCTGAGCGGGGCTGCGGGCGGGGGCAGGTCGCTGGCCCGGGGGTCAAGCGCGAGGTCCGTGACAAGCCGGACCCGGGGCAGGGCGCGGGCAGGGCCCGCATCGAAGGCCTCCCTGATGCGGCGCTGCATCCGGCGGGTATTCACAAAGATCGTGACCCGGGCCCAGGCCTCCGGCGTGGTCGCACCAAGGCGCGCATCGAGGCCGTTCAACAGTTCTTGCACGAAATCCACGCCGGGCGGCAGGGCAAAGAGTCTGGGATGCGGGGCAGGTTCAAACATGCGGTTTCTTCAACAGGGTTTCGGCAAGGGGGATACCGTCCGGGTGGCCAACGTCGCACCATCGACCGTCATGGACCACCCCGTGCAGCTGACCCCGTTGAAGGTGCAGATCCCACAGGCGGTTCAGTGAAAAGGCCGCCTCCGGGATGGTGCCCAGAAGGTCCGGATCGACGATCTGCGCGCCCGAATAGACAAGGCCCGGCCCCCGGTTCAGCCTGCCATCCGGTGCCCGGACAAAGTCACCCCGTCCCTGATGTCCCACCGCATCCTCGGGCCTGACCAAAAGCAAAAGCGCATCCATGCGCGCCGGATCCCACGCCCCGGACAGGGTGTCGATCGGGTTTGGCCCCGACCAGACCGCATCGCTGTTGAGCGTGAGGACCGGCCCCTCGCCCAGCAAGGGCAGGGCCTTGCGCAGCCCGCCACCCGTTTCCAGAAGCGCCGCCCCTTCGTCCGATATCACGACACTCCGGCCCTCGAGATGCCGGCGCAGCATGTCGCCGAAGTGATGGATGTTGACGACTCTCCGCAGGGACCGGCCTTCCGTGAGGTCCAGCGCATGGTCGATCAGGGCTTTGCCCGACACCTCGATCAGGGGTTTGGGCCGATCACGGGTCAGGGCGCCCATCCGCGTGCCGCGTCCCGCGGCAAAGATCATGATCGAACGCGGGGTCATGGCGTCACGTATCCCAGAAGCCGGTCCACCGGCCCTGCAAGGGGCGTCAGGGCCGGGTGGGCGGCATCTTCGCGGATCAGGCGCGCTGTTCTGGGCAGAAAGTCCAGATACCGCACCTTGCCCATCCCGGCGGCAAGCCGCGCGAAGATGCCGAGAATGCGCAGGTTGCGCTGAAGGGCCAGCATCGCGCAGGCAGCCGTCACGTGGTCGAGCGTCTTGCCCGACCTCTCGGCAAAGCGGGCAAGGCTCTGGTCGTGGGCATCTTGTGCCACGTCGCGGCGGACATCGCGCAGAAGAGATGCCAGATCGTATTCGGGCGGTGCGACGAAGGCATCCTGGTAATCCAGAAGTCCGAACCTGTCGGTGCCCTCCTCCCCGTCTCGCCAGATGATGTTTTCCGCATGAAAATCCCTGAGAGACAGGATCATGGGCCCTGTGCAGACCCTGTCCATCGCGTCCTCTATCCGGGCCCCGATCTCATCGTGCAGGGCAGGTGGTGCCGCCACCGCGGCATTTTCGAAAAGCGGGGCGATCATGCGTGCGCCCAGATCCGGGGTCAGCCGGACAAGCCCCGGGGGCAGGTCTTTGGCTGCCAGCAACGGCAGGACATCGACAAGGGCAGGGTAAAGGTGCGTTTCGTCCCCGGGATGCGACCTGATCCGTTCGGCCAGCGTGATCCGGCCCAGATCGGTTGTCACGGCGTGGCGCCGGTCGGCGGTGACATGCAGGATCCGGGGGGCGATCAGGCCAAGGCGATGCAGGTGGGTCGACAATGTCTCGAAGGCGGGAAATCCGTTTCCATCGGGGGCGCCGTTATCCATCAGGATGACGCTTTGCCCGCCATCGCCGCAAAGACGCCAATACCTGCGCGAGGAGGCGTCGCCGGCAAGGGCATGCGCCGTCCAGCCGGCCCAGCGCGTGCCGTCGAGCAGGCCATCCGCAACGGTGCCGTCAGCCAAGGACATCACCCAGCCTTTCGCGCCAGGGATCCGGCCCCGAAAAAACGGCCAGATGCCCGTCAGGTGTCGCCCGAAGCCGCAGATCGAGGGCACCGGCGGGGCGCGCCTCGCCCAGCCTGTCCGGCCATTCGATCAGGCAGATCGCCTCTGAAAAGGCCTCCTCCAGACCAAGTTCGGCAATCTCGTCACTGCTGCCCAGCCGGTAAAGGTCGCAATGCCACATGTCGCCCCCGGCGTCGGGATAGGTCTGCACGATGGTGAAGGTGGGTGAAGGCACCTCTTCGTCGGGGTTCCCCAGCCGCGACCGGATCAGGGCGCGCGCGAAATGGGATTTGCCCGACCCGATCGGCCCGTGAAGCAGGATGACATCGCCCGGCCCTAGCCTTGTCGCGATGCGTCCGGCCAGCGCGTCGGTATCCGTCTCGGCCGGCAGGGCGATTTCTCTGGAGGTGAATGTCATTCGCGCAGATTAGGCAGGCGCGCGATGCCTGCAAGGCCAAAGGCTCAGGCGATCTGCGCCTCGGCATGCTCCTTCGGGGGAGCAGAGGCGGCATCCCTCGCCAACTCGGCCACCTGTCTGAAGCCGACCATGCTGGCCCCTCCGGGCAGCGGCATGAATCTGCATGACAGGGCGCGGCCGTCGCGGCGCCGGATATCTCCCTCCAGAAGAAGGCGGTCATTCAGCCTGCTGGCGAATTTTCGGGCCTCGCTCCAGATCGGGCCGGGGGCAGACCCTTCCTGCCAGAGGTCGATCGCGTCCCGAAATCCGATTTCGTCCAGCGCCTCTGCCGTGTGACCCCAGCAGGCGTCGTAGGCGGCATTGCTGATCCAGAGGGTCCCCGCCGGGGAAAAGACCGCGATCGCCTCGTCCAGAGTGTCGAGAACGCCTTGAGCGATCTCAAGTTCGGACCGGAAACTGCGGGTCAGGGAGATCTCGGCGGTGATGTCCTCGAAGGTCAGCGCGATTGCGCCGTCGGGATGCGGGCGTCCGGTCACGCGGTAGGTCTGGCCACCGGGCAGGGCCCAGCTTTCCCGGTAGGACCCGCGTTCGGCGGCGACCTCGAGCGCTGCCACCTCTTCGCGCCAGGTGCGGTAGTTCGATGGTTCGGGGATCATGTTCCCCTCCCTCAGGCGATCGAGGAAGGCGCGGATCGGCGGCTGGCAGCTGAGAAACGTGATCGGCAGGCCCGTCAGGTCGAGCAGGGCCGGGTTGAAGATCACCAGCCGCCTCTTGCGGTCGAAGATCGCAAGCCCGATCGAAAGCTGTGCGAAGGTCTTGGTCATCGTCTGCAGGAATTGCCGGTTCTGGTTTTCCGCTTGGACAACCTCGCCGATATCAGAGGCAAAGTTCAGCGCGCCACCGCCGCGTTTGCGGCGCTTGACCTCGAACCATTGCTCGGTCTTGCCGCCCGGGCCTGTCACGCAAAGCCGTTCCGACACCATGTCGTCCTCGGGATCGATCCGGGACAGTTTCGGGAAGAGATGGATCGGCTGCCAGACGATCGCCGCGTCCTCGGGCACATCGTTCACCTGATCGGCAAGCCGGACATAGGCCCTGTTGGCCCAGGTGATCGCGCCCCGCGCATCTTCCTGCCAGATGAGTAGGGGGGCGTTCTCGCCGATCTCGCGCAGCGTCTCGATCTCCCGTTCCATCGCTTCGACCGCGCCGGGATGAAGCGTCATACGATCGTCGGTTTCCGACACGATCGTGAGACGGGTCATGTTGCCCCATCTTTCGACCTCGAGCCGCGCATCATCCGAAGGCCGTTCGGCGAGGTATTGGCCGGTATTCGGAAAGGTCGTTCCATCCGACATGAGGCCCGGAAACCGCGTGGCAAGGTGTCTGGTCAGGCGCGCCCAGTCGCCGCCGTCGCCACCCGCCGCACGCAAGATGCGGTGCCCCGACGGCGTCGCGTCGACAAGATCGGTTCCGTCGAAAAGAAAGGTGGGCGGCGTTTCCCCGGGGGTCTGTGCGGGCGGGACGGATCCGGCGGGCCGGGTCTGTCGAAGCAACACGAGGCCCAGGATGACAGCCGCGGCCGCGGACAGGGTGGCAAGCAGGGCGGCCGCACCGTTCCGTGCGGCGCCATCTGACAATATGTCGAGCAGGTCGGTGACCATGGGACGGATCCATTCTTGGAACAGTCGCACTCTGGACCGGACAAGGTTAATCCGCGGTTAATCACCTCAGGCGCGGATCGGAACGTTCTGTCCCAGCGTCACGCCGATCTTGCTTTCGATCCGGTCCCGCGGCCAGGACACCATGACCACGGCACCGCCGTCCTTGCCGTCCATGGCTGCGGCATTGGCAAAGCTCAGTGATGCGCCGGACCTTTCCAGCAGGGTCTTTGCGATGAAAAGGCCAAGCCCCATCCCTTCATAGCCGGGTCTGCGGCGCTGATCGTCGCCCTGCCGCCGGCTGCGCACGAAAGGATCGCCGATCCGGCCGAAAACCGATTGCGGATAGCCTTTTCCGTCATCCTCGATCCGGATGGTGATGCTGTCATCCGTCCAAAGAACCTCGATCTCGACCGATTTCTCGGCGAAATCCACGGCGTTCTGGATCAGATTACGCAATCCGTGAACGATCTCCGGACGACGAAAGATCTCCGGCTGCCTCGGGTCGGCCTCGGCAGAGGGCGCCACTTCGAAGATCACGGATTTCCCGCGATCGACATGCGGCTCTGCCGCTTCCCTGACCACGGCCTCGACCGGCGCCTTGCGCAGGTGCAGATCCTCCTTCCCGGCCCGACCCATCGACCGCAGGATATCCCGGCACCGGTCCGATTGATCGCGGATCAGCGTCACATCCTCCACAAGGTCGGGCCTGTCGACCAGTTCTTCGAGCAGTTCGCCCGAGACCAGCTTGATCGTGGCCAGCGGCGTGCCCAGTTCGTGGGCGGCTGCCGCGACGACACCGCCCAGATCGGTCAGCTTCTGTTCGCGGGACAGGGCAAGCTGCGTCGCCAGAAGAGCCTCGTTCATCAGGTGCATCTCGGTGGTGACGCGGCGGGCATAGGCCGCAAGGAAGACCACGCCGATCACCAGAGCGATCCAGAACCCGAAAACGAAGATCCCCGGAAGGACGAGCGTTTCACCAGAGCGCAGGATCAATGGCAGGTTGAATTCGGACAGAAAGCTGATCACGAGGATCGACAGCGCCGTCAGAAGCGACATGCTGGCCAGCCGCAGAACCGACGCCGCGATAGAGACGGGCGCCAGAAGCAGAAGCGCAAATGGATTGGTCAGCCCGCCGGTGATATACAGCAACAGGCCGAGTTGCAGGATATCGAAGACGATCATCAGCATCGCCTCGTGTTCGGCCAGCCGTTTATTGCCGGGATAGACCACGGTGAAGATCAGGTTGCCCACCACCGAGGCGCCCACCGTCATCACCGCCAGCCCGATGTCAAAGCGGATGCCGAAGTGGAAATAGGCTGCGAGGATTGCGGCCATCTGACCCGCGATGGCAAACCAGCGCAGCATGACAAGGGTTCGCAGACGGACCCAGTTGTTCCGCTTGGTGTCGCGCAGCATCTCGATTTCGTTCGGGGCCATGGCGCTCTCGCGGATGTGTTAAACCGTCTCATTGTTATTTGGCCCGAGACCCCCGATCAATGCGCGCAAACGAAGCGGAGCGAGAAGTGATGAAACCCAATCCAGCCCTGGCGGCCGCCGGTGTCGCGATCGTGGCCGTCGGCGGCATCCTGATCTACACGACCATGCTGGCCCCCGGCGGGCCGTCCGGGTTCGAGCAATGCCGGCAAGGTGCCGTGGCCGGTGACATTGGCGGCCCCTTCGAATTGATCGACGAGACCGGGGCGACCGTGACCGATGCCGAGGTGATCACCGAGCCTGCGATCCTTTATTTCGGTTACACGTTCTGCCCCGATGTCTGCCCGCTTGACACGATGCGCAACGCCCAGGCCGTCGACATCCTGGCGGAACGCGGAATATCGGCCACGCCGGTCTTCATCAGCATCGACCCCGAACGCGACACCCCCGACGTGGTGGCACGGTTCACCGACAACTTTCACGACAAGATGATCGGTCTGACCGGCACCCCCGAACAGGTCTCGGCCGCGTCACAGGCATACCGGACCTTCTATCGCAAGGTCGAAGAAGAGGGGGATGACGACTATTACCTGATGGATCACTCGACCTTCACCTACCTTGTTCTGCCCGGGCACGGCTATGTCGATTTCGTGCGTCGGGAGGACAGCCCCCAGAATGTTGCAGACAGGCTGGCCTGTTTCGTGGAGGCTGCTGAAAATTGACCGGGTGGCCCTGTCGGGCTAACTGAGGGTCATGAACAGGATGGTGCGCTCAGTGACGACGGAAAAGATGACCCTCGGGGACGATCCTTCCCTTCTTCTCGTGGATGACGACGAAGCCTTTCTCAAGCGATTGGGAAAGGCGATGGAAAAACGGGGGTTCGATGTCGAGATGGCGTCGAGCGTGGCCGCCGGAAAGGCGATCGCGACCGCACGGCCGCCGGCCTATGCCGTGGTCGATCTGCGGCTCGAGGATGGCAACGGGCTCGACGTCGTCGAAACCCTGCGTGAACGGCGCCCCGACAGCCGGATCGTCGTTCTGACGGGCTATGGCGCGATCGCGACGGCGGTTGCGGCGGTCAAGATCGGGGCCACCGATTACCTGTCCAAACCGGCGGATGCGGCGGATATCATCAACGCGCTGGTCGCGCAGGACGACGCCTTGCCGCCGCCGCCCGAAAACCCGATGAGCGCGGATCGCGTCAGGTGGGAACATATCCAGCGCGTCTACGAACTATGTGATCGCAATGTCAGCGAAACGGCCCGCCGGCTGAACATGCATCGTCGGACCTTGCAGCGGATCCTGGCCAAGCGCAGCCCGAAGTGACGGCCTGGCCGTTGCTCAGAAATCGAAACGCTTCCTGATCCGGTCGACCCGGGTGCCGTCCCTCAGGGGCACCTCCGGCAACAGGTCGTAATCGCGAAAGCCCATCGCCTCGTAATATCCCAGTCCGGCCAGGTTGTCGGACCGTATCGTGGCGTCGATCACCTGCACGCCCGCCTTTGCGGCGACGGCCCGCGTGGCATCGAACAAGTGGCGCCCGATGCCGGTTCCGGTGGCATCGGGGTTGACGAAGGTCGCGATGATCGCCCAGCCATCGGGGAAAGGGTCCCCGTCATCATCGGGCCAGACAAGTGTCTGAAAGCCGATCGGGATGCCGTCCTGTTCGGCAACCTGGCATGAAACCAGCATCGGCGGGGCGATATAGTGGCGCAACAGGCGGCTTTCGTCGAAAGGCGTCTGATGCGCCGTCGTTCCACCGGCCGCGATGATCGGGTTGACGACTTGCGTCAGCGCCTGGGCATCATCTTTCGCGGCTGGCCGGATCCTGAGAGCCATTGATAACCTGTTCCAGTTGTTCGGCGGGCGGACTTTAATCAGTTGATTGCCTTGTGCAAGTGCGCGTTTGAGAGTGCATCGGACGCGGTCCGGGTCGATAACCGTGACCCGACCTCGCCCCAACCTGCCACCAAGACCGAACCGACCGTGCTACATCGCCCCGAGAAGGACGTTGTGACGCGCGGTGAAGGCCCGCCGCACCTCTGCCGGAGGACGCAGCCGGATTTCCAGCCCTTGCGCCAGAGCCGGGTCTGCCTTGCCGAAGAACCTGTCGGCCTCGGCCTCGGTAAAGCCCGCGATCTGCGTTGCCTCGAGCCATGCGCTGACCCGATCGGCCTTCTTGATCTGGCGCTTGATGTTCTGCGGGATCGCGGCAGGCAGGCCGAACCGGATATGGACCGCGGCCGCCAGCCGTTCGTCCAGCGCGCCATAGCCCGGCCCGACCGCCGCCTTGACCGGGGAGATCATGTCGCCGATCACGTATTCGGGTGCGTCGTGCAACAGAGCGGCAAGCCGCCATCTGATCTCCGAACCGGGCGCGATGCGGCCGAAGATTTCCTCCACCAGCAAGGAATGCTCGGCCACCGAATAGGCGAAATCGCCCCGGGTCTGCCCGTTCCAACGGGCGACGAAGGCAAGGCCGTGTGCGATATCCTCGATCTCGATATCCACCGGCGTCGGATCAAGCAGGTCCAGACGCCGTCCCGACAGCATGCGTTGCCAGGCGCGCTTCATGTCGCGGCAGCCGCGCCCGTCGCCCGGGCGACGATGGTTTTCGGGATGGATGAACAGCGCATTGTCGGCCATGTCCGATTGAGGTCATGATCGCCTAGCATGTGGGCATATCGGGGATCAATCGGTCCGATAAAGGCATGCGGCCAAGCCGCGGATTGCCCAGAACCCCGCCCGGTGCTATCTGCCCGGACAACAGACGCGAACTGCATCATCGAGGAGCTTCGGCCAATGGCCAAGGATTACATAGTCAAAGATATTTCACTCGCGGCCTTTGGGCGCAAGGAACTGGACATTGCCGAAACCGAAATGCCGGGGCTGATGGCCCTGCGCGAGGAATATGGCGCAAGCCAGCCGCTGAAGGGCGCCCGCATCGCCGGGTCGCTGCACATGACGATCCAGACTGCCGTTCTGATCGAGACGCTCGTCGCTCTGGGCGCGGACGTGCGCTGGGCGTCGTGCAACATCTTCTCCACACAGGATCATGCCGCCGCCGCCATCGCCGAGACCGGCACACCGGTCTTTGCCATCAAGGGCGAAACGCTGGAAGAATACTGGGATTATGCCGACCGCATCTTCCGGTTCGAGGAAGGCGGCTGCAACATGATCCTTGATGATGGCGGCGATGCGACGCTTTACATCCTGATGGGCGCCCGCGTCGAGGAAGGCGAGACCGACCTGATCGCCGTGCCCACCTCGGAAGAGGAAGAGGCGCTTTTTGCCCAGATTCGCAAGCGGATGGCCGAAAGCCCCGGCTGGTTCGTCAAGCAGCGTCACATGATCAAGGGCGTGTCAGAGGAAACGACGACCGGTGTCCACCGTCTCTACAAGATGATGGAAAAGGGTCATCTGCCCTTCCCCGCCATCAACGTGAATGACAGCGTCACCAAATCGAAGTTCGACAACAAGTATGGCTGCAAGGAAAGCCTTGTCGACGGCATCCGCCGCGCCACCGACACGATGATGGCCGGCAAGGTCGCGGTTGTCTGCGGCTATGGCGATGTCGGCAAGGGCTCTGCCGCGTCCCTGAGCGGTGCGGGTGCCCGCGTGAAGGTGACCGAGGTCGATCCGATCTGCGCGCTTCAGGCGGCGATGGACGGGTTCGAGGTGGTGCTGCTCGAGGAAAACCTCGATGCTGACATCTTCATCACCACGACCGGCAACAAGGACGTCATCCGCATCGAGCATATGCGCGAGATGAAGGACATGGCGATCGTCGGCAATATCGGCCATTTCGACAACGAAATTCAGGTGGCCTCCCTCAAGAACCACAAGTGGACCAACATCAAGGAACAGGTGGACATGATCGAGATGCCTTCGGGCAACCGGATCATCCTTCTGTCCGAAGGCCGCCTGCTGAACCTCGGCAACGCGACGGGGCATCCCTCCTTCGTGATGTCGGCGTCCTTCACCAACCAGGTTCTGGCCCAGATCGAACTGTGGACCAAGGGCGACCAGTATGGCAACGAGGTCTATGTCCTGCCCAAGCATCTTGATGAAAAGGTGGCCCGTCTTCACCTGGCCAAGGTCGGCGCCAAGCTGACCCCGCTCGACCCCGACCAGGCTGCCTATATCGGCGTGTCCCCCGACGGCCCTTTCAAGCCCGAGCATTACCGCTACTGATCGCGTCGCGAACGTCGCAACCTAAGGGCCGTCGGGCAATGCCCGGCGGCCTTTCGTCTTTTGCGGCCCGGAACATGATGGGCCATTCATCCGGCCAACCGCTGCTCTGGACCGTCAACTTGACCCTTCTTGGTTGCACCGGGGCCGATCTGACCGTTGCGTTTCCATGCCCAGAGGTATCCTGAAATCAACCCGTGCCTCGGCAATCCTGATATTCCCCCTAAAAAACCTTGGTCGCAGATGTCGAACAGGCGTAAGTTTCGCTCGAGTCCGGCAACCGGGCCGATGAACACAACTCAGGATCAATGGTGGGAGATATCTGATGGGCAAGAGGGACGACCTGATCGCGCAATATGCCGACGATCTCAGGAACAAGTGTGGCATGACGCCGGACATGGACCTTCTGACGAAGGTGACCATCGGCTGCGGCCCGTCGATCTATGATGCCGACGCATCGACGGTGGCTGGCAGCCAGCCAAGCGAGTTGGAAACGGTCAAGAACAACTTCCTGATCAAGAAGCTTGGTCTGAAGGACGGACCCGAGCTGATGGATGCGATCGACAGCGTGATCGAGACCTATGGAAAATCCGAGAGGAACAAGTATCGCGCCGTCGTCTACTACATGCTGACCAAGCATTTCGGCAGGGAATCGGTCTACGGCTGACAGACGATAACGGCCGATTTGCGTTGAATTGTCAGAGAAATTCCGTTGATCGGTTTCTGCGTCCCGTTCTAGATTGATCCCATGGCCAGGATGGCCAACCGATCGATCTTGACGTGCTGGGAGTGCACGGGTGAGTTGGGGAGGTTGGCCTTGGGCCGCCTCCCCATTTCATGTCAGGTTCCCGGCGCGATCAGAACAGGGTCAGGATCGCCCCGATGATCGCGCATCCGAACACCGCATAGCCGCCGTCGATGACCGTCAGCCTGAATGGTCGGCCCCCATAGGCATTGTTGATCATCACCCAGGGGCTGATGAAGAAAAGACCGACGCCGAGGCCCGCCATGACGCCCTTGGCCAACGTGTCGATACCCGACAGGGCAAACATGTGCCGCATCATGCCCGCCACCACGATCATCGCGAGTGCGGACAGGATGAACGGCGTGGGATCGTTTCCTCCGACGGGCCTGCCATTCTCGTCGCATTCGATCCCGGCGGCCTTGATCCAGGGCTTTGACAACAGCATGTACCACGCCGCGCCGAACAGCCAGGCTCCCAGTGCGGCGACCAGAACGTTCACGATTTCCATTTCGTCCTCCCTCGTCAACCTGGCGCATCGTGGCGCAGGTCTCAGGGATCTGTCTCGCCCATTTCGCAGACGATCCGCCACTCTTCCTCGGTGACGGGCTGCACCGAAAGCCGCGAATTCCGGACGAGAACCATGTTCTCAAGCCGCGGCTCCGCCTTGATTTCGGCCATTGTGACCGGTCGTGTCATGGGGCGCACCGCCCGGATATCGACACAGTCCCAGCGCGGATCGTCGGTCGTGCTGTCGGGGTGGCTTTCGCGGCAGACCTCGACGATGCCCACGATTTCGAGGCCGGTGCGCGAATGGTAGAAGAACCCCTGATCGCCGATCTTCATCGCGCGCATGTTGTTGCGGGCCTGGTAGTTGCGGACACCGTCCCATTGCTCGCCGGTGTCGCCGCGCGCGACCTGATCGTCCCAACCCCAGACATCGGGTTCCGATTTGAAGAGCCAGTAAGCCATGTGATGCCCTCTTGTTCGGTTTTCGTCCTACTCGGCGCGCAGTGGCCGGGCAAGAAGTTGATCCATCGCGGTGCCAACGGTGATCCTGCCGTCCACCAGCGCGTCGACGGCGGCCATCACCGGCAGGTCGATGCCGAGCTTGCGGGCCAACCCGGTGACCGCGCGCGCCGTGTGGCGCCCTTCGACAGTCGTTCGATCCTCGGGCCTGCGCCCCTGCGCCATTGCCAGCCCGTATCGGTAGTTCCGGGACAGGTCCGATGTGCAGGTCAGCGCAAGATCGCCCAGCCCCGACAGGCCGGCCAGCGTTTCGGGCCGGGCGCCCAAAGCATGGGAAAGGCGCTGCATTTCGGCAAAGCCGCGCGTCATGAGCGCGGCGCGCGCGCTGTCGCCGAGGCCCGCACCGATGCAGACGCCGCAGGCGATGGCCACCACGTTCTTGAGCGCGCCGCCCAGCTCCGCGCCCAAGGGATCCTCGCTTCGGTAAAGCCGCAAGGTCGGGGTGGACAGCGCATCCTGAAGCCGCGTGCCCAGACCCGCATCGGCGCAGGCCAGGGTCAACGCCGTCGGAAGGCCCCTTGCGATATCCGCGGCAAAGCTGGGCCCGGTCAGGATCGACGGGTCTTGGCCGCCGATCACCGACGCGATGACCCCCGTGGGCCCCGTAAGGGTGGCAAGGTCGATCCCCTTGCAGCAGGCGACAAGGGCGGCGTCCGAAAGATCGGCGCGATGTTCGGCAAGAAATCCGGCAAGGGCCTGCGCCGGCACACACAGAAGGACGATCCCCGCATCGCGCATCGCAGCCGGGTTGGAAGACAGGTTCAGGCCCGGCGGCAGGATGCATCCTTCGGGTCGGGGCAGGGTCCGAGTCCGGTCGGCCCTGGCCATCATCCCGGCGTCGCGACCCAGAAGCGTGACATCCGCACCGCCATTCGCCAGGGCGATGGCCATGGCCGTGCCGAAAGCCCCGGCTCCGGCGACCACGATCCTCATGCCTTCGCTCCCTTTCGTCCTGATCCCAATTGAGGTGCGGCAGCCTGATCCAGCGGCCAGCGGGGCCGGGCGGACAATGTCAGGTCATCCACAAGCCCGAGGCGGAACCTCTCGATCCCGGCATAGGCGATCATCGCGGCGTTGTCGGTGCACAGCGCAAGCGGCGGCGCGACGAAGGATATGCCGGTCTTGTCGCACAGCGCCTTCAGCGCCGTGCGGATTTCCGTATTCGCCGCAACCCCGCCCGCCACGGCGAGGGCGGGAACCGCGAGCTCCGATCCCATGTAGAGGGCAAGGGCCCGGCGGGACTTTTCTGTCAGGATATCGCGGATCGCCGACTGAAAGGACGCGGCCAGATCCGCCTGATCCTGCCGAAGGAGGCCACCCTGCCGGGCGACGATCCCGTCACGCGCCCGCAAGAGAGCGGTCTTGAGCCCCGAAAACGACATGTCGCAGCCCGGCCTGTCCAGAAGCGGGCGCGGCAGGGCGAAGCGGGTCGGATCGCCCTGCCGCGCCATGCGCTCGATCTCCGGCCCGCCGGGCTGGGGCAGACCCAGAAGGCGGGCGGTCTTGTCGAAGGCCTCGCCCGGAGCATCGTCGATCGTGCCGCCGATCCGTCGATAGGCGGCGACGCCATCCACGATGAGGAACTGGCAATGTCCGCCCGACACAAGGAGCAGAAGATAGGGAAATTCCAGCCCGTCGGTCAGTCGCGGTGTCAGGGCGTGCCCCGCGAGGTGGTTGACACCGACCAGCGGCAGGCCGGCCCCGGCCGAAAGCCCCTTGGCGCACATCACCCCGGACAGGACCCCGCCGATCAGGCCGGGGCCTGCCGTGACGGCAATGCCATCGAGGCCGGACAGGTCAAGCCCGGTCTCGCCCAGGGCCCGCTCGACACACAGGTCGATCCGTTCGGCATGGGCGCGTGCGGCGATCTCCGGCACCACCCCGCCAAAGCCTGCATGCAGGCGTGTCTGCCCCTGAACGATGTTCGACAGGATCACCGGCCCATCCGGCCCGTCGCGAACGATGGCGGCCGCGGTGTCGTCACAGCTTGATTCGATGCCGAGGAATGTCAGGGTCGCGGGCATGGGCGTTCCGGTTGCATGGGGCCTTTTTGCAGGTAACACTCGGGTGCTGGCGGAACAATGGCGCGGAGACTGCATCCATGGCGGACCGATCGCCGATTCTGATCCTCACCCGCCCCGAAGGCGCGGCTGGCAAGTTCGCCGAGCAGGTCCACAGAGAGCTGGGACAGCCCGTCGATACGATCCTGTCGCCCCTGATCCGGATCGAGCCTTGCGAGATGTCGATGCCCCGCGGCCGGATTGGCGGCCTGATCCTGACATCCGCAAATGCCGTGCCCGCTTTGCGGGGGGCTGGTCTTGCAAAGGGCATGGTCGCCTGGTGCGTCGGCAGCCGGACGGCCCGCGCCGCGCGCGAGGCGGGGCTCGATGCACAGGATGCGGGCGGCGATGCCGAGGCGCTGATCGCGCTGATTCTCGAACGGCAACCCTACGGCCCGCTGATCCACGTGAAAGGCGAGTTCAGTCGCGGAGATGTGGCGGATCGTCTCAGCAAGGCCGGCATCCCCTGTGACGAGCGGGTGGTCTATCGCCAGATTGCCCAGCCACCGGTCGAGGAGGCGCGCAAAGCGCTGATGGGCAAGCGGCCCGTGGTCCTGCCGCTGTTCTCGCCGCGCACGGCAGCCATTCTGTGCCGAAACGGCCCTTACCGCGCGCCCCTTCACGCAATCGCCATGAGCGCGGCCGTCGCGGCCGAACTGGATACCGCGAATATGGCGGGCTTGACGACCGTCGGCAGACCGGACGGGCCGTCCATGCTGACAGAGACGGTCGGGACGTTGCGCAGGCTTTCGCCCCGCGCCGCTTGAGGGTCCTGTAGCGACAGGATAGGCTCTGGAGGATGTCGTGGTTGACGGCTCATGAGAGCAAGGTCCTCAAGGGGGTAGATGTGGCAAAGTCTGGGAAATCTCGCTCCAAGAAGGATGAAACGTCCGAGTCGACTCCGGAGATCGATGAGGCGGTGATTCTCCCCCAGGAAGAGGACCCGGGTCTCGAGGACCATGATCCAGGTCTTCGGGATGAAGACGTCGAACGGGCCGAGGTCGCCGAAGACACCCAGACGGATGATCCGGTCGAAGAATTCGATGACACCTTTGACACCCCGGACGCGGACGCCGAGCACGCCGAGGAAACGACGGTGGAACCGCCCGAGGACGAGCGGTTGGATGAAGCGGGCAACGACGTCGATGCCGAAGACGACACCTTCATCGACGACCTTGCCGAGGATGATTACGACAACCGGAACGACGAAACCGTCGAATACGAACAGGAGTTCGAGGCCGAGGATCCCGATACCCGGTTCGAAGAGGATGACTACGCGGCCCCGGCGCCGGAGCCCGAACGCGAGGTCGTCGTCCAGAAAGTGGGGTTGATCCCCCTTGTTCTGGGCGGAGCGATCGCCGCGGGTCTTGGGTATCTTCTGGCCTTTTTCTATTACGGCCAGCCCGGCGCGGATTTCGAAGCGATGATCCGGGCGCAGTCGGACCGGATCGCCGAGCTTGAGGCGCAGGTCGCCTCGCTCCCGACCGACCAGCCCGACCTCGCGCCCCTCGAGACCCGCATCGAAGACGTGCAGGCGGCCCTGTCCGACCGGATCGAAACTCTGTCAGGCGACATGGAAACGCAGATTTCCGCCTTTGATGAACGTCTTGTCGCCGTCGAACGTGCACCGGCCGAGGACGGAACGCTTGCCGAAACCGCCATCGCCTCGTGGGAACGCGAACTCGAGGCCCTGCGCGAGGAATTCCTGGCCCAAGAGGCGCAGATGTCCGAGCTGACAGCGCAGGCCCAGGCCGATCTCGAGGCCGCCCGCGCCGAGGCCGAGGCGGTGGAACAATCGGCGGCCGAGGCTGCTCGGGCCTCCGTGAGCCGTGCGGCATTGTCGCGGATACAGGTCGCGCTCGATTCGGGCAGCGCCTTCGATGCGGCCCTGGCCGATCTGCAATCCGCCGGGGTCGAGGTTCCGGCCGAACTTGCCGCCGTCGCAGCCGATGGCGCGCCGACCCTTGCCACGTTGCGGGACGAATTCCCCGCCGCTGCCCGTGCCGTTCTGTCGGCGGCCCGCGCCGAAGGTCTGGCGGATGACGGAACGAACCCCCTCACGGCCTTCCTGCGCGATCAGCTTGATGTGCGCTCTGTCGTGCCGCGCGAAGGCGATGATCCCGATGCCATTCTGTCGCGGGCAGAAGCCGCGCTTGCCGATGACCGCCTGACCGACGCCCTTGCCGAAATCGACTCACTCCCCGAAGTGGCCCGCGCTGAAATGTCGGGCTGGATCGAGGTTGCGACGGCGCGCGCCAATGCGCTGGCCGCGGCCGAGACCATCGACCAGTCCCTGTCCAACTGAAGGCTTCGAGTATGCTTCTGTCCCTGATAAAGATCCTCGCCTTCGTGGCCGTCGTCACCGCCGCCACATTCGGAGCGGCGCGCCTCATGGAGGTGTCGGGGGGTGCGGAGATCACCGTGGCGGGGATCGAACTGACGCTCAGCCCGCTGGAACTGACGATCGGGTTCATCCTTCTGATCGTGCTGGTCTGGGTCGTCCTGAAATTGCTGGGCCTGCTGATCGCCACGTTGCGTTTCATCAACGGGGACGAGACGGCGATTTCCCGGTATTTCAACCGCAGTCGCGAGAGAAAGGGTTTCGAGGCCTTGTCGCAGGGCATGATGGCGCTCGCCTCGGGCGAAGGGCATCTTGCCATGGCCAAGGCCGCCCGCGCCGAACGCTATCTTGAAAGGCCCGACCTGACCAATCTTCTGATCGCGCAGGCAGCCGAACTTGCCGGTGACCGCAAGAAAGCCGAAGAAACCTACAAGAAACTCTTGCAGGATGACCGGACCCGTTTTGTGGGTGTGCGCGGCATCATGAAACAGCGGCTCGCCGACGGCGACACGGAAACGGCGCTGCAACTTGCGAAGAAGGCGTTCGAACTCAAGCCCAAGCACGAGGAAACGCAGGATGTCCTCCTGCGCCTTCAGGCCGAAAGCCATGATTGGGCCGGTGCGCGCAAGACACTGGGCCAGAAGCTGAAATCGGGCCATCTGCCCCGCGACGTTCACAAGCGGCGCGATGCGGTTCTTGCCCTGTCCGAGGCCAAGGACATCCTCGACGACGCCAAGACGATCGAGGCCCGCGAGGCCGCGATCGAGGCCAACCGCCTGTCACCCGATCTGATCCCCGCCGCTGCGATGGCGGCCCGCGGTTATATCGAGGCCGGAAATCCGCGCTACGCGACCCGCGTGATCAAGAAGGCCTGGAGCGTGGCGCCCCATCCCGATCTTGCCTCCGCCTTTGCCGAGGTCGCGCCAAACGAAGACCCGAAGGATCGGATCAAGCGCTTCGCTGTGCTGACCCGGATGCACCCCGATCACCCCGAAACAAAGATGCTGCTGACCGAACTGCACCTTGCCGCCGAGGATTTCCCCTCTGCGCGCAAGGCGCTGGGCAAGCTGGCCGAAAGCGACCCCACGGCCCGGTCGCTGACGCTGATGGCCGCGATCGAAAGGGGCGAAGGTTCGGACGATGCGGTTGTCCGTGGCTGGCTGACAAAGGCTCTCACGGCACCGAGGGGTCCGCAATGGGTCTGCGACAATTGCCAGCACATCCATGCCAACTGGGATCCGGTCTGCGCAAATTGCCACGGCTTCGACACGCTCAGCTGGCGCACGCCGCCCAATGCCGAGGTCGCGATGCCTGGCGGCACCGAGATGCTTCCCCTGATCATCGGTCCGAAGTCGACCGACGGTGCCGGCGCCCTTGCTGTCGTGACCGACACGCCGGAGGGGAAGGACGATCCCGATGGCAGCACCCGCGAAGAGGCAAAATAGCCCTTTTCCAGCCTGTTCCCCGGTGCTAAGGAGCGCGCCAAGGCCTCTGTAGGTCAACTGGTAGAGCACGTCATTCGCATAGCGGGTCCGCCCCTGAATGGCGTCGAAAACCAGTCGGTTGCAGTTGGCCCGTAACTGGCGGGGTCGCCTTGGACCCCGCGAGAGAAGGATGCCGCTGTAGCTCAGCTGGTAGAGCACGTCATTCGTAATGATGGGGTCGGGGGTTCGAGTCCCTTCAGCGGCACCATCCTTCTCTGGAAAACCATCTGATCAGAGCCTGATACCGTATGGATGCATGTTCGGAAGTCGTGACGCCGCGATATCGGGGGAGCGTTCAGATCCGGGCCAATGGGTCCACGGACTGCGTGTCCCGCGATGCCCGACTCGCGGTCGAATGCGCCGTCAGATGGCTAATGTCGAACTCGCGATGTCTTGGGCTGAACCGGTGTTTCGGGGCGATCGTTCAGCCGGTCTTGTCCGGAAGCGGGGCCGTTGCTGCCGGCGGCGTGCGCGCCCGCAGGCTCAACGCGAGGCCGGATCCCACGATGAGCACCGCGCCCAGCAGCATCGCGGCGCGGGGGATATCTCCGAAGAACAACCAGCCCAGGATCATCGCCCATAGAAGGAGCGTATATTGCAGCGGCGCGATCAGGCTTGCATCCGCCAGCTTGAGCGCGCGGTTGACGCAAAGATGCGCGCCCATCGCCACAACCCCGAGAAGGCCCAGAAGCGTCCAGTCGACGGGCGTCGGCGGTGCCCAGGCCAGGGGCGCGGCCACGGCCCCCGCGACGCCTGCGCCGACCAGCTGCCAGAACACCAGCGCCGTGTCGGGCGTGCCGCGCAGGGATCGTCCGGTAATCATCATCAGTGCAAAGCACAGCGTGCCCACGATGGCAGCAGCCGTCGCCACCGGCGAGACGGCGCCCGACGGGCCAAGCGCAATCACGACACCGACGAACCCGACAGCGACGGCGCCCCAGCGCCACAGGCCGACCTTTTCACCCAGAAGCAGCGGCGACAGCGCGGCGACATAGATTGGCGCGGCCAGCCACCATGTCATGACATCTGCAAGCGGCAGATCGCGCACGGCGAGATAGAAACAGAACACCTCGATCGAGGAGAAGACGACCCGCAATGCCTGCAATCCGGGCCGTTCGAGGCGGAACAGCCGCGCCAGACCAAAGGCCCAGAGAAACGGGGCCTGCACGATCAGTGCGGCAAGGCTGCGGATCAACAGGACCTGCCCCACGCCATAGGATGCGACGAGCCACTTGCCCATCGCGTCGTTGAGCGCAAAGAGAAACATGCCGGCCAGCATCAGAAGAAGGCCTACCGTGGGGCCGTCGGGTCGTGTCATGATCGGATATTCTGGTGTGAGGGACCACAGGACCGGCCCATACCGGCAGGTCAGGGGATCCCGCCCCCGGGTGGAGGCGGGACCTGGCTTTCGGACTTATTCTCCGCGGATCTCGGCGAGTTCCATCATCATGGCGTCGATGACGTCCTGACCGATGGTTTCGGCGCTGCGTTCATAGACGCTGGCAACGGCGTCGCGGATGCGCATCATCTCGTCCGGGGCGATCTCGTTGAACTGCATGCCCTCTTCCTGCACGCGGGCCAGAGACTGGTCCGACAGCTCGCGGCCGACGGAGCGCTGGACGTCGCGGCCGATCACGGCGCAATCGACGAGGATCTGCTGCTCCTCTTCGGAATAGGTGTTCCAGATCGGACCCGAGAACAGCACCATGAACGGCGTATAGGCGTGCTGTGTCGCGCTCAGATACTCCTGGACCTCGTAGAACTTCGAGGTGTCGATGGTGACATAGGGGTTTTCCTGGGCGTCGATGGCACCGGTCTCGAGCGCGGTGAACACCTCGCCGAAGGCCATGGGCGTGGCATTGGTGCCGAGGGTCTGGAACGTGTCGAGGAAGATGTTGTTCTGCATCACCCGAACGCGCATCTCCTCGAAATCCTCGAGCCTCGTGACGGGGCGGACCGAATTGGTCAGGTTGCGGAACCCGTTTTCCCACCAGGCAAGGTTCACCAGCCCGGAATCCACCATCATCTCGTTGATCATGTCGCCGAAAGGTCCGTCGAGAACTGCATCCGCTTCGGCGGCATCGTTGAACAGGAACGGCAGATCGAAGACGCCAAGCGCGGGTTCGATCCCGACCAGCGGCGAGGTCGAGGTGACGACCATTTCCTGGGTGCCGGAGCGCAGGGCCTGGGTCGCGGTCAGGTCATCGCCAAGCGCGGAGGACCAGAACGCATTGAGCGTCCAGGCACCATCGGTGCGTTCGGTCATGCATTCGCGCATCGCCTCGATCCCGTTGCCGACGGGGTGGCTTTCGGCCACGCCGTTCGAGACGGTAATGGTGCGATTGGAAATCTCTGCTGCCGCCGGCAGCGCGAGGCCCGCGGCAATCGCCGTGGTCAACGTCAGCTTGGTCAGGTTTTTCATGGGTCTTCCTCCCTTTGGGTCGTGGTTCACGGTCTTCTCCTCAGCGCAGCCACGACAGCGGCACCAGGACAAGTTCGGGCAGCGCGATCAGCAGCATCAGCACACAGACCTGCGCGAAAAGAAACGGCAGAACACCCCAGATCACCTGCCCCAACGGCACCCGCGCGACGCCACTGACAACGTTGAGGACAACGCCGACCGGCGGGGTCATCAGGCCGATGCAGGTGGTCATCACGAAGATGACGCCAAAATAGACCGGGTCGATTCCCGCGACCGTGATGACCGGCATCAGCACGGGCGACAGGATCAGGATCGTGGGCGCGAGATCCAGCACCGTTCCGACAAGCAGGACCAGCAGGACGATCACCAGCATGAGCATCTTGGGGTTTTCGATGACCGGAGCGAGCAGGCGCGTGATCTCGGCCGGGATGTTCGCGCGGGTGATCAGCCACGATGTGACAAGCGCCGCCGCAACGAGGAACAGCACCACAGATGTCGTCTTGGCCGCATTCAGGAAGACGCCGTACAGATCTCTGATCTTCAGCTCGCGATAGATGAACATGCCGACGAAAAGCGCATAGACCGCGGCGACCACCGCTGCTTCGGTCGGGGTGAAGATGCCAAATCGGATGCCGCCCAGGATGATCACCGGCATCACCAGCGCCCAGCCAGCCTTGGCCGTGGCGATCAGCCTTTCGCGCCCGGACCGGCGGGGCAGGGGGGCGACATTCTCGCGGCGCGACACGATGATCCAGGCCCCGATCAGCGAGACCGCCATCATCAGGCCCGGCACGATGCCCCCGAGGAACAGCCCGGTGATCGACACGTTGGCGGCCACGCCAAAGATGATGAAGGCGATCGAGGGCGGGATCACCGGCGCGATCACGCCGCCCGCCGCCATCAACCCGGCCGAGCGCGGCACGTTGTAGCCCGCCTCCCGCATCATCGGGATCAGGATCGCGGCGAGTGCCGCGGAATCCGCCGCCGCGGACCCCGAAAGTGATGCCATGACAACCGCCGCGATCACCGCCACGATACCCAGCCCGCCCCGGATATGACCGACACAGGCCACCGCGAATTCGACGATCCGCTTGGACAGGCCGCCGGCATTCATCAACTCGCCTGCAAGCAGGAAGAACGGGATCGCGAGAAGGGTAAAGGTGTTGGCCCCCGTCACCATCTGCTGGCTGACGATCTGCGCGTTGAACTGCCCGGTCCATGCCATCAGGACAACGGCACAGAACATCAGAGCAAAGGAGACCGGAATACCGATTGCAAGGCCCAGAAACAGGGTGCCCAGGAAAACGCCAAGGATCACTTGTGTCGCTCCTCGACATCGAACTCACCCGTGAACCGGGCCATTTCCTCTGGCGTCGTGGTGCCCGTGATCGCGCGGATCAGCCGGACAAAGGCGATGACTGCAATCGCGGCGCCGGTGAAATAGGTGACGCCAAAGACCCAGATCATCGACAGGCCGACCACCGCCGCAGTCATCGAGGCGTTGATCTGGTGCTGTTTCCACGTGCCCCAGAACAACACGATCGCGCAAAGCAGGATGACACCATTGCTCAGGGTCAGGCAGATCCGCTTGCCCATCGGGCCAAGCAGCCGAACGAATGTCTCGACGCCCACATGCGCATGTTCGCGATAGGCGAGAACCGCGCCGATGAAGGTCAGCCAGACGAAGAAATAGCGCGACATCTCTTCCGAGATGTTCAGGCCGCTGTTGAAGGCATAGCGCAGCACGACATTGGCAAAGACCATGACGACCATGCCGGCCAGAAGCAGCACCAACAGCCACTCTGCCAGACGCACCGCCCAGCCTTCTATTCGCGCAAGACCATTCCGGGTCATGACGATCCCTCCACCCTGTTGCCGGTGGCGAAACCGGCCCTGCTCCCTCTTGCCAGTAAATAGGTGAAAACGTATATCATTGTCAAACCGGATCGTTCAGCGATTTCGGGGTGTTGGGGCAAGATGATCAACAGGGAGCATAAAAAACAATATGTTACGCTATCCGATGTGGCTGCGGCTGCTGGTGTTAGCGTTGTCACCGTCTCGCGCGCAATGCGGACACCTGAACTGGTCTCGGAAGCGGCGCGAGACCGCATAGATGCCGCGATAGAGGCGCTTGGTTATGTGCCCAATCCGGCGGCGCAGGCGCTCGCCTCGGCGCGGTCGCGGATCATCGGCGTCGTTATCCCGTCGGTCACAAATCAGGTCTTTGCCGACCTGTTGCGCGGGGTCATGGACGGGGTGGAGGGGACATCCTATGCCCCGCAATTCGTCAACACCCGTTTCCATGGCGGGCGCGAGGAGGATCTGCTGCGGGTTCTGGCGACCCAGCGCCCCGCCGGGATGATCGTCGCCGGTATCGACCAGACGCCGGCCACAAGGCAGATCCTGATCAATATGGGCTGTCCCGTCGTCCAGGTGATGGAGACCGGCCCCGACCCTGTGGACATGATGATCGGGTGCGATCAGGTGGCGGCCGGCCGCAGCGCGGTGCATCATCTGCTTGAACAGGGGTATCGGCGGATCGGTTTCCTCGGCGCGCGGATGGATCCGCGGGCGCAGCGACGCTTCGCCGGCTACCGCGCCGTGATGGAGGCGGCGGGGCTTGACGATCCCCGCCTCGCCGTCACCACGCCCGAGCCGTCCTCCTACAGTGTGGGGGGGAGGCTTCTGGCCGAATTGCTCGACGGCGCACCGGATGCCGATGCGGTTTTCTGCAACAACGACGATGTGGCGCTTGGGGCGCTGTTCGAATGCCAGAGGCGCGGGATGCGGGTGCCCAGCCGGATGGGAATCGTGGGGTTCAACGATCTGGATGTTGTGTCCTGCTCGGTCCCCACAATCACCTCGGTGCGGACCCATCGCCACGAGATGGGTCTGCGGGCGGTTCAGATGATCATCGCGACGCTCAAGGACGTCCGGCCTGCCGAAGCGGTCATCGACCTTGGATTCACACTGATGGAACGGCAAAGCAGCCGACGACTGGAAGGGCAAACGACATGAATATCCTGATCCTCGGGGCAGGCGGCATGATTGGCCGACGCATCGCCACGGCAATCGCCGCGGCAGGGCAGATCGGCGGGCAGGCGGTCACCCGGATGACCCTCGCCGATATCGCCGAACCCCCGGTGCCGCAGGCCGAGGGCATGCAGATCACGGCCCACGCCCTCGACCTGTCGTCCGAGGGCGCGCAGGAGACGTTGCTTGCCGACCGCCCGCAGGTGATCTTTCATCTCGCTGCCGTCGTGTCCGGCGAGGCGGAGGTGGATTTCGACAAGGGCTACCGCGTCAATCTCGACGCCATGCGCCGCCTGCTTGACGCGGTCCGCGCGGTGCCGGACTGGTGCCCGCGTCTTGTCTATGCCTCGTCGCTGGCGGTGTTCGGCCCGCCGTTTCCCGACCGGATCGACGACGATTTCGCCCCGCAGCCCGCAACCAGCTATGGCGCACAAAAGCTGATGGCCGAGATCCTCATCTCGGATTACAGCCGCAAGGGGCATGTCGACGGCGTCTCCTTGCGCCTGCCCACGATCTGCATTCGGCCCGGCACACCGAACCGCGCGGCATCGGGGTTCTTTTCGGGGATCCTGCGCGAACCGCTGGCCGGGCTGCCAGCTGCCCTGCCTGTGCCCGAGACGACGCGGCACTATTTCGCAAGCCCGCGCGCCGCCGTCGGTTTCTTTCTTCACGCCGCCGCTATGGATACCAAGGCGCTTGGCCACTCTCGGGCGCTGATCATGCCGGGCCTGTCGGCGACAGTCGCCGAGGAAATCGCCGCCCTGCGCGCTGTGGCGGGTGCGGAAGCGGTCGCCCTCATCCGGCCCGAACCCGATCCTCTGGTGGCGGGTATCGTGGCGGGCTGGGGCCTCGACTATACCGCGACACGGGCACGCGACCTTGGCTTTGTCGCCGAAACCCGGTTCGAGGATATCATCACCGCCCATATCGAGGACGAGCTGGGCGGCAGCATCGCGACACCTGCAAAGGCGTAGGCGTCGGCTCCTTCAGGTGCCCGGGTTTCATTTCAGGTATCGCACCGGTCGGACGCATTCAGGTGTCCGGCCGTCTTCATTCAGCGCGGCGCGTCTGCAGGCCATTGCAAAGCCTCGGGCCGATCCTGTGGTTTCGTCCGCCGCGCGGATCCTCGTTCCCGACATTGCCGGGCAAAGAGTGGATCAAGTTCCGACAGCCCGGCCGAAGACGACCCCCTCTCCCGTGACCTGTCGGGCCGAACCTTTCACGATCCGACCGGACGGATGGTCGCCCTCCGGTCTAACGCAGATCAGCACGGGCAGGTCGCAAAGCTGTCAGTCTGGACCTTGTCTGGAGCAGCCGTCTGGCAAATCCCGCATGGGATGCTCCTTTGAAAAGGAAACAGGATATGGTCCATCATGGAAAAACAGTAGCATTTGTTCTGGCGGCCGCGACATTGAGCGTCGCCGGGTGCACCTATGAAGACGGAACCTCGAACCAGGTCGCAACCGGTGCCGTGATCGGCGGGCTGACCGGCGCGGCGGCGGGACAGATCATCGGGGACGACACCACCTCGACGGCGATCGGCGGCGCCATCGGGGCAGCTGTCGGGGGCGCGATCGGGGCCCAGATGGCGGCTCAGGAGCGCGAGTTGCAGCAATCGCTTGCCGGCACCGGAGCCGAGATCGTGAACACCGGCGACGATCTGCGGGTCATCCTGCCGAACGGGGTCACGTTCCGAACCGATTCCTCGGTGGTCGATGCCGGTTTCCGCCCGGCGCTTCGAACCGTCTCCGAAAGTCTGGCGCGATACCCCAACACCTCGGTGCGTGTCGTGGGTCACACGGACAATGTGGGGACAGCCGACTATAACGTCCAGCTGAGTCAGGACCGGGCGATTGCGGTCGCACGAGAGCTCATCGCGAACGGAACCAGCGGCAGCAGGATCGTGGTCACGGGACGTGGGTATTACGAACCCGTTGCGACGAATGCGACCGCCGAAGGGCGCGCCGAGAACCGCCGGGTCGAGATCATCATCACACCAGCCAACTGATATCGCGGCACTTGCAGAAGCTTGGGACGGGCCGGGAAGGTTATCCCTGCCTGTCCCGTCTTGTTGGACGCCTCCCCGGTCATTGCGACGGCCCCAGTTGGACGCGAACCGTATCCGCCATGTCCGGTTGGCGTCGGATCGTCTTCTCCCGCAAATGACATCCTGCCCGGCCGCGCAACGCCTCCCGGCAATCCCCCCAAGGACGCTGATCAACGCAGGAACGGGCCGTCCTGATCTAGGTAGTTCGAATCGAAATTGGCAAGCGATTTCAGACCGGCAAAGTTGTCGAATGTCACGCGTCCCTTCTGGAAGGTCACCAGCCCGTCCTCGCGAAGGATCCGCAAGACGCGGTTGGCATGAACCGCACTCAGGCCAAGCGCATCGGCAAGATGATATTGCGTCAACGGGCAATCGAAACCGGATTTGTCCCCTATGCCGACGAGGCTGAGCCGCGCGCCCAGTTCCAGCAGGAAATGCGCCATCCGTATCTCGCCCGAGCGACGGCCGAGATTGACCAGATGTTCCACGACCATCGCTTCGTCGCGCGAGGCCGCCCACAGCACCGCCGCGGCCAGTCTTGGTGCTTCTGCGAAGCTGGCGAAGATGTCTGCTGCCAGAACTTCAGATGCCTCGATCCGCGTCACGGCCTCTGTGCTGTGATCGGCGGTGCGGAAGAGGATGCTGCGCAATCCCAGAAAGTCGCCGGGGATCTGGAAGTCCACGATCTGACGTTCTCCATCGGGCAACAACTTGAACGAGCAGGCCCAGCCTTCGGCAAGGATGAAGGCCGACTGGTTCTTGTGACCCTCATGGATCATCTCATGTCCGGCCTGAAAGGTGCGTCTGCGACGATGATAGCGCGCAAGGGTCTCGAGGTCGGCGTCGGACAGGGCCACGAACGCAGACAGCTTGCGCGTCAATGGACTTTGGAGAATCGACATGTCGGGCGCCTCCTTCGCTTGGCAACGACACGCAGGACCCCACCGAACAGCCGGAAAAGTTCTGGCCTGGTCTGCTTTGGATCAGTTCGGCGTCGCGTGTGTTCGTTAGGATCACGAGACATCAACAACCGAGAACGTATCTCCGTTCCCGCATCACTGGATATTGAAAGCGAAGTTGATCATGCCCCTACCACAAGACATTGCCGGAACCGCTGCCCTGTCCATCTGTGAATCGCTTCTCCTGGCGTTGAACGATCGCAATGTCCTGCCGGAGAAAGAGATCGTGGGCATCCTCAAGGATGCAGCCGCCGCGCATGAATTCGCCCCCGAATCCGAGCAGTCGGAAAAGCATGCTGCCGTCGCGGATCTGATAAACGGTATCCTCGCCGGTGGGAATTCGGTGCGTCGCCGCTAGACCTGACCGGCCAGAACGGTTGCCATGGCAAGGTCTTCCTCGACCCGATCTTGCCATGGCTGCCGGTCCTCATTTCCCCGATACGCGTCGGCGCCCGACACGGGTGACAATCAGTGGCTCGCCGCCAAGGGCGGACGCCGCCCGGTATTCAGGCGCTGCACGAAGGCCACCGCCACGATCAGGGTCGGTGTCGCGACCAGCGCACCGGCCGGACCCCAGAGCCATGCGCCGAAAAAGATCATGGCAAAGACGGCGATCGGGGCAATCCGGATCCGTGCCCCCACCACCATGGGGGTGATGATATGGCCCTCGATCACGTTGAGCGCGACCACAGCGGCAAAGGGTGCGAATGCGATGATCGGAACCTGATCTGACGCGATTCCCAGACCCAGAGTGATCAGCGCGAACAGCGCGATGCCGATGAAGGGCATGAAATTCAACAGACCCGCCGCCGCGCCCCAGATCGGGGCATTCGCCACACCCAGCACCTGAAACGCAATTGCGACACTAATGCCGAGGCCCAGGTTGACCGCCGAGATCGCCAGCAGGTAGCGCGCCACATTGCTTTGCACGTCGCGCATCGCACGGCCGATGGCGCGCCGTGTCGATCCATCGGAAAAGATCGCCATGCCCACACGGGCCAGCATGGCGCGATCGCGCAGCATGTAAAAGGTCAGCATGGCCCAGAAGACAGCCCCGGCAATCACGCCCGGTGCGCCGATCGCCCAGCTGGCCATGAGATTCTGCCCGCCTTCGACCAATCTGCCGACGGCATCGTCTTCGGCCTCCGATGCGGGTTCGTCTTCCGTGTCGCCCGCCGGTGGCTCCGACGGTCCGGGGCTGTCGGGCACGCCGGTGTCGCCATCGGACGTCGGGGATAGCTCCGACACGATCCGGCGGAGCCGGGTTTCGACCTCGCGCAGGATCTGCGGGGCGCGTTCGTTCATGGCTTCGGCCGAGGGCATGAGCAGATAGACCGTCGTTACCACGAGCCCGAGCAGGCCGCCCACGACGATGGCCGCACACAAGGTTGGCGGAGCCCCGCTGCGTTCCATCCATTGGATGGCCGGCGCGAGCGCGATCGCGCAAAGCAGGGCAAGAACCACGGGAATGGCGATGAAACTCGCGCTTTCCAGAGCCGCAACCGCCAGGACACCCGCGATGATGCTCAGCAAGGCTGTTTGCAACGTGCCGCGGTCCCATCTCGGTGATTGCCCGGAGGTGGGTCGCAGATGCGGCGGAGCGGGCACGGGGAACCGTCTTTGATCCGTCATGGTTCGTGCCAAACCTTCTGTTTACCCGGGCGCAACGCCCTGTTGACCTGTCGTCAATTCAGGCAACCGGAGCGTCGCCTGTCGTGTCAGCCAGAGTGAGGCCCACGCGGTCTTGCGCGGGTTTCCGGTGTTGCCCTCCCAGATTTCGCGGGATCGGCTTCGCGTCAGTCGGCCGGCCGAACGCCTCAATGCGATGAGGCACCTGTGGTGGCCAGGACCTTGTCCTTGGCGGGCAGACAGTGCTGACGGTCCCCTGTGCCGGCGCGCGGTATCCGGGCCCCGCCAGTCATCTCGTCATGGGCAAAGATCTGATTCAGCGTGGCCCTGCTCCGGCTGACGCGGCTCTTGATCGTACCGATCGTGCAGCCGCAGGCCTTGGCCGCTTCGAGTTGGGAAAATCCGTAGGCCCCCATGAGGACCAGAGGTTGACGCTGGGTCAGGGGGAGTTCGGCAATGGCGGCGATCAGTTCCTTGAGCGCAAGTGCATCCTCCTGCCTCGGGGCCTCGGCCAGCATCCGTGCGAAGGCGCCATCGACGTCTTCCACCTCGCGGCGAAGCTTGCGCAGATCGGAAAAGAAGGTGTTGCGCATGATTGTGAAAAGCCACGCGCGCAGATTGGTCTCGGGGCAATAGCTGTCGCGACTGGCCCATGCCTTCAGCAGGGTCGCCTGCGTGAGATCCTGCGCACGGTGTTCGTTGCCGGTCAGTTTCAGGGCGCGACGCCGAAGAGGCGCGACCTGCTGGGGCAGAAGTTCGTGGAAGGGATGGTCGTCGATCATGTAATCCTCGCCTTTGGTCAAGCGCCGTCAGGTTAGTCCGGAGCCATTGCGCGGCCGAACGCCTGAACGGTTGGAGATGAGTGAAACGTATCTGCCGGTCAGAACGGCGGGATGTGATCGGCCATAAACGCGACACGGGCCGCGCTCAGCCATGGGTCCCCCACATGGACATCCCATGCGGGGTCTTGTCCGAAGGGGCCGCGCGTCAGGCGGCTTCGGCGTTCAGGCGCTTTTCGGCCAGTTTCGACAGCGCCTTGTCGGCACCATATTCCTGATTCAGCGTCTCTTGCAGCAACTTGGCCGCCTTGGACTGGCCAAGCTGTTTGGCCCACGCCACCAGGGTGCCATAGCGGGCGATCTCGTAATGCTCGACCGCCTGCGCCAGCGAGATCAGCGCCGCATCCATCGTTTCCTTGTCGTCGATCTCGGCCATCAGTCCTTCGGCCTCTTCGATCAGGCCGACCATGGCGTCGCATTTGGCACCCCGGGCGGGCTTGCCGAGGATCTCGAACACGTCTTCCAGGCGGGTGACATGGTCCTCTGTCTCGTCCTTGTGCGAGGACAGCGCCTTTTTCAGTTTGGGATCGGTGGCCTTGCGCTCCATCTTGGGCAGCGCCTTGAGGATCTTGCGTTCGGCATAGAGCACGTCCTTCAGCGTATGAAGGAACAGGTCGTCAAGGGTTTCGATGGTCATGAGTAGCTCCTGAAATGGATGAGGTTGCCGTTTTGCAGTGCAGGCAGATAAACGGCAGGGAATTGCGAATTGAATTCAGGCATTTGGTGCGTTGACGCCTGACTTTACGTCATTTGAAGCCTTGTTCGCTCATCGCTCCCGACATCATCTGAACGCAATCCTGAGGTTCGGCGTGTCCGAGGGTGTAATTGCGACCCGACGACAGGAACAGCTCCCGGTATCTTTTCGCATGGGTCCTCGATCGTCTGGAGAGACCGTTCATCTGGGCCATGCGATCGATTTCGAAAGCTTCCGAGAGCAAACGAATAAAGAGCTCTGATCTGGTTTCTTTGTACATCTGAACATCCTTCACTCTGGAAGATGGAAAAATGGATTGAGGCGGCATTGATGGCGCTACAAGAGCAACGCGATGATGATCACGACCAGCAATGGAGCTCCGAGAAGCCAGGCGATAAGTGCGGGCATTGGTTGTCCTTTCTGATTTGCGAAAAGCCGGCGCGTCACCGGCGCATTGTCAGGGCGTTCAGTCCAAGGCTTTCGTCGCGGTGATGACCACCGGCGGTTGCGGCAAAGGCTGCGACGATGGCGCCAATCAGCAAGGTCGCCACAGCGATAAAGCCGAACACAACACCGGCGACCCGCGCGTCTTCGACGGTTTCGAGTGCGACCGTCCGGGCATCGGCGATCTCGGCATTGATCTCGTCCACTCGGGCAAGGGCCGCGTCAGCGTCCATGTCGGTATTGGCCGCCACGATCTGTGCAAGGTAGGTGCGGTCGCGTTCTGCCATTTCACCGCTGGTCGCGCTTTGGGCGAGGATACTGGCAACCTGCTGCTGGACGGCGGGGTCGATCTCGGTGAACTCGGTCACGGCTTGCCGAACGGGCTGCGCAGGCTGCGCGTCGCCTTCGGTCGGCGGCGTGGTGGATTCGGTGCCTTCGGCGCTGGCCTCCGAATCGGGGCTCTGCACATCGCTGCGCAGCATGAGATTGGCGAAATAGTCGGATGATGCGGCCTCCGAGGCCACGTCCGTCGCGGTGTCTACCGCCGACCCGACCGCCGACGCGCCGGCGCTCACCAACCCGCCGATGCCCGCCGTGGCAACAAGAATGCTGACCAGAGCGCCGATCGCCCAGACCATCAGTCCATGCGCTCCGTCGCGCACCTCGACCTCATGGGCTGTCGCATCTCCGATGCGGCGACGCAGGCGACCCGACAGGTAGCCACCGGCGCCAAAGCTTGAGACGATGACCCAGATGAACCAGATGCCCGACGCGATGGCCAACCATGCCGCGGACACGCCTTCACCCCGGTAGGGCGAGGTCAGGGACAGTCCCAGGCTGGCGCCGAAGCTGATCAGCAGGAACGACACCGCCAAGGCGAAAAAGCCACCAGCAAGAATGGCGGACCAGTCAAGATACGACCCCTGTTCGGTCTGCGACCCGACAAGTTGTGGTGACGACTGGCGCGTTGCCGGATTTTCGGTAATCATTTCAGTATTCCTTGAATGCGAAGGCGTTTTCAACCCAGACCGACAAAACTCAGCAAAGCCACGACAATGACGACCGCGCCGACGATATAGATGATCTGATTCATGTTACTCTCTTTCAGTTGGACACGACTCCTCCGTCGCCAGGCGATAGGAAGCGGTTGGAATTTCGATGAAGAGTGAATTGATGCACAATGATCGCGTCACATATCGGCACCTGTCGAATTCGTGAATCGGCTGAGCAACCTGACTGGGACTCGCGCCAAAGCGGCTGAGGGCAAACCAGCCGTCGGACGCTGATCACTCGTAGAATTGGCTACCCAGCCGTTCACAAGGGACAAACCAAGCAACGGTCAAACAACTACTTCACATACCGAAGCGAATTGTTTCACTTCGCAGGATCACATTACGTCTGTGGGTGTCCGCCTGATAGAATCGGAATCTACTCATTTTCCGCGAAAGGTCGCTTTCCTGTTGCCGTGGCCGGCCTGGACGAAAACGGATGTGCAGCCGCGCCGGGATATGTTATTTGATCCGATACCAACGCGCCAAAGTCGGCCAGAACGGTAATCGGCACATCCTGTTCCGGACCTTGTCAGGCCCATGGCGGGTGCCCCGGAAGGAGCAACCTGTGTTGAAGGGTCATCCACAATCGCATCTGCCGGTCGTCGCCATCGGGGCTTCTGCCGGGGGGCTTGGCGCGTGTCGCGCCCTGCTCGGTGACATGCCCGCGGACGTGCCGGCCGCGTTCATCCTGATCCTTCACCTCGATCCGACCCATGACAGCATGATGGTCGATCTTCTGGCCCGCCACACAGGGCTGAAAGTGGTTCAGGCCACGGACGGACTTGCGCTGCGGTCCGGTTGGCTGCACGTCATTCCGCCCGGTGTCTTCCTGACCGTTTCCAAGCGGATCATCCACCTTTCCGAACCCGAAAGGGGCAAGTCGGTGCGGCTTCCGTTCGATGTGCTGCTGCGGTCGCTGGCCAAGGATGCGGGCGCATCTTCGGCCTGCATCGTGGCGTCGGGCACAGGCACGGACGGGACGTTGGGTGCCGCGGATATCCACGCCGCCGGCGGCCTTGTCATCGCCCAGGATCCCGAAGAGGCGGGCTATCCCGGCATGCCCGAGAGCGCCATCGCGAGCGGCGTCGTGTCCGAGGTCCTGCGCACGGACCAGATGATCGACGTGATCGAACGGTTCGCCTCGGCCGCGATAGACGGTGCACCGTCGGCGCCTGACGACCCGGCCACGGCAGAGGACACCACCGAAGGGCCCGCACCGGAGAAGCATGCCACGAAGGGCCATGACGAGATACTCGCGTTCCTCGGGCATCATGCCGAACAGGATCTGACGCTTTACAAGCGCGGAACGCTCGAGCGTCGCATTTCCCGGCGGATGGCTCTTGTCGGCCTCGGTGACGAGGATGTCGGGCGCTACCTTGACAGGCTTCGGTCCGATCCGGAGGAATGCGACAAGCTTGCGGCCGACCTGTTGATCCATGTCACGAGCTTTTTCCGTGACCCCGCCGTCTTCGAGACCCTGTCGGACAAGGCCCTTCCCGATCTTCTTGCCGAACTTCCCGCCGATCGACCGCTGCGGGTCTGGGTTGCGGGGTGCAGCACGGGCGAAGAGGCCTACAGCCTTGCCATGCTTTGCCTTGAGGCCATGGATGCCCAAGGGTCGGGGGGGCGGCTGCAAATCCTGGCGTCCGACCTCGACCCCGAGGCGATCGCCACGGCTCGGGCCGGGTTCTATCCAAAGGAGATCGAGGCCGCGATTTCGCCCGAGCGTCTGGCGCGATTCTTCGTGGCCGAGGACGGTGGCTGGCGGGTCAGGTCGGCCTTGCGCGATGTGATCGTCTTCACCGTCGCCGACCTCTTGTCGGATCCGCCATTTTCCAAGATCGACCTTGTATCGTGCCGCAACGTGTTGATCTATCTTGGTCCAGAGGCGCAGAAACGGGTCATCGCGCGGTGCTGCTTTGCCTTGCGGCCGGGCGGCCTTCTGTTGCTCGGCACGGCCGAAATGCCGGGGCCAGGCGATGGCTGCTTCACCATCGAGGACAAGCAGGCCCGCCTCTGGCGCCGTGTGGGCAAGAGCCTGCCCGCCGATCTGCATTTCACGATGGGCAAGCGCGAAGAACCTTCGTCAGCAGCCGCTCTTGGCCAGGTGCGGCGCAGCGCGCTTGCCGATCTGTGCCGCCGCATCGTGATGGAACATTACGCCCCCGCCGCGGTCCTGATGAACACCCGGCTCGAGGTGCTGTATCTTCTGGGCCCGACGGAGAAATACCTGACCATCACCCAGGGCCACCCCGATCCGGGCATCATCGGGATGCTTCCCAAGGTTCTGCGCGCGCGGATGCGCGCTGCGGCGGCAGCGTGCAACCCGGAAAACCCGCTTGTGACCGTCTCGGGCGGGCGCATCCTTGGATCCAGCGGTTTCGACATCGCCCTGCATTCGGTGATCGCCGGGGCCGATCCGTTGCTGCTTGCCTGTTTCATCGAAACCCCGCGCCCGACGCCGCGGACAGGTGAGACCGAGGCCGCCGCCGACCAGGCCCGTCATACCGGCGACCTCGAGGCCGATCTCGAGGCCACGCGCAGCGATCTGTCGGATGCGCTGCGCGATCTGGAGCAGGAGGTCGAGGCGCATGTCGCGGACGCCGCCGAGGCGTTGTCCGTCAACGAGGAATTCCAGTCCACCAACGAGGAATTGCTGGCCTCGAAAGAGGAATTGCAATCGCTGAACGAAGAGCTGACCGCGCTCAACAGCCAGTTGCAGGAAACCCTCGAACGGCATCGCACCACGGCCAATGACCTGCAGAACGTGCTTTACAGCACCGATGTGGCCACGCTGTTTCTGGATCTCGATCTGAACATCCGTTTCTTCACCCCTGCGGCACGCCAGATCTTTCGCGTGATCCAGTCCGATGTGGGCCGACCCCTGTCCGACCTTGCCTCCGTGTCGAAGGATGATGATCTCGAAGCGGATTGCCGAAAGGTGCTTGGCTCGTCCCAGCCGACCGAACGCAAGATCGAGGGCGAGGGGGGGCGATGGTTTCTGCGCCGCGCCCAGCCCTACCGCGCCGAGGGCGACCGGGTGGAGGGCGTCGTTATCACCTATGTCGACATCACCGAACGCAAGCGCATCAATGCCGAACTGGTGGCGGCCATGACCGAGGCCGACCGGGCCACGCGCGCCAAGTCGCGCTTTCTGGCGGCGGCCAGCCACGATCTTCGGCAGCCGCTGCAATCCATGGCGCTCCTGCACAACCTGCTGTCCCGCAACAAGCGGTCGACCGAAGGGGCGCGGCTGGCCGCGCTGATGGATCTGACCCTGAACTCGATGACCTCGATGCTCGATTCGATGCTGGATGTGAACCGCATCGAAACCGGCATCGTCCGGCCCAATATGCGGCCCATCGCCATCGGCCCGGTGATGCAGACCCTTGCCGACGAATTTCGCACCGCCTGCGATCTGAAGGGCCTGAAACTGCGGGTCGTGCCGTCAAAGGTCTGGGTCAGGACTGACCCCCAGCTTCTGACGCAGATGCTGCGGAACCTGTTGTCGAACGCTTTGAAATACACGCCGTCAGGGGGCATTCTGATCGGGGCTCGGCGGCGCGGTGAAAACCTGTCGATCTTTGTGTGCGACACCGGAATCGGCGTCGCGGCATCCGAGACCGATCAGATCTTCGACGCCTACCATCAGGGCAACAAGGCCGCCGCGCTGGCCGGCCCCGGTCTTGGCCTCGGCCTGTCGATCGTCAAGCGGCTTGCGGAGTTGATGGACCATCGGATCTCTGTCCTGTCGACCCCGGGCAAGGGCTCGTCCTTCATGATCGAATTGCCGATTGCCGAACCGGAGAGCAGGGGCGCCGACACGGCCGAGACTGCAGCGGCCCTGTCCGACGCCGTCCGGCAGACCGGGACGATCCTGATGGTCGAGGATGAAGAGCCGCTGCGCGGACTCCTGGCCGAGATCCTCGAGAAGGAGGGGCACAAGGTCGTCGCCATGTCCGATGCCAAAGATGCCCTTGCATGGGCAAGCGGCGAAGTGGCCGCCCCCGATCTGCTGCTGACGGATTTCGACCTGCACGGAAGAACCAGCGGGCTGAAGCTGGCCCAGGATCTTCCCGATATCCTGGGCACGACCGTTCCAACTGTCATTCTGACGGGCGACATCACCACCGAGACCCTCAAGAGCATCGCCGCCTCACCCTGCCATCAGGTCACCAAGCCGGTGATGCCCGAGGTCCTGCTGGCGACGATCTCCGATCTCATCCACAAGGCCCGCGCCGAAAAGATCCGGACAGAGCAGAGCCACGGCGCCTCCAGAACGACCATTTGCGTCGTCGACGACGATCCTGTGATCCGCGAAGCGATGCGCCGCCTGTTCGAGGCCGAGGGTTACATGGTGACGACCTATGCCTCGGCCGAGAATTTCCTGGCCGCCCCGCGCCCCGAAGGCACGGCATGTCTGCTGATCGACAATCTTCTGCCGGAGATGGATGGCGTGACCCTCGTCGACCGGTTGCGGGTCGAGAAGACGCAGATTCCCATCGTCATGCTGACGGGCCACGGGGATGCAGCGCTGGCTGTTGCCGCGATGAAGGCCGGCGCGGCGGACCTGATCGAGAAACCGGCAAGTGCTGCCGACTTGCTGACCAGCGTGCGGCAGGCGATCTCGGTCGCGAAAGACGGCAAGGAAGGTCGCGCGCCGGGCGAGGCGCGCAAGGCCGCGCGCCGCCGGTTCGACGATCTCACGAAGCGTGAACACGAGGTCATGGAACAGGTTCTGGATGGGGTGCCCAACAAGATCATCGCCGCCGAACTCGGGATCAATCAACGCACGGTCGAGAACCATCGCGCCGCGGTGATGCGCAAGACAGGGGCCTCGTCCCTGCCCGAACTGGTGCGGCTTGCGCTGTTGGCAGATGTCCACGGCACGTGATGCCAGCGGCGCAGGGTTGACCGGCATCCTTGTTTTCTCAGGTGGATGTCTCCTGATCGGTGGGCTGGTCGCAACGAAAACCGGGTGGCCGCGTTCAGAGGACATAGCGTCTGCCGCTCGCAATTCCCGTGCGGCCCGAGCAGACGACCTCCTTTCGGGACATTCCAATGACATTCACCACTTCGACCGGATCTCGTGACGCCGATGGACCGGAACAGCCGGCTACGGTCACCGGGGCGGTCGGTTCGCTCCACAAGGCGATGACAGGTCTGATGGTCGCGACGGCGCTTGCGCCTCTTGCGGCGTTCACACGGAAGATACCCGACCCCGTCAGTCCTCTGCCGTCTGCTACGGGGCGCAGGCTCGGCGGCGTCGTCGCACGATTGCAGGAGGCAAGCGCCGCGGCGGCGGACGGGGCAAGGCGCGGGGTCGTGCCCGGAATGCGGCGCGGGTCGCGATATCTCGACCGGACCCATCGCTGCGCCGCGGGGTCGCGCCGCTACAAGCTCTATCTGCCCGCAAGCCGGCTGACACGGCCCGGTGGCCTTATCGTTATGCTGCATGGCTGCAACCAGACACCGGACGATTTCGCGATCGGCACCCACATGAACGCGCTTGCCGAAAAACACGGTCTTGCGATCGCCTATCCCGCGCAGTCGCGGCGCCGCAATGCGGCAGGCTGCTGGAACTGGTTCCGGCCTGCACATCAGGTTCGCGGAATGGGAGAACCCGCCATTCTTGCCTCGCTCACGCGCAAGTTGATGTGCGAACTGGGCCTTGACCGGAATGCGGTCTTCGTGGCCGGCCTGTCGTCGGGTGGTGCGATGGCGGCGATCCTTGCGGATGTCTATCCCGACGTCTTTTCAGCGGCAGGCGTGCATTCCGGGATGGCCCGTGGCGCGGCCCACAACGCAATCTCGGCCATGTCGGCGATGCGCAGCGGCGCGTCGGGTGACGGCGCAACCAGACAAGCCATGCGCCGATGTCCGGTGCGCTGGATCATTTTTCAGGGCGCGGATGACAGCACGGTGCACCCCTCGAACGCGGCCATGATCCTCGCCGCGACCGTCGGCGACGATGCCATGCCGTCAAGGATCAGCAACCGCTCGGCCAAAGGGCGCGACTATGCCCGAAGCGACTATGCAGGGCCCGATGGAACCACACGCGTCGAGAACTGGATGATCGAGAGTTCCGGCCACGCGTGGTCCGGCGGGCGTGCCGGGGGATCCTATACCGATCCCAAGGGGCCCGATGCGTCGGCACAAATGATCCGCTTCTTTCTGGCGAAATCCGCCTGACCCGGGAAATCGCCGGAACGCCGATCCGGACTGCGCGTTTCCTTGAGGTGACCGGTCTCGTGCGGAAAGGGGCCGCCCCTGCCCGACGCGAAGGGGCGACCCGGTGGTTCCACCGAGGTCCGGTCACGACCCTGCAGGGGGAACCTGCTGCCAGATATCCCGACCGACGGGATCAAGGAGATTTCCATGACAGATCATGCAACAACGACGCACGGAACGGGCGGCGCCTTCGGCTTTGCCCGCGATGGATATACCACGGCGAACGCCCATGACCTGACCACCTCGGATGTCGAAGACGCGACCGTCTATGGCCGTGACGACGAGACGATCGGGTCGATCAATTCCCTCAAGGTCGGCACCGACGGCAAGATCACCGATGCCGTGATCGATGTCGGCGGGTTCCTCGGCATGGGCGCGCATTCGGTGTCGATCCCGTTCGGGAAGCTGACCGTCCTGCGCGAAACCGATGGCTCGGATCTGCGGGTCCACCTCGACACGACCAAGGACAAGCTGAAGGCGATGCCGCCTCAAGACGCGTGAACGCCTGATCCGGGCAGATCCGCCCGGACCCTGAACGACGAAAGGCCGCACAATTAACCCTGTGCGGCCTCTTTCGTCAGTTTGGCAGGTCGTGTCGCCGCTCTTGTCCTTGCGCGACGCAAGTCAGGACCGGCCGCGTTTCTCAGTTCGACGCGTGGTATTCCGGCAGGTTCTGAATCTGGTCCCGTGTCGCGTCCACATAGATGCGCACGTCACCGTAATCTTCCGTCGTGATGATGGTCAGCTCATCGAACCTCAGCGAGGCCTGGCTGCTGCCGATCCCGAGAAAGCCGCCGAAATCAATGATCACGTTGGTGATTTCGCCAGAATCGTTGATGATCATGTCGGTGACGTTACCGACGTCGTTGTCATCGACGTCATAGACCGATTTATCCATCAGGACGTCGGTCGAGACGTCAGTGCTTCCGACACGCTCATAGCCATCCCGCTCCAGCTCCGGAGCCGAGAAGGGGGACCGCTCCGAACGGGCCTCGTCGGTCTGCTGATCGTCGTCCGCCGACATCATCGCCGTGCGATCATAGGAGGGTGAATCCCTCAGCATGTCGGCACTGGTATTGAGCACGATATAGGTCTCGGACCGATCATCGGCGTCGGATGCGATCGTGATCTGATCCATGGTCACCGCGATGTCATGTTCGCCCATGCCCAGAAAGCCACCGGCACCGATCACAAGCGCCAGGACCTGTCCGTCGCTGGACAGCACGATCTCGTTGACTTCGCCGATGCTCTCCATGTCATCAAGGTCGCTGCGGTTCATCATCATCATCGTTCGCGTGCCATCCTCGTCCGTCATCGCGTCGTCGTCGGACGGCATCGTGCCGGATGCGCTGCGGCTTGCATAAACCTCGTGGCCCATCAGTTCCGACGCGAAGAGGTCGGATTGGCTGCGCTGGTTCAGAAAACCGGACATGCCTGCGTCCTGCTCGGCCGAGTTGGTGGTTGCGGACTGCGCCGTCGTCATGGCCGGAGCGCCAAGAGCGAAGACCAGGGCTGTCGTCGAAAGTAGCATCTTCATGCGAAAAATCCTCCTTGGGTGTGGGGCAGATCGACAGTCGATCGCTTGCACATCCAACACCAAGGAAACGTGCCGCTGCCCGATCCGTTCCTTCCTGTGCCGCGTCTGCCGGTGTTCCGGCCGGTCGTCGCTGCAATCCCGAGAGGCGGACCCGAGAGGCGGAACGGTCCATGCACGTTCTGCGTTGATCACGATGACGGCCGACAACAAAAGGGGGGCAAGTCCCATGGCACATCAGATCAGGTCGATGATCATTCCGGCCGCCGGTCGGGGCACACGGCTGCTGCCTGCCACCAAGGCGACCCCCAAGGAACTGCTGACCGTCTACGACCGTCCGGCCCTGCAATTCGCCATCGACGAGGCGATCGACCTTGGCGTCGACCGCATCGTCGTGGTGATCCATCCCGACAAGGGTGCCATCCGTGATTACCTTGCCCGGGACAGGCACTACATCTCGGAATTGCGGGCGGCGGGCAAGGTGGCGCTGGGCGATGCGCTGTCCGGTGTCGAGGTGCCGGAGCGCATCGAGATCGTGTTTGTCGACCAGCCTCATCCGCTTGGCCTGGGCGATGCCATCCTTTGTGCCGATGGGCTGACGCTGCCCGGCGCGTTCGGGGTCCTGTTGCCCGACGACCTGATCCTCGGAACGCCCTGCCTGCCGGAGATGGCCGACCATTATCGGGGGGGTCACATGATCGCGGCAATGGAAGTCGGTCCCGATGAGACGGACAGGTATGGCATCTTCAGCCTTGGGGAGCAAACCATAGGTCCACGCATTCCCGTGACCGGCATGGTGGAAAAGCCGGCTCCCGGGCTCGCGCCGTCACGGCTGGCGGCGGTAGGACGCTACATCCTCGATCCTTGCATCTTCGAGACGCTCCGGCATGTCCGGCGCGGCGCGGGCGGCGAAATCCAGCTGACCGACGCGATCGCTCGCGATGCCGGTCATCTCCTGCTCAGCGCCTTCCGGTTCAGTGGAACACGACATGATTGCGGCACCCATGACGGGCTTCTCGGTGCGGCCATCGCGCGCCAGGCGGCGGTGAGGGCCCGAAAACCGGGCTCCGGTCTGTCGGCCCTCTCGGGGGAGGAACGCGCACCGGCTGGTCGGTTCTGATCCCGCCCTTGATCCGCCGGTCCGTTTTGCAGGGAACGCTTGGCCGGTCCGGTCGTTGTACCCACAGGGGCCGTGCGGCGGCCGTATGGCCGTCTGGCGGCGCCGTGTGCAGAAAGGATTTTCGCGTGAACATGGAATGGGATCGAATAACCGAAGAATGGGCCGCGATGGCCCAGAGACTTCGCTGTGACAGGTCGGATGGCCACCTGCGAGCCACTGGCGATCTGAAGGGCCGGGGGCGCGAAGCCACGGGCCCGGGCATGATCCCGTCCGGCAAGATCAGCCCCGGCAGGACCACCCCCGACAGGACCACCCCCGGCAGGATCGGCCACGACAGTGACCTTGCGTCACTTCCGTGACAGCCACGAGCCGAAAGACGCAGCCGGTTCTGCGGCGCATCAGGGGATGGCGGACCTACCTTCCGGCCGGTTTGCGGGCGAAAGGCCTGCGCCCCTGGGACGATACCTCGGTGATCCTGGCTGATCTGTTCGGAGCCGAGCGTCTCGAACATCACGCGATATCGCTCGCTCAGGCGCAGCCCGTCACCGATCGCAACCTGCGGGTGCCGTCGCTTCGCAACCGGGTCGCGGACAATTCCGCTGTCCTGCTGTCAGCCTACCGATCCTGCGCGCAGACCGTGCAGGCGGGACAGACCGTGACACCCGCGACCGAGTGGCTGCTGGACAATTACCACCTTGTCGAACGTCAGCTGCAACAGATCGCGCGGGACCTGCCGCCCGGATATTACCGGCAACTGCCCAAGCTCGCTTCGGGCCCGTTCGCGGGATATCCGCGCGTCATGGGCATTGCCTGGGCCTATGTGGCGCATACCGACAGCCTGATGAACGGGCCTGTGCTTGCCCGGTTCGTGCGCGCCTACCAGACCGTCGATCCCCTGACGATCGGCGAGTTGTGGGCCGTGGCCATCACCCTGCGCATCGTGCTGATCGAGAACATGCGCCGGGTGACCGACCAGATCGTCGCCGAGCAACAGAACCGGCAGGCCGCCGACGATCTGGTCGACAGGGTGGTAGGCCCGCCCCGGAAACCCGGAGAACCGGCCCGGCCGGACCTCGCGTTTCGCGCTCTGGCCGACGCCACCCAGGCCCTCGACGGCGCGCCCTTGCCAGAGGCGTTCGCCTCTCGCCTCGCTCAGCGGCTGCGCGGGTTCGATACCGCCGAGACGCCGTTGCAGGGCTGGCTGCACGATTGCCTGGGCCAGCAGGGGCTGACGGTCGACGAGGTCGTGCTGCGCGCCCAGAGCCAGCAAGGCGCATCGAACGTGACGATGCGCAACATCGTCACCAGCATGCGGCTGATTTCCGAAATGGACTGGCCGGATTTCTTCGAGGAGGTCAGCCCGGTCGATGCCCGGCTGCGCGACGGTTCGGGTTTCGGAGCCATGGATTTTGCGTCCCGCAACCTCTATCGCACCGCGATCGAGACGCTGGCCCGCGGTTCGGGCAAGTCCGAGGTCGCCGTGACGGAGGCCGCGCTCGCCCGTGCGGCGTCGGGCACCATGCCCGCCGCGCGCGATCCGGGCCATGCGCTGATCGGGCCGGGGCGGCGCCAACTTGAGCGCAACCTCAACTTTCGCCCCGGTCCGGGCCTGCGGCTGCGGCGGCTGGTCGGGGGCGTCGGTCTGCGCGGTTATCTGGCGGCGCTTTGGCTGACCGCAATCCTCCTCCTTGGTGCGGCGCTGTTGCTGGCCGGGGCGCAGGGGTGGCTACTGGTTCCACTGGCCCTCGCGGGGCTTGCGCCGGCATTCGAGCTGGGCAGCGCCCTGGTCAATCTGGTGGTGACGCACAGCGTCGCACCGCGGCGCTTGCCGGGGCTCGATCTGGCCGATGGCATCCCGCCGGACCTGCGCTGCCTCGTTGCCGTCCCTGTTCTTCTGACGACCGACGAAGATGTCACCGCTTGCATCGAACGGCTGGAGGTGCATCACCTGTCCAGCACGGAAGGTGCGGTGCATTACGCGATCCTCTCCGACGGCCCGGATGCAGCCTCGGAGACCTTGCCGAGGGATGCCGAACTGATCGCCCATGCACGGCGCGCGGTGGCCCGGTTGAACGAGACATATCCGTCCTCCGGTGGCGACAGGTTCCTGTTCCTGCATCGCCGCCGTCTCTGGAACCCCGGAATGGGCATCTGGATGGGGTGGGAGCGCAAGCGCGGCAAGCTGACCGAGTTGAACCGCCTGCTGCGCGGAGCCACAGATACCAGCTTTGTCGCCCCGTGCGAAGTGCCCCAGGACGTGAGGTTCGTCATCACGCTTGATGCGGATACCCGGCTGCTGCGTGATACGGTCCGGAGGCTGGTCGGCAAGATGGCGCATCCCCTGAACGCGCCGCATTTCGATGTGGATGCGGGTCGGGTGTCGCAAGGATACAGCATCATGCAGCCGCGCGTGACGCCCGCCCTGCCCGTCGGGGGCGAGGGCTCCCGATACCAGAAGATCAATGCCAGCCATGGCGGCATCGACGCCTATGCCGCCGCGATTTCCGACGTCTATCAGGACCTGTTCGGCGAAGGTTCGTTCACCGGAAAGGGCATCTACGACGTCGATGTCTTCAGCGCGGCACTTGAAGGGCAGGTGCCGGACAACACCATGCTCAGCCACGACCTGTTCGAGGGGGACCTTGCGCGGGCGGCGCTGGTGTCGGACATCGAGGTGATCGAGGACTTTCCCGCCCGCCACGACATCGCGGCACGCCGGCAGCACCGTTGGGTGCGTGGCGACTGGCAGCTTCTGCCCTGGCTGACCGCGCGATCGGGTCCCGGACGGGGTGCGATTTCCGCGCTTGGGCGGTGGAAGATCACCGACAACCTGCGCCGCGCCCTGACCGCGCCACTGACGCTTGCGGCGCTTGGGGTGGGCTGGCTGCTGCCGCTGCCTGCCGCCGCGATCTGGACTGCTTTGGTGCTGCTCATGCTGGCGCTGCCTTACCTGTTCCCCTTGCCATTCGCCCTCTTGCCCGGTCGGGCCGGCATCACCGCGCACAGCCACCTGACCGCATTGGGCCGCGATGCGCGGATCGCGGCGGCGCGCATCGCGCTTGACGTCGCGTTGCTGCCGGACACGGCCGCGCGGATGGGGGATGCGGTCTTGCGCACGCTCTGGCGGCTCTACGTCTCCCGACGCAAGCTGCTGGTATGGACGACCGCGGCCCAGACATCGCAACGCGGGCATCCCGGTCCACTGGCCCAGTATCGGGACATGGCGGCAGGCGTGACGCTTGGCCTTGGCGTGGCTGGCGGTGCGATTGCGCTGAACCCGGCCGCCTGGCCGCTGATCGTGCCGATCGCCCTGCTGTGGCTGACAAGCCCGCTGATCGCCTTCCATGTCAGCCATGCGCTGCCACGGCCCGAAGCCGCCCTCCTGTCGGAGGATGACAGGCTCGGCCTGCGGCTGATCGCGCGTCGCTCATGGCGCTATTTCGAGGCCCATGTGACAGCGGCCGACAACGACCTTCCTCCGGACAACTTTCAGGAAATCCCGTATCCCGTGCTGGCGCGGCGCACCTCGCCCACGAATATCGGGCTTTACCTTCTGGCCACGACGGCGGCGCATGATCTGGGCTGGATCGGTCGAGCCGAGGCGATCGCCCGGCTGGAACGGACATTGGCCACGATGCGGCGAATGCCGACATTCCGCGGCCACCTCTATAACTGGCATGCGACCGACGATTTGCGCGTGTTGGAGCCTGCCTATGTCTCCTCGGTCGACAGCGGCAATCTGGCGGGGCACCTGATCGCCGTGGCACAGGCCTGCGCCGAATGGCAGCGCCGCCCGGTGTCCAAGGCCGACTGGCGCGCCGGTCTGTCCGATACGCTTGACCTGGCAGCGCGCGCCCTGAACGACGGGCGCGCCCCGGATCACGCCCGGACCGAATGGCTGGCAAAGCTGTCCGATGCCGCCGCGCAAGACGCCCCGATCGACCGGCTTGTGGAGATGAGCCACGCCGCGCTGACCCGGATGCGCGCCACCACATCTCCCGGATCGGAGGTCGCCTTCTGGGTCGAGGCCGTGCATCGCTGTCTCTGGAGCCACGCCGACGACGGCGACCTGGACCTTGGTCCGCGCCTTGCCAAGGTTGAACGCCTTGCTCGCGGTTTCGCGACCGGCATGGAATTCGGCTTCCTGCTCGACGAGGACAAGAAGCTGCTGTCGATCGGGTTCTCGGTCACGACCAACCGTCTTGACCCCAGCAGCTATGACCTGTTGGCCTCGGAGGCGCGGTTGGCCAGCCTCTTTGCGATCGCAAAGGGCGATGTCGCGACCCGGCACTGGTTCCGCCTCGGGCGGGGGGCCACGCCGCTGGGCGCCGGCGCGGCCCTGGTTTCGTGGTCGGGCAGCATGTTCGAATATCTGATGCCGTCGCTGGTGATGCGCGCGCCCGAAGGATCCGTGCTGGCCGATACCAACCGCCGCATCGTCGGTGGTCAGCAGGCCCATGGCGCGGCGCTTGGCATTCCGTGGGGGATATCGGAATCCGCCTACAACGCCCGCGACCTGGAAATGACCTATCAATATTCCAATTTCGGCGTGCCGGGTCTGGGCCTGAAACGCGGCCTGAGCGAGAATCGCGTCGTCGCCCCCTATGCGACGGGGTTGGCGACGATGGTGGCCCCGGGCGCCGCAAGGCGCAATTACGACCGCCTTGCCGCACTGGGCGCCGAGGGGCGGTTCGGTTTCTACGAGGCGGTTGACTATACCGCCACGAGGCTGCCCGCGGGCGCGGACTGCGTCATCGTGCGCAGCTTCATGGCGCATCATCAGGCCATGACCATCACTGCCATCGCCAACACAGTGCAGGAGGGCCGCCTGCGCGCCCGTTTCCACGCCGAACCGATGATCATGGCGGTGGAGTTGTTGTTGCAGGAACGTGTTCCGCGCGACGTGACCGAGACGCCACCGCGCTCCGGAGATGCGACCTCGGCGAATCCTGAGCCGGACACCTCGTCCGTGGTGCGCCAGTTCCTGTCGCCGGACATTGCCGCGCCGACCGCCCATCTGCTGTCGAACGAGACCTATAGCGTGATGCTCACGCCGACCGGCGCGGGGTTCAGCCGCTGGAGGGGCCTTGCCGTGACCCGCTGGCGCGACGATCCGACGATGGCGCAGCACGGGATGTTCATCCTTGCGCGCGACCGGGTTTCGGGGGCTGGCTGGTCGGCGGCCCTGCAACCGTCCTGTGGGGAGCCCCTCAGGCACCAGGCCGTCTTCAGCGAGCATGAGGCGGCCTTTACCCACAAATCCGCCTCCCTGACCACGCAGACCCGGATCGTCGTATCAGCCGAAGACGACGCCGAGGCTCGGCGTGTGACGCTGACAAATACCGGCCGCACTTCGCGCGAGATCGAGCTGACTTCCTATGCCGAACTGGTGCTGGCGCCGATGGCCTCGGATGTGGCGCATCCTGCCTTTTCCAAGCTGTTCGTCGTCACCGACTTCGTGCCCGAGCTTGGCGTCCTCATCGCCACGCGCCGGCGCCGCGCGCCCGACGACCCGGAGGTCTGGGCCGCCCATATCGCGGTTGTCGAAGGCACGGAGGTCGCGCCGGTCCAGTTCGAGACGGACCGGGCCCGGTTCATCGGGCAGGGTGGCCATATCGGTGAGGCGGCGATGGCGGGCGCGCCCCTGTCGCAAACGACGGGCACCGTTCTGGATCCGGTCTTCGCGATCCGGCGCTCGGTGCTGGTGCCGGCCGGCGGCACGGCGCGCGTCACCTTCTGGACCATGGTCGCGGACGATCCCGACAAGCTCCTCGATCTGGTGGACCGCCATCGCGACCCCTCGGCCTTTGGACGCGCGGCGACGCTGTCGTGGACGCAGGCGCAGGTGCAACTGCGCCACCTCGGCGTGACCCGCGCGGCTGCCGCCGATTTCCAGCGCCTGGGCGGCATGCTGATCCGCGCCGATCCGCGTCTGCGGGCAAGAGGGGCGACCATCACGGCCAATGCGGGGGCGCAATCGGCCCTCTGGCCCTATGGCATTTCGGGCGACCTGCCGATCGTGCTGTTCCGGATCGAGGATGCCATGGATGCGCCCCGCCTGCGTGAGGTGCTGGCCGCGCATGAATATCTGCGGATGCGCCAATGCGCGTTCGACGTGGTGATCCTGAACGACCACGCGGCCTCCTATGTGCAGGATCTGCAAGCCATGATCGAGGCGACGATGCGATCGGCCGAATCGCAGCCGCTGCCCGATCCTCTCTCCAGCGGTCCGGTCGGCAAGGTGCATGTCCTGCGCAGCGATCTGTTGCCGGACGCCAAGGCCATGCTGATGGCAATGGCCAGCGTCGTGCTTGTCGCCGCGCGCGGCGGGATCGGCCAACAGCTCGATGCGCTGTCCCCAGTCACGCCTGTGACACCTCCGGTGACGACCGCGCCAGCCGCGCGGCAGCCGACTTCGGCCCCGCAGCCACCCGAGACCTTCGACACCTCGACGCTGGAGTTCTTCAACGGCACGGGCGGATTCTCCGAAGATGGCCGCGAATATGTGATCGTGTTGCAGTCCGGGCAGACCACGCCTGCGCCATGGATCAACGTGATCGCCAACGCGGGATTCGGATTTCAGGTCTCGGCGCTGGGCAGCGGCCATGTCTGGTCGGAAAACAGTCGCGAGAACCAGTTGACGCCCTGGTCGAACGATCCCGTCACCGATCCGGCCGGCGAGGCGATGTGGCTGCACGACCTCGACACCGGGCAGACCTGGACCCCGACTGCCCTGCCGATCCGCGATGAGGGGCTTTATGTGGCACGCCACGACTTTGGCTACAGCCGGTTCGAGCATTCTGCCCACGGCATCGACGCCGAGATGGTGCAGTTCGTCCCGCTGGACGATCCGCTTCGCATCTCCCGCCTGACGTTGCGCAATACATCAGGCCGGACCCGGCGCCTGACGGTTACGGCCTATGCCGAATGGGTGCTGGGGCCATCGCGCGGCGCGACCCTGCGCCATGTCGTCACCGATGTCGACGCCACGACCGGCGCGATCCTGGCTCGCAATCCGTTCTCGACCGGGTTTCCGGGCCGCACGGCCTTTGCCGATCTGGGACCCGACACCACCAGCCGCAGCGGTGACCGGGCCGAGGTTCTGGGCCTTGGCGGCAGCTTGGCGTCGCCCGCTGGCATCGGTCCAGACCCGCTTTCGGGGCGGACCGGTCCGGCGCTCGATCCTTGTGCCGCGTTGCAGCGACCCGTGACGATGGCCCCCGGGGAGACGGTCGAGGTGCTGTTCCTGCTGGGTCAGGCCGCCTCCGAGGACGACGCCCGTGCGCTGATCCTGCGCCACCGCAGCGCCAATTCCGGCGATACGCTCGGCGCCGTGACGCGGCATTGGGCCGACCTGCTGGGCACGATCCAGGTGACGACACCCGACCGGGCCATGGACATCCTGCTCAACGGTTGGCTGCTTTATCAGACCGTCGCCTGCCGCATCCTGGCGCGGGCGGGCTTCTACCAGGCCAGCGGCGCCTACGGGTTCCGCGACCAGTTGCAGGACGGCATGGCGCTTGCGGCCGTGTGGTCCGAGATGACGCGCGCGCATCTGCTGCGCGCCGCCGCGCGCCAGTTTCCGGAAGGCGACGTCCAGCATTGGTGGCTGCCTCATACGGGGCAAGGTGTGCGCACGCGGATTTCGGATGACCGGGTCTGGCTGAGCCATGCCGCCGCGCATTACGTGTCGGTATCTGGCGACACGGATGTGCTGGACGAGATGGTCCCGTTCCTGGACGGCCCGGAACTGGCTGACGGCGCGCATGACGATTTCTTCCTGCCGACCGTGTCCTCCACCGAGGCGAGCCTCTTCGAGCATTGCGCGCGGGGGCTGGATCAGGCCGTGGCGCTGACTGGCGCCAACGGCATGTCGCTGATCGGTACCGGCGACTGGAACGACGGCATGAACCGCGTGGGCGAGGGCGGGCAGGGCACCTCGGTCTGGCTGAGCTGGCTGCTCATCGCCACGATCGACGCGATGGCCCCCCATGCCGACAGCCGCGACCCGGCCCGCGCGGAGCGCTGGCGCCGGCATGCGGAGGCGGTGAAACGGGCCGTCGAACGCGACGGCTGGGATGGCGCATGGTATCGCCGCGGCACCTATGACGACGGGGCTCTGCTGGGCTCGGCCATGTCCGACGAATGCCGGATCGACAGCATCGCGCAATCGTGGGCGGTCCTGTCGGGCGCGGCAGACCCCGACCGGGCGGCTATGGCCATGGCCTCGATGGAGAAGCATCTGATCCGCCCCGACCCGGGCCTTGCGCTGCTGTTCACGCCGCCCTTCGATACCGCGATGCAGGACCCCGGTTATATCAAGGGTTATCCGCCCGGCCTGCGCGAGAATGGCGGCCAGTATAGCCATGCGGCGATGTGGGCGATCCTTGCCCATGCAAAGCTGGGTGACGGGGATGCCGCGGGCCGCCTTTTCGCGATGCTGAACCCGATCAACCATGCGCTGACACCGAAGGATGCCGCCCGCTACAAGGTCGAACCCTACGTGGTGACCGCCGATGTCTATTCCACCGCGCCGCATGAGGGCCGTGGCGGCTGGAGCTGGTATACGGGCTCGGCCGCCTGGATGCACAGGGCCGGGATCGAAGGTCTGATCGGGCTGAGGCGCGCGGGCGATACGCTGATCCTCGATCCGTGCTTTCCCGGGGACTGGCCGCAGGTCAAGGCGGAGATCAGGATCGGAGGCGCCCGTCTTTCCGTCACCATCGACAATCCCAACCAGTCGGGCCGCGGCGTCGCACGCGCAACGCTGGACGGTGTGGCCCTGTCCCCGCAGGAGGGCCGCCTGCTTGTGCCCCTGAGCCCGAATGCGTCGGGGCAGAGCCAGAGCCTTTGCGTGACATTGGGATGATGGCCGCGCCGGTTGAGTGGTTGTGCGTGATCGTGGCTGCCCGCGCGGTGACTGGACAGGTGACAGAACCGCGATGAAGCGCTCCATGACGCTTGTCAGAAGCCCGACATTCTGGCGGCCCTGCGTTTCATTCAGGCGCGGGCGATTACCCCGCCGCGAACTCGTCCTGCCCGAAGGCGGCCTAGACTTCCTTCGAGGAGGGGTCGGGGATGACACCTTCCACATTGTCCACCCGGGTTTCGTCCCATGCCGGGTCCTGCCGCTTGATGCGGCGCGAGATGAGATAGCTTGCAGGCCAGCTCAGCAGAAATCCGGTTGCGGCCGCGCCACCGATGGCAGGCCAGGAATACCAGCCAAGCGACAAGACGGCGATGATGAGACTCCCTGTCAGGGCGGAGCCCACGACAAGGGTCAGAACGATGCTGAGACGGTCCATTTCAGGTCCTCCTTTGCTATGGTTAATAACCTAAGAAACGATCAAATCGTTTCAACTGGTGCCGAAACTCCGCCAAGGCCGAAGCCCTTCCGCCCCCGACCGGGGAACCGGTGCCGGGTTGCATGTCCGGTGGGGCGAGGCCCTGTATGAGACCACACTGCGGCAGTTGGACACCTCTTCTCCGGCGCGTATCCGGGGTCCGCGCCCCGCTGTCCGCTGTCAGGTCCATGGCCATCGGCGGGCTGCACGTTCGGGATCGAGAAGTTCGCTTTCCCGCAAGACCTCGTCTGCGAGCGTGCCGAAGTCCGGCGGCTCGAACGGCACCAGTGATCGCCCCGGGCCGCGCAGCGCCTCGATCGCCCCGATCAACGATCCGTTCGCCGCGACGATGGCCGCCTCGACCGCCCGTGGCGCGACATCCAGATGCTCTGCCACAAGCGCATCGCGCAGACCCGAGATTTTCGCCCTCAGCCCGTCTTCTCCTGCCATGCCCGGGATTGCCTCGACCGACAGGTCGCATTCCGTGTCGAACCCCATCGAGCGGTTGTTCAGATTGGACGAGCCCACCCGCATCAGCGTGTCATCCATCAGGACAATCTTTGCGTGGACGTAGATCGGCGCGCCGCCCTGTGTCACCGGTGTGTACAGCCTGAACCGGCCGTGTCTGTCAGCCTGCCGCACAAGCGACAGCAGCCGTGCGCGGGCCGCGCCCATTGCCTTTTCCTCGAGCCAGCCCTTGGCCGATACCGGATTGACCACCACGAATTCGGGCCCGTCCGGTTCGGCCAGCCGCGCGGCGATCGCCTCGGCCAGGTTGCGCGACGCGAAATACTGGCTTTCGATGTAAAACGTGGATCGCGCGGCCGCGATCGCGGCCAGATACAGCGCCTCGATCTCGTGGACCTCCTCGCGCCCGGCATGCGCCGCCGACGTGCGCGAGATCGCCACCTCGGCATCCGTCAGCAGCGGCACGAGCCCTTCGGGCCAGATCGGTGGAACGGTGGGCGACGGAGGGATCCTTTCCCCTGTCGCATTCTGCCATCTTGTCCGCACCAGATCACCCAGCGCACGCGCGGCGTCGCCGTCGACGGCGATCGAGGCGTCATGCCAGGGCTGGTATGGGCGTTTCGATGTCGGTCTGACCCGGAACGGGTTGTCATCGGCATGCTCTGACGTGTCCCACCGTTCGGCGGTGGCATCTATGCCGCCGCAAAAGGCCAGGGTGTCGTCGATGACGATGATCTTCTGGTGATGGGTCGCGCCGCTGGCATGGGCATGGTCAAGTTTCAGGCGGATGCGCCGACCGATCAGCCAGTCGGCCAATCTGAGCGGGGTCGAGCCTCGCCCCAGCGTCAGCAGGAGGCCCACATCCCATTGCAGAAGGTGGATCCTCAGTTCGGGTCTGCGGCGCGTAAGCCAGCTGAGAAACCGGCCCAGCTTGTGCGGCGCTGCGTCCGCTTCGCGTCGGGGATCGAGGTCGATCCGCGTGTCGAATTCCCATCCGACCATGATGACGTTGTGCTGTGCCTTCTGCATCACCTCGTGCAGCACGGTGAAATAATCCGCCGCATCGACGATGACGGCCATGCGACCGGCTGTCTCGATCCGCCAGCAGGTGTCGCCTGGCCGCAGGATCGGTGATGTGGCCTTCATCGGCATCCTTTCGCGGACAATGTGTTGCGGTGGGCTGTCCCTTGTATCGCTTCGGTCTGCCAAATCGGCCGGGTGGCGGCCCTGTTCAGATGCCGCGCGCTTCTGCGAACGATATCAGCCGTCTGCTTTTCTCGTCCCACAATTGCTTGCCAAAGCATGCAAGGCTTTCCCGCACGGTCAGCCGCTGGGCCTCGGCAAGCCGGGGGTGATCGCGCAACACCTCGGGCAGACGGTAGAACGGCACGCGGGCTTGCAGATGATGGACGTGATGCACGCCGATATTCGCGGTCAGCCAGCGCAACGGCCCCGGCAGGACGTAATGCGAACTCCCGCGCAGCGCCGCATCGTGGAGTTGCCAGTCGTCGTCGTGATCCCAACTCGTCTCCTCGAACTGGTGCTGGACATAGAACAGCCAGACCCCGATCGACGCGGCAGCAAGCATCGTGGGAAGAAAGACGAAGACAAGCACATCGAGACCGCCAAGATAAAGGATGCCGCCCAGGATCGCCGCCAGAGCCAGGTTGGTGCCCATCGCGCTGATCCAGTAGCGTCGACCGCCACGCATCAGGTCGACCGGCACCCGGTTGCGGATGAAGAACAGGAAGAACGGCGCAAGGCCGAACAGGACAAGAGGGTGGCGATAGACGCGGTAGCCGATGCGCCCCAGGAGCGGTCGGTCCCGGTATTCGGCGACAGTGAGTGTCATGACGTCCCCGATGCCGCGTTTTTCAAGGTTGCCGGTCGAGGCATGATGCACCGAATGGAGCCGCCGCCACACGTCATAGGGCGTAAGCGTGACGACACCGATCGTGCGCCCGACCCAGTCGCTTGCGACACGGTTCTTGAAAAACGCGCCGTGCCCGCAATCGTGCTGGATCATGAAGAGCCGGACCAGAAAGCCCGCGTTGAGAACAGCGACAAGGACGGCAAGGGCGGGGCTGATGCCGATGCTCCACCACGCAAGCGCCCAGAGCGCAAGAAACGGACCCGCCGTCACGGCAATCTCCCAGAGGCTGCGGCGGGTCGACGGTTCGCGGTATTGCGCCAGAATGGCGACCCAGTCGCGCGCATCCTCGGTCTCTGTCTCGGTCTCTGTCTCTGGCACAGGGTCTGCGGTCACGAGGGACAAATGTGCGCCTTGCGTCGCGGGGCTGTCCGGTTCCCGGCGGGGGGCGTCGGTCGCCCCGGTGCCGCTCTTGCCCGTGGGTCGACCGTCAGGCCTGTGGCCGCCGGGGCCGTTTGCCGTTGCACCGGATGCCGGCGTCGCGTCGTCGATCTGCGGGTTGGCATCAAGCTCGGAGCCGTCGACCCCGTCACTGGACGTCAAGGCGTGGATGGTCGTGTGTGTCGTGACCAAGTTTCGTCTCCTTTAACTGGAAAGGGGCTGCAGCAATGATCCCGCAGCTCACGCCGTTGGTCCCTGAACTGCCTCGTCTGGTTGAGCGATGGCGCGCCGCGGCGCGCCATTGTGGTTTGCTTGCAGCCGGCGGCGCCTATTTGCCGCGAGCCTTGTCCTTTGCGCTGCCCACGGCGTTCTGGGCCTTGCCCTTGGCCTGATCGGTCTTGCCTTCGGCTTTCGTCTTCTGGTCGCCTGTGGTCTTTCCGAACGCTTCCTTGGCCTTGCCGGACACGTTCTTGGCCGAGCCTTCTACTCTGTCCTTGTCGATCGACATGGTGATGCCTCCTCGCATTTCGGTGCAATTGCCCGTCTGCGTGATTGCCCGGGCGTTCTGCTCCCTGTGTCATGACAACGCAAGGCCGCGCAGAGGCGTTCCGTCCAGATCGGAGGATTTTCTCTGTCGGATCGACTGGTCTTGGCACGTTACGTCACGTTCAGGCGCCGCGTCCCGATTCTTTTCCGCGCCTCATCCGCATGGCGCCCCCGCGCGGGCTGTTATCGACGCCAGCGAGCGGTTCAGTTCGGCCCGAACCTCATCGCGGGCGATCGACTCCTGCAACAGCTCCTGCGCGGATGCCGCCAGCCCACGCATCTGCCCGACACACGCGCAGACCATCCTCTCGCGCGACGCGGCCAGCGCGATATCCGCAAGGACGGTCAGGGCATGCAGCGTCGCGGTCCGGTCGGCCGCCACGTATTGGCGCATTTCGTCAAAGGATCGGTTCAGCATGTCTTCGAAGGTCACCCGGCGGTAGATCACCAGATCACTGCTTCTGGGCTGTTGCGCGGGTTCCCTTCCGGCGAAGACGACAAGCCCGGCCCGCAGCCAGTTTAGGCACAGCATCGCGGTCTGGGGGTCGTTGACCCCGGGCGACAGCGCGCGGCCGAGCACCTCGCCCAGCTGATCGGACAGGAACAGCACGTCCTGAGCGTCCGTCCTGTTGGCGCCTTGCGTGTAGCAATCGCGCATCTGATCCGCGATCGACCCGACGCCGTCGGTGTCGGGACCGGCGCTCATGATCATCTCGCCCGCCACGAGAAAGTCGCCGACACCGCGATGCAGGCTGATCCGGGTGCCATTCTCGCGCGCGATCGTGGCAAGGCCCTTGATGTCGAATTGTTGCAGGAAGCCGGCGGTGCGGGCCCGGATGATCTGCTGGCCCTCGCAGGACGGACGCGTCGGCCCGGCCTCGATGTCGACCCGGGGCCGGTCATCGTGGGCGCTGTGATCCTCGTTGTCCAGCATTCGGGTGATGGCGCGTTGCAGCTTGCCGCCGATCCCGGCCGTGAGGTTCATGATGTTGATGGATTCGGGGATATGGTGGATGTAGGCGATGAGTGCGCCGACAGCAGCAAGTGTCAGCAGCAACGCGAAGAAGACCGAGAGTTGCGGGACAAAGGCGTCAAGTGTGGACCCGGCGGTGTCGGTGCTTTCGTGGACCGCTTTCAGGACGGTGATGCAATAGACGAAGGTGGCGACGAAGATACCCAGAACGATCTGGTTCTTCCTGTCGGCCATGAAATTGCCGATGAGCCGCGGCCCGTAATTCGAACTTGCAAAGGACACCGCAACGATGGTGACCGAGAATGCGACACCGGCCACGCCCAGCGTGGCCCCTGCCAGCGTCGTCAGGATCGCGCGGGCGCCGTCCACCTCGGTGGTCCGGATGAAGCTGACCGCCCGGATCCAGTCCGAGCCTATCTGCGCGTCGAGAAACGGCAGCAGAAATCCCAGAACCACCGCCCCGAATGTCATCGTGCTTGGCCAGAACCAGTAGTTCTGTCTCAATTGCGCGATCCTTCGGAAGACGAAATTATGCATCGGACAGTCCCTGCAAGGCCGTGGCGGGTCCGGTCGGCCGGAACGCTGCCGGGGCCCCGGTGCTCGGGCGAAGGGGCGGGGGAGCCAGTCCACTCATGGCGCCATCCCCTTTGGAACGACAGTCATCGAACCGTCCGTTTCCAGAACGATAGAGCCGACCTCGGAGAGATCGGTTCTGCCGTTCGCCCGCAATGCCGCTCGGATTTCGTCATGTGTCACGCGCTGCTGACGCAGCGCTGTCTCAAGAAACCGGCTTTCATGGACAAGAAGGGTCGGCTCGGACTTGATCACGGAACGGAACCTTTCGGACCGCACCGACAGCCAGTGATCGCGTATTGCACAAAGATCAGCAGCGCCAGTGCCAGGATGCCTTCGACCAAGGGCACGCTGGGGCTCAAGAGCACCGTGGCAAAGGTCGACCCAAGGGCGACAGTCACCACCAGATCGAAGGCGTTCATTTTGCTCAGTGTGCGCTTGCCCGAAATGCGCAGCATCACGATCAGGATCGCGAAGGCGGCAAGCCCGACGATCACGATCCGAAACAGCCTTTGCCAGCTGTCGAAGAAAACCGGCTCGACCATGGTTCGGCAAGCCTGGGATCATGCGCGCCGGCGCATGAAACCCCAGATGGCCAGAACGATGATGGCCCCGATGGCCGCCCCGATCAGGCCCGCGCCCTGACCCGGTCCGTACCATCCCAGGGCCTGCCCGAGATAGGTTGCCACGACCGCACCGACGATGCCGAGGATGGTGGTCAGGATGAAGCCCGAGGGCTCGTGATCACCGGGCATCACGAACTTGGCGATGATGCCGGCGACAAAGCCGATGACGATGGTCCAGATGATGCCCATGGCGGGAACGCCTCCTCGTGAGTGATGGGTGATCACACCTCAACCCGCGATCGGCGATTGCGTTCCATCGGACCGGACAGGACCGGTCCGTTGCCCGGCCCCGGCCCGCTCGTCTCGGGTGTTAGCCCCGTGTGTGCTGCAGGAAGAACCGCATCATTTCGCGCGAGGCATCTGGGCCATTGGGGTCGGTATAGCTCCCGGCCGGGCGACCACCCGACCAGGCGTGGCCCGCGCCCTCGACTTCCCAATGCTCGATGATGCTGCGACCGGAGGGGTCGTGGTGGCGGGTCTGCCGATAGCTGCGTCCACCCTCCGAAACAGCGCCGGACCGGACCCGGGCAAGGCCCGGCCGCGGCTTCAGGGCCTGCGCCGCCACGGCGTCGCCGTTGCCCGGATGCACCGTGGTGTCGGCCAGGCCATGGAACACGATGGTCGGCACCGTCACGGGCAGCGCGCCACCGGTTGCACCGCTGCGCATGGCGGCAAAGGCCGATGGCACGTCCCGCGCGCCGCCGACAGGCAGGCCGGAATGCACGCCCACCGCCGCAAAGAGATCGGGATAGGCCGCGCCAAGGATCGCCGCCGCCGCCCCGCCCGCCGACAGGCCGGCGGCATAAATTCGGGCGGGATCGGCCGGATGGTCGCGCAGGATGTCGCGGACGATCCCGGCGATCAGCGCCGGTTCGCCCCGGTCCCGCTCCTGATCTTCGGGCCGGAACCAGTTCCAGCACTTCTGCGGGTTCGCCCCGTTGGTCTGGCCGGGCCATGCGATGAGGCAGCCGATTTCTTCGCCCAGCGCGTTCATGCCGGTGCCGGCGGCAAAATCCTCGGGCGACTGGGTGCAGCCATGCAGCATGACGATCAGCGGCGCGGGTCCATCGGGGCGGGTCGCCGGAACATAGAGCCGATAATCGCGGCTTCCGCCCTGCCCGGCATGGGTCAGGGACAGGAACTGCGCGCCTTGGGGCAGATCAATTGTCGTGGGGGCCAGCGGGCCGCGCCGCGGCATCCCGCCTGCTGCGATCCCGCGCAGGGTCTCGCCCAGCCCTTTGCGCGCCCGGCGAAGGGCGGGTTCGGCGGCGGGTGGTTCGCCAGGCTGTTTGGGCGCAGGCTCGTCGATGCGGGTGAACGTGCCCTCGATCGCCCCGTCATCGGCCGTCGGGTCATGAGGTGCCGAGGTCGGCTGCAGGAGCGACTGGATCAGGGCGGTCGCCTCGTCCAGCTTGCCGGCGCGGGTCAGGTCGGTTGCGCGGGACATGCCGCGGGAAAAGCGATTGGTCATGAGGTTCCTTCGGGGATCGGGGGATCAGGAGATGCGGTCGGCCAGCGCGGCCCTGACGGCATCGGGGGCGTGCAAGGTGCCCAGAACGGACAGCGCCGAGATCGTGGCGCGGGCGAGGTCGGCTGTGACATCCGGGGCGATGACGACAAGACCCAGAACGCGGATATCCAGCATCTCGCCCGCCGCCTGCGCCGCCACAAGGTCGTCTCGGGTGATCTGGCGCAGACCCAGGTCCACGCTCTTGCGCACGACGATCTGGCGCACTGTCTCCGAATGCCGCTCGATCTGGTTGCGGATCGCGGTGCGGATGAAATCGCTGCGGTTGGAGTAGAAGCCCTCCCGCACCAGCAACTCGATATGGCCCAGATCGACATGGCCCAGATTGAGGGTGATCTTTTCGGTCTCGGGGGTCTTCGCGGGTGTAACCTTCATTTGCGTCATGATTGGTCGGATACCTCCTCATGCCATCCCTGTGGATGGTATATGGCAGGTTTTTCAGGATACACAAGACCCGCCGCCCGGGTTTCCGCAGAACGCCAAAGGCCCCGGCGTCGCTTGACACCGGGGCCTTGCCCCATCCGGGACGCGCGCGGCCGGCGATCCGGCCATGTCACCCGCCGATCGGGTCAGGCGGTGAAGACAGCCTCTCTTGGCCAGTGGCGCAGCGCCCGGCAGGCCGCAACGAAACGCGTCACCGCGTCCTTGTCGCCAAGCTTGCACAGCCCCGCATCATCGAGATCTGTCAGGCCGCAGGCATCCAGTGTCTCGGAGGCATTGTCGCCCCATCCGATGAACTTGCAATGCACGAAGGCATCGGAGAGGAAGTCGAGGGCAGCGGGATTGGCGGAAAGGCTGTCCTCGCCGGGCAGGATCGCGACGGCGTCGAACAGCACTGACGGTGCGCCGGCGATCTGGTCCGTCACGGCATGCAGGCTGTCGTTGCTGCACGACACACCACCAATCCGGGGAGCGATGACGCGCATTACCCCGCCTTCGTCCTGCACCGCCCGGTCGATCGCGGCCAAGAGCGCGCCGTCGAACCCGTCGCTGACCAAGACGCCCATGATCCTGCCCCTGAAGCTGTCGGGGGGCGAGGTCTGGATGCTCAGCGCAGACGAGGCCGCAAGATCGGTCCGGGTGGGCCGTGCGGCGGGGGCAGGCGGCGGCATGTCGTCCAGGCCAAGCTTGTCCGCCGCCATCATCGCCAACGTCTCGTCGACGTTCCGCAGATGCGCCACCATCCGTTCGCGGATCGCGGGTTCCCTGCATTTCGACAATTCGAACACGAAGGCCGCAAGGATGTGATCCTGCTCGCACTCCGTCTGGCTGATGTAGAAAAGCCGCGCCTGGCTGTAGTGATCGGCGAAACTATCGGGCCGCAGGCGCGCCTTGTCGCCGGTGATGGGCTCGCGGTAGCTGACATAGCCCTCCAGTGGGTGGGCGCGCGGTCCCTCGCCCCAGCCATTGGGCTCGTAGCCCTTGCGGGCGTCGGTCTGCATATGCCCGTCTTGCTGGTAGTTGCTGGCAGGGCAGCCCCTTGGAGCATTGACCGGCAGCTTGGTGAAGTTCGGCCCGCCCAGACGCTTCAGCTGGGTGTCGAGATAGGAAAGGTTGCGCCCCTGAAGCAGCGGGTCATCGGTGAAATCGATGCCGGGGATCACGTTGCCGGTGCAGAATGCCACCTGTTCGGTTTCGGCGAAGAAGTTGTCGACGTTCCGGTCCAGCCGCATCGTGCCGATGATCTGGACCGGACAGTCCTCTTCGGGGATCAGCTTTGTCGGGTCCAGCACATCGAAGGCAAAGCTGTCTGCAAAGGTCTGGTCGAACATCTGCACGCCCAGATCCCATTCCGGGAAATCGCCCCGGTCGATGGCATCCCACAGGTCGCGGCGATGCCGGTCGGGGTCTGCGCCATTGCTTTTGACCGCCTCGTCCCAAAGGACCGATTGCAGACCCATCCGGGGCTTCCAGAAGAACTTGACAAAGCTGGACAGACCCGCCTCGTTCACGAAACGGAAGGTGTGGACGCCAAAGCCCTCCATCGTGGTGAAGGAGCGCGGGATCGCCCGGTCCGACATCTGCCAAAGGACGGTGTGCATCGCTTCGGGTGTCAGAGAGATGAAATCCCAGAAGTTGTCATGTGCCGATTGGGCCTGCGGAAAATCCCGGTCGGGGGCGGGTTTGACCGCATGGACCAGATCGGGAAACTTGATCGCGTCCTGGATGAAGAAGACCGGGATGTTGTTGCCAACGATGTCCCAGTTGCCGGCTTCGGTGTAGAATTTCACTGCAAATCCGCGCACGTCGCGGGCCAGATCGAACGAGCCCTTGTTGCCCGCAACATTCGAGAACCGGACGAAGACCTCGGTCTGCTTGCCCTCGGTTGCAAGAGGTGCGGCGCGCGTCACATCCCCAAGAGCGCGCGTGCAGGTGAAAGTGCCATGTGCGCCGTAGCCGCGGGCATGGACCACCCGTTCGGGAATGCGTTCGTGGTCGAAATGGAAGATCTTTTCGCGCAGCGCGAAATCTTCCAGCAGGGTAGGCCCGGGGGCTCCTACACGCAGCGAGTTCTGGTTGTCGGCGATCACCAAGCCCTGTGCCGTGGTCAGCCGCTCGTCGTCCCTGGCCGCGTGCTGGTGGACTTCGCCCCCAGCGCCGGTTTCGGAAATCAGCTCATCGAAATCGGGGGTCTGCCGGGTGGGGTCGGTCATCGGGACTTCCTTTCGGGCCATGGACACAAGGGCAGGGCAGGCGGGAAAGCGTCGGGCGGGCACAAGGAAAGATGGGCCCGCCCGAGGGCAGATCAGGTCTTGCCGGGGGTCAGGTCCTTTTGTCCGGCCTTGCCCGTGGCGCCGTCGACGATGCGTCGGCGGGCTTCCGTCGCGTGTTCGGCAACCACGTCGCCGGCGGTTTTGCCCTCCGGCACCTGGTCCGCAAGGGTCGATCCGATATCATCGATGTCGCTTCTGACCTCGGATGCAATGGCCTTGCCGGCGCTTCTGGCTGCGGACATCGCCTGATCCCTCTCGGACCGGAACACCGCCTCGGCCTCGGCAAACAAGCGATCGCGGTTGTCACCCATGGTGTCATCCTCGAACTTGCTGCGCGGCAGCATGGCACCGAATGCCGCACCTGCGGCCACGGCAAGGGCACCGACGACCAGAGGCTGATCCTCGAAGAAATTCGAGGCCCGGCGCGCGCCCTTGTTCATCATGGCTTCGGAGGACAGGCGCGCCTCATGTGCGGCGCGGCGAGCCGACACCACCCGCGCCCGTGCCGCGTCGGACATGTCGTCAAGGCCTTAGGACAGACGCGCCGACAGATCGGAGGCCGACTCGCCCCAGCTGTCCCTGGCATCCGACATCGCGTGACCTGCGCTGCCGGCCGCGTTCCGGACCCTGTCCATCACGCCGCGCGATGCGTCTCCGTCGCCCGTGTTCCGGCTGCCCTGGCCGTTCGGGCGACGATCCGGCGATGCATGGGGTGCGCTCGACCAGGACGGATTGCCCTCAGAGGCATGGCCGCCATGCGAGGACGCATAACTGTCCCGCGGGTCGGGGCCAGCCCATCCACCCCGGCGCGCCGGGGAATGCTCCGGCCCGTGATCCGCCCTGATTGCGGATTGTGACCGATCCTTGCCGATTACCAGCCAGGCAAGGCCCAGTCCCACAAGGGCGACCGCCGCGGGGTTGCGGCTGACCGTCTGGCTGACCCTTTGTCCCAGTTCACCGCCCTGATCGCGGACCATGTCGCCGATGTCGTTGACGATGGTGTCGACGGAAAACTTCTTTTGCAGATCGTTGAACGTGTCGGTCAAGTGTGCGCGTTCATCGACGATGTCGCGTTCAATCTCGTCCGTGGTTCGGGTGTCATGCGTCATTGAGTGAATCCTTGATGGCCGCGCCGTCGCGCTGAACATTGCGCACGGTGCGGGTCGGCGCGAAGCCGATCTGGTGAAGGGCGGATTTGGCCGAACGAAAGATGACCAGAGCGATCACGATCAGGGCCGCACCGACGACAAGCGTCGCCCAGCGGGGCGGCAGACCGGCCCAGACCGCCAGGGCGACAAGCGATGTGGCGATCAGGTTCAGGCCGGCAATCCCCAAGACGACGGCCAGCGCCATGACCCCAAGCGATGCGCCCAGCTTGCCAAGGCTTTCCGCGACTTCGGCGCGGGCAAGATCGACCTCGTTCCGCACCAGCTTGCCGACATGTCCCATCATGTCGGTCATCATCGCTCCGGTGGATTTCGGGGCGTCGGTGCCGCTCATGGTGCGGCCCCCAAGGTCTGGGTGTTCGGGTTGCCTTCGCTGACGAAGGTTTCGACCTGTTTGCTGTTGTCGGGCGTCTGGGCCGTGGCGTGCGCGGTCGTGCCGTCGGCAGACGCCTTGGCATAGCGACTGGCGACAAATCCCAGCAACGCCGCGCCCCCCAGGAACAGGACGGGGTTCCGGCGACCGAGGCTGCTGGCCATCTCGACGATCTCGCCCAGATCCTTGTCCCGGATCGCGTCGGACGCATCCGCGATGCCGCCTGCGATCTGCCCCAGAGTGCGCTCCTGCGCGGATCCGTCCCGCAGCTCTTCGGAGGCGTGTCGCAGCGCCTTGGCGACGTCGTTGACCTCGGTCGCGACGTCGGATTTCGCGTCATCGGCCCGTGTGCGGGCCTCCGTCATCGTCTGATCATACTTTTGCGAGACCGCAGCCCTGATATCGGAAGCCACGCTGTCGGTCTTCGGGGCAGCGGCTTTCCCGGATGCGTTTTCCGCTGTCTGTTCATCGGTCATGAGGTTTGCCTTTCTGGCGAGGGGGGTGCCGTCGCGCCGCCCTCGAATGGAAACTCGGACGCAGGAGGCAGGTTCCCCGGATCTGTTCGAACCTTGACAAGACAACGCCCCTCGGCGCGCCGCGTTCCAATCCTGTCCTCGGGCAATGCGGGCATCCGGGCCCTGCGACGAGGAATGAGTAGATTCCGGCCCTGCAAATCGCGGTCCGCGCCGCGTATCGTCAGGCCATGTCGTCGACCCTTGACCGCCGCAACGACGGACTGCCGGCCCTGCGTCCGGGCTGGCGGTGACAGACCCCCCCGAATGGTCATCGGCCGAGGATTACCCGAGCGGCAATGCAAGTGGAGCTTGAAATGGGCGAGGACACGAACGGGACATCCGGTCAGATTCCGGAACATTCGGAGTTGTTGGAGGCCGCGCGGCAGCACGTCATTCGGCAAAGCCCGACCGGGGAGTTGCGAAATCTCATCGACAGTCTCGAGATCGCGTGTGACGCGGCGCGGATGGCGGCCGTTCACGCCATGTATGAGCCGCGCCCTCGATCCGGCGACGCCGGCGCGTGTGATCCGAATGCCGGCTTTGCCGATCTCTTTGCCGCGCTTCGGCGCACGCGCGCCGAGGTCCAGCGCAGAAAGGCCGACCCGCCCGGGCGGATGGCGTCGGCGCCTCCGGAACATTCGCGCGTGTCGCTTTCACGGATGGCTACTCTTGGTCTGGCGTTCCGGGCGTTACAGAAGGCCCGCCGATGAAATGGCTCCTTTATGGTCTCGTCATCGTCGTGGCGGCCGGGCTTGTCGGGTATGTCGTCCTGGCCTGGCGTGGCGAGATCGCGCCGCTGACTGCATCCGGGACGGACCAGAACGCGACCGGGCCTGACCGGATCGAGGCGGGTGCGCGTCTGGCCCTGCTTGGCAATTGCGCGGGCTGCCATTCCGTCGAAGGGGGCGATGCGCTGGCCGGCGGGTTGCCCATCGACACGCCCTTCGGCGTCATCCACAGCACCAACATAACACCCGACCGAACCACGGGAATAGGCGACTGGTCGCTTGCCGCCTATACCCGTGCCATGCGCGAGGGCGTGGACCGGGAAGGGCGCCACCTTTATCCGGCCTTCCCGTATGAATATTTCTCGCGGATCACCGATGCCGACCTGGCCAATCTTTACGCGTGGAACATGGCGCAGCCTGCCGTTGCCGCCGGGACGCCGTCCAACGACCTGAGTTTTCCCGCCAACTTTCGCCCTTTGCTTGCGGGCTGGAAGCTGCTGTTCCATTCCGACAGGCGGTTCAGCCCCCGACCCGCGCAATCCGAACAATGGAACGCGGGCGCCTATCTGGCCGAGGGTCCGGGGCATTGCGGCGCGTGCCACATGCCGCGCAATGTGCTGGGCGGCGCGACGGCAAGCCGGGCCGATGATGGCGGTGAGGCCCATGATTGGTGGGCACCGCCTCTGACAGCCGCCAATCCGGCGCCCGTGTCCTGGACCGAGGCTGCGCTGGTTTCATATCTCACGACGGGGTCTGCGCCCGGTCACGGGGTTGCGGCGGGGCCCATGGCCTCCGTGGTGCATGACAGCCTGTCCCGTGCGCCCGCGTCCGATGGCGCGGCACTTGCCCACTACCTTGCCGAGCAGATGGCCGCGCCGTCCTCGCCACGGGCGACCCCGGTCGCAAGCGACGGACAGGCGCGCGCGGAACTGGACACCGACCGTCCCCCGATGGGCAGCACGGAGTTCGAGACCGGGGCACAGCTCTTTTCGGCCAGTTGCAGCAGCTGCCATCATACAGGCGGCCCTTCGGGTGGTGATGCCTTTCCGGCTCTGTCGCAGACGACGAGCGTCACCGGACCGGACCCCCGCAACCTGATCCAGGTCATGCTGTGGGGGATCGGGCCCGATGCGGGCTCGCTTGACGGCTATATGCCGCGCTTTGCCGAGGAACTGACCGACATGCAGATCGCGGCCATCGCCACGCATCTGCGCACCGACACCATCACCGCGGAGATCGTCGGCGGGCTCAGGGATGGCGGGCCGGTGACCGGTGCAGGGGCCGGCCCGTTGTCGGGCTTCGCCTCCTCCATCATGGGCGCGATGCCCGCACAGCCCGGAGCGACACCATGACCCTGACCCCCAATCGCCGCTTCGTTCTGGGAGGAATGATTGCGCTCCATGCGATGGCGCTGGCGCGGATCGCACCGGCCCAGGCGCCACTGCCCGCCCGGACGGCGCCGATCGCGGCGGAGGATTTCATGGCCCTGTCGCGGCGCCTGACCGGGCATGACGCGCTGTCGCCGACCCTGGGCGCGCGCATCCTGGCCGTGCTCGGCGAGAATGGCCGGTCGCAGGCGCTGCAATCCCTATATGGTGCGGCATCGGGATCCCCGTCCGGCACGCCCGCCGATCAGGAAGATGTCCTGCGCCTTGTGCTGCATGGCTGGTATCTGGGGCGGATCAGGATTGAGGGTCGCACCCATCTGACAGGCTATGAGCAGATCCTGATGGGCCGGGTCACCGCCGACATCCTGCCGCTGCGCAGCTATTGCGGCGGGGCCATGGGGTTCTGGGCCCTTCCGCCCGATATCGGACCGCTTCCGCTGGGCGAGGCAACGCCATGAGCGATCATGACACCGATGTGCTGGTCGTCGGCTCGGGGCTGTCGGGCAACCTGATCGCGCACCGGCTTGCGCAGGCGGGGCTGTCGGTCACCATCCTCGAGGCCGGGCCGCGCATCGAGCGGCATCATCTGGTCGAGGCCTATCGCAACGCCACCGACAAGGGCGACTTCATGGCGCCCTATGTCGCGGCCACCCATGCGCCGCAGGGGCAGGCGGGCAGCGATTACATCGTGCAGGACGGGGATTACCCCTACAATGTGCAGTATATCCGCGCCGTCGGTGGCACGACATGGCACTGGGCGGCCGCGACATGGCGGTTCCTGCCCAATGACTTCCGGCTGTTCAGCCTTTACGGCGTCGGGCGCGACTGGCCCTTGTCCTACGAGGATCTGGAGCCGTGGTATACGCAGGCCGAGGCCGAATTGGGCGTGTCCGGCCCCGACCCGGCGGACGAGGATCTGGGCTCTCCGCGCTCCGGCGCCTATCCGATGGCGGCCCTGCCGCTCAGCTACATGGACCGCGACTTTGCCGACCGGCTGAACAGCAGCGGCGAGTTTCGCGTCGTCACCGAACCCGCGGCGCGAAACTCAACCCCCTATGACGGGCGGGCCGCGTGTTGCGGCAACAATAACTGCATGCCGATCTGCCCGATCGCCGCGCAATATTCCGGTAATGTCCACGCGATCAAGGCCGAGCATGCGGGCGCGCACCTGATCCCCGATGCGGTGGCCTTTGCCGTGGAGACCGATGCCGAGGGGCGGATGGTGACCGCCGTGCATTACCTGCATCCCGACGGGTCGCGCCACCGCATGACGGCGCGGCGGATCGTTCTGGCGGCCAACGGCATCGAGACGCCGAAACTGATGCTGATGTCGGCTTCGGACACGGTGCCGAACGGCCTTGCGAACCGATCCGATCAGGTCGGGCGCAACCTTATGGATCATCCCGGCATCTCGGTGTCGTTCCTGTGGGACAAGCCGGTCTTTCCGGGCCGGGGGCCGCAGGAAATGACCTCGATCGTCAGCCGGCGCGATGGCGACTTCCGCGCCGAGATGGCGGGCCGCAAGCTGCATCTGGGCAACATGTCCGACCTTGACGGGATCACCGAACGCCTGATCGACAGCGGGTTGCAGGGGCCCGAACTTGACGCCGAAATCCGCGCCCGCGTCGTGCGCAAGGTCGGGATAAACTGTTTCCTCGAACAATTGCCCGAAGGCCATAACCGGGTGCAGCCGCACCCCGATCAGGTCGATGCGATGGGATTGCCCAAGCCGCTGCTGACATACCAGATCGAACCCTATGTCGCCCGCGCGCGCGACGCGACGCTTGAGGATTATGCCCGCATCGCCGAACTGCTTGGCGGCACGGAGGTGGAATTCAACGACGAATACGGCGGCAACAACCACATCATGGGCACCACCATCATCGGCATCGACCCCACCACATCCGTGGTCGATGCCGATTGTCGCTGCCATGATCATCCCAACCTCTTCATCGGTGGCCCATCAGTTTTCTGCACCGGGGGCACAGTCAATTCGGGACTGACCATCGCGGCTCTGGCCCTGCGGCTGGCCGATGCGATGATCGCCGAGACATGACCGCGCCCGCCACCGCCTATTGCGGCACGCCCGCGATCCCGGCGGAGGTCTGGACAAGCTGGAACCTCGATCCCGTGGTGATTCTGGCCCTGGGGGGAGTGGCGGTGACATGCCGGTTGCGCGCCAAGGGCACCGCCCGGCGCGCGGGATTTGCCGCGGTCGCGGTGCTGGCTGTCATCTTCCTGTCGCCGCTCTGCGCGATCGGCGCGGCACTGTTTTCAGCGCGTGTCGTGCACCATGTGCTGTTGATCGCGGTCGCGGCCCCCTTGCTGGCGCTGGCCTTCCCGGCGCGGCGGTCGATGCCTCTGGGGGCGCTGGTCGTGGTCAATGTGGTTGTCCTGTGGCTTTGGCATGTGCCGGCTGTCTATACCTCGGCGATCGGGTTGGTCGCCGGGTATTGGCTGATGCAGGCGAGCCTTCTTGGTGCAGCACTTGCGCTGTGGCGCGAAGTGCTGCGACCCGCATCCGATCCGGGCGCGGGGATCGCCGCGCTTCTGGCCATGGTCGCGCAGATGGGCCTTCTGGGCGCGCTGATCGCGTTCGCCCCGCAGGCGCTTTACCCCACGCATGCCTTCACCACCGAGATCTGGGGCTTCAGCCCGCTGGAGGACCAGCAGCTTGCCGGGCTGATCATGTGGGTGCCCGCGATCGTGCCCTATCTCGCGGCTGCACTGGCGCTGGGCATGGGCCGTCTGTTTCCGCCAGAGCCCGCCCGATGATCTGGATGGTCAAGCTGTTGCACCTGACCGCCATCTCGATCTGGGCGGGGGGCCTTGTCGCTCTGCCGTTTCTCCTGCTTCAGCGACGCAAGCTGACGGGCGAGCCGCTCCACCGGTTGCATCGGCTGGCGCGGGCGCTCTACGTGTCGATCCTGTCGCCCGCCGCGTTCGTGGCGATCGCCAGTGGCACGGCGCTTGTCTTTCTCAGCGGCACCTTCGTGGAATGGTTCAGCCTCAAGCTTGTCATCGTGGGGGCGCTCGCGGCCTTGCATGTGCGCGCGGGGCTGCTTGTCCTTCGGGTCTTCGATGCCGGGGGAAAGTTCGGGCGGGCCCATTGCGCGACCCTGACGACGGCGACGCTTGCCACCGTGTCGGGCGTTCTGGTGATCGTTCTGTGGAAACCGCGGATCGACGCGGTCGCACTGGCGCCGGGCCTGTTCTACCCCGGTGGTCTGTCCGACATTCTGGCCCCGGTTATCGCTTGGGCGCGGCCATGACGCTGACACCATGATCCAGCACCAGCTTGCCCCCGTGCCAGCCCGCGACACCGGCGAACAGGACGCCCAGACCGGACAGGGCAAGACCATGCGGCAGGACCTCGCCGCCGCTCAACCGCATGCCCCAATTGGTGCCGAGGATGGAGATCAGCATCATCGCCGCCGTGGCATGGGTCCAGCTGGCGACCCGGATGCGGATGCCCTTGACAAGAACAAGCTCGGCCGTGCCGGCAAGCGCCGCAGCGATGCCGCCCAGAAACGCAAGGCCCGACGCCCAGACCCCGGCGCGCTGCCAGAACGGGTCGGCGGTGAACCACCAGAACATGTCCGCGCCGAAGGTGCCCACGACAAAGGCGATCGGAAAATGAACGAGCATGGCATGCACCGGATGTCCGACCAGTGCGGCGGCGGACAAGGTTCCATGGAGCGCGACGGCATCGAGAACGGGTGTTGGCGCGTCTTCCTTGGGGTTGGTGCCGGATGTGTCGTCTTCTGGGGCCATCTCGTGTCTTTCGCAGCAGGTCTGGGCCGGGTGTGGCGGCAGGCGGGGCTCGGCGCGGCGGTGCTGACGCTTGGCGCCTGCGACGGACCGCTATCCACCCTACAACCCGCCGGTCCCGTTGCACGTTCCCTCGCCCGGCTTGGCTGGGCGATGATCGCGGGTGGCACCGCGGTCTTCGTGCTGATGCTGGCCCTGTTTGCACTGGTGATCCTGCGCCCGCACTGGGGCGCGCGGATGTCGCCGCGCAACTGGATCATCTGGGGCGGGGTGGTGCTGCCGGTTCTGGTTCTGGCGCCTCTGGTCGTCCTGTCCCTGATCGCGGGGGACCGGCTCTTGCCGTCCGACAAGGTGGTCCGCATCGAAGCCGAGGCCAGTCAATGGCAGTGGACCTTCCGCTATCCGGATCATGGCGGTGCCGAGACCGTCGACATCCTGCATCTGCCCAGCGGCGTGCCGGTCGATATCGTGATCACCAGTCGTGACGTGATCCATTCGTTCTGGGTGCCACGCCTTGCCGGCAAGATGGATGCCGTGCCGGGGCGGGAGAATGTCCTGCGCCTGATCGGCGGCGCGCCCGGCCTGCTGGAAGGCCAATGTGCCGAATTCTGCGGACTCGATCATACCCATATGCGGTTTGACGTTCAGGTGCATGACCGCGCCGAGCTTGCGGCGGCGCTGGACCCGTTCGTCCCCCTCCGCGGGACAAGACCGGTCCTGACGGCCGCGCCATGACCCGGCCCGACCAGACCCGGCCCCACAATACCGGGACAGACCCTGTCGCGCTGCACAACGCGCTGACACGGATCTGGGCCACCGGGCCGGGGTGGCAGCGGCTGGCGGCGGTCAACCATTCGGTCGTGGGCGTGCGGTTCATGGTCACTGCGGCGGTGTTCTTTGCCATCGGCGGCATGCTGGCCATGCTGATCCGCGCGCAGCTTGCCACGCCCGGGTCGGCCTTTCTGGGGCCCGAGATCTACAACCAGATCTTCACCATGCATGGCACGATCATGATGTTCCTCTTCGCGATCCCGATGCTGGAGGGGTTGGCGCTCTACATGCTGCCCAAGATGCTGGGCGCGCGCGACCTGGCCTTTCCGCGGCTCAGTGCCTACGGCTACTGGTGCTACCTCTTTGGCGGCATGATCCTGATCGGGGCGCTGCTGGCGGGCGTGGCGCCGCAAAGCGGCTGGTTCATGTACACGCCCCTGTCGTCGGATGTGTATTCTCCGGGCATCAACGCCGATGTCTGGCTGCTGGGCGTCACCTTCGTCGAGATCTCGGCGCTGACCATGGCGGTGGAGCTGACGGTCTCGATCCTGAAACTGCGCGCGCCGGGCATGACTCTGGCGCGGATGCCGATCTTTGCGTGGTACATGCTCGTGACCGCGCTGATGATGGTGGTGGGCTTTCCGCCCCTGATCCTCGGCTCGATCCTGCTGGAGATGGAGCGCGCCTTCGGCCTGCCGTTCTTCGACCCCGAGCGCGGCGGCGACCCGCTCTTGTGGCAGCACCTGTTCTGGCTGTTTGGCCACCCCGAGGTCTACATCATCTTCCTGCCCGCGGCGGGGGCGATGTCGACGATGATCCCGACCTTCGCGCAGCGCCCGCTGGTGGGCTACCGGGCCGTCGTCGCCTCGATCATCGTGATGGCCTTTCTCAGTTTCGGCATCTGGGTGCATCACATGTTCACCACCGGCATCCCGCATCTGTCGCTGGCGTTCTTTTCGCTTGGCTCGGCACTGGTGGCCGTGCCGACGGCGGTGCAGATGTTCGCATGGCTCGCCACATTGGCCCATGGGCGCCCGCGTTGGGACGTGCCGATGCTCTATATCTTCGGGTTCATCTTGATCTTCGTCTGCGGCGGGCTGACAGGCGTCATGCTGGCGATGGTGCCGTTCAACTGGCAGGCGCATGACAGCTATTTCGTGGTCGCGCATTTCCACTACGTGCTGGTGGGCGGATTTGTCTTCCCGATCCTTGCCGCGCTTTACTACTGGATGCCGCATGTCACCGGGCGTCTTTCGGTCCACCGCCTGTCCGTTCCGGCCTTCTGGCTGATCTTTTCGGGCTTCAACATCACGTTTCTGACGATGCACCTGACCGGCCTGAAGGGGATGCCGCGCCGGATCTACACCTATCTGGGTCACGAAGGCTGGACCGCGCTCAACCTGCTGTCCTCGGTCGGCAGCTTCGTTCTGACCATGGGCCTTGCGCTGATCGCCGTCGACATTGTGCTGCAGCGCCGTTTCGGGCCGCGCTTCCGCCGGGACCCGTGGCGGGCGGGCACGCTGGAATGGGCCACGCCGACACCACCTGCGGCCTATGGTTTCGCCTCGCTGCCACGGATCGCGGAACGGGCCGACGGGCTGTCACCCTCCGACATCGGGCGGCAGCTTGCCGCGGGCGAGGGCTATCTGGGTGCTGCGCGGGGCGGCTGGCAGGAAACGCTGGGCGTGGACATCGCGACGGGCGAGCCCGATCAGATCGTGATCCTGCCGCGCCCGACCTGCCTGCCGCTGGTCCTGGCGCTGGCCACCGGGGTCGTGGTGCTGTCGATGCTGTTCAAGGTCTATGCCCTTGCGGTGCTGGCCGCGATCGTCGTCGCTTTCCTGTTCGTCTGGGGCGCGCGATCGGCGGGCCAGCCCGAGGATCTGGGCCCGCTTCCGATTGGTCACGGACTTTCGGTTCCGCCCCACCCCGAGGCCGCGACATCGCCTCCGGTGCTGGCGATGGGCGTGACCCTGATCGCGGATGGCGCCTTTTTCACCTCGCTGGTCTTCGGCGTGCTCTATTTGTGGCTGGTCGCGCCGAACTGGCCCCCGCGCGAGGTGGTCGATGCCGGGCTGACCTTGCCGCTGATCGCGGCGGCCGGCCTTCTGGCAGGGCCCATGGCTGCCCGCGCGGCACTTGCCGCGCTGCGCAGGCAAGGGGCGGTGATGCCGTGGCTGGTGGTGCAAGCCCTGGCCGTGCTGGCCGCACTGGTCGTCCTGGTGCGGATGATTGCGGTCGCGTTGCCTGACCCGCAAGGTCACGGCTATGCCGCTGCCAGTTTTGCGCTTCTGGCCTACGTGGGCCTGCATCTCGGGCTTGCGGCGCTGTTCGTGCTCAGCAATGCCACCCGCTTGCAATCGGGCTTCATCTCGGCCCGCAGGGACCATGATCTGCGCCTGACGCGGGCGTGGCAGGACTTTACCGCGATGAGTGGTCTCATCGCGGTGGGGTTCGTGCTGATCCTGCCGCATCTGATGCCGGATGCTTGGGGATAGGCAGATCTTGCCCCCGGTCTTGAAAACCCTGCGGCAAGCACTTGGCGGGACCCGGATTGTCCGCTGAAACTTTGCGCAGACCGACCGTGACCGAAACCGACCAACGAAAGCGCCGGTCCGCAAGCAACCCGAATGCCGGGTGCTGCCCTTTCACCGAGGATGATACCGTTCGGGAAGTTGAACTTGCCTCCGGCGCGGCCATTGCCCAAGGGCGAAAAGCGGGTCATCCGCCAGCGCCATTGGTCGACAGGATCCACCCGGCGCTTTGTTCGGCCGGCTTTCCACATCCCTTGAAATCAGGCTGCCTGTCGTTGATCAGGCTTCCACAGGAGGGATGAGTGCGGCGAGTTCGCAGCAAGTGCAGGAAGACATCGCAGAGGTTCCGAACGATCCGCAGATGTGGGAAAACCAGTTCCCATTCTGCGACCTCGGGGCTGATGCGAACAAGCTGGACGGTGCCGGTTTCCCGACCCTCGCCCATTGCGTGTCGCTTGAGACGTTCGCTTTCTTCTACACGTCAGGCTTCGGTGCCGGGACGCCGCTGCCCAACGGCGGCACGCTCCGGCACAATCTGCTGCGCATGCGCAGCGCGCCACCGCGCGCAAGCTGGCCGGACGAGGTGGCGTTCCTCGATCACCTTCTGGCACTTGGCATCGACATCAACCCCGGGATGATCGGAGCCGGACCAGCCTTCATCTCGCGGCTGGCTGCATCGGACGGGATGATCCTGCCGACAACGCACTTCTGCTGACGCGCGGCGCCGACCCGACCATCCTGGATGACGAGGGCAAACGGGCGGCGGACCGACTGCCTCGCAAGCTGCGCATGGTTCGGTCGGCCCTGCGGTGAACGAGCGCCGGTCAACGACCCTGTTCCGGTGTCCGCTCGGCCGCTCTGGATAATCTCGGGTCAGGCCATGCCGGTGGCCTTCGGTTGACCGTGCCCCGGACATAAGGTGGCCATGATCCGTTGCCGTCGAACAGGATATGCGCGTGAACCCGGTCGGGATGTCCCACACACTCGCTCCGGGGGCCGGGTGAGGCCTGTGCCGGTTCGTGCAGCATCGAGGAACCGAGGCACGGCGGGCATTCCGGTTCGAAAAACCGCGCGATGGCGGATTTGACGGCCCGCCGGAATGCCACCGGACGTGTCGGTGAAATCACCCGATCCTTGAGAAACGGTCCGCTTGTGAGGTGTCGTGCTAACGTTACGTCACCCGATCCGGTGAAGATTTCTCCCTCGGGTCAGTTGATGCGGCGGCCAAGTTCGCTAATAGTCTCCCGATAACGAGCCGGAGACATGCTCCGGACGCAATCAGGGAGTTCATCATGAAAACGACTGGCATCCTTGCCGCCGCGCTTCTGGCCAGCACGGCGATCGGAGCATCCGCCGAAACCGTCCGCTGGGCCCGCGTGGGCGACGCACTGACGCTTGATCCTCATTCGCAGAACGAGGGCCCCAGCCACACGATGCGCCACCAGATATACGAACCGCTGATCATCCGCGACATGACCGGTGCGTTCCAGCCGGCGCTGGCCACCGAATGGAGCCCGTCCGAAACCGACCCCAATGTCTGGACCTTCCGCCTGCGCGAAGGTGTGACCTTCCATGACGGTGCGGCCTTTACCGCCGAGGACGTCGTGTTTTCCTTCGAACGTGCGATGACGCCGACCTCCGACATGAAGGAGCTTCTCTCCTCCATCGCCGAAGTGCGCGCGGTCGACGATTACACGGTCGAATTCGTCACCAACGGGCCGAACCCGATCCTGCCCTCGAACTTCACCAACCTGTTCATCATGGACAAGGACTGGGCCGAGGCGAACAACACCGTCAAGGTTCAGGATTTCGAAGGCGGCGAGATCAACTATGCCACCCTCAATGCAAACGGAACCGGCCCCTACCGCCTTGTCAGCCGGGAGCCCGAGGTGCGCACCGTTCTTGCGATTAACGAGGATTACTGGGGAATCGACGAATTTCCGATGGACGTGACCGAGATCGTCTTTACCCCGATCCAGAACGCCGCCACGCGCGTCGCGGCCCTTTTGTCGGGCGAGGTCGATTTCATCCAGGACGTTCCGGTGCAGGACCTGTCCCGCGTCACAGAGGCCGAGGGCCTATCGGTCGAGACAGCCGAACAGAACCGCGTCATCTTCTTTGGTCTCAACATGGGGGCCGACGATATCGAGGCCGACAATATCGAGGGTGCAAACCCGTTCGCGGATGTCCGGGTCCGGCAAGCGATGAACATGGCGATCAATCGCGATGCGATCCAGCAGGTCGTCATGCGCGGCCAGTCGATCCCGGCCGGCATGATCGCCCCGCCCTTTGTCGACGGCTGGACGCAGGAGCTTGACACTGCGGTCACCGATGTCGAGGCGGCCAAGGCCCTGATGGAAGAGGCAGGCTATGGCGATGGGTTCTCTGTCCGGCTCGATTGTCCGAACGACCGCTACATCAACGACGAGGCGATCTGCCAGGCTGTCGTCGGAATGATGGCGCAGATTGGTGTCACGGTGAACCTCGATGCCAAATCCCGGGCGCTGCACTTCCCGCTGATCACCGACGGCCAGACGGATTTCTACATGCTGGGCTGGGGCGTTCCGACCTATGATTCGGAATACATTTTCAACTTCCTCGTCCATACCCGGACCGATCAGCGCGGCAGCTGGAACGGGACGGGTTACTCCGACCCGGAAATCGATGAAATGATCGTGTCCCTCTCGTCCGAGACCGATCTCGAGGCCCGGAGCGAAGCCGTTGCCGCGATCTGGGACGAGATCCAGTCCCAACACATCTATCTTCCGGTGCATCACCAGGTGCTGAACTGGGGCGTTGCCGATGGAATCGGCTTCCCGCAGGTCGATCCCGAAGACTCGCCGTTGTTCAAGTTCTTCACCATGAACTGATCCCGTGCGGTCTGGCGACCCTTTCGCCGGAGACATGAGACCGGGCGCCCGCAAGGCGCCCGGCTATTCATTGAAACGGGGAGCAACCGTCATGAAGACAGCGATCCTTCTGGCCGCCGCCTGCGTTCTTGCCGGGCCGGCCGCGTCCGAGACGTTCCGTTGGGCCGGTACGACCGACCCGAACACGATGGACCCACATGCCGGCAATTCGGCGCCGGTGTTGGGTTTTCTGAACAATGTCTATGAGGGCCTTGTTCGACGTGGAACGGACATGTCGGTCGAGCCGTCGCTTGCCACCTCGTGGGAACCGATCGGCGATGGCGAAGGCTGGCGGTTTGTCCTGCGCGAAGGCGTGACCTTCCACGACAGGTCCGATTTCACCGCCGAGGACGTCGTCTTCAGCTATCAGCGGGCCTCGTCCGAATCGTCGGATGTGCGCAGCTGGTTCTCGTCCGTGACGGATGTGGTCGCGGTCGACGACTACACCATCGACATCCTGACCTCGCGGCCGCAGCCGATCTTTCCCGACAGTATCGCCAACTGGATGATGATGGATTCCGGCTGGACAACCGAGAATGGCGCAGACCTGCCCGCGCCGGGCGAAGGCAACTTTGCCACGCTGAATGCGAACGGGACCGGGCCCTATGTGCTGGCCGAACGCCAGCCGGGGCTTGAAACCGTGCTCGAGCCGTTCGACGGCTGGTGGGGAGAAGAGCGTGGAAACGTGACCCGCGCCGTCTTCACCCCCATCGACAATTCGGCGACGGCGGTCGCGGCCCTTCTTTCGGGCGATGTCGACCTGATCAACCCCGTGCCGGTGCAGGATGCCGGACGGCTTGACGGGGTTGACGGCGTGCGTCTGATCAGCGGGACCGAGGCGCGGGTCATCATGTTCGGCTTCAGCCAGGACAAGGACACGCTGTTCGGGTCCGACGCGCCGAACCCCTTTCTTGATGTCCGGGTGCGTCAGGCCGTGGCTCATGCGATCAACGTCCCCGCGATTCTTCAGACGACGATGCGCGGGACGGCGCAAGAGGTCTATCAATTCGTCGGGCCCGAGATAAACGGCTATTCCGACAGCCTGTCAGAGCGTCCGGAACTTGATCTGGACCGCGCGCGCGACCTGCTGGCCGAGGCGGGCTATCCCGACGGATTTTCCTTCCTGATGAAATGCCCCAACGACCGCTACATCAACGATGAAAGCGTCTGTCAGGCCGCGGTCGCGATGCTGGCGCAGATCGGACTCGATGCGCAGCTGGATGCGATCCCGGTCAGCAACTACTGGCCCGAACTGCGCGAAGACAATTACGACATGTATCTTCTGGGCTGGTCGCCCGGAACCTTCGATGCCGAGCATCCGTTCCGGTTTCTCGTTCACACCCCGCAGGAAAACATCGGCACCTGGAATTTCGGTGGCTATTCCAACGCGCGCGTGGACGAACTGATCCCGATGATCCAGTCCGAGATCGACCCCGTTGCAAGGCAGGCCATGCTTGACGAGGTGGCGGCCACTGTCCAGGAGGATGCGGTCTATGTGCCGATGTATGTCGAGCCGCTTCTCTGGGGGGCTGCCGACAATATCGAACTGACCCAGCGGGTCGACAACTTCTTCATCCTGCGCTGGGTCTCGGTGGAGTAGACGCATGCTGGCCTATGCCATTCGCCGGATCGCCCAGTCGATCCTCGTCCTCTTGGTCGTGGGACTGGTTGCGTTTTCCATGTTCCGCTATATCGGCGATCCGGTGGACACCATGCTGGGCCAGGAACGGACCCAGGCGGACGTCGAACGGCTGAGAGAACAGCTTGGCCTCGATCAGCCGTTCTTCGTTCAGTATTACAGGTTCCTCGAACAGGCGGTGCAGGGCAATTTCGGGCTGAGTTACAGGCAGGGTCGTCCCGTTTCGGAAATCATTCTCGAACGCGCGCCCGCCACGCTGGAACTGGCCTTCGTGTCCGGGGTCATGGCGCTTGTGGGCGGCATCTCGCTGGGCATCTTCACCGCAATCCGAAGGCGCGGCGTCGGGGCAAATGTCGTCATGACCCTGTCGCTGATCGGCGTGTCGCTGCCGACATTCCTGATCGGGATCCTGCTGATCTACCTGTTCTCGGTCGAGTTGGGCTGGCTGCCCAGTTTCGGCCGTGGCGAGGTGGTCGACCTCGGCGGCTGGACGACCGGGTTTCTGACCGCAAGCGGGCTCAAGGCGCTGATCCTGCCGTCGATCACGCTGGGCCTTTACCAGTTGACGCTGATCATGCGGCTTGTCCGGACCGAAATGCTCGAGGTTCTGCGCATGGATTACATCCGCTTTGCCCGGGCCCGCGGCTTGCGCGAGAAATCCATCAACTTCCGCCATGCGCTCAAGAACACGCTTGTGCCGGTGATCACCATCACAGGTCTGCAATTGGGCAGCATCATCGCCTTTGCGATCATCACCGAGACGGTCTTTCAATGGCCGGGGGTGGGCCTTTTGTTCATCAACGCGGTCCAGTTCGTCGACATCCCGGTGATGGCGGCCTACCTGATGCTGATATCGGTCATGTTCGTGGGCATCAACCTGATCGTCGACATGCTGTATTTCGCGATCGATCCGCGCCTGCGCGCGGACCGCACCGCCGGAGGGCACTGAGATGAGCCAGACCGAAACCACACCCCCGCCGGTCGAAGAGATCAAGCCGCCCTCGCGGCTGCGCCGCGCCTGGGAAAGCGATCTTGCCTGGTCGTTCCGGCGGGCGCCCGTGGCCATGATCTCGGCCTTCGTGGTGGTCCTGCTTGTGTTGTCGGCCATCTTCGCGCCACTGATCGCGCCGCATGACCCGTTCAACCCCGCCACGCTGAACCTGATGAACGGCTTCACGCCCCCGGGCGTTGCAAACGCCTTTACCGGGGATTTCTTCGTCCTCGGGACAGACGATCAGGGGCGCGACGTGTTTTCCACGATCCTTTACGGGATGCGGATCTCGCTTTTCGTGGGGTTTTCCGCCGTGCTTCTGGCGATGGTTCTGGGCGTGACCCTTGGCCTTCTGGCCGGGTATCTTGGCGGCTGGGTCGAAACGATCATCATGCGCGTGGCCGACGTGCAGCTGACCTTTCCGGCGATCCTTGTCGCGCTCCTTATCTTTGGCATCGCCAAGGGGATCACCCCGCCCGAATACCGTGACGAAGTGGCGATCTGGGTCCTGATCCTTGCCATCGGCCTGTCGGACTGGGTGCAGTTCGCCCGCGTCGTGCGCGGCGCCACGCTGGTGGAGAAAAGCCGCGAATACGTGCAGGCGGCACGGCTGATCGGCCGCTCGCCGGTGGCGATCATGTTGCGCCACATCCTGCCCAACGTGCTGAACCCCGTTCTGGTGATCGCGACAATCTCGCTCGCCCTCGCGATCATCGCCGAGGCGACGCTGTCCTTCCTTGGCGTGGGTGCGCCACCCACGAAACCCAGCCTCGGCACGCTGATCCGGATCGGGCAGGAATTCATGTTCTCGGGCGAATGGTGGATCCTCTTCTTTCCTGCCATCGCGCTTCTCGCGCTGGCTCTGTCGATCAACCTTCTGGGCGACTGGCTGCGCGACGCGCTGAACCCGCGGCTGCGCTGACCGCATGACAAGGGTAGAAAGATGAGCAAACCCGTTCTCTCTGTCCGCGACCTTGTCGTGGAGATCCCCACGCGGGCGGGACTGCTGCGGCCCGTCGACAAGGTCAGCTACGACATCGAAGCGGGCGAGATCCTGGGCGTCGTCGGCGAATCCGGCGCTGGCAAATCCATGACCGGAAACGCCGTCATCGGCCTTCTGGACCCGCCCGCGCGGATCGTCTCGGGCCAGGTTCTTCTGGATGGCGTGCCCATACAGTCCCTGAAGGGCGAGGCCCTGCGCCGGCTGCGTGGCAAGAAGATCGGCATGATCTTTCAGGATCCGCTGACTTCGCTGAACCCGCTTCTGACCGTGGGCGAACAGCTGGAGGAAACGATCCTCGAGCACCTACCCGTCAGCAATTCGGAGGCGCGCAAACGCGCCATCGCCGCGCTGGAAGAGGTGGGCATTCCCGCTGCATCCCAGCGGATCGGCAGCTATCCGCACGAGTTTTCCGGCGGGATGCGGCAGCGCGTCGTGATCGCGCTTGCGCTGTGTGCCGAGCCCGATCTTGTCATCGCGGACGAGCCGACAACGGCGCTGGATGTCAGCGTTCAAGCGCAGATCGTCGCGCTGCTCAAGCGGCTGTGCCGCGAACGTGGCGTGGCCGTGATGCTGGTGACCCATGACATGGGCGTGATCGCCGAGGCGGCCGATCGCGTCGCTGTGATGTATGCCGGGCGTCTGGCCGAGCTTGGCCCCGTGCGCGAAGTTCTGACGAATGCCCGCCATCCCTATACGGCAGGCCTGATGGGCTCGACCCCGCTCGCAAGCCACGGGCTGAAACGACTGCGCCAGATCCCCGGCTCCATGCCGCGGCTTGGTGCGCTGCCCGAAGGTTGCGCCTTTCATCCGCGTTGCGACCACGCCCAGGACAAGTGCCGCCGCGATCCCGGACCGATCCTTGCCGATTGCGACGGGCGGGCGGCCTGCTGGTTCCCGCTGGGTCAGCCGCAGGAGGTCGCGGGATGAGCGCGCTGATCAAGGTCGAAAACCTGACCCGCATCTTCGACGTGTCGAAACCCTGGCTGAACCGGGTGATCGAACGCCTGCCCAAGGCGCTTCTGACGGCGGTCAGCGACGTGAGTTTCGAGGTGGAGGAAAACTCCGTCTATGCCCTTGTCGGCGAAAGCGGGTCCGGCAAATCCACCATCGGCAAGATAGTCGTGGGCCTTGTGCCGCCGTCGAAGGGCGCCGTGATGATCAACAACGTCGATCTGGCGACAGAGACGGATGCCGCCAAGGTCGAGGCCGTGCGCGCCGATATCCAGATGATCTTTCAGGATCCTTACGCCTCTCTCAACCCGCGCTGGCGGGTGCGCGACATCATCGCCGAACCCGTGGCGGCCAAGGGGGGCGATACCACGGGCCTTGCCGAACGTCTGCTGGAGCAGGTGGGGCTTTCGGCGGCGGATTCGGTGAAATACCCGCACGAATTTTCCGGCGGACAACGGCAGCGGATCTGCATCGCCCGGGCACTGGCCTCCGAACCCAAGGTGATCGTCTGCGACGAGCCGACCTCGGCGCTGGATGTGTCGGTTCAGGCGCAGGTGCTGAACCTCATGTCCGACCTGCGCGAGGAATTCGGTCTGACCTATCTGTTCATCAGCCATGATCTGACGGTGGTTCAGCACATGGCCGACAGGATCGGCGTGCTTTACCTTGGCCGTCTCGTCGAAGAGGCGCCGCGCGATGTGATGTTCGATGACCCCAAGCATCCCTATACGCGGATGCTTTTCGATGCCGCGCCGCGGATGGACGGCTTTGGCCGCGAGGTCGAGCCGCCCAAGGGCGAGATCCCTGATGCGATCAACCCGCCCCAGGGATGTGCCTTCCATCCGCGCTGCCCGATCGCGGTTGACCGGTGCAGCCGCGAACGGCCCGAAATGCGCGATGTTCGCGGTGCGCGCGTGGCCTGTCATCTGGCCGAATGACCGGGGCCGAGTAACCGGGGCAGGCCGCGCGCCCTGTCAGGCCAGAACGGGAACGGCCTTTCCCTTCCACATCTGCGGCCCGGTGACATGGATCGAGGTGCCCGAGGCGTCGACGGCGACGGGCATGTCCTCCACCTCGAACTCGCGGATGGCCTCCATTCCCAGATCCTCGAAAGCCACCAGCCGGGACGACCGGATCGCCTTGGACACCAGAACGGCCGCCCCGCCCACGGCGATCAGGTAGGTCGCCTTGTGCCGTGCGATGTCGGCCACAGTCTGCGGTCCGCGTTCGGCCTTGCCAATCATCGACACGATCCCCTGATCGAGCATCATGTCGGTGAACTTGTCCATCCGGGTGGAGGTCGTCGGGCCGGCCGGGCCGACCGCCTCGTCGCCCACCGGATCGACGGGGCCCACATAATAGATGATCCGGCCCTTCAGATCGACAGGCAGGCTTTCGCCCCGGGCGAGGATGTCGGCGATCCGCTTGTGTGCCGCATCGCGCCCCGTCAGGATCCGGCCCGACAGAAGCAGCGTTTCGCCCGTCTTCCAGCTGGCCATTTCCTCGGCGGTCAGCGCATCGACATTCACGCGGCGGAACCGCCCCGCCCCGCCCGACCCCTCGACCACCGGCCAGGCCTGCAGGTTCGGCGGATCGAGGAAGGCTGGGCCGCTGCCATCGAGCGTGATCCTGGCATGCCGGTTGGCGGCGCATTGCGGCATGATCGCCACCGGTTTCGACGCTACATGAGTCGGATAGGTCGCGATCTTTACATCGACGACGGTCGTCAGGCCGCCCAGACCCTGCGCCCCGATGCCGAGGTTGTTGATCCGCTCATACAACTCGATCCGCAGCTCTTCGATCTTCGACGCCGGCCCCCGGGCCAGCAGGCCGCTCATGTCGATTTCGCCCATGCAGGCCCGTTTCGCCATGAGCATCGCCTTTTCGGCCGTGCCGCCCACGCCCACACCGATCACCCCCGGCGGGCACCAGCCCGCGCCCAGCGTCTCGACCGTCTCGACCACCCAGTCCGCGACCGAAGTCGATGGGTTGAGGTTGCCGAAACGCGCCTTGTTTTCGGACCCGCCGCCCTTGGCCGCCACGAGGATCTCGAGCGTGTTGCCAAGCCCGACGTCGATATGGGTGATCGCGGGCGTGTTGTCGCGTGTGTTCTTCCTCTCGTAGATCGGGTCGTCCACCATCGAGGCGCGCAGGGGATTGCCCGCATCCAGATAGGCAAGGCGCGTGCCTTCGTTGATCAGGTCAGCCAGGCTCCGGTCCGACTTGATCACGCAGGACTGGCCCAGCCGGGCAAAGACGGTCACTATCCCGGTATCCTGGCACATCGGTCGCTGACCAGTGGCGGCAAGGCGCGAACTTTCGAGGATCTGCCCGATGGCCGCCTTGGCCGAGGCGCTTTGCTCGCGGTCATAGGCGGCGGCCAGATGGCTCAGGTAGTCCGGCGTATGGTAGTAGGAGATGTATTGCAGGGCCGCCCGAACCGACTCGACAATATCATCCCCGGAAATCTCGACGATCTCGGCCACGTTGCGTTCCCTCATGGTATGCAGTCGCATACCCTTTAGACCAACCGGTTTCCCCGTTCCAAGCCATGCTGTCATGAAGGGCGGAAAAAAATCGACCCTCGGGTCAGCACTTTGCCCAATCGGGAGTCGCCCACCCACCCCGGATCTGGTTCGATGGGTGCACGTTGCGGCATGAAGGAGTTTCGATGGGCAAGATTTTTTCCTACCGGAACCGCCCGTTTCACTACGGACCCTATCCGCTGGAGAAGTTGCCCCGACGGACGGGGCCTGCGGATCTGTCGGGAATCGGACCGATGGAGGGCCTGTCCTTCCGCCGGCCGGAGGATCCGCTTTCCATCGTGAACGCGATGCAGGATTATCAGGCGATGCTGGACGCCACCCGCGAGGGGCTGGTGAAACGCGAACTTGCCGAGATCCCCGATGATCCGGCCGAACAGGCCCGGCATCTGAAATCCTTTGGTTATTACTGCGACGCCGCGATGGTTGGCATCTGCGAGATCCCCGGCGAGGCCTGGCTCGACACGCCGATCCGCAATCCCGATGTGGGCCGTCTGGCGCAAAGGCTGGACGTGATGCAGCCCAAGACGCTTGCCGCTGGCATCGACGTGATCATGGCGGGACTGAAGGAGTCGCTGCGCGCCCCGCCCGCGGATTGCCGCCACCATACCCATGCCATCGTCTTTCTCTACGACATGCCGCGCGATCCGCGCCCCGGCGAAAAGGGATGCGACTGGATCGAGGATGCGCAGGCCCAGCGCGCCTGCCTGCGCGGAATGGAAACCGCCGTGACGCTTGCCAATTACGTCCGGCTTCTGGGGCGCGATGCGCGGGCCCATTCGCAGGCCGCCACGGATGTGCACCTCATCAAGCTGGCGGTGGCCGCGGGTCTGGTGGACGAGGCCGGCGCCAATCCGTTCCTTGGCCGCCGCTACGGGCTTGCCGCGATCACCACGACGCTTGCGCCGCAACCCGACCGGCCTCTTGGCAAGGGCGGGGCCGGGCTTCCCTGGATAATCGGGGTGGGCGGGAACGCGAAGACCGCGCTGAACCGCGATCCCTTTGCCCGCCGCGAGTTTCGCAACGGCCCGCACCCGTTCGAGACGCTCAAGCGCGTGAAGGAACCCACGACCTATATCGACGCGGCCAATGTCGCCCGCGTGCCCAAACGCGCTAACATGTTTGCCCGCGCCCTGTTCGGCGATATGGGCAAGGCCACGCAGGAGGCGACCAAGAACGGCAACTACGTCCGCAAATCCGCCTCCGCCTTTGCCTTCCGTCCGTCGCTGGGGGCCTTCGTTCTCTTGCAGGATGGCGCGGCGGGCGCGGTGCATCCTTCGACCCATGACCCCATCCGCAATGCCCGCAACATCAAGGGCGCTCTCTATTTCCTCGGCGTCGATGCGGTGGGCCTGTCGGCCTGCCCGGACTGGGCGTATTACAGCCACGATGCGGCCGGCCAGCCGATCACGCCCTACCACGAAAACGCCATCTCGATGATCGTCGATCAGGGGCACGAAACCATGGAGGGCGCGTCCGGCGACGACTGGATCGCCTGCGCCCAGTCCATGCGCGCCTATCTGCGGTTCTCCCTCCTCGGTGGGGTTCTGGCGCAGCATATCCGCAACCTTGGCTACACCGCGCGCGTGCACACGGTCATGGATGACGAGGTGCTCCACCCGCCGCTGCTCTTGCTGTCCGGTCTGGGCGAGGTCAGCCGCATAGGAGAGGTCATCCTCAACCCGTTCCTCGGGCCGCGGCTCAAGTCGGGCATCGTGACGACGAACATGCCGATGGCCCATGACAGGCCCATCGATTTCGGGCTGCAACGGTTCTGCGAGGCCTGCAACAAATGTGCCCGCGAATGCCCTTCGGGCGCGATCACCGCCGGGCCCAAGCTGATGTTCAACGGCTACGAGATCTGGAAATCCGACAGCCAGAAATGCACCACCTACCGCGTTGGTCAAAAGAACGGCGCCATGTGCGGGCGCTGCATGAAGACCTGCCCCTGGAACCTTGAAGGCCTGTTCGCCGAGGCGCCCTTTCGCTGGGCCGCGATGAATTTTCCCGGCGCGGCCAAGGCGCTCGCCCGGCTCGACGATGCGTTGGGTAACGGAGAGATCAACCGAACCAAGAAATGGTGGTGGGATCTCGAGATGGTCGATGACGGCGCCTATCGCCCGCCGGAACAGCCGCCGAACGAACGGGCCCTGTCGAAAACGCTGGACCTGAAATTCGAGGATCAGACGCTGGCCGTCTATCCCGCCCCTCTGGCGCCGCCGCCCTATGCCTACCCCTTCCCGATGGACCGCGAGGCCGGCATCCGCGCCTATCAGGAGATGATCCCCGCGTCAGAGCACAAGGCCCGCCGCGCCCGGGGCGAGCCGCCCGAACATGTCTATACCGCCGACCGGGGCGAAAGCCCGGTGATGCAGGTGATCGTCTCGCTTGTGGAAAGGCTGACCCCGGATGTGACGCGATACGAATTTCGCATGCCCGACGGGTCGGATCTGCCCCGCGCCGAGGCCGGCGCCCATATCGACGTGGTGATCGCCCCCGAATTCCTGCGGCAATATTCGCTGTCGGGCGATCCGGCGGACCGGTCGCGTTACCAGATCGCCGTCCTGCGGGAGGATGGTGGTCGCGGCGGATCGCGCCTGATGGCCCGCATCTTCGAAGAGGGGCGGCGCGTCTTCGTCTCGCGGCCCATCAACCACTTTCCCCTGACCGAGGCCGCATCCTTTACCTACCTGATGGGCGGCGGTATCGGGGTGACGCCGATGATCGCGATGGCCCACAGGCTTCATGCGATCGGGGCGGAGTTCGCGCTGCACTATTCCTGTTCCACCCGCGCGGGTGCCGCCTTCCTCGATGATCTGGCGCAGGTGCCCTGGGCCGCGAATGTCAGGCTCCACCTCTCGGACGAGGGGACGCGCTGCGATCTGGCCCGGCTGCTGCGCCATCGCGAGGGTGCCCATGTCTACACCTGCGGACCCGAGGCCTATATGGCCGCCGTCCTGGGCGCGGCCGAGGCGAACGGCTTTTCCGAAGAGGCGCGGCACCTGGAATATTTCTCGGCCCCCGAACAGCCCGAATACGAGAACCATCCCTTCACGCTGCGCCTTGCCCGGTCGGGCAGGGTGGTCGAGGTCGCGGCAGATCAGGCCGCGACCGATGCGCTTCTGGCTGCGGGGCTGCATGTGGATGTGAAATGCTCCGATGGTCTGTGCGGCGTGTGCAAATGCACCGTGCTTGCGGGCGCGGTGGAGCATCGCGATTTCGTCCTGTCGAACAGGGATCGGGCTTCGGCGATGATCCTCTGCCAGAGCCGCGCGGCAGAGCCTGGCGGCACGCTGGAGATCGACCTGTGAGCCGGGGCTTGAACCCGCTTGCCCGTCGTCCGAAAACGGGCCCCAGCGTTCAAGAGGCGGCAAGATGACCAACCCACTTTATGACAAGCTGTTCGGTGCCCACGCAGAACAGGACACCCCGTTCCTGCATCTGGCAAATGGCGATGTGATCACGCATCGGGCCTTTGTCGCGCAGGCGGGCCGTTTCGCGAACCTGTTGCAGGATATCGGCCTCGACCCCGGAGACCGCGTCGCCGTGCAGGTCGAGAAATGTCCCGAAATGCTGGCGCTATATGCCGCCTGTGCGCAAAGGGGCGTGATCTTCCTGCCGCTCAATACTGCCTATACCGGGGAAGAGCTGGCCTATTTCCTCGACAATAGCGGCGCGCGTCTTCTGGTCTGCGACCCGGAACGGGAAGGCGCGCTCGGCCCGCAGGCCGACGCATCGGGCGCGCGGATCCTGACCATGGCTGCGGGCCGGGGCAGTGTCCTCGATGCGGCCGCGCCGTTGCCGGACACGGCCGAGACCATCCCGCGCGCGGGCGATGATCTGGCGGCATTCCTTTACACCTCGGGCACGACCGGCCGGTCGAAGGGCGCGATGCTGACGCAGGACAATCTTCTGTCCAACGCCCGGACACTTGCCGAATACTGGCGGTTCGGCGCGGGGGATGTGCTGTTGCACGCGCTGCCGATCTTTCACACCCATGGCCTTTTCGTGGCGACGAATGTCGCGCTTCTGACCGGGGGGGCGATGATCTTCCTGCCGAAATTCGACCTTGACGAGGTGATCGCCCAGTTGCCGCGCGCGACCACGATGATGGGGGTGCCGACCTTCTACACGCGGCTTCTGGATGATCCGCGCTTCACCCGCGATCTGGTCGCGCATATGCGGCTCTTCGTGTCCGGCTCCGCCCCGCTCCTGGCCGAGACGCATGCCGCATTCGAGGCGCGCACCGGCCATCGGATCCTCGAACGCTATGGCATGACTGAAACCAACATGAACACCTCGAACCCTCATGACGGGGAACGCCGTGCCGGGACGGTGGGCTTTCCCCTGCCGGGGGTGGAGTTGAAGGTGACCGATCCGCAAACCGGGGACGCTGTCCCGCAGGGCGAGATCGGAATGATCGAGGTGCGGGGGCCCAACGTCTTTCGGGGCTATTGGCAGATGCCGGAAAAGACCGCCGAAGAACTGCGCCCGGACGGGTTTTTCATCACCGGCGATCTGGGGCGGATCGACGCGGATGGTTATGTCCATATCGTGGGCCGCAACAAGGATCTGATCATCTCGGGCGGGTTCAACATCTATCCCAAGGAAGTGGAGGATGTGCTGGACCAGCAGCCCGGCGTGACGGAAAGTGCGGTGATCGGCGTGCCCCATCCCGACATGGGCGAAGGCATCCTCGCCGTTCTCGTGGCCGAACCGGGGTCCGGGCCGGATATCGCGGCGATCGAGGCCGCGCTTGGCACGGCGCTGGCCCGGTTCAAGCATCCTCGCCGGTTCGAAATTGTGGACGCATTGCCGCGCAACACGATGGGCAAGGTCCAGAAAGCGGCCCTCAGAGAGCGGTTTGCCGGGGCATTTTCCGGTCAAGCCACAAGTTGATCTCGGACGCGACGGCCTCTGGCGCCTCCTCATGGGCGAGGTGGCCCAGCCCGTCCAGTGACCGGACGGTGGCACCGGGCAATTGCCGGGCGGCGGCTACGCTCGTTTCGGGCGGCACGGCGATGTCGCGCGACCCGGTGATCAGAAGGACCGGAAGGTCGATCTGCGGGAGCGCGGCCAGAAGCGGATCCAGATCCCATTGCGCCATCATCGACAGGGTCGCATCCACATGCCCGCGATCCTGCGCGAGCGCTAGGTAAAGCGCCTCTCCCTCGGGATCGAGGGTTGAGCCCGTGCCCTTCAGCAGCCGCCCGACCGAGGCGGCATTGGCAGTCGCGGTGAACATGCCCGCGCTGAACGGGTTGAAGGCCAGAACCCTGGCCATCAGCGGAAAGAGCCATCCGGCCACGCCGCGAAATTTGCCCAAGGCCGCGTTGATGCCGATCACGCCGCCGGGCGGCGGGTTGTCCATCGCCATGCGCAGCGCGATCGCTGCGCCTGCGGAATGGCCGATGATGGCATGGGGGTGCCAGCCCTCCTGACGGATCAGCGTCGCGAGGTCCTCGGCCATCGCGTCAAGGCCCAGCCTTTGCCGCCCTCCGATCCGGGTAAAGCCCTGGCCGGGCAGATCCACCGCGACAACCCGGTGGTCGCGGGCCAGAAGGGGAAAGAGGCCGCGCCAGCTTTGCGTGGCGCCGCCCGCGCCATGGATCAGCAGAAGAACCGGGCCATGACCCGCGACCTGAACATGCCAGCGGTGCGGGCGGCACAGGATGATCCGCGAATGTTCGGTCAGTGGCCAGTTCGTCGTATCCTCGGGGAACCGCACCGCGATCACTCCAGCGCCGCTGAGACCGCCTCGGACAGACGTTCGGCATTGGCGCGCGGAAGCGGAAGGTAGGTCCCGTCAAGGATCTCGCTGAGCGTGCGCAATTGCTTTTCAGGCCGATTGCCAGTGTCGATCACGATGCTGTCCATGCCGCCGAAGCGCAGGCTGCGGGCCACGCGCTGGGCATCCTCTGCGGCGGCGGCGCGGTTTGCCTCGCCGTTGAGTGCGATATTCGCCCGGCCATCGGTCAGAAGCGCGAGGGTCGGTGTCAGGCCACGACGCCTTGCATGATCGGCCAGTTCCATCGCGGCCTTGAGGCCGGCGGCAAGGGGTGTTCCGCCACCGCCGGGAAGGGCGGCCAGCTGTCTTTTTGTGCGCACGAGGCTGCGGGTGGGCGACAGAAGAAGCTCGGCCCCCTGCCCGCGAAAGGCGATCAGCGCCACATGGTCGCGCCGCGCATAGGCCTGACCAAGGAGAAGCTCCACCGCGCCCTTCGCCTCGGCGAGGCGGGCGATGGCCGATGACCCCGAGGCATCGACCGCAAAGACAAGCAGCCTGTCGGACCGGTCCTCGAACCGCTTGACCCGGATGTCGGACATCCGGACATGGATGCCGGTGCGGTCGGGCTGGGCCATCTTGCGGATCGTCTGCCAGGGTGCAGCGGCGCGCAGGGTCGCGACAAGATCGACGCGCGTTCCGCCATCCGCCCTGCCTGCGCGCGAGGGCAGGGGTCGGCCTCGCCGGTTGCCCCGGACCCGGGCGCCTGCCCCGCTGCCGCGCGCCGCGCGGGCGCGGGCCGCACTCAGCCGCGCGAGAAGGTCATCGGGGATAAGCGCGCGCACCGCCTCGAGCAGCAACTCGTCCGGAATGGCAAGATCGTTCTGATCGGGGTCATCGGCCTCGGCCTGATCCTGCGGCGGCTCGGGTGGTGGAGCCTCCTCCTCGGGGCTGTCTTCGGGCGCGGGGATGCGTGTCGCGCGATGGGCCAGCGTCAGGGCGGCGGCCGTTTCGATGTCGTCCTCGCTGACTACTGAGCGCCCGTCCAGCGCGGCAAGCGCGACGGCGGCCCGCTTGGCAAAGATCGGCGCGCGGGCGCTGTCGATGCCCAGTGTCTGGCACAGGACGGCAAGCGCGCGATAGGCATCCTCGCCAAAGCGGATGGCGGACAACCTGCCACGGGCCTCTTCGAGCCGTTGGCTCTCATCGGGCCAGACCGGCAGGCTCCCCCAGGAGACGTCCGACAGATCGACGGCGAAGGCCAGCCGCTCGGCCAGCGAGGCAGGCAGCGCCTCGTCGGGCTCTGCCCCTTCGTCAAGGGCCACGAGGCCGGGGCCTTGCCCTTCGTCGAGCCGCATGGCGATGCGCGCGGCCAACCGGGATGTCGTGCGTTCGGCCATGGCAAGGACAAGCGTGCGGGTCGTCTCGATCAACCCCCGCCGCCAGACGGGTTTGCCCGTCGACAGCGTCGCTGCCACGTCCAGACCGCCGAACAGCGCGTCGTCGGGCACGGTGGGCGAGATGCGCTGCGCCGGGGAGGCGAGACGGCCCACAAGGTCGAGACAGCGTTCCCGGACCGGCCCCGCCCGAGATCGGATCGCAATTCCGCCCAGACCGCCGGGATCGACCGCCAGAAGGGACATTGCAAGGCCAAGCCTCTGGCCGGGATCGGAAAGGTCAGCCAAGGACCTCCTCCACCACGCGGCCCACGCGGGCCCCGCTTCCTGCTTCGTCAAGCGGATCACGCCGCAGCCGGTGCCGGAGCGAGGTTGCCGCAACTGCGCGCACATGCGCGGTTTTCGGGGCGCCTTCGCCCTGCCACGCCGCATAGGCGCGCGCGGCCTTGAGCAGCGTCAGTTCCCCGCGAAGCCCGTCGGAACCCAGCGCAAGGCACAGTTCGGCCACGTCGCGCAGCGTCTCTTCGGGCACGACGACTTCGGCCAGTGCCTTGCGGGCGGCCACGATCTGTTCGCGGATCGTCGCATCCTCGGCCTGCCAGCGCAGCATGAAGGCGGCGTTATCGGTCTCGTAGGCATCACGCCGGCGGATCACCTCGATCCGTTCCTCGATATTGGTGGGCGAGGCCACTTCGACCGACAGGCCGAACCGATCCAGAAGCTGGGGGCGCAATTCGCCCTCCTCGGGGTTGCCCGATCCGACAAGGACGAACCGTGCCGGGTGCCGGATGCTCAGGCCTTCGCGTTCGACGACGTTCTGCCCCGATTGGGCCACGTCCAGAAGCAGGTCCACGATGTGATCCTCAAGCAGGTTCACCTCGTCGATATAGAGATAGCCGCGATTTGCGCGGGCCAGAAGGCCGGGCTGGAAGGCCTTTTCGCCCCGGGTCAGCGCGCGTTCGATATCAAGCGCACCGGTGACCCTGTCTTCGGTCACGCCAAGCGGCAGATCGACCACGGGTGTCGGCCGGCTGACCTTGTGGCCCGCGATCTCGCCGGCCCAGTCGGGCACATCCTCGGCCCGGGCCGAATTGACCGGACAGCCGTCGATCACGGTGATTTCGGGCAGGAGCGCGGCAAGTGCCCGGACGGCGGTGGATTTGCCCGTTCCGCGATCCCCGAAGACGAGAACGCCGCCGATACCGGGGTCGATGGCCGTCAGGATCATGGCCAGCTTCATCTCGTCCTGACCGACGATCGCGGAAAAGGGGAAGGGAGTTGTCATGCGGTCTCCGTTAGTCGGCTGAGGGGGGATGTGCCGTTCCATGTGCCTTCGTCCGACAGGACGGCGAAACGGGCATAAAGCTCTTCGCGGAACCAGCCGTTTTCGCGCACGGCGCGAATGGCCTCCGCATGGGCGCCGGTGCGGGCAAAGGCGGCCATGTCGTCGATATTGGGCCAGATCGAGAAGGTGACCTGGTGCAGCAGGGGGACCTCGCCGATGCCGATCTTGAAGACGACATTGGGATCGCGCCCGATCCGTTCCGAGATCTCGGGCACCCGGTCCCAGAAGCGCAGCGCCTTGGCGGGGCGCACGATCGCCCGCGTCAGGGCGGCGACGGCGCCGGTGCCCGTCCCGTCATCGGCCACGCAGTCGAAAGGTTCGACGCCGGACCAGTTGCCGCGCGCCGAGCGCGCGCCAAGAAAGACGGTCCAGTGCTCTTGGGATTTGGCGGCGAACTTTCGGAAGACCGGGTTCGTCCGCGTGCCGTGCCGCGCGGTATCGGCGTCGGGCCAGGTGGCCACGATGGCAAAGACATTGGGCAACAGAACCGGGGTGAACCCCTCGCCCGTGCCCGATCCGCACAGCTTCCAGAAGCCTATCTCGCGACTGCGGCTCAGGCCGATTCGGGCAAGGCCCATCTGTCCGATCGCCCAGAATCGGGCCGGAACGGTTCCGAATCGGAAGAAGGACAGGCTGACGGTCTGACTCACCTATAAACCTCTTGTAGTGTAAACTTACCCTGACAGATTTGAAGTTACTTGAAAAGGGAAAGGAGTCTTGCGCGAACAGAGATTGTCAATCTAAGTTGACATATCTACTGTCAGAGGTGTCATGGATATCAAATCATCTTCTCGCAGGTCCAACGAGGCCGCTGTCATCGGCGCGGGTCTTGGCGGGCTTGCCTCCGCCATGCGCCTTGGTGCCAAGGGCTACAGGGTGACCGTCGTCGACAGGCTCGACCGGGTCGGGGGGCGCGGCTCCTCGATCACGAAAAACGGCTATCGATTCGACCTTGGGCCGACGATCGTCACGGTTCCGCAGGTGTTCGAGGAATTGTGGGCCGAATGCGGCGAGGATTTCCACCAATATGTCGATCTTGTCCCGCTCGATCCGTTCTACGAGATACGCTGGACAGACGGCAGCCACTTTTCCGCCTGCGGCGACACCGACCGGATGATCGACGAGGTCGCCCGCCTGTCGCCCCGCGATGTGAAGGGATACCGGAAATTCCTGCGTGACGCGCAGCGGCGCTATGTCGTGGGCTTCGAGGGGATGGTCGCCAAGCCGATGCACAAGGCCTGGGAAACGATCAAGGTCCTGCCCGAATTCGCGCGGCTTCGGGCTGACCGGTCCATCCTTGGTCTGGCGCGGGCGCGGGTCAAGGATGAACGCCTGCGCATGGCGCTGTCGTTCCATCCGCTGTTCATCGGTGGCGATCCGATGAACGTCACCTCGATCTATGCGCTGGTCAGCCATCTCGAAAAGGAATTCGGTGTCCATTATGCCATCGGTGGCGTGCAGGCGATCGCGGATGCGATGGCCGAGGTCGTGCGCAAGCAGGGCGGCACCCTTCGTCTGGAAGAGGATGTCGACGAGATCATCGTCGATCAGGGCAGGGCCACCGGCATCCGGCTGGGATCGGGCGAGGTGATCGAGGCGCCGCTGATCGTATCGAATGCCGATGCGGGCCACACCTACGACACGCTTCTGCGCAATCAGCGCAAATCCCGCTGGACCGAACGCAAGATGGCCTCGCGCCGTTGGTCGATGGGTCTGTTCGTGTGGTATTTCGGCACCAAGGGCACGGCCGACATGTGGCCCGATGTGGGCCATCATACGATCCTGAGCGGTCCGCGCTACGAGGGTCTTCTGAAGGACATCTTCATCAAGGGCAAACTTGCCGATGACATGAGCCTCTATCTTCACCGCCCCTCTGTTTCCGATCCGCATGTCGCGCCGGCCGGCGACGATACGTTCTATGTCCTGTCGCCCGTTCCCCATCTGGGTCACGACAACGGCGTCGACTGGGCCCGCGAAGAGCCTCTTTACCGCGCCAGGGTCGCCAAGGTCCTGCAAGAGACGATCCCCGGTTTCGAGGAACATATCGCGGCCTCCACCGTCTTTACGCCCGAGGACTTCAAGACCCGCTACCTGTCGCCCCATGGTTGCGGGTTCTCGATCGAGCCGCGGATCCTGCAATCCGCCTGGTTCCGCCCCCACAACAAGAGCGAGGAGGTCGAGGGCCTGTTCCTGACCGGTGCGGGCACGCATCCCGGTGCCGGTCTTCCCGGCGTGATCTCGAGCGCGAAGGTCATCGCTCAGCTGATCCCCAACGCGCCCCGTTCGTCGACGACGACCTTGCCCCTGGCCGCCGAATGACCGGCACGCACGGCATATCGCCAGCGGATCTGGAGCATTGCCGCGCTGCGATCCGCACCGGATCGCTGAGCTTTCATTCGGCCTCGAGGCTCCTGCCGGCGCGGGTGCGGGACCCGGCTTTGGCGCTTTATGCCTTTTGCCGTCTCGCCGATGACGAGGTCGACGAAGGTCACGCCAAGGAACGTGCGGTCCTCAAGCTTCAGGAAAGGCTGGACCTGGCCTATCGCGGCACACCGCGTAACGCGCCCGAAGACCGCGCCTTTGCCGCGATCATCGACCGCTTCGAGATGCCCCGCGACCTTCCCGAGGCGCTTCTTGAAGGGCTGGCCTGGGATTCGCTTGAACATCGATACCAGACCCTGTCGGACCTCCGGTCCTACTCCGCGCGCGTGGCAAGTGCCGTGGGCGCGATGATGTGTGTCCTGATGGAGGTGCGCGACCCTCACGCGCTGGCCCGCGCCTGTGACCTGGGCGTGGCTATGCAATTGACCAACATCGCCCGCGACGTGGGCGAAGATGCGCGGGCCGGCCGGCTTTACCTGCCGCTCGACTGGTTTTCCCATGCGGGTGTCGATCCCGACGCGTTCCTTGCTGCGCCCGAACCCACGCGCGAGATCAAGCGCATGGTGTCGCGCCTGCTGTCAGAGGCCGAGAGGCTTTATCTCAGGTCCGAGGCCGGGATCCGCGCCTTGCCGAGGGATGCACGCATGGGGATCTGGGCCGCCCGTCTGATCTATGCCGGCATCGGCCGGGAAGTGCGGCGCAACGGTTTCGACAGTGTCACCCGCCGTGCCCATACGACGACCGGCCAGAAACTGGCCTGGATGGCGCAGGCATCGGGGCGCGCGGCGATCGGTATGGCGATGCCGCGCTCTGCCGTGATCTTTGCGCCTTGTCTTGCCGAGACATCCTATCTTGTCACCGCCGCGGCCCGCGCCGACAGGGTGCCCGGACGGGCACAGGCGATTGTCGATCTTCTGGCCGACATCCGGTTGCGCGAGGCCCGGATGCAGGAGCAGGTTGGAAAAGGTCTGTCGGGGGTCTAGTTTGACTTCGGGCTGACCGTGAAAGGATCGCCGATGGACCCCCTGATCTTTGCCATCCTGCTGGCGGCCTGTTTCGCCGCCGGAACGACCGGCGCCATGTTCCCCACCGGGCCATGGTATCAACGGCTGGAAAAACCGTCATGGGTGCCTCCGAACTGGATGTTTCCGGTGGCCTGGACGACGATCTATTTCCTGATCGCCTTTGCCGGCGCGCGCGCCGCCCCGATGGAAGGAAGCCAGTATGCCATGGCCTTCTGGGCGCTTCAGATCGCGCTGAACACGCTCTGGACACCGATCTTCTTCGGTCTGAGGCGGCTCAAGGGGTCGCTGCCGGTGATGGCCCTGCTCTGGGTGTCCGTGGTGGGCTGCACCTATACCCATTTCCAGCTGGATTTCTGGGCGGGCCTTGCCTTCGTCCCCTACCTGACCTGGGTCACTGTGGCTTCGGCGCTCAACCTGTCGGTCGCGCGCCTCAACCCCGACGAAGAGCCGGTTCATCCCTCCAGGCTGTGACAGGCGGTCGCGCCGATGTTACAACGATGGCGAAACTCTGCCGCATGATCGCGTCGTTTGCGGATCAAGCGATGATGGGGATTGGACGACCCGGTAGTATGAACAGGCACCCCGTTTGCGAAGGGGCTGTTCGCGGCGGTCCGGAATTGAACTTGTGAGGATATGCAATGCTACAGATGATTTCGAAAACCCTGCTTCTCGTCGGGGTCAGCACCGCACTTAGCGGCTGCCTTCTGACCCGCAACCAGGACTTTAACGAGGCCGCGAGGGAGGCGTCCGAAATCGCCGAATTCGCGACATCATTGCCCGAGGTCGACGCCGCCAATCTGCCCGAAACCGGCACGGCGACCTACCAGGGGATCGCCGCATTGAACTACGAAGAACGCCTCGATGTCGGTAGCGAGAACAATGACTATTTCTCCGACATCACATTCGAGACGGATTTTGAGAATGGCAATGTCGATGGCTCGATGTCCAACTTCCAGAGCCCCGACGGCGCGGTCGGAGGAACGCTCGTGCTTGTCGACGGGCAGGTCTTCTCGAATGGCGTGGACGGAGACTTCGTTGGAACCCTAAATGATGATGGGACCGAAGTGGTGCTCGACGTTGGCGTGTCGCAGAGCGACTTCAGGGGTGATGGAACCGGCGAACCAGCCGCGCTGACGGGGAACCTGATCGGAACCTATTCGACCGACAGCGACGAAGGCGAAATGCTCGGCTCCTTCGTGACCGAATTCGTCAACCCCTGACATATGATCCGGCGGCGCCGGCGGCTTTGTGCCCGTCGGCGCCGCCAGGCCGGCATCGGGATTGCCCGAATCGGCATTGCAGGACATAATTCATCCGATAGAGGTCCGGACAAGGGCCCATTGAGAGAGGCGAGCAGATGAAGATTTCTCATATCGGGCGCATAGCCCTTTTGTGTGCCGTGTCCGCCGTGGCCGGATGCAGCGACCTTGAAGACCTTTTCAACGGAAATGACGACAACGGCTCCGACGAGGCGCCGGTCGAAACCTTCTCCAGCTTTGATGGCCAGATTGTCGAAGGTCTGGATTTCATCCGTATGGGCGAAGACCTTGATCCGACAGACGCATCCGACATGCCGACATCCGGCAGTGTCGCCTATGGCGGTGTTGCAGGCTTTGCCTATGACGAGGCGCCCCGGAGCGCGGCGGATTACGAGGTGATGGCCGATGTCTCGCTTGAGGCCGAATTCGAGGATGGCGATGTCACCGGCCGGTTCGACAACTTCAACACTGTCGACGATGTCGAGATGGACGGCTCTCTCACCGTGACCGAAGGCGCGATCGACGGCACGGTGATGACCGGCAACGCGATCGGTGATTTCGTCGATGGCACCGATGCCGTGATCTGGAACCTCGAGCTTGCGGGCGAGTTCCTCGGCGATGACGGCGAATACATCTACGGCAGCGCGAACGGCACCGCCGACAATGGCGGGTCGCAGGTCACCGACGTCTTCGGCGAATTTGCCGTCGGGCAGGACTGATCCCGGGGCGCGGTCCTCAGGGCCGCGCCTCATCTGCCCAGGTCTTTCGCAGCACATCGAGCCAGTTGCGATGGGCGAGCTTTCCGATCAGCTCGTCCCCGAACCCGTGTTCCCCCAGCACGTCGAGAAAGCGCTGAAGCCCTGACACATCGCCCAGGCAATCGGGGATGTTCGCGCCGTCGAAATCCGACCCAAGCCCGATGTGATCCTCGCCCAGAATCCCGATCATGTGATCGAGGTGCCGCAGCATCGGATCCCAGCCGGTCTCCCGGTCCAGCTTGCCATCGTCGCGCAGGAACATGGTCGCGTAGTTCAGCCCGGCGATGCCGCCGCTTTCGCGGATCATGGCCAACTGCCTGTCCGTCAGGTTGCGGGGCGAATCGGTCACGGCATGGGCATTGGAATGGCTGGCGATCAGGGGCGCGTCGCTGATCGCGGCCACGTCGTCCATGCCCTTTTCGGTGATGTGCGACAGGTCGATCGCGATGCCCAGCGCGTTGCAGGCCCGGACCAGCCGCTTTCCGGCATCTGTCAGGCCGGGGCCGGTATCCGGAGACCCGGGAAACCGGAACGGCACCCCGTGACCGAAGACATTGGTCCGCGACCAGACCGGACCCAGCGACCGAAGCCCCATCGCATGAAAGAGGTAGAGCGCATCGAGGTCGGGGTCGATTGCCTCGGCGCCTTCCATGTGCATCACGCAGGCGATCCTGTCCGACGCCATGGCGGACTCGATATCCGCCACGCTCAGGCAAAGCGCGAAATCATCGGGCCTGTCCCTGCACATGCCCACGAGATGGCCCGCCATGCCCAGCGCCGCAGGCTGGGCCCGCGCGTGACCGATTTCTTCGGGCAGAGCCACGTCATAGGGCGGCGCGGCCATCACCTTTTCCAGCTCCTGAAACGGCATCTCCATCGGCGAAGGCACGAAGATCGCGAAAAGTCCGCCGACAAACCCGCCCTGCCGCATGCGCGGAAGATCAAGGTGACCGCCGCCCGCAGAACCATCCAAAAGGGCGGAGCGCGGGGCATCGTTCATCCAGACACGCAGGAGAAAGTCGTTATGGCCGTCGAAAACGGGAATCATCCGCGCTCCTTTCGAAAGCCCGATGATGTGGTGCCGAAACCTGCCGTGCAAGCGCCGTTTCCGGTGGTGGCCGGTCAGTTGTCGGCAAATCGCCAACCCGCGCGGCGCGGCACCCGAACGGCCAGCATCGGTTTCAGGAGCGGAGAGGCGAACCGATCCAGATCCAGTGCCTCGTGCACGCCGGTCACCTCTTCTCCGTCAAGCCGGGTGCGGACCACCGACCGCGAATAGAACGGCGCGTCCAGCATCGGCAGGACCTGCCGGGGCATCACCCCCGGATCCGCGCGGGTTTCGCGCCGGACAAGCCAGTTCGTGCGCCGGAACCGGGTGCGGGGAGGCGCCTCGGTCAGCCGGGCATTGCCGTCGATGTCAAAGGCGATCGCGGTTTCCAGATGGGTGCCGTCCCGCCGTTCGGCATCATAGAAACAGGTGGCCCCATCGCCGGTCGGAAACCGGCCCCATGTCCAGAAACGGAAATCCTGTTCCAGGGCGCGGGTCCCGAAATTCGCGTCGAAATATCCGTGCCCGTCCCATTTCCAGCCCGGCGCGTCCAGTTCGACGCGAATGTCCGAAATCGGGGCAAAGGGGCGCCAGACATGGCTCCCGTCACTGTCGAGCGCGAGTTCGACATTGGTGACGGCGCGCGGCATGACGGTGATCCGCCCCCGAACGCGACTGACGATGGGCGGGCCCGATATCTCGTCGATGTCGATCACCAGTTTGCCGCCGGTCCAGCGCATGCGGCTTGGCCCCACCTCGAAATCGGTGTCGCTGCGGCGAAGCGCGGCGCGCCCCCGATCCGTCATGGTGAACCGCCCGCCGGGCCCATAGGTCGCCACGTTGATGCAGACATGGTTTTCGGGGTCTTTGCGGCCTGACCACGCATACCAGGGCGAAAAGACCGACCCGATGAACCCTATGACCGAGACGGCGCGATTTCCGTCATCCGAGATCCCGTCGACATACCACCAGGCATAGCCGTTGGGCGCGACCTCGACAGAGAAACAAGGTCCTGCCTGATCGCCTCGGCCGCGTGCCGACCGGAGAGCGTGGCCATCGGGATCCCCGCCCCCGGATGCGCCCCGCCCCCGCAGAGATAAAGCCCCGGGATCGTCGTGCGCGCCCGCGGCCGTTTCAGCCCGGCCGTCAGGCCATGCGGACTCCTGCCGTAGAGAGACCCCCTGCTGGCCGGAAAGAGCCGGGCGAAATCCGCCGGGCTGCTCAATGCGCTGCGCCCCGGGGGCGGATCGAAGTCCAGGCCGAAAGCCACCAGCCTGTCGAAGACCTGTTTCTGACATGCAGTCACCTCTTCCTCGGTATCGGGAGTGGCGCCGCCCGGAACGCCATTCAGAATGATCTCAAACCGTTCCGGCCCGTCTGGCCGATCCTGCCCCGCGCGATCCTGCGCGCAGACGTAAAGCGTGGCGTCTTCGGGATGCTGGCCCCGGTCGAGCCGGGTGAACTCCGCATCGCGCCCCGATCCGAAAAAGACGGTGTGATAGGCCAGATCGGGCCCGGTGGGCCGGGCGGCAAAAGCATGGACCCAGGCCGACAGGCTGCGTGGTTCGACAGCCTCCGTAGGCACGGCCGCCCGGACGCCCTCGCCCAGAAGCCCGCGATTGATGGCGCGTGGATCGCCGTTGAAGACGATCGCATCGGCGGCGATGTGCCCCGCGCTTGTCTCAAGGCCCGTGGCCCTGCCATCCGTCACCGCGATCGACTGCACCTGCGTGCCCAGAATCAGCCGCGCGCCCTTGGCCCGGGCCAGGTCGGCGACGGTCCGGGCCAGATGTCCGATGCCGCCCTCGACCGCCCAGACACCGCGCGCCTCGGCCTCCGAGATCAGGGCGAGCAGCGCGGGCGCCCCTTGCGGCGAGCCTCCGACATAGGTGGCGTAGCGGCCGAATAGCTGGGCAAGCCGGTGGTCCGTGAACGCGCCGTCCAGCATCCGGGACAGAGAGGCCCAGGGCGCCATGTCGCGGATCAGCCGCGGCGATTTCGCCACCACAGCGGCAAGCGACAACGGCGAAGGGTCGGCGGACTTCATCATCGGGGCGTCGAACGCATCGAACAGCCGGGCCGCACGCGCGGCGAACAGGTCGAATTCGGTGACCGCGCGGGCCCCGAAGGCCGCGCGCAGGTTGGCGAGAGTCTGCGCCCGATCCGCCATCAGATCGAAGCTGGTGCCGTCTTCCCAATAGTGCCGGGCGATGACCGGAAGTTCATGCAAGGTCAGGTGATCGTCCAGCCGCTCGCCCGCTTCGGCAAAGAGGGCTTCGAAGACCGGTCTCATCGTCAGGACCGTGGGGCCGGTGTCGACCGGGCCCGCCACGCTGGGCACGGTGCGTATCTTGCCGCCCGGATGATCGCGCGCCTCGACAACCGTCACCGCGTATCCGGCCGACGCAAGCCGGAGCGCGGTGGCCAACCCTCCGATGCCGGCACCGACGATGGCCACGTGAAACTGTTCGGATCGTGGATCGATCATGCGGACCTCCTCAGAGGATTGTTGACTCAATCCCCCAAAGTGTCCAGTCTAATTGACATATGTAATGTCTAGCCAAGATGACATCAGGCCAGCGCCGAGGGGAGCGAAGCATGCTACTTGCCGAACGGATCGACGAGGCGGTGCGAAAAGCGGTCAGATCCGCGCAGTCGGGGGTGACCCCGCCGCGGCTGGCCTCGGCGCTGCAATATGCGGTGACGCCGGGCGGTGCCCGGATCAGGCCCACGATCCTTCTGTCGGTCGCCTGCGCCTGCGGCGATGACCGGCCCGCGCTCTCTGACGCCGCGGCAGCCGCTCTTGAGCTTCTGCATTGCGCAAGCCTCGTGCATGACGATCTGCCGATGTTTGACGATGCCGCCCTTCGCCGGGGGAAGCCGTCGGTCCATCGCGCCTATAGTGAACCTCTTTCGCTTCTGACGGGTGACAGCCTGATCATCCTGTCCTTTGGTCTGCTCGCACGCGCGGCGCCGGATGCGCCCGACAGGGCGATGGCGCTTGTCGATATCCTGTCGCGCCGGTCAGGCATGCCCGACGGCATCTGCGCAGGCCAGGGCTGGGAAAGCGAAACCGAGATCGACCTTTCGGCCTATCACCGGTCAAAGACCGGCGCGCTGTTCGTGGCCGCGACCCAGATGGGTGCGGTGGCCGCGGGCCAGGATCCCGAGCCGTGGGAAGAGTTGGGCGCCCGCATCGGCGAGGCCTTCCAGGTGGCCGATGACCTGCGCGATGCGCTGTGCGGCGAAGCCGAGCTGGGCAAGCCCGTGGGCCAGGACGACCTGCATGGCCGCCCGAACGCGGTCAACATGCTTGGGGTTCAGGGCGCAGTCCGGCGGCTCGACGACATCCTTGCCGGCGCGATCTCATCCATCCCGGCCTGTCCCGGCGAGGCGGCATTGGCCAAGATGGTGCGCGCCTATGCCGACAAGATCGTTCCAAGCGCCGCAAGGCAACGCACAAGCGTCCCGGGCGAATGACCGACCTGACCGGCAATCCGCCTGACGGCAAGGGACCCGCGCGACAGGGTGCCGGACTGATCAACAGGCTTGTCGCGTCCCGGTCGTTTCAAAGCTGGGCGGCCCGTTTTCCCCTGACCCGGCGGATTGTCCGCCGCGAGGGCGAGGAGATGTTCGATCTGGTGGCGGGGTTCTGTCACAGCCAGATCCTGTCGGCCCTTGTCGGCCTTGGCATTCTTGACCTGCTGTCCGAAGGCGCCAGGGACGCGGCGCATATCGCGCATGTCTGCAAGGTGCCGAAGGACCGGCTGGATATCCTGCTGAAGGCCGGCGAATCGCTGGGCCTGCTGAAATCCCAACGGGGAAAGGTGCGTCTGACCAGGCGCGCTGCCGCACTGACGGGCGTGCCCGGCCTGCCCGAGATGATCCGCCATCACGAGGTGCTGTATCGCGACCTTTCCGATCCCGTAGCCTTTTTCCGCGGCACGACCGAGACAGAGCTTGCGGCCTTCTGGCCCTATGTCTTTGGCGCGGGCGCGGCGGCCGATCCGGGCACGGCGCAACGCTATTCCGAATTGATGGCCGATTCGCAGGCCCTCGTCGCCGAAGACACGCTGGGTGCCGTCGATCTGTCCTCCGTGCGTCACCTGATGGATGTGGGTGGCGGCACCGGGGCGTTTCTCGCGGCCGTCGCCGCCAAGGCGCCCGCCCTCGATCTGACATTGTTCGACCTGCCTGCCGTCGTGGACGCGGCGCATGACAGATTCGATCGCCTCGGTGTGCCGGTCCGAATCGTTCCCGGCTCCTTCCGGGACGATTCCCTGCCCGAAGGGGCCGATGCGATCAGCCTTGTCCGGGTTCTTTACGATCATCAGGACGACACCGTGCTTGACCTGCTGCGGTCGGTCCATGCGGCCCTGCCTGTCGGAGGCCGGCTGATCGTATCAGAGCCGATGACCGGATCGCGGCGCCCCGAACGGGCCGGCGACGCCTATTTTGCCCTGTATTGCCTTGCGATGCAGACAGGGCGTGCCCGCTCGGCCCACGAGATCGCGGAACTGATCCGCAAGGCGGGCTTCGAAGGCGTTCGGATCCCCGCGTCGAGACGTCCTTTCATAACCAGTGTCGTCGAAGCTGTCAGACAAACCTGACACTTCACTTGTCTAAATCAGTTGACACTTTGAGATGTCAGCTTAAACTGACACGTAACGCAAATGACCGGCTTCGAACCAGGAACCGGGCCGCAGACAGATAGGGACCGATGTGGACACAGCAGCCGTAATCCTGAAAGCTCCGGGGCAGATCGCGCTTGATCGCGTGGCCCTGATCGAGCCCACGGCTGCCGACATCGTCGTCGAGATCTCGCATTCCGGCATATCGACGGGAACCGAAAAGCTGTTCTGGTCCGGCGAGATGCCGCCCTTTCCCGGCATGGGCTATCCGCTTGTTCCGGGATACGAGGCCACCGGCGAGGTCGTCGAGGCGGGCCCCGACGCCAACATCCCCGTCGGTTCGCGGGTCTTCGTGCCGGGCGCATCCTGTTATGACGGTGCGTTCGGTCTATTCGGCGGGTCGGCCCGCCGGATCGTCACCGCGGCCAACCGTGTGACCCGGATCGATTCGGGCCTGGGCGCCTCGGGTGCGCTTCTAGCTTTGGCCGCGACCGCGCGCCACGCGATGGCCGGCCCCGACAAGACGGCGCCCGACCTGATCGTGGGTCACGGTGTTCTTGGCCGTCTTCTGGCGCGTCTGACGATCGCGGCAGGCTGCCCCGCCCCCACCGTCTGGGAGATCGATCCCGCACGGATGGACGGCGCACAGGGATACGAAGTCCTGACCCCGGACACCGACGAGCGGCGCGATTATCGTGCGATCTATGATGCCTCGGGGCAGGGCGCGCTGCTGAACGATTTCATTGGCCGTCTGACCCGCGGCGGAGAGATCGTTCTTGCGGGCTTCTATACCCAGCCCCTGCAATTCGCATTCCCGCCCGCCTTCATGAAGGAGGCCCGCTTCCGGATCGCGGCCGAATGGGCTCCCGACGACATGATCGCAACGCGTTCGCTGGTCGAAAGCGGGACGCTGCGACTTGACGACCTGATCACCCACACGATGGCCGCCTCGGACGCCTCCGAGGCCTATGAGACCGCATTCGGCGATCCGGCCTGCCTGAAGATGATCCTCGACTGGAAAGGTGCCTCATGAAGGACGACGTCCCAAATCTCAAGGACTACGACGCCAATCTTCGGCAAGAGGCGTCGGAACCCTCGCTCGAGGTGCCCCAGGGCGAACCCACCTCCAAGACGCAGATCATCGCGATCTATGGCAAGGGCGGTATCGGCAAATCCTTCACGCTGGCCAATCTCAGCCACATGATGGCCGAACAGGGCAAGCGCGTGCTTCTGATCGGGTGCGACCCGAAATCCGACACGACCAGCCTTCTGTTCGGCGGCAAGGCCTGCCCCACGATCATCGACACGTCTTCGCAGAAGAAGATCGCTGGCGAAGAGGTCAAGATCGGGGATGTCTGCTTCAAGCGGGGCGGTGTCTTCGCAATGGAGCTGGGTGGTCCCGAGGTCGGCCGCGGCTGTGGCGGGCGCGGCATCATCCACGGCTTCGAGCTGCTGGAAAAGCTGGGCTTCCACGATTGGGATTTCGACTATGTCCTGCTGGATTTCCTTGGTGACGTGGTCTGCGGCGGCTTTGGCCTGCCCATCGCCCGCGACATGGCGCAGAAGGTGATCCTTGTTGCCTCGAACGACCTGCAATCGCTTTATGTCGCCAACAACGTGTGCTCGGCGGTGGAATACTTCCGCAAGCTGGGCGGCAATGTCGGTGTCGCGGGCCTTGTGATCAACAAGGATGACGGCTCGGGCGAGGCGCAGGCCTTTGCCGAGGCGGTCAAGATCCCCATTCTGGCCGCCATCCCGCAGGATGACGACCTGCGCAAGAAATCCGCCAATTACCAGATCGTCGGCACGATGGAGAGCCAGTGGGGCCCGCTGTTTGCCGAGCTGGGCCTCAACGTGGGAGAGGCGCCGCCGATCCGGCCTGCGCCTCTGAACCAGGACGGTCTGCTGGCCCTGTTCGACAGCAAGGATACCGGCGGCGACGTGGTGCTGGAACCCGCGACCGATGCGGACATGCGCGGCAAGAATGCCAAGCCCATGGAAAGCCTCGAGGTGATCTATGACGACGCCTGATCCGAAACCGCAAACCGATCCCCGCGAAATGCTGGAAAAGGCAAGCCGGGATCAGCTTCTTCGACTGATCGAGGATATCTACAAGGTCAAGCCGTGGCATGACCGGGAGCCGATGGGGCGGGCATGAGCGACGAAGTCAGATATGATGACGCCGCCGAGGTTCCCGTCCTGACGGGAACCGCAAGGGAGGCCACCGAGGTGCTGCCCGAGGGCACGCCCCCCGGCCTCGGCTGTCATTCCGGATCGGACATGAAAGAGGCGGCCCGCATGGCCGGCCAGTCCGAGCTTCTCGACCAGTTCGCGAAGGATTATCCCAAGGGTCCCCACGATCAGCCGCAAAGCATGTGTCCCGCCTTCGGGTCGCTGCGTGTCGGCCTTCGGATGAAGCGGGTGGCGACGGTGCTTTCGGGCTCTGCCTGCTGTGTCTACGGGCTGACCTTCGTGTCGCATTTCTACGGTGCGCGCCGTTCGGTGGGATACGTTCCGTTCAATTCCGAAACGCTGGTCACGGGCAAGCTGTTCGAGGATATCCGCGAAAGCGTCCATGATCTTGCCGATCCCGATCTTTATGACGCGATCGTGGTGACCAACCTGTGCGTGCCCACCGCGTCGGGCGTGCCGCTCCGGCTCTTGCCCGAAGAGATCAACGGCGTCCGCATCGTGGGTATCGACGTGCCCGGTTTCGGTGTGCCGACCCATGCCGAGGCCAAGGATGTTCTGGCCGGTGCGATGCTCGCCTATGCCCGCAAGGAGGCCAAGGCAGGCCCGGTCCAGGCCCCCGTGGGCGGCAAATCCGACAGGCCGACCGTCACGCTTCTGGGCGAGATGTTCCCCGCCGATCCGGTGATGATCGGCGCGATGCTGGCCCCGCTTGGCCTTGCGGCCGGACCCGTCGTGCCTGCCCGCGAATGGCGCGAGCTTTATGCCGCGCTCGATTGCGGCGCCGTCGCCGCGATCCATCCGTTCTATACGGCCTCGATCCGCGAATTCACCGCCGCCGGCCGCCCCGTCGTGGGATCGGCGCCCGTGGGTCATGACGGCACCGCCGCCTGGCTTGCGTCGATCGGCGAGGCCTTTGGCCTTCCGGCCGAACGGGTGGCCGCCGCGCAGAACGCCTTTCTTCCCGCGATCAAGGGCGCGCTTGCCGGTGCGCCGATCAACGGCACGATCACGCTGTCGGGCTATGAAGGCTCCGAGCTGCTGGTCGCGCGTCTTCTGATCGAAAGCGGGGCGAACGTGCCTTATGTCGGCACCGCTTGCCCCCGCACCGAATGGTCTCGGCCCGATGCCGAATGGCTCGAGGCGAAGGGCGTCAGGATCAAGTATCGCGCCTCGCTCGAGGATGACCTTGCCGCGATGGAGGCGATCCGTCCCGACCTTGCCATCGGCACGACCCCCGTCGTGCAGAAGGCCAAGGAAATGGGTGTGCCCGCGCTTTACTTCACCAACCTCATTTCGGCCCGACCCCTGATGGGACCGGCCGGAGCCGGAAGCCTCGGACAGGTCGTGAACGCGGCCATCGCCGGCAAAGAGCGGATGGACCGCATGCGCGACTTCTTCGAAGGGGTCGGCCATGGCGACACCGCGGGCGTCTGGGAAGGCAGCCCCAACCTGCGCCCCGACTTCCGCGCGCAGCACCAGAAGAAACTCGACAAACTCGCCCGCGCCGCCAAGGCGCAGGAGATGATCTGATGGCGCGCAGGATGACATATGCCGCATCGGGGGCGTTGCTCCCCGTCTTCGCCTGCCCCCGGAGTATTTCGGGCAAGATCACGGGGGTCAGGACATGCTTGTGACGGATCATGACCGCGCTGGCGGCTATTGGGGGGCGGTCTATGCCTTCACGGCGGTGAAGGGCCTTCAGGTCGTGATCGACGGACCTGTCGGCTGTGAAAACCTGCCGGTGACGAGCGTTCTGCATTACACCGACGGCCTGCCGCCGCATGAATTGCCCATCGTCGTGACGGGCCTTGGCGAGACCGAGATGGGCGCCGGCACCGAAGAGGCGATGAAACGCGCCTGGGATACGCTTGATCCCGCGCTTCCCGCCGTGGTCGTCACCGGCTCGATCGCCGAGATGATCGGCGGCGGCGTGACACCGCAGGGCACCAATATCCAGCGGTTCCTGCCGCGCACCATCGACGAAGACCAGTGGGAAAGCGCGGATCGCGCGATGACCTGGCTGTTCACCGAATTCGGCATGACCAAGGACCGCATGCCCCCCGAGAAAAAGCGCGAAGAGGGTGCCGCCCCCCGCGTGAACATCCTCGGGCCGATGTATGGCGCCTTCAACATGCCGTCCGATCTGGCCGAGATCCGGCGCCTCGTCGAAGGGATCGGCGCCGAGGTCAACATGGTCATGCCGCTGGGCGCCCATCTGGCCGAGATGCGCAACCTCGTGAATGCCGATGTGAACATCTGCATGTATCGCGAATTCGGCCGCGGGCTGTGCGAAGCCTTGCGCAAGCCCTACCTTCAGGCGCCCTTCGGGATCGATTCCACGACACGGTTCCTGCGCAAGCTGGGCGAGCTTCTGGGCCTAGATCCCGAGCCGTTCATCGAACGCGAGAAGCATTCGACGATCAAGCCGGTCTGGGATCTGTGGCGCTCCGTCACGCAGGATTTCTACGCCACGGCCGAATTCGCCATCGTCGCGAACGAGACCTATGCCCGCGGCGTGCGACACTACCTCGAGGGCGATCTGGGCTTTCCCTGCGCCTTTGCCGTTGCCCGCGTCCGCGGCAAGAAGACGAACAACGACGAAGTCCGCGCGATGATGGCCGAGAAACGGCCGCTCATCGTGATGGGTTCGATCAACGAAAAGATGTATCTCGCCGAGTTGAAGGGCGGACACGGGCCCAGCCCCGCCTTCATCCCCGCCTCATTCCCCGGTGCCGCGATCCGGCGTGCGACGGGCACGCCCTTCATGGGCTATGCGGGCGCGACCTACATCCTTCAAGAAGTGTGCAACGGACTCTTTGATGCGCTGTTCCACATCCTGCCCCTGGGCACCGAGATGGATGCGGGCGATGCAACGCTGACCCCGCTGCGCCGCGATTTCCCCTGGGATGCCGATGCGCAGGCCCGGCTGGACGAGATCGTGGCCAGCCATCCCATACTCACCCGCATTTCCGCCGCGAAGTCCCTTCGGGACGCGGCAGAGCGCGCCGCACTCGAATCCGGCGCCGAACGCGTGGTTCTCGAAACGGTCGAGAGCCTCGACAAGTCACCTTCAGGAGGAGGACGGACATGACCGACTTTACCACGGAAGCCCCGATCGTTCGCGAGCGCCACGCGCCGCCCCGGCGGGAATTCTACGCGTATTTCGCGATCATCTTCCTGGCAGCATTGCCGCTGGCCGCGCTCACCTGGGCGCTCAGCGCCGCCCGCCGGATGGAGTGGCCCGAAAAGGGCCCCGTCGCGCGGGCCTGGACGCAGGCACGGATCATCACGCCGCATATCTTTTCGGCGTAACGGAACAGCGCCCGGGACACCGGGACAAGGATTCGCCAAGTCCCCCTGACAGGGGTCCGGCGGAAAAGAGGACGGAGGAAGAGCCTCCGTCGGCCCCAGCCGCGGGGTGTGCGGCGTCAGTACATTTTTCGAAAGGGAAAGCATGGCTGACAATTCTGACCTGTCCTTCACGGGTCTGACCGACGAACAGGCGCAGGAACTGCACTCGGTGTATATGAGCGGGCTGTGGATCTTCACGATCGTGGCCGTCGTCGCTCATATCCTGACGTACATCAAACTGCCCTGGTTCAGCTGGTAGGAAGGAACACGCGCAATGGCACAGTTCTACAAGATCTGGCTCATCTTCGACCCCCGCCGCGTTTTCGTGGCGCAGGGCGTATTTCTCTTCTTGCTGGCGGCGATGATTCACCTCGTCCTGCTCAGCAATCCGGAGACCAACTGGTTCCAGCTCGCCTTCGCAGGCGACATGTAACCGGACCTGCCAGAGTCCAAGATACCGCTGCGGGCGGGGCTTCTTCGCCCGCAGCCGACCAACCGAATAAGGCGATGACAACTGACCCCGGCGGCCAGCCCTTGTCATCCAGTAACGGAGACGGAAGATGGCTCAGCTCAGCTTCGAAAGAAAGTACCGCATACGAGGCGGTACGCTGGTTGGCGGAGATCTGTTCGACTTCTGGGTGGGGCCTTTCTATGTGGGCTTCTTCGGAGTCACGACATTCTTCTTCGCTGCCCTAGGCACGATCCTGATTTTCTACGGAACGGCGATGGAAGGAGTCTGGAACCCCTGGCTTATCTCCATTGATCCTCCGCCACTGGAATTCGGGCTTGGTGCCGCGCCGCTCATGGAGGGCGGCCTTTGGCAGATCATCACCATTTGCGCGATCGGGGCCTTTACCTCGTGGATGATGCGCGAGGTCGAGATTTGCCGCAAACTGGGGATCGGATATCACGTTCCCTTTGCATTCGGTGTGGCGATCCTTGCCTATGTCACGCTTGTCGTGATCAGGCCGGTTCTGCTGGGCGCCTGGGGGCACGCCTTCCCCTATGGCATCTGGAGCCACCTCGATTGGGTGAACAACGTGGGCTACGCCTACGGCAACTTTCACTACAACCCCGCCCACATGATCGCCGTGACGTTCTTCTTCACGAATGCGCTCGCACTTGCGCTGCACGGCTCTCTGGTTCTGTCCGCGGTCAACCCGTCCAAGGGCACCGAGATCAAGTCACCGGATCATGAGGACACCTATTTCCGTGATCTCATCGGCTATTCCATCGGGCCATTGGGCATCCACCGTCTGGGCCTGTTCCTGGCGCTGAATGCCGGTCTGTGGAGCGCGATCTGCATCGTCATTTCCGGCACGATCTGGTTCGACGAATGGATCGTCTGGTGGGATTGGTATTACGAGCTGCCCTGGTGGGTGGACCTTTAAGGAGGAGATGACCAATGGCTGAATATCAGAACATCTTCACCCAGGTGCAGGTCCAGGGCCCGCCCGAGATGGGTATGGACAACGAGAACAACCTTGCCGAAGGACGTTTCGGCAAGCCAGGGTTCTCCTCGTTGGCCGGCCTCTTCGGCAACGCCCAGCTCGGTCCGATCTATCTCGGCCCGTTCGGGGTGGTCAGCCTCGCGACCGGTTTCCTGTGGTTCTTCATTGTCGGCATGTCCTTCTGGGCGCAGGTCGACTATTCGCCGGCCGTGTTCCTTCGGGATCTGTTCTGGCTGGCGCTCGAACCGCCGGGCCCTGAATACGGGCTGGGCTTTGCCCCGCTGGACGAGGGCGGATGGTGGCTTATCGCCAGCTTCTTCCTGCTGATCAGCGTGATCAGCTGGTGGATCCGCACCTACCTGCGGGCCGAAGAGCTGGGTATGGGCAAGCATGTCGCATGGGCATTCGCCTCCGCGATCTGGCTGTTCCTCGTCCTGGGCCTCATCCGGCCTGTCCTCATGGGCAGCTGGTCCGAGGCGGTGCCTTACGGCATCTTCCCGCATCTCGACTGGACCAACCTGTTCTCCATCATCCACGGGAACCTGTTCTACAATCCGTTCCACGCACTTTCGATCGTGTTCCTTTATGGCTCGGCCCTGCTGTTCGCCATGCACGGGGCGACGATCCTCGCCGTCAGCCGCTTTGGTGGCGAGCGCGAGATCGAGCAGATCGTCGATCGCGGAACGGCCTCTGAACGGGCGGCGCTCTTCTGGCGCTGGACCATGGGCTTCAATGCCACGATGGAGGGCATTCACCGCTGGGCCTGGTGGTTCGCAGTTCTCACGACGCTGACCGGCGGGATCGGTATCCTGCTCTCGGGAACCGTTGTCGACAACTGGTACGCCTGGGCGCAGCAGCATGGCTACGCGCCGATGAACTGAAAGGAGTGATAGTCATGAGCGACGACCATCAATATCTCGAAATGACACGCCGCGGACGGCTATTTGCGGATGTCACATTCCTGATGCTCAAGGGCGCAGGCTACGCAGCACTCTTCGTCTTCGTGATCTGGCTGGCAATTGCCGTGATCGCGGCTGTGGGCAACGCGCTTCCCGACCGAAGCCGTGAAACCCCCGACCCGATCAACAGGTCCGAGATCGTGTTGCCGGACGGACCGACGGTGACCGAGCTTACCTGAGAACAGGGCAGGGCGGACAGGCCGTTCGCCCTGCTTTCCCGGATCGGGCCACTCCCTCCCGGTTTTGGTCCGATATATGGAGCCTGCGTCGAACGCGAAGGCTCCAGTTCCCTTCCTGTTGGCTACAGGAGACTGGCGTCACGAGGGGGAAAACCTTTCGTGACGCCTTTTTCACAGAGGCTTCCAAGGAGTTTCAAGATGACCGGACAGGACAACCCCGGCCCCGACACGCCGCTTCTCGACAGGGTTCGCGCTCCTGCGGATATCCGGCATCTGACCGACCTCGAACTGGCCCAACTGGCCGCCGAACTCCGTGCCGAAACGGTTTCCGCCGTCAGCCGGACCGGCGGGCACCTGGGATCCTCCCTCGGCGTCGTGGAACTGAGCGTGGCGATCCATGCGGTCTTTGACACGCCGCGCGACAAGCTGGTCTGGGATGTGGGGCATCAATGCTATCCGCACAAGATCCTGACCGGCCGGCGCGACCGGATGACGACCCTGCGGCAGGAAGGCGGTTTGTCGGGATTCACCAAACGCGCCGAAAGCCCCTATGACCCCTTCGGCGCTGCCCACAGTTCGACCTCGATTTCTGCCGCGCTGGGTTTTGCGACCGCGCGCGATCTGGGCATGGACACGGGCGACGCGATCGCCGTCATCGGCGACGGCTCGATCAGCGCGGGCATGGCCTACGAGGCGCTCAACAATGCCGGGCACGAGGGGCGCCGCCTGTTCGTGATCCTCAATGACAACGAAATGTCGATCGCCCCGCCGGTGGGCGCGATGTCGAAATACCTCTCGGGTCTCTATGCCTCGCCGCTGGGCGAGATGCACCGCATGGCCGAAGGGTTCGAGGCCGCCTTGCCCGGCCCTTTGCGCGATCATGCGCGCCGCGCGCGGCAGATCGTGATGGGGATGCCCGGCGGACAGGGGACAATCTTCGAAAGCCTCGGATTTTCCTATGTGGGCCCGATCGACGGGCACGACATGACCCAGCTTCTGCCCGTGCTGCGCGCGGCCCGGACGCGGGCGACGGGGCCGGTCCTGATCCATTGCTGCACCGTCAAGGGCAAGGGCTATGGCCCGGCCGAGAGGTCGGCCGACAAGTATCACGGCGTGTCGAAATTCGACGTGGGCACAGGTGCGCAGGCCAAGTCGCGGCCCAATGCGCCCGCCTATACCAAGGTCTTCGGCCAGGCCCTGACCCGCGAGGCCGAGGCCGACAGCCGGGTCGTGGCCGTCACGGCGGCAATGCCGTCGGGCACCGGCGTCGACATCATGGGGGCGAGGTTCCCCGGCCGCGTCTTCGATGTCGGGATCGCCGAACAGCACGCCGTGACCTTTGCCGCCGGCATGGCGGCCAGCGGGCTCAGGCCATTCTGCGCGATCTATTCGACGTTCCTTCAGCGTGGCTATGACCAGATCGTGCATGACGTGGCCCTGCAATCCTTGCCTGTGCGCTTTGCCATCGACAGGGCAGGTCTCGTCGGGGCGGACGGGCCCACCCATGCCGGCGCCTTCGATATCGGATTTCTTGCGGCCCTGCCCAACATGGTCGTCATGGCCGCGGCTGACGAGGCCGAGCTTGTCCACATGGTCCGCACCGCGGTCGTCCATGATGCCGGGCCGATCGCCTTCCGCTATCCGCGGGGCGAGGGCGAGGGCGTCGAGATGCCCGAATTCGGCACAGTTCTGGAAATCGGCAAGGGGCGCATCGTCTCTGAAGGATCGGATATCGCGATCCTGTCATTCGGGGCGCATCTGGCCAGTTGCCGCCGCGCCAAGACCCTTCTGGAGGAAAATGGCCTGAGCGTCACGCTGGCCGATGCCCGGTTCGCCAAACCGCTGGACCATGCCCTGATCCGGCAGCTTGTGTCGCATCACAAGGCCCTGATCACGGTCGAACAGGGCGCCCGCGGCGGGTTCGGTGCGATGGTGCTGCACTACCTTGCCAATGACGGGCTTCTGGGGCGCGGCTGTCAGGTCAGGACGATGACCTTGCCCGACCGCTTCATCGACCAGGCGGCGCCGGATGCGATGTATGCCGATGCGGGCCTGACACCCGTCGATATCGCGGCCACAGCGCTGGAGGCTGCCGGGATCGAGCCGGCCTCCGTCTCCCTGGGGCTGGTCTGACAGGCGAAGCGCCCGGGCTCAGGCCCGGGCGGCCATCTCGCCGAATATCTTGTCGGAATGTTCGGCCAGGTAGATGCGCAGCCAGGGCGTGAATTCCCACGGCCTGCGCTTGACCTGCACCTTCAGTTCATAAAGATCGACCCAGCGCGTGGCCATCAACTCGTCCGGGTTCGGCACGACCACCAGGTCATCGGGCGCTGTGGCGACGAAGATGTCCACCACCTCGTGTTCCGTCAGGTTCTTGCCGACATTGGCCCGGTATTCGACCCGGTCCCGAAAGGACGGATAAAGGCCCGTGATCCCCAGCTCCTCGTTCAGGCGGCGCAGGGCGCAATCGGCGGCGGGTTCGTCCCAGGCGGGATGCGTGCAGCAGGTATTGGCCCAAAGGCCGGGCGTGTGATACTTGCCCATCGCCCGCTGCTGGATCAGCACCCGGTCACGGTTGAGGACGAAGATGCTCACCGCCTTGTGCCGGAGGCCGAGTTCGTGAACCTCGAGCTTTTCGACGGGAACCAGCGTTCCGTCCCGCCAGGCGGGGATCATGTCCGGCATCGGTGTCTCCACGTCTTCAGGTTCTGAGAGGGGAAACAAGGCCCCAGAGATGTGCTATGTTCTTAGCGCCAATCTTGAGATGTGCCAACGGCCGGGCCTTTACCAGTTCCTTGTTCATGTAGGCCTCGAAGGTCAGCTTCTGAACATCGATGTCATGACAGAGCGATACGAACCGCTCGCGCCGTTCGTCGCTGCGGTAATAGGCGTTTTGCATCGCGCCGAGGATCCGGAAGACCGAGCCATGTTCCTTGAGAAACAGCTTGCGCGCCAGTTGCAGGTCCTTGACCCGCCCGGTGGCAAGGCAGGCCGTTGCGGCCGTTGCCGCCACACGCCCCCCGACCATCGCGTAAAAGATGCCCTCGCCCGAGGATGGCGCCACCACGCCCGCGGCGTCACCGGCCAGGACCACGTCGCGCCCGTTGTCCCACCGGCTGAGCGGCTTGAGGGGGATCGGCGCGCCCTCCTTGCGGATGGTCTTGCAGCCCTCGAGGCCCGAGGCCAGGCGCAGGGCGGCCGTCGCGGCCTTGAGGTTCACGCCGTCAAGCCCCGTGCCCATGCCCACCGACGCCTGCGCTCCGTGCGGAAAGACCCAGCCATAGAAATCGGGGCTGATCGACCCGTCATAGATGACATCACATCGGTCGGGGCGGTATTCGCCCACCGCACCCGGTGCCTCGATGATCTCGTGATAGGCGATGACGTAGGGGATCTTGTCGCCGCCCGGCACCTCGTCGCGGGCCACGTCGGACCGCGCGCCATCGGCACCGATCACGATGCGCGCGTCCAGCGCCTTTTCCTCGCCGCTTGCCTTTTCGCGGTAGATGACGCGCGGGTGGCCCGCGTCGCGTTCGATCCGAAGATAGGTGCCGGTGATACGCTCAGCCCCGGCCTCGGCCGCTCGGTTGCGCAGGAATTCGTCGAAATGCTCGCGGTCGACCATCCCGACAAAACCATCCTCGATCGGGATATCGACCTTGCGACCCGTAGGCGAGATCATGCGCGCGGTGCTGATCTTGGCCACGATCTGGTCATCGGGGATGTTGAAATCGCGGATCAGCCGCGGTGGGATCGCGCCGCCGCAGGGTTTGATCCGGCCGGCCCGGTCCAGCAGCGCCACGGTCTTGCCCGAACGCACGAGATCCTCGGCGGCGGTTGCACCCGACGGGCCCCCGCCCACAACAACGACATCATATTGCATCTCTATTCTCCCGGAACCATCGCGGCCGTCTGCCGGCTGCGGTCCATCACCTGCGCGGCCATCAGGGCCGCGGCGACAAAGATTGCGGCCTCGAAGAGGAAGACCGCGCCAAAGGCCTGTTCATCGGGCAAGAGGCCGCGCAGCACATCGACAAGTGCTGTTCCCAGCAGGCCACCAAAACCCGCAGCCACGGCCTGCGCCGCGCCCCAAAGGCCCATCCGCGTGCCTTCGCGACGGTCGCGGCCCTCGCCGGCCAGCGCCATCATCGACCCGATGGCCGCCACGGCGAACATGCCGTTGAAGAACCCCAGCGACACCACCGCCGGAACCAGCGGCGCCCCCGGGCCCAGAGGGCCCAGCGCCGAGATCGCGGCCAGAGATACCGCCGAGCCAAGGCAACCCGCGATCACCCATGACCGCAAGACCCCCAACCGAAGGCCGGTGGCCAGGATCCCCACGGCCAGCATGCCGAGAAAGACCCCGCCATTCTGCGCGCCCGAAAGCTGCGTCGATTGGCCGGGCGTGAATTCGAAGACAAGCCCGGCATAGGGTTCGAGGATCAGTTCCTGCATGAAATAGGCGGTCATCGACAGGAACACGAACAATGTGAAGTTGCGTGCCTTGCGCTCGCCCCAGACCTCGGCCAGCCCTTCGCGGAACGGCGCGCTTTCGGGTTCGCGCACGGCGCGGACCGAATGTTCGATCCCCCGGACCGCGACGATCGTCAGAAGAACGGCGCCGCCCGTGACGATGCCCACGATCTTCAGTAGGAGCGCATGGGAATAGGGATCGAGTTGCCCACCCGCGATGCCCGCCGTCAGCGCGATGCCGAGGATCATCATCAGCCAGGTGATCGTGGCCGCGGCCGGGCGACGGCGATGCGAGGTGGCCGTCGCCAGAAGCGCCAGAAGCGATGTCCCCGACGCGCCCACGCCCAGGCCGATCAACGCATAGGACAGGATCGACAGGATCAGACCCGGGATCAGGGCCTCTTCCAGCACCATGATCCCGAAGGCCGCGCCGAATGCGCCGACGCCCAGAATGGCCATGCCGCCGATGATCCAGCGTGTCCGGTGCCCCCCGGCATCCGAGGCGAAGCCCCAGCTGGGCCGTGTGATCTGGATCCCGTAATGCAGGGCGACCAGAGCGCCGGGCAGGACGGCCGGAAGGGCCAGTTCCACGACCATGAGCCGGTTCAGCGTCGATGTGGTCAGGACGACGATCGCCCCCAGCGCCATCTGCACGAGGCCAAGGCGAAAGATCTGGAACCAGGACAATGTCTTCATGTCAGGCTGCCCCGATGCTGCGCAGGGCGAATGCTGCGGCCAGCATGCCCAGAATATAGGGGCCGATGCCGGTCCCGTTGAACCACGGTGCCTTGCCCTTGGGGTCGGTCAGCCAGACCCGCATGGCCCAGAACTGCACCAGAAGAAGGCCTGCGACGATCGCCGCATGGACCGGTTTGCCCCAGGCCAGAAGAAGGCCGATCACACCAAGCTGCGGCACCGTCATCACGATGCAGGCGACACGCGCGGCGCGCTCGGGGCCAAGCATCACGGGCAGGGAATTGACGCCCATCTGCCTGTCGCCCTCAAGGGCCTTGAAATCGTTGATCGTCATGAGCCCGTGGGCGCCAAGGCCATAGAGAACGGCGATGATGATCACCTCGATCCCCGGGGCGCCGGCGGCCATCACGGCGGCACCCGTGATCCAGGGAAGGGTCTCATAGCTCAGCCCCACAAGGCCCGGACCCCAGATGCCCGACCGCTTGAGCCGGACGGGTTCGGCCGAATAGGCCCAGGCCGCCAGAACGCCCAGAACGGTCGCGCCAAAGCCCCATGGCCCCAGCTGCCAGCCGATGACCAGCGACAGGACGGTCATCGCAAGCGCGATCCAGAGGCCCCAGCGACCGGGTATCCGGCCCGAGGGGATCGGTCTGTCGGGTTCGTTGATGGCGTCGACATGCCTGTCGCACCAGTCGTTGGCCGCCTGGCTCATGCCGCAGACGACGGGGCCCGCGAGGATGACGCCCAGAACGACAAGACCCCATTGCCCTTGCGCCGAGGCACCCGACGAAACGGCGCCGCACAGATAGGCCCACATCGGGGGAAACCATGTGATCGGCTTGATCAGCCGCAGGGCGGCGCGGGGTTCGGGCCAGCGACGGCCGGGCAGGGCAGGGGAGGTAGATGTGACACTCATACTGTCAGCTTAGGCTGACACAACCAGAGTCGGCAAGTGTAAACCTACATAGACATAACGAGTCCGGCGCAGGATGTGCGCCGCACCGGCCTTCGGGGAGCGTGAAGGGGGTCAGTCGTCGTTGGCCGACCGCGACAGAAGCCCGTATTTCCGAAGCTTCACATAGAGCGATTGCCGCGACAGGCCCAGCATCTCGGCCGCTGCGACCCTGTTGTTCATGGTCAGCTCGACCGCGGTCTCGATGCACATCCGCTCGACCACGTTGGTTGTCTCGGCCACGATCTCCTTGAGCGTGGCATTGCCGACCAGCTCCATCACAGAGCGGACATTGTCATCTGTGACAGGGGTGGCGCCGGTGGGACGGACCTGTTCGATCCGGCTGGCATCGCGCATGAGGAAACCGAAGATCCGCTTGTCATCGGCCTCGAGCGCGGTCACCGCGATCTCGACCGGTCGCGGGCTTCCGTAGTCGCCCGAGATCTTCGTGGGATAAAGCCGCATGCGGCCGGTTCGCCCGGCATTTTCGGTCTGCACCTTCAGGTCGACAGAGCCGCGCAGGAAGTATTCCGACAGGTTCCGCCCCTTGACGTTGATGTCATGGGCCGCGTTGATCAGATCAAGGAAACCTTCGTTCGCCGACAGGATCGTTCCGTCTTCGGCGGCGAAGACAATGGCATCCGGCCCCAGAGTGTAGAGCGCATCGAGGTTCCGGCTCAATGCATCGGTCTGCACCGCCATCGCCTCGTCGGGGTCGATCCGGCACAGAAGCAGACGTTCGCCGCCCGCGCGGAACAGGGTCGGCACGATCCGAACGACGGATCCGTTTCTGCTCAGCTTGGCCGAAACCGGCGTCGACCTGTCTGTCATGGCCTGGCTGTTCAGGGCCTCGAACAGGTCACCCCGCTTGATCATCTCGAATTCGGGGGCAAAGGGCGTTCCGGTCAGATCGTCCTTCTGCTTGCCCAGCAAGCCGGCCGCGACCGAATTGGCATCGGTGATCCGGCCCGTTGCCATGGACACGAAAACGAACGCTTCGCTCGTCGATTCCATGATGACCCGGAACCGGGTGTCGGATTCGCGCTGAAGCTCGAAGTCCTGCTCGAGGGCAAGTTGCGCCCTGACCAGTTCCTGCTGCATCTCTGCGATGGGCCGCAAGTCCCGGCCCAGCATCAGGATGGCGCCGTCGGGCCCGATGCGATGCAACGTATAACGGATCGGAAAGCTCCACCGCCCGGACGCATCCTGATGGTTCAACTCGATCGGCCGATTGTCGGAGTTGCCTTCAAGGTATTCCTTGAATCGGCTCTCGAACTTGGTGGCGCTTTCATCGCTCAGCGCGGACTTGATGTCCTGACCTTCAAGACTTTCGAGCGATCGGAACCGGTCCTGTACGGGGTTCACCAGAACCGAGAGGATCTTTCCGTTTTCCGATACGACGATCGACAGGTCCGCGATCTCGGAGATGATATCGCCAAGCATCTCGGGCGCGATCAGAGGGATTGCACCACTGTCCCAGTATCTGGTCCCTCGGGTCGTCATGACGCGACTGACCTATGCAGAGGCTTTGCCAACATCTAGCCCCTCCCCTCAGGTCCAAGCGGCCCTATCGAAGGGTTGACGCTTTGCAAACTCGTCTTCTTGCACCGTCGAAGGGCCTCGCTCAAATCGTTCGTCACCAGATCGGCCCCGGTTCTTGCCTTGATCCGGTGTCGTTCAGCGCCGTCTCCTTGCAGGATCGTTCCGCCGATGGCGATACAGGTCCTGCCCGGTGACGCGGTTCGGGCTATTTCCACAAGTTCAGAGATTTGTTCAAGACTTTCGGATCCCGAGGCGGAAATCAGGACAAGGTCGAATGACCATTCCGCCACGACTTCGGTGATGGAATGGGAATTCTCACCCATGACCGAGCGCACGTCATATCCAAGCCGGCGCAACTTGCCGGTCATGACGAGACCGCCCAGAGTGTGGTTCATCCCGTCCGGTACGATAAGGAGGATGCGCAGGCGCGGCTCCTCTTCGCGGGGGGTGCCATACCAGTCGGGTCCAAGGCTGCGCAGCAACCGCTGCAACCGGGCACAGCCGATCGTGACATGGGCGAAACCCAGAGTATCGTCGCACCAGCGGTCGCCCAGCACTTGCGCCACATGGGGAACAAGGGTCTCGGCCACGGTCCGCGCCGACAGCCCCGATGCCCTCAGGGCCTCGACCTCGTCGAACAGGTCATCGGCGTGGGGTGCAAGACAGGCGGCGGCAAGCCGGAAGACAATCGCATCGAACGCGGCTTCGCCGGGAAGGCCCTCTTTCGGTCCATACTTGTTCAGCTGCGACACCAGGGCCGAAACCTGTTCCTCGCCGGAGAGGGCGGAATGTGATCGTTCTATCTGGTCATGATCTGGCAAAGCGCCATTCCTTGGGATCGAAGTCGATTCTGTCGGTGTCACTTGCATAAGACACCTTGCTCTAACGCATTGTCATATGAGCGCAACTCAAGTGTCAAAGAAAACTGACATTTTTCTGCCAACCCTGGGGAGAAACCAAAAAAATACAACGATTTCATTGCATTGCGGCCTAATTCTTTTGCGCCTTGTCACGGCATATCGGCATCCCATTATGTAAGTTAAAGTTGACACACCGTGCGTTGCAGCCCTAGTCTTGTCGTAATCCAACTGCCGGGGAACGCTTTGATGACGGCCAACACCATGCCAGACATGCGCAGATCGGTCGCGCCGGCCGGGCTTTACACGCCTGAGGAAAGGCTGCGTCGTGACGCAACCAGGTGGACGCTGGTCCAGGGCATTCTCGCGCCGCTGCAATTCGTGGTGTTCCTCGTCTCGCTTGCCCTCGTGCTTCGCTATATCTGGACGGGCGAGGGCTACGGAGCCGCGAATGTGTCGATCGTGGCCAAGACGGGCGTTCTCTACCTGATCATGGTCACGGGTGCGATCTGGGAAAAGGTGGTGTTCGGCCAGTATCTTTTCGCGCCGGCCTTCTTCTGGGAAGACGTGTTCAGCTTTGTCGTGATCGCGCTCCATACATTCTACATATATGCCCTTTTGACGGGATCGCTCGAGCCCATGGCTTTGATGACAGTCGCCCTGGCCGCCTATGCAACCTACGTGATCAATGCCGGGCAGTTCCTGTGGAAGCTTCGGCAGGCTCGTCTTCAGGCGGAGCGGGAGGCATGAACGCCCCCGCTGCACCAGCGGGTGGTGGCTGCCGCAACGCACCCGTCCTCAAGGAGCGTGGCCAGCGCGAAGTGTTCTGCGGACTGACCGGGATCATCTGGCTGCACCGCAAGATGCAGGACGCCTTCTTCCTCGTGGTCGGGTCGCGGACCTGCGCGCATCTGCTGCAATCGGCCGCCGGCGTCATGATCTTTGCCGAGCCCCGATTCGCGACCGCCATCCTCGAAGAGACCGACCTTGCGGGCCTGGCCGATTCCCAGGCCGAGGTCGACCGCGTGGTCGAGCGTCTGCTTGCCCGGCGCCCCGACATCCGGCAGCTGTTCCTCGTGGGGTCCTGCCCCTCCGAAGTGATCAAGATCGACCTCTCCAAGGCCGCGGAAAGACTGAGTGCCAAGCATGCCCCTCGCGTGCGGGTCCTGAACTATTCCGGCTCGGGCATCGAGACGACCTTCACCCAGGGCGAAGACGCGGCCCTTGCCGCGATGGTTCCCGTCCTGCCGGAGACCGATGCCCGCGAACTTCTCGTCGTGGGCGCGCTTCCCGATGTCGTCGAAGACCAGATGGTCGACCTGCTGGACAAGCTGGGCGTCGGTCCCGTGCGTCTGCTCCCGGCGCGCAACATCGATGCCGAAACCGGGGTCGGCCCGAACACGGTCTTTGCCCTGGCCCAGCCCTTCCTTGGCGATACCCATGCGGCGCTGGAACGGCGCGGTGCGCGCCATCTGCCCGCGCCTTTCCCCTTCGGCGAAGAGGGGACGACCGAATGGCTGCGTGTCATCGCGACCGAGTTCGGCGTGGATCCCGCCCGTTTCGACGAGGTCACGCAAGCCCCTCGCGCCCGCGCCCGCAAGGCCGTGGCCGCCGCGACGGAAACCCTCGGCGGCAAGAGCGTCTTCTTCTTTCCCGACAGCCAGCTGGAAATCCCCCTGGCCCGGTTCCTGACACGCGAATGCGGCATGACCGCCACCGAGGTCGGAAGCCCCTACATCCACGATGCCATCCACGGCCCCGACCTCGATCTTCTGCCCGCCGGACCGACGATCAGCGAAGGTCAGGACGTCGACAAGCAGCTTGAGCGTGCCCGCGCCGCCCGGTCCGATCTCACGGTCTGCGGGCTTGGTCTTGCCAACCCGCTCGAGGCGGAGGGCCTCGCCACCAAATGGGCGATCGAACTGGTCTTCACGCCGATCCATTTCTACGAACAGGCGGGCGATCTTGCCGGCCTCTTCTCCCGGCCGCTCCGCCGCAAGGAACTGCTGAAGGTGGAGGCCGCGGAATGACCTCGCCTTTCATCTTTCCCCAAATACTCACCTCCGGAGGTCGGCCATGAAGCTGACCGTCTGGACATATGAGGGTCCGACCCATGTGGGCGCCATGCGTGTGGCCACGGCGATGAAGGGGCTGCACTACGTCTTGCACGCGCCGCAGGGCGACACTTATGCGGACCTCCTCTTCACCATGATCGAGCGGCGTAACCACCGGCCGCCCGTCACCTATACCACGTTCCAGGCCCGCGATCTGGGGGCCGACACGGCGAACCTGTTCAAATCCGCCTGCAACGAGGCGGTCGCCCGGTTCGATCCTCAGGCCATCATCGTCGGCGCCTCCTGCACGGCCGAACTGATCCAGGACGACCCCGGCGGCATGGCCGAGACGATGGATCTGGGCATTCCGGTGATCCCGCTGGAACTGCCCTCCTATCAGCGCAAGGAAAATTTCGGCGCCGACGAGACCTTTTACCAGATCGTCAAGACGCTGGCCCAGCCGCAGGAGCGGACGGCCCGCATCACCTGCAACATCCTCGGCGCGACCGCGCTGGGTTTCCGGGCCCGCGACAATATCGAGGAGATCACCGGCCTTCTGGCCGATCTCGGGGTCGAGGTGAATGTCGTGGCCCCCTTTGACGCCACGCCTGCCGACATCGTCCGACTGCCCGCCGCGCATTTCAACGTCCTGCTCTACCCCGAAACGGGGGAGGCCGCTGCCCGCTGGCTCGAAAAGACCCATGGACAACCCTACACCAGAACTCTGCCCATCGGGGTCGGCGCGACCCGCGATTTCGTGGCAGAGATCGCGTCGATCACCGGTCGCGACGCCAAGGCCGACGAAAGCCGCCTTCGCCTGCCCTGGTGGTCCTCCTCGGTCGATTCCACCTACCTGACCGGCAAGCGGGTCTTTCTCTTCGGCGATGGCAGCCATGTCATGGCCATGGCCCGCGTCGCCCGCGACGAGATGGGCTTCGAGGTTGTGGGCATGGGCTGCTACAACCGCGAAATGGCGCGCCCCCTGCGCGCGCTGGCCCGCGATTATGGCGTCGAGGCGCTGATCACGGACGATTACCTCGAGGTCGAGCAGACGATCGAGGCGCTCGCCCCCGAGATGATCCTCGGCACCCAGATGGAGCGTCATATCGGCAAGCGGCTCGGCATTCCCTGCGCCGTCATCTCTGCCCCGGTCCATGTGCAGGATTTCCCGGCGCGCTATTCGCCGGTGATGGGGTTCGAAGGCGCGAATGTCCTGTTCGACACGCTGATCCACCCGTTGGTGATGGGGCTGGAAGAGCATCTTCTGACAATGTTCCGCGAGGATTTCGAATTCCACGATGCGGCGGGGCCCTCGCATCACGGTGGTCGCGCCACCGCGCGTGAAGAGGCCCCCGAAACGGAAGAGACCGTCGAACCGGCGGCCGCCCATACACCCGAAAGCACGTTCGAGGTTGTCTGGCTGACAGATGCCGAACGCGAATTGAAGAAGATCCCTTTCTTCGTGCGTGGCAAGGCCCGCCGCAACACCGAAACCTACGCCGCCGAGCGCGGTTTGCAGGAAATCTCGATCGACACGCTTTACGAGGCAAAGGCACATTATGCGCGATGAGGTGATGCATAAGCCTTACCGCGTGGCCATCATCACGCTGGACAGCCACGCGGCTGGCCCCGTGGCCCGTGTCGCCCCGCGCCTTGCCGCCGAGTTTCCCGGGCTCGAGGTCGAAGTTCACGCGGCGGGCGAATGGTCCGACTGCCCCGGTGCGCGCGAGGCCGCGCAGGCCGCCGTCGCCCGCGCCGACCTGATCGTCGCCAACCTTCTGTTCATCGAGGAACATCTCGACGCCATCGTGCCCACCATCACCGCGCGGCGCGACAACTGCGACGCGGTGGTGGGCCTGATCTCGGACTCCAAGGTCGTCAAGCTGACCCGGATGGGCGATCTCGACATGGGCAAGCCGCAATCGGCGGCGATGAAGATCCTCAAGTCGTTGCGCGGTGGTTCCAAACCGTCTGCCGCTTCGGGCGAAAAGCAGATGAAGATGCTGCGCCGCCTGCCCAAGATCCTCCGGCTGATCCCCGGCAAGGCGCAGGATCTGCGCGCCTGGTTCCTGTCGATGCAATACTGGCTCAGCGGGTCGGACGAGAACATCGAACAGATGATCCGGTTCCTTCTGTCGCGCTATGCCAGCCGGCCCGACTGGATGCCGGCCAAGGCCGCGGCCCCGATCGAATATCCTGAACTCGGGCTTTATCACCCAGATCTTCCGGGCCATCACATCACCACCGACCCGGCCGACATTCCCGGACCCGAGGCGCCGGTGGGCACGATCGGCCTTCTGATGCTGCGGTCCTACATCCTTGCCGGTGACACGGCCCATTACGACGCCGTGATCCGGGCACTGGAAGGCAAGGGCCTGCGCGTACTGCCGGCCTTTGCCGGCGGCCTGAACGGCAAGCCCGCGATCGACACATTCTTCATGGGCCGGATCGACACGCTCGTGTCGCTGACCGGGTTCAGCCTGATCGGCGGGCCCGCCTATAACGACAGCGACACCGCCGTGGCGATGCTGAAACAGCTCGACGTGCCCTATCTGGCGGCCCAGCCGCTCGAGTTCCAGACGCTGGGTCAGTGGGCCGCCTGCGGTCAGGGCCTTGGCCCGATCGAGACGACGATGCTGATCGCGTTGCCCGAACTGGATGGCGCGACCAATCCAACCGTCTTTGCAGGCCGCCATGGGCCCGGCGGATGCACCGGCTGTTCGAATGCCTGCCCGCCGGCATCCGCGGTCAAGGCGATGGCGCCCTGCATCGAACGGATCGAGAGCCTTGCCGAAAAGACGCTCCGCATGGCGCGGCTGCGGCGCAAGCAGAATGCCGAGAAGAAACTGGGCATCGTCCTGTTCGGGTTTCCGCCCAATGCGGGTGCGGTCGGCACAGCCGCCTATCTCAGCGTCTTTGAATCGCTCTTCAACACGCTCCACCGTCTGAAATCCGAAGGTTACGACGTGGAGCCGCCCGAAACCGTCGATGAATTGCGCACCATGGTCCTCAAGGGCAATGCCGCGCAGTTCGGGCAGGAGGCCAATGTAGCCGATCATGTCAGCGCCGAGGACATCGTGCGCGGCACGCCGCCCCTGAAGGCGATCGAGGCGGTCTGGGGCCCGGCACCGGGGCGGATCCAGTCCGACGGGCGGGGTGTCTTCATCCTTGGTGCCCATTTCGGCAAGGTCTTCGTGGGCGTCCAGCCCACCTTCGGATACGAGGGCGATCCGATGCGCCTTCTGTTCGAAAGGGGCTTTGCGCCGACGCACGCCTTTGCCACCTTCTATCTGTGGCTGCGCAACCGGTTCCAGGCGGATGCGGTGCTGCATTTCGGGATGCACGGTGCGCTGGAATTCATGCCGGGCAAGCAGGCGGGTCTTGGGGCACGCGACTGGCCCGACAGGCTTATCGGCGAAATGCCGAACATCTATCTTTATGCGGCCAACAACCCGTCCGAGGCGACGCTGGCCAAGCGGCGGTCTGGTGCGATCACGGTCACCCACCTGACGCCGCCTCTCCAGCAGGCGGGTCTCTACAAGGGGCTGGCCGAGTTGAAGGACACGCTGGCCCGCTATCGCAGGCTGAGGACTGACGATGCCGAACGTGCGGCACTTGAAGACCTGATCGAGGTTCAGGCCGAGGCAGTCGATCTTGCCGGCCATGCCGCGGACGACCTGTGGCAGCTGGTCCAGGAAACCGAAGGTGCGCTGATCCCCGATGGCCTCCATATCATGGGCCGCCCGATGAACGCCGAAAAGCGGGCCGAATTCCTCGACCTGATGGAGTTCAAGACCGAAGGCGCCCGGGCAGAGGCCGAGGCACATCTGGCCTCGGACGCCGAACTGACAGGCCTGATGACGGCGCTGTCGGCGCGCTATGTCGCGCCTGTTCCGGGTGGCGATATCATCCGGTCGCCGCAGATCCTGCCCACGGGCCGCAATATCCATGCCTTCGATCCGTTCCGGATGCCCACCGCCTATGCGATGGCCGACGGCGCGCGGCAGGCCGACGCGCTGCTGGCGACGCACAAGTCGATGCCCCGGTCGATCGCTCTGGTCCTGTGGGGATCCGACAGCATCAAGTCTGACGGCGGCCCTGTTGCGCAGGCGCTGAGCCTGATGGGCGCAGTTCCGCGGTTCGACAGCTTTGGCCGGCTGTGCGGGGCCGATCTTGTCCCGCTCGAGCAGTTGGGCCGCCCGCGGATCGACGTGATCATGACGCTGTCGGGCATCTTCCGCGATCTTCTGCCCCTGCAGACCCGGATGCTGGCCGAGGCCGCGCTGAAGGCCGCTCAGGCCGATGAACCGGCCGAGATGAACTTCATCCGCGCCCATGCGATGGCCTATGCCGCCGAGATGGGCTGCACCCTCGAAGAGGCGTCGCTCAGGGTCTTTTCCAATGCCGAGGGCGCCTATGGATCGAACGTCAACCAGCTTGTCGACAGCTCTGCCTTCGGGGACGAGGACGAACTGGCCGATGCCTACCAGGCGCGCAAGAGCTTTGCCTATTCGTCCACCGGTGCCGTCACGGCCAGTGCAGGCCTTCTGGAAAAGACACTGCGCGATGTGGACATCGCGTATCAGAACCTCGAATCCGTCGAACTTGGCGTCACGACCGTTGATCATTACTTCGACACGCTGGGCGGTATCGCCCGCGCCGTGAAACGCGCCAAGGGCGGCAAGTCGGCCGCCGTCTATATCGGCGACCAGACACGCGGCGGGAACAAGGTCCGCACACTTGCGGAACAGGTCTCTCTCGAGACGCGGTCGCGCAGCCTGAACCCGCGGTTCTACGAGGCGCTTCTGGAGCACGGCCATGAAGGTGTGCGCCAGATCGAGGCGCAGATCACCAACACGATGGGCTGGTCCGCCACGACGGGCGAGGTGCAGCCCTGGGTTTATCAGCGCCTGAGCGAGACCTTCGTTCTGGACCAGGACATGCGCGAGCGTCTGTCAAAGCTGAACCCACAGGCCTCGATGCGGATGGCCAACCGGCTGCTCGAGGCATCGGACCGCGACTACTGGACCCCGGACGAGGCCACGCTTACGGCATTGCAGAACGCAGCGGACGCCATCGAGGACCGGATGGAAGGAGTTGCCGCCGAATGACGACGATCGACGCTCGCCCTTCGGGCATCGCCCCGCCCGCCGTCCCTTCGGGGCGCAATGACGACAGGGCACCCGCCCAAACCGAAAGGAGGCTCGCATGAGCCCGAGAGACGAAGTTCCGAACCTGAAAGGCCTTGACGGAGAAGGATCCGTCCAGGTCCATCAGGACCCCGAAATGAAGATCGAGGGGGCCAAGGTCTTTTCCGTCTACGGCAAGGGCGGGATCGGCAAATCGACCACCTCGTCCAACCTGTCAGCCGCCTTTGCCAGCATGGGCAAGCGCGTTCTCCAGATCGGCTGTGACCCCAAGCATGACAGCACCTTTACCCTGACAGGCCAGTTGCAGCCGACGGTGATCGACATTCTCAAGGAGGTCGATTTTCATTCGGAAGAATTGCGCCCCGAGGATTTCGTGACCCAAGGCTGGGGCGGCGTCCAATGTGTCGAGGCCGGCGGCCCGCCCGCCGGGACGGGCTGTGGCGGTTACGTGGTCGGCCAGACGGTGAAGCTTCTCAAGCAGCACCACATGCTTGAGGAAACCGACGTGGTGATCTTCGACGTCCTTGGCGACGTGGTTTGCGGCGGATTTGCCGCGCCGCTGCAACATGCGGATCGCGCCGTCATCGTCACCGCCAACGATTTCGACAGCATCTATGCGATGAACCGCATCATCGCCGCCGTTCGGGCCAAATCAGCCAATTACAAGGTCCGGCTTGCGGGCTGTGTGGCCAACCGGTCGCGCGATACCGACGAGGTCGACCGCTATTGCGAAAAGGTCGGCTTCAACCGGATCGCCCACATGCAGGATTTCGACGCGATCCGCAGGTCGCGCCTAAAGAAGAAGACCCTTTTCGAGATGCCCGATGAGGAAGACATCATCACCGCGCGGGCCGAATATGTTCGCCTGGCCGAGAGCCTGTGGCGCGGGACCGATCCTCTGATGCCCGAACCGCTCCCTGATCGTGAAATCTTCGAACTGCTGGGATTTGACTGAGAATGACCGCCTATTCCGCCACGCGTGACAGGGTCGAGCACTATTTCGACCGCAGCGCCACCAAGGTCTGGGAGCGTCTGACATCGGACGCCCCCGTCTCCGGTGTGCGTGCGACCGTTCGCGCGGGGCGCGACAGGATGCGCGACCTGATGCTTGCGCAACTGCCGGCCGATCTGGCCGGCGCGCGGGTCCTCGATGCCGGGTGCGGCACGGGCGCCATGGCCGTGGCCCTGGCCGAACGCGGGGCGGAGGTGACGGCGATCGACATCTCGCCCGCGCTGATCGGGATTGCGCGCGACAGGGTGCCCGCCAACCTTTCCCACCGGATCGATTTTCGCGCGGGCGACATGACCGACGCGGGCCTCGGCCGGTTCGATCATGCGCTGGCGATGGATTCGATGATCTATTACGGCACAGAGGATATCGCGGGCATCGTGGGCTCCATCGCGCCGCGTCTTTCGGGCAAGTTCGTCTTTACCCTGCCGCCGAAGACACCGCTCCTGATGACGATGTGGCGGCTGGGCAAGCTGTTTCCCCGCGGCGACCGCTCGCCCGTGATGGTGCCGCACAGCTCGCGCGGGGTGGCGCAGGCCCTGCGCGCGGCGGGCCTTCCCGGCCACCTGCGCGAGGTCGAACGCGTCACCTCGGGCTTCTACATCTCGACCGCCCTTTGCTACGAGGAGGCGCGCGCATGATCTTCAAGGCGAATTTCCTCAAGACGCTGACGATGCGCACGCTGCCCTTTGCCGATGCCGCAAGCGAGGGCCTGCCCATCGGGCAGCTTCTGCGCCTGTCGCTGTTCCAGATCAGCGTGGGCATGGCGACGGTGATGCTTCTGGGCACGCTGAACCGCGTGATGATCGTCGAGCTGTCGCTGAGCGCGATGGTCGTGGCCGCGATGATCGCGATCCCGGTTCTGGTGGCGCCGTTCCGGGCGCTGCTGGGGTTCCGGTCCGATACCTACCGCTCCGCCATCGGGTGGAAGCGCGTGCCTTACCTGTGGTTCGGCACGCTCTATCAGTTCGGCGGGCTGGCGATCATGCCCATGGCGCTTCTGGTCCTGTCGGGCGACCGCACCCTTGACGCCGGCTGGGCCGGGCAGGTGGGGGCGGCGCTGGCCTTTCTTCTGACGGGTCTTGGCATGCACATGACCCAGACCGCAGGTCTCGCCCTTGCCGCCGACCGCGCCGACGAAGAGACGCGGCCCAAGGTCGTGGCCCTGCTTTACGTGATGTTCCTGATCGGCATGGCGCTGTCGGCCATCGTGATCGGGACGCTTCTGCGCGATTTCTCGGCGTTGCGGCTGGTGCAGGTAGTGCAGGGCACCGCGGTCGTGACGATCACGCTGAACCTGATCGCGCTCTGGAAGCAGGAAAAGATGGCCCCCATGAGCCGGGCCGAGCGCGAGGCGCCGAGGCCCCTGTTCCGCGATGCCTGGCGCGACTTTGCCGCCGGTGGCGATGCGGGGCGGCTTGTCCTTGTCGTTCTTCTGGGGACGATGGCCTTCAACATGCAGGACGTCCTGCTCGAGCCTTATGGCGGCGAGATCCTCGGCCTATCGGTGTCGGCCACCACCTTGTTGACCGCGATGTGGGCGGGCGGCGCGCTTATGGGCTTTGGCCTGGCCGCCAGGTGGTTGACGCAGGGCATCAACGTCTACCGCATGGGCGCGCGCGGCATCCTGATCGGCCTTGCGGCGTTTTCCGCCGTGATCTTTGCCGCGCCCTTTGATTCGCCCCCGCTGTTCTTTGCCGGCGCCTTCCTGATCGGGTTGGGCGGCGGCCTGTTTTCCGTGGCCACGCTGACCGCGGCCATGACGATGCCCACCCGCGGTGCCGCGGGGCGGGGCCTGGCCCTTGGCGCCTGGGGGGCCGCTCAGGCCACCGGCGCGGGGCTTTCGATCTTCATCGGGGGCGCGATCCGCGACCTCGTGAATCACGCCGCCGGGAACGGCGTGCTCGGAGAGGCGCTCGCCACGCCTGCCACCGGCTACTCGGTCGTCTATCACACCGAGATCGGCCTTCTATTCATCACACTTATCGTGCTCGGGCCGCTTGTGCGGCATCGGGTGCGGCGCCACGAGGATTCGGCGAGCCTTCGGCTCACCGAATTCCCGACCTGATCCAAGGAGGAACACACCATGGTCGGTACAACATTCTTCGGCGATTTCGATCTGGCGAGCGCAGCGATCTGGCTCTTCTGGATCTTTTTCGCCGGGTTGATCTACTACATCCAGACCGAGAACATGCGCGAAGGCTACCCGCTTGAGGACGACGACGGGAACCTTGCGCCAAACCAGGGGCCTTTCCCTGTTCCCAAGCCCAAGACCTTCAAGCTGCCCCACGGCCGCGGCGAAGTGACGGTGCCGAGCAAGGAGAACGAGGCCGCCCACGCGCGGACCGATCTTGCGCTGGAACGGACGGCCAAATCCGCCGGCTCTCCCTACGAGCCGACGGGCGACCCGATGGTCGATGGCGTGGGCCCCGCCTCCTGGGCGCCGCGCCGCGACGAGCCCGAGCTTGACGGCCATGGTCATGTGAAGATCCGCCCGCTTTCCCAGCTGGAGGATTTCAAGGTTTCGGCCGGTCGCGACCCGCGCGGTCTGGCCGTGGTTGCCGGCGACAAGGAAGTCGTGGGCCGCGTGGTCGACATGCTGGTCGACGTCCCCGAAAGTCTCGTGCGGTTCCTCGTCATGGACCTCAACCCCGAGGGCAACGGTCAGCACCGGATCATCCCGATCAACATGTGCCGGATCAAATCCGACCGGGTCGCCGTGCGGTCCCTTTACGGGCACAACTTCGAAGGCATTCCGCAGCCGAAATCCGCGGATCAGATCACGCTTCTCGAAGAAGAAAAGATCATGGCCTGGTTCGCCGGCGGGACGCTCTTTGCCGACCCTGCGCGTCGCGCGACCCAGCTCTGACACCTGAACGGCGGGGCCGGTCAGCCACTGGCCCCGCATGACCATCCGAACCGGGAGAGACAACATGAGCCACGACGATTTCAATTTCGAGCCGGTCAGGGGATTGCCGGGCAAGCTTCCGGAGGATGAGCACATCCTCTGGCAGGGCAGCCCGAACCCCCGGCGGCTTGCACGCGAGGCCCTGGGTCTGCGCTGGGTGGCCGGTTACTTTGCCGTTCTCGCGGTGTGGCGCGTCGGCGCCTCCAGCACCGAATTCACCCTTGCCCAGTCGCTGATGCATGCCGTGCCCTTCCTCGTGGCCGGGCTGGTTGCCTGTGCGATCCTCTACGGCATCGCCTATGTTCAGGCCCGCTCCACCGTCTATACGCTGACCAACAAGCGGGTCGCGATGCGGATCGGTGCGGCGCTGACCATGACGCTGAACCTGCCTTACGTCTGCATCGGCACCGCCAAGCTTGACGCCCGCAAGGACGGCACCGGCACCATCGCGATGGAGCTGATCGGCGATGACAGGCTGAGCTATCTGATGACCTGGCCCCATGTGCGGCCCTGGTACATGAACCGCACCCAGCCTGCGCTGCGCTGCATCCCCGACGCCGAAAAGGTGGCCGCGATCCTTGCCGATGCGGCAGAGACGCGGATCAGCCAGCCTCAAGTCGAAAAAATCCCTGCGTCGGCCAATGCCGGCGCCGTGGCCGCCGAATAACCGGGAGACAGGATCATGACAGACCTTCAGCAACAGATGCGCCACCGGGACAAGGAGATGGTCCCACGTATCCTTGTTCAGGCCATGTTCGCCCTGATGTTCGCCTCGGTCGGGCTTGTCGCCTTTGCACAATGGACCGACCGTCCGCAGGTGGGCGTCATCGTCGAGGCACCGATCGTGCAGGAACGCGCGATCCTGCTCACCGGTGACCGGACGGGCAACTACATCGCAACCGATGCGATGACCGGCGATGTTCTGGCGGTTTCGTCCGAGAACAAGAGCGGCTTCATCGGTGTGATCGGCCGGGTAATGGACCGGGAGAGGATGTTGAAGAACGTCTCCTCGACCGAACCCTTCAACGTGGTTCTGCGCGAGAACGGCAACATCGCCATCATCGACGACAGCACCGACAACGTGATCGAACTCATCGGCTACGGGGCGGACAACATCGCCGCCTTCGCCCGGATTCTGAACTAGGACCCAAGGTCCGGCCTCGCCAGCCGGATCCAGCATGAAAGGGAACACATCATGGGATTACTCACCAGAGAAACGGAAACCGCGCCCTGCACGGTGACCATCAGCCACCGCTTCGAGGAGCTGTCCGCCCACGTCCGGTTCGATGACGGAACCGTCATCCACCCCGGCGATACCGTTCTGGTCGAGGGGCCGGAAATCATGGCGCCCTATGGCGAGATCGTCGAGGAAAAGCGCCTCGCCAAGATCACGCGGGCCAGCCGTGTCGAACAGCTCTGGACCCGCGCCACCGGCGATTTCGAGTTCATGGAACTGTGCGAATTCTCGTTCTCCGGGGAGGCCCTGTCATGAACATGCAAGCCAAGAGCCATTCCGCCGACGCGACAACCGCCGAAGAAGGTCTTGCCGCGCAGAACATGTCGGCCCCGGTCGACAGCAAGGCGGCCACCGCGGTCGCGATGCAGAACACGCTTCTGACGCCGCGGTTCTACACCACCGATTTCGACGAGATGGACGCGATCGACGTCAGCCCCGTTCGCGAGGACTGGGACAAGCTCATCGCGCAGATGAAGGCCGACCCGAACAAGGGCCACTTCAGGAAGAACGAGGACTGGGACCACATCGACTGGGACGGCATGGATCCGGCCCTGCGCGGTGAATTCATCGACTTCCTGATCTCGTCCTGCACGGCCGAATTCTCGGGCTGCGTCCTTTACAAGGAAATGAAGCGGCGCGGATCGAATTCCGACATCACGACCCTGTTCCAGCTGATGGCGCGCGACGAGGCGCGACATGCGGGCTTCATCAACGATGCACTGCGCGAAGCAGGGATCGCGGTGAACCTCGGTTTCCTCACCCAGGCCAAGAAATACACCTACTTCCGGCCCAAGTTCATCTACTACGCCACCTATCTGTCGGAAAAGATCGGCTATGCGCGGTACATCACCATCTACCGCCATCTCGAGGCGCATCCCGAGCATCGTTTCCACCCGATCTTCAAGTGGTTCCGGGAATGGTGCAATGACGAGTTCAGCCATGGCGAGGCCTTCGCGCTTCTGATGAAGACCGATCCCAAGCTCACCAGCGGGGTGAACAAGCTGTGGATCAAGTTCTTCCTGACGGCCGTCTTCTCCACCATGTGGGTGCGCGATCATCAGCGGCCGGCCTTCCACGAGGCGCTGGGCGTCGATCCGGTCTGGTATGGGCAGGAAGTCTTCCGCAAGACATCCGAGATCAGCCGCCAGGTGTTTCCTCTGACGCTGGATATCGACCATCCGCGCTGGCGGCGCGGGCTTGACCGGCTCGAGGTCGCGAACCGCCAGATCACCGCGGCCAAGAAGGCTGGCGGTATTGGCGGCAAGCTGTCCCAGATCGCGGGCTCGGCCAAGGCGGGCCTTGCCTTCCTGTCGCTGCTGACGATCCCGTCGGTAAAGAACGACGTGCCCGTCGAGACCCGGCTGGAACCGGCCTATTGAACCGGACAGCCATCATAGGATGCCGGCCACGCGCCGCGGCGAGGGGAGGGTCTGACACATGACCTCTCCCTGGGTCGCGGCGGCGCTGGCGGTGTTCGTATGGTGGTTTGCCACGGGGATCATCCTCGTGGCGGTGCGCTGGGCCGACAGGCAGGCCGATGGCCGGCAGAGTGCGGCGCATGGCACGGCACTCTTTTCGGCGGTTCCGCTTCTGGCGCTGGGGGCCGCGGGGGTGATCCTGTCGCTGGGCGATACCGGGCTGGCGGGGGTCTATGCCGGCTTTCTCGGTGCGCTGGCGATCTGGGGTTGGATCGAGATGGCCTTTCTCACCGGGGTCATCACGGGCCCCGAACGAAAGGATTGCCCCTCCGGTCTGACCGGACCGGCCCGGTTCCTACGGGCATGGACCACCGTGGCGCATCACGAAATCGCCCTGACGCTTGGTCTTCTGGCGATCGTCGTGGTCAGCGCGTCGGATATCGGCAGCACCGCGCTGTGGACCTATCTTGTCCTGTACGTTGCGCGGATATCGGCCAAGCTGAACCTGTTTTTCGGCGTGCCGAGGATCAATCTGGAATTCATTCCGGCGCGGCTTGTCCACCTCAAGAGCTATTTCCGCCGTGGTTCGGTCACCCTGATGTTTCCGGTCTCCATCACCGGGCTTACCTTCGCGGTGGCCTGCTTCGTAGAGCGCCTGATCGCCGCCGAAACGGTTGCGGACCAGGTGCATTTCATGCTTCTTGCGGTCCTTTCGGGGCTCGCCCTCCTTGAACACTGGCTGATGGTGGTTCCGCTGCCTGATGCGAAACTCTGGCGCTGGATGCTTCCCTCGCCCAAAACCATCCGAGAAGACGAAGGACAAAAAGATGGACTTTGACGCCCTATTCAACGAACAGCTCGACAGGCTCAAAGCCGACGGCAACTATCGCTATTTCGCCGAGCTGGAGCGCAAATGCGGCAAGTTTCCCCGCGCGGCCAGCCACGGCGATGACGGCGTGCGCGACGTCACCGTCTGGTGTTCCAACGACTATCTCGGGATGGGCCAGCATCCCAAGGTGATCGACGCCATGTGCGAGGCTGTGCGCCGGTCGGGCACCGGCGCGGGCGGCACGCGCAACATTTCGGGCACCAACCATGATCACCTCCGGCTCGAGGAAGAACTGGCCGACCTGCACGGCAAGGAGGCGGCCCTGCTGTTCACCTCGGGCTACGTGTCGAACTGGTCGGCCCTGTCCTGCCTTGGGTCGCGGCTGGAGAATTGCGTGATCCTGTCGGATTCGGGCAACCACGCCTCGATGATCGAGGGCATCCGCCATTCCAAGGCGCACAAGATCATCTGGAAGCACAACGATGTCGCAGACCTGCGGTCGCATCTGTCGCGCCTGCCGGCCGACATTCCCAAGATCGTGGCCTTCGAATCGGTCTATTCCATGGATGGCGATATCGCCCCCATTCGCGAGATCGTCGAGGCGGCCGAGGAATTCGGCGCGATGACCTATATCGACGAGGTTCACGCGGTGGGCATGTATGGCCCCCGTGGCGGTGGCGTGGCCGAACGCGAGGGCCTGATGGATCGGATCACCCTGATCGAGGGCACGCTGGGCAAGGCCTTTGGCTGCGTCGGTGGCTATATCACCGGATCGGCCGCCTTGTGCGATTTCATCCGGTCCTTCGCCAGCGGCTTCATCTTCACCACCGCGCTGCCCCCGGCTGTGGCAGCCGCCGCCCGGACGTCGATCGCCCATCTCAAGGTCAGCGAGATGGAACGCGCCGGTCAGCGGCGGCAGGTCGCGCGCCTGCGCGCGGCGCTGGACCGTGAGGGCATCCCTCACATGCCCAACGACAGCCATATCGTGCCGGTCATGATCGGCGATCCGGTCAAGACCCGGATGCTGGCCGATTACCTGATGGACCAATGGGGCATCTATGTTCAGCCGATCAACTATCCCACCGTCCCCAAGGGTACCGAACGGCTGCGATTCACGCCGTCGCCATTGCATACCGACGAGGATATCGACTACCTCGTTTCAGCCCTCACTGTCCTCTGGCGCCAATGTGCACTTGCGCATGCGGTGGCATGAGATCGGCAAGATTTCGTTCAAAATAAAGTGCTATGGGCTTTACGCCGTCCATACCTCTTCTATGTTGGCGGGGACTGGGGCTTTTGGTCGTACCAGAAAATGAAAGGGAGAGACCTATGAAACACTTCGGATTTGCAGCTGCCATGGCGCTGCTCTCCGCACCCGCCTTCGCCGACGGTCATGCCTCCGGCGATGCAGCAGCCGGTGAGGAAGCTTTCAACCGTCAGTGCGTGGCCTGCCACGTCGTCGTGGACGACGCCGGAGAGACCCTTGCCGGTCGCAATGCGCAGACCGGCCCGAACCTCTACAACGTCACGGCGCGCAACATCGGCGCTGTCGAGGATTTCCGCTATTCCGACGGCCTTATCGCTCTTGGCGAAGCCGGCGAGGCCTGGACCGAGGAAAACTTCGTCGGTTACGTGCAGGACCCGACCGGCTGGCTGCGTGAGACGCTGGATGACCGTCGCGCCCGCGGCAAGATGGCCTTCCAGGTTCGCAGCGAAGATGATGCCGTGAACCTTTACGCCTACCTCGCCACGTTCGAGGCTGCCGAGTAACAGTCTCGGATCACATGAGATGAATGGGCCGCCGGCGATCCGGCGGCCCTTTTCGTTTCATCGCGACAGCCTGCGGATCAGCCGGAACGCGGGCGCGGCCAGCGCAATGACAAGGGATATGCGGATGATGTGGATCGTCGTGACATAGATCACGTCCTGACCCATCGCGAGCGCCAGAAGGCTCATCTCCGTCAACCCGCCGGGTGACAGGGCAAGAAAGCTCAATTCCAGCGGGTCGCCGGTCATCGCGCTCAGGCCCAGCGCGAACAGGATCGCGACGCCGATCATGGCCAGCGACGACCCGCCTCCCAGCAGGACCTCGCGCCCGATCTCCTGAACCGTCGCGCCAAGAAACCGGCAGCCGACCACCGTGCCGACGACGATCTGCGCCAGAACGATCAGGATCGTCGGCGGGGCGACGTGGACAAGGCCCACCCCGTGGGCCACCCCGCTCAGGATCATCGGCCCAAGGATCTGCGGTGCGGGCAGGGCGAGCCGGGTCGCAAGCGGTGCGCCGATCGCGGCACAGGCCGCAAGGATCAGCCAGTCCGAGGGTGTCAGCAGCGACAGGGGAACGAAGGACCCACCGGCGCCCGCGTCGGATTGCACGCCCAGAACGAGCCCATAGAACAGGACGACAAAGGAAATCACGACAAGGACCCGGCTCGCATGGGCCAGCGCGATCCTGCGGGAGTTTCCGCCCGCCTCCTCGCCCAGGATCATCATGTCGTTCAACCCGCCCGGCATGGCGCAGAAGAACGCCGTGACAGGATCGAACCTCCCGAACAGCCGGTAGACCACATAGGAGGCTGCCGCCGACACTGCGAGAAACGGAATCAGCAACAGCAGCGCCGGTCCGAATTCCAGCATCCGCTGAAGAATGTCCTGGGTGACCCCCGATCCCAGCATCACACCGATCACCGGGATCACGAAGGGACGCAACCTGTTGGGCCCCCGGATCGGGGCGCCTGCAACCGCGCCGACGGTCGTTCCGATCATCGCGCCCAGAAGCCAGGGAAGCGGCAGCCCGGTAAAGGAGGCCGCAAGCCCCGAAACCGTTCCCAGACCCAGCGCCAGCGCCTGTCCGATGAGCGGTCCGGGCCGGCTCACCCCGCCGACGCCTTGCCGGGGGCGGGTCCAGTTGCATGACCCAGATGCTCCTGCCCGCGCGCGCGGGCCAGCACGATCTGCCGTTGTCTTTCGCGGAACCGGGCCTTGTCGGCCTTTGTCGTTTCGTTGTGGCAGCGGTGACAGGAGACGCCTTCCTCGAAGGTCTCGGCAAGCCTGTCGTCGGGCCGGATGGGTCGTCGGCAGGCATGGCACAACAGATGCTCGCCCTCGCGCAGGCCGTGGCCGACAGAGACCCGGCCATCAAAGACGAAGCATTCTCCGTTCCACAAGCTTTGGGTTTCGGGCACCTCTTCAAGGTATTTCAGTATCCCGCCCTTGAGGTGATACACCTCCTCGACCCCCTGCGAGAGAAGGAAGTTCGTCGATTTCTCGCACCGGATGCCGCCGGTGCAGAACATCGCGATCTTCTTGCCGCGGAAGGCGTCGGCGTTTTGGTGCCACCATTGGGGAAATTCGCCGAAACTTCGGGTCTGCGGGTCGACCGCCCCGCGGAACGTCCCGATCTCGACCTCGTAGTCGTTGCGGGTGTCGATGAGGGCCACAGCGGGATCGCTGATCAGGTCATTCCAGTCGGCGGGGTCGACATAATGCCCCGTTCCCGCGCGGGGATCGACGGTCGGAACGCCCATCGTCACGATTTCCCTTTTCAGCCGCACCCTGAGCCGGCCGAAGGGCTTCTCGCTTGCATGGCTGATCTTCCACTCCAGCGCAGCACAGCCGGGCAGGGTGCCAAGCCACGACATCATGCCGCCGATTTCCGTCTCGCTGCCCGCGATCGTCCCGTTCAGCCCTTCAGGGGCGACGAGGATCGTCCCGAGGATCCGACGCGCGCGCGCCACATCTTCGATCTGCGCCCGCAGGGCCGCAGGATCCCCGACCGGGGTAAAGTGATAGAAGGCAGAGACGGTGAACATGCCCCGCAGATACGCCCGGGCGCCGGGTCAGTGCAAGGGCGCTCAGCCTCGCGCGGTCGCCAGGGCCAGGCCGTCGATGATCGCGGTGAAGGCGTTGCCTGTCTCGATCCGCGCCGCGGGCAATGACCTGCTGACCGCATCGCTGACACCCGTCATCAGGCTCGATCCCCCGACAAGGACAAGGCGATCGACCTGTTCGGGAGGGATCCCCGCCAACTCGATGCAGGTTATCGCGGCCGCGGCGATGTCGGAGGCGCCCTGTTCCAGCGAGAGTGCAAGGGCCGGTCCGCCGAGGGGGGCGGACAGGCCGGGTTCGATCATCCCCAGCTCGATCGCCCCATCGGCCTGCCGGCCGTTCGTGGCGATCTTGCCGCGTTCGACGGCAAAGGCCACGTCGTGGCCCAGCTCGTCCTCCAGGACAACGCCAAGGCGGCGCAGCTTTTCCGGCTCGACCGCGACCTTGATCATCCGGGCCACCTCCCGCAATGTCTGCGGGGAATAGAGAAACGGGATCCGCGCCCAGGTCGACAGATCATGAAAGATCGCCCGGGGCGCGACATGCCGGTCCGGGCCCATCTCGGCCCGCAACTCGGTGCCCATGCCCAGAAGCGGCATAACGTGATCAAGACTCAGCGACCGGTCGAAATCGGTCCCGCCCAGCCGGATGCCGTGGCTGGCAAGTATGCCGATCCCGTCATCCGACCGATGGAAGACCGAGAAATCCGACGTCCCGCCCCCGATATCGACGATCAGCCCGGTTCCCGGCGCATCGCCCGCCGCGGCAAGAGCGGCCGCCTCGGGTTCGAACATGAAGGTGACCGCGTCAAACCCCGCCGCGCGGAGGCAGGCCTCCAGATCCGCGACCGCCTGCGCATCGCGTGCCGCATCACGGTGATGAAACCGCACGGGCCGACCGGCCAGAACACGGCGGAACCGCAAGCCGGTGGCGTCTTCGGCGCGCTGCCTGATCCGGGTCAGAAAATCCGTCACGATCTCGGCAAGGGTGCGGCGCTGGTTCAGGAATTGCCGTTTCTCGTGGAAGAGCGGCGTTCCCAGAACACTCTTGAGCGCGCGCATGAATCGCCCTTCCTGGCCCTCGACGAGGGCCGCGATCGCCGCTTCGCCCAGCAGCATCTCGCGGCTGTCGTAATCGAGAAAGATCGCGCTGGGCAGGGTCTGGGCGCCTGTTTCCATGGGGATGATCCTCGCCGTGCCATCCTCGAGGATCGCGACGGCGGAATTCGAGGTCCCGAAATCGAGGGCAAGGATCGGATCGGTCATGACGGGCTGCTCCGGCAAGGAAGGCGCGCGGGATATGCCGGCCGGCCCCGGCGGTCAACACCGGCGAAGCGCTTGCCACATCCCCGGACGGATGGAATACCTTGTGTGTCACAGATCGGAGGCCGGCATGTCCCACGCGCTATTGGTGATCGACGTCCAGAACGATTTCTGCCCCGGCGGCGCACTTGCCGTGCCGGACGGAGACCGGATCGTACCGGGCATCAATTCGTTGATGGCCGATGCCCGGGCGGTGATCCTGACGCAGGACTGGCATCCCGCCGGTCACTCCTCCTTTGCCTCGGCGCATCCGGGAAAGTCGCCCATGGACATGACCGAAATGTCCTATGGCCCACAGGTCCTCTGGCCCGATCACTGCATCCAGGGCAGCCCCGGCGCCGCCTTTCACCCCGATCTGCATGTCGACCGCGCGGATCTGATCATCCGAAAGGGGTTCAACCCCGCCATCGACAGCTATTCCGCGTTCTTCGAGAATGACCGGATCACGCCGACCGGGCTGGAAGGCTATCTCAGGACGCGGGGGATCGACCGGTTGACGATGGTGGGCCTCGCGACGGATTTCTGCGTGAATTATTCTGCGCTCGATGCCGCAAGGCTGGGCTTCGAGGTCACTGTCCGCACCGATCTTTGCGGCGCGATCGACCTTGACGGATCACTGGATGCCGCGCTTGACGGGATGAAGAAATCGGGCGTCATCCTCGCCTGACGGAGCCTTGCACAGGGCCGGGACCGGGGGTGCGGAACCACCGGATTCGGGATGTTGCCGACGCGCGCGGCGGTCGCCAAATCCGGGACATCATGCCGCATTCGTGATTGGCAGAAGGGTTTCCGTCAGGAACGGGGCCGGATTTCTCATTCTGGTCGAATTATGCGCAGGCCGGTCAGCGGCCGTTCAACAGCGCAAATTCGACCGGACAGAGAGCCGCGAAAACGATGGCGTCCTAGGCGTTTGCACGAAAAATGCCCAAATGTCGCATCTGGATCTGATGGGGTCGCAGCAGAACATACAAGCAGATTTCTGGCGGGATGCAACCGCAAATACCGGGATATATGGGTAGATACCTGCCAACGTTCGTGTTTTCATAAGGAATGAGTGCAGTTTCTTGCTCATCATCAGGGAAAAGCCCAGGCCCTCTGGCCGGGGCTGTATAGTACCAGAAGAAAGGTCAGGGAGGACTCATGACCAATAAAGATCCAATTCTCATCGACAAGCTTGCTGCTGAGGCGCGCATGGGGCGCATCTCGCGGCGGAGCTTCATGAACTATTCCGTTGCTGCCGGTCTCTCGACTTCGGCTGCGACGGGTTTGTGGACGACACAGGCGGCAGCCCAGCCCAGTCGGGGCGGGACGTTCCGCTGGGGTATCCATGACGGCAACACCGGGGACACGCATGATCCGGGCACCTATGTGACACGGACGATGATCTTCCTCGGCCACACCCATCGGTCCTATATGACGATGATCAACGGCGACGGCTCGCTCGGGCCTGACATGGCCGACAGCTGGGAGGCTTCGGCCGACGCATCGGAATGGACGTTCGAGATCAACCAGAACGCCAGTTTCCATTCGGGCCGGCCGGTCACCGCCGATGACGTGATCGCGTCTTTCAACCATCACCGCGGCGAGGGCACCACCTCGGCGGCGGCGGCGCTCCTGTCGGACGTCGAGGACATCGTCAAGGACGGCGATCACACCGTCCGCTTCATCCTGGCGGGCGGCAATGCCGACCTTCCGTGGCTGATGACGGACTATCACTTTGCGATCTGCCCGGCGAATGACGACGGCACGATCGACTGGCAGTCGGGCGACGGCTCGGGCCCCTACAAGCTTGAGGACACCGAGTTCGGCGTGCGCTTCTACCTGACGCGCCACGAAGGCTGGCATGGCGAAGGCGCCTATTTCGACGCGATCGAGATGATCACGCTGAACGACCCGAACGCACGCCAGACCGCGCTGTTGACCGGCGATGTCGATGCCGTGTCGCTGATCGAGTTGCGGACGATGTCCCTGCTTGAGCGGGATCCCAACGTGAACATCCACAACGTTCCGTCCGCCGGGGCCATCACATTGCCGATGCATTGCGACACCGCGCCGTTCGACAACGTGGATGTGCGCAACGCGCTGAAACTGTCGATCGACCGGGATGACATCATCGAGAAGATCACCTTCGGCGCCTCGACCAAAGCCAACGATTTCCACCATTCGCCGGCCCAGCCCTATTGGCCCGACGATATCCCGCAGCAGGAATACGATCCGGATCAGGCCCGGTCGCTTCTGGCGCGCGCGGGCATGGAAGGCCTGACCGTCGACCTGTCCACAGCCGACAGCGTCTATGCCGGTGCCGTGGACATGGCCGTGCTCTTTTCCGAACACGCCAAGGCGGCGGGCATCAACATCAACGTCGTGCGGGAGCCGAATGACGGTTACTATTCCGACGTCTGGCTGGTAAAGCCCTTCTCGCTCGTGTCCTGGGGTGCACGTCCGACACCGGATGTCATGTACACGCTTGCCTATCGTGAGGGTGCCGCATGGAACGAAAGCCGTTGGGTCAACGATCGGTTCAACGAACTTCTCGTGCAAGCGAAAGCGGAGCTTGACGACGGGCTGCGTGCCGAGATGTATCGCGAAATGGCGATGCTGGCCCGGGACGATGGCGGCACCATCATCCCGTTCTTCAACAACTTCGTCTATGCCAGCCGCGCCAATGTCGGGACACCCGACCAACTGGCCGCAAGCTGGGAGAACGACGGCGCTCGCGCCGCCAGCCGCTGGTGGTTCACCAGCTGAAACCGATGACGGAGCGAACCGCTCCGGCAAGTCGATGGCGCATCCCCACGGGGGTGCGCCTCTCGCGCAACCGCGGTGCGGAAAAAACACAAAACGCGGTAAGAACAACAGCGCAGGCGGCATAGCCGACCCTGCGAAAGCTGGAGGGCGACATGGGGGACATCCTGTCATTGGTGCTCAAGCGATTGGGCTACGGCCTGATTACCTTGCTTGTGATCTCGATCATTATCTTTTTCATGGTGGAATTGCTTCCCGGGGACATCGCACAGGCGGTTCTCGGTCAGGGCGCGACCGAAGAAAACGTCGCGGCGCTGCGCGAAAGGATGGGGCTGAACGATCCGGCGCCTGTCCGATACTTCGAATGGCTCATGGGGGCGGTCCGGGGCGATTTCGGCGCGTCGATCATTTCGGGTGAGCGCGTCTCCTCCATCATCGGCGAGCGGTTCATGAACACGCTGTTCCTCGCGGCCTATGCCGCGGTGATCGCGGTGCCCTTTGCCATCATCCTGGGGATCATCGTGGCGCTTCTGCGCAACACGCTTTTCGACAGGGTGGCCAACGTTCTGACGCTGACCTCGATTTCCAGCCCCGAATTCTTTCTGGGCTACATCCTGATCCTCTATTTCTCGGTCAAGTGGAGCATGTTCCCCGCGATCGCGAGCCTCAGCCAGGGCATGTCGTTCGGGGATTTGCTGGAACGCACCTTCCTGCCCGCGCTGACCCTTGTCCTTGTGGTGACGGCTCACATGATGCGCATGACGCGGGCAGCGATCATCAACCTTCTCGCCTCTCCCTATATCGAGATGGCGCGTCTCAAGGGCACGCCACCGTGGAAGGTGATCGTCCGGCATGCGCTTCCCAATGCCTGGGCCCCGATCATCAATGTCGTGGCGCTCAACCTTGCCTACCTGATTACGGGGGTCGTCCTCGTCGAGGTGGTGTTCGTCTATCCGGGGATCGGTCAGGCGCTTGTCGATGCGGTGTCGAAGCGTGACTTCCCCATCGTTCAGGCCTGCTGCCTGATCTTTGCCGCGACATTCATCCTGCTGAACCTTGCCGCCGATGTCGGCGCAATCCTGACCAACCCGCGCCTGCGGCACCCGAAGTAAGGAAGCAGACAGATGAGCGTTTTCGTAATCACCTACTTCGCCCTTCTCATCGCGACTTCCTGTGCCGCGGCCTACTGGAACCAGAGGGGACCCTTTCTCGCACTCTTCAGCCTGACGCTGGTGTCCTTCGTGCTGGGCATCATTGGCGGCGCAGGTGCGCTGCGCTTCGTGGCCATCACGGCGGCGATGATCGCCTTTGCGGCGGGCACGTCCTTCGCGTTTCGCGAATTCCTTGTGCTGCTGACCTGGGGCAACCTGTCAAAGGAACTCAAGACCGCGCCTCTGACGGCCGCCTTCGGGATGTTCGTCATCTTCACCTACATCATCGCGGGCGTCTTCGCGCCCTGGATCGCGCCTTTCGGCGAATCCCAGGTCATCGCCTCGTCTTTCGCTCCGGCGGATGAAGACATGATACTGGGGGCCGATCAGCTTGGCCGGGACATGTTCAGCCGCATCATCTATGGGGCGCGAAATACCGTCGGGCTTGCGCTGACCGCCACCATCGCGGCATTCGTCATCGGGGCGCTGGCCGGGTTGATCGCGGCCACGAAGGGCGGCTGGTTCGACCAGATTCTCGGCCGGATCGCCGACATCATCATGTCGATCCCGTCTCTGATCTTCGCGCTTCTGATGCTGTCGATCTTCGGGCCGCAAACGATCGTGATCATCGTGGCGGTGGCGATCATCTATGCGCCGCGGGTCTTCCGCCTGACGCGCGCCGTGGCGGGCAACGTCGTCGTGATGGACTATATCGAGGCCGCCAAGCTGCGCGGTGAAAAGACGTGGTATCTGATCCGGCGGGAAATCCTGCCCAACTCCACCGCGCCCCTGATCGCGGAGTTCGGCCTGGAATTCTGTTTCGTGTTCCTTCTGGTCGCGGGCCTTTCGTTCCTTGGCCTCGGTGTCCAGCCGCCCACGGCGGACTGGGGGTCGATGGTGCGGGAAAACGCGACCCTGATCTCGTTCGGTGAGATCACCCCGCTCATCCCCGCGGCGGCCATCGCGCTGCTGACGGTTGCCGTCAACTTTGTCGTCGACTGGATGCTGTTCCGGTCCTCTGGTCTGAAGGAGCAATAAGTATGACTGACAAGAAGAAATCCGTCCTTCTCAAGATCAGGGACCTCAAGATCGAGGGCTATACCGGCGAAGAGTGGATCCCGATCATCAAGGGCGTCGACCTGACGCTTCACAGGGGTGAGGTCATGGGCCTCATCGGTGAATCGGGTGCGGGCAAATCGACGATCGGCGCGGCGGCGATGGGCTATGCCCGTGATGGCACGCGGATCGTAGAAGGCTCGTCCATCGAATTCGACGGGATGGAACTGACCACCGCCACCGAAGCAGAGCGGCGGGCCCTGCGGGGCATGCGGATCGCCTATGTCGCGCAATCGGCGGCCGCCTCGTTCAATCCGGCGCACAAGATCATCGACCAGCACACCGAAGCGCCCCTTCATTACCGCATTCAGAAGCGGCTTGAAGCGCAGGAAGATGCGATGGAGCTGTATGAAAGGCTCCGTCTGCCGAACCCCAAGGAAATCGGCTTCCGCTATCCGCACCAGGTGTCCGGCGGTCAGCTTCAGCGGGCGATGACAGCCATGGCGATGGCCTGCCGGCCGGACCTGATCATCTTTGACGAGCCGACAACCGCGCTTGACGTGACGACCCAGATCGAGGTTCTGGCGGCGATCCGCGATATCGTCGATCAGTTCGACACCGCCGCGATCTACATCACCCATGACCTCGCTGTCGTCGCCCAGATGGCCGATACGATCAAGGTCCTGCTCAAGGGTGACGAGGTCGAACAGGCCTCGACCGAGGAAATGCTGGCCAATCCCAAGGAGGAATACACCAAATCCCTCTGGGCGGTGCGCAGCTTCAAGCGTCCGCAGAAGGCGCGGCCCAAGGATGCGACACCCCTGATTTCGGTTCAGAACGTCGATGCGTCCTATACCGGCGGGGAGAAGGTCCTCGATGACGTGTCCTTCGACATCTACGAAGGTATGACGGTGGCCGTGGTGGGCGAATCCGGTTCGGGCAAATCGACAACGGCGCGGGTCATCACCGGGCTGCTGCCGCCGTCGAACGGGCAGGTCCTCTTCAAGGGAGAACCCCTGCCACCCAGTTATCTGGACAGGTCGAAGGACCAGTTGCGCCAATCGCAGATGATCTACCAGATGGCCGATACGGCGCTTAACCCCAAGGTCCGGATCGCCGATATCATCGGCCGGCCCGCGCAATTCTATTCCGGCCTGCAAGGGGCGGCGCTTAAGGCGCGTGTCGACGAACTTCTCGACCTGATCGAGCTGGAGCCGTCGCAATACTACAACCGGTATCCGCCCGAATTGTCAGGTGGCCAGAAACAGAGGATCGGCATCGCCCGCGCGCTGGCAGCCGAGCCGTCGTTCATCATCTGCGACGAGGTGACATCGGCTCTGGATCAGCTGGTGGCCGAAGGGATCCTGAGGCTTCTTGACCGGCTCCAGAGCGAACTGAACCTGGCCTACATGTTCATCACGCACGACCTTGCGACGGTCCGGTCCATCGCCGACGAAGTTGTCGTGATGCAGCACGGCAAGGTCGTCGAACAGGGCCCCAAGGACGAGATGTTCACACCTCCGCACCATCCCTACACGGATCTGCTGCTGAGCTCCGTGCCGGAAATGGATCCGAACTGGCTCACCACGCTTCTTGAAGAGCGTGGCGTTGATAATGTCGGTGAAGCTGCGGATGTCTGATATTCGCTAGCGTGTCGTGTCCGAAATCGAGGGGCCCCCGGTCGACATTCCGGGGGCTTCCTGCTTTCAGACAACGCCGTGTGCGGTGCCGATCATTGTGCCGACAAGCAGGGCATACATCAACAGGAGGCCGGGCAGGTTGCCCCGGCGGACGCGCATTTCATACTCGCGGATCAGTTTGTCTTTGGTCAACATAACACCCTCGCGCCATTTGGGTTTCCGGGGGCCCGACTGACCGCCCTGTTGATCCGGCACCTAAGCCCGCCATTTGAGTCGTTCAAGGATGGAAATACGAAAATCAATGCAATTTCTGCATGGCAGATCCGTGCTGGAATCATGGCTCGGGCGAACTGTTCCAAACGCGACATTCGCGTGTCGAAAACCGAAAAATCACGCCCGGTGGCGTCGCGGGGCCGGGGCGGTGTCGGGGCGGGGCCGGGGTAGACAGCCGCCCTGATGCCGGCGTGAATCGCGCGGCTTTCCGCTGGCGGTCGGGCTGAAATTGTCGGATGACTTTGCGAATATCGAAAAAGGGGGGACGACCAATGACCGATCTGCACTTCGCCGAAAGCCTGTCGCGGCTTGGAACCGAATCCGCCTTTGTCGTTCTGGCTCGGGCCGGTCAGCTTGCCGCCGAGGGGCGCGACATCATCAACCTCGGGATCGGCCAGCCCGATTTCCGAACGCCCGACCATATCGTCGAGGCGGGGGTCAAGGCGCTGCGCGACGGACATCACGGCTATACGCCGGCAAATGGCCTGCCTGGTCTGCGCGAGGCTGTCGCGGCCGATCTGCATCGCCGCCACGGGGTCGAGGTCAATCCCGGCAATGTGGTCGTCGTCCCGGGCGGCAAGCCCACCATGTTCTTTGCCGTACTGATGTTCGGCGAGCCGGGCGCCGAGATCATGTATCCCAACCCCGGCTTCCCGATCTATGAATCGGTGATCAGGTATTCCGGCGCGACGCCCGTGCCGATCGCGCTCAAGGAAGAAAACGACTTTGCCTTTTCCGCCGACGAGGTCCTGGCCCAGATCACGCCGCGCACACGGCTGATCATCATCAACTCCCCCGCCAACCCGACCGGCGGTGTGACACCCAAGGAAGAGATCGACAAATTCGTCGCGGGCCTTGCCGATCATCCGCATGTGGCCGTGATGTCCGACGAGATATATTCCCAGATGCTATATGGCGGGCGGGAACATGTGAGCCTTTTGCAATATCCCGAGATCCGCGACCGGCTGATCATGCTGGACGGCTGGTCCAAGACCTACGCCATGACCGGTTGGCGGCTGGGCTATGCGGTTTGGCCGGATGCGTGCGTCGATCACGTGACACGGCTGTGCATCAACGACCATTCCTGCGTGAATGCCGCCGCGCAATATGCCGGCCTTGCCGCGCTGACCGGCCCGCAGGACGCCGTGCGCGACATGGTGGCCCAATTCGACAAGCGGCGCGAGATCATCGTGCGCGAACTGAATGCCCTGCCGGGGGTGCGCTGCGCCGATGCGGCCGGCGCCTTCTATGCCTTTCCCAATATCGCGGAAACTGGCCTCAGCGCGATGGAGGCGCAAAACCGCTTTCTTGACGAGGCGGGCGTCGCGACCGTGGCGGGCACATCCTTTGGCGCATGGGGCGAGGGGTACCTGCGGTTCTCCTATGCCAATTCGACCGAGAACATCCTCGAGGCGATGGCCCGGATCCGAAAGCTGCTTTGACCTTGCTCTGCGTCCCATGCGGGGCGCGGCAAGGCCTGCCGCGGAAATACGCTTACATGTCGCCGGACCACTGGTCATCGGCAGTCGTTTCCGACTAACATGTCAGTCAGCCCTTTCCCGGTGAGATTTGATGAAGATCCTGACACTCGACCCAAGTGATACCGTGGCCGTCGCGCGCGAGGCGCTCGAACCCGGCGCAATCGTTGACGGGCTTGAAATCCGCGACCCCGTCCCGCGCGGCCACAAGGTTGCGCTCAGGGATGTGGCCGAGGGTGAGCCTGTGCTGAAATACGCCCAGATGATCGGCGTCGCGTCCGAACCGATTGCCGCCGGTGCGCATGTCCATACCCATAACCTCGCCTTCCGGCCCGTAGCGGGACGCTATGCCTTCGGCACCAACCTCCGGCCCGCGGAACCTGCCGCCCGGCAGGATACCTTCATGGGATACCGCCGCGAAAACGGCAGCGTCGGCACACGCAACTACATTGCCATCGTCACATCGGTGAATTGTTCGGCGACCGCCGCGCGGATGATCGCCGCGCATTTCACGCCCGAAAAACTGGCCGACTATCCCAATGTCGACGGTGTGGCGGCTTTCGTTCATGGCACGGGCTGCGGCATGGCGGGCGACGGTGACGGGTTCGAGGCGCTGCAAAGGGTGATGTGGGGCTATGCCCGGCATCCCAATCACGCGGGCGTGCTGATGGTGGGCCTTGGCTGCGAGATGAACCAGATCGACTGGCTGCTCGAGGCCTATGGCCTGAAACAGGGGCCGCTGTTCCAGGCAATGAACATCCAGAATGTCGCCGGCCTGCGCAAGACGGTCGAACTGGGTATCCGCAAGATCGAGGCCATGCTGCCGATCGCGAATGAGGCTCGGCGGGAGCCGTGCCCCGCCTCGGAACTCAAGGTTGCCCTGCAATGCGGCGGTTCCGACGCCTGGTCGGGAATTACCGCGAATCCGGCGCTGGGCAATGCCTGCGACAGGCTCGTCGCGCAGGGCGGCACCGGCGTTCTGGCCGAAACGCCCGAGATCTACGGGGCCGAGCATCTGCTGACAGAACGCGCCGCCGACACGGCCACGGGTGAACGGCTTGTTTCCTTGATCCGCTGGTGGGAGGATTACACCGCCCGCAACAAGGGGTCGATGGACAACAATCCCAGCCCCGGCAACAAGGCCGGTGGCCTAACGACGATCCTTGAAAAATCGCTGGGTGCCGCAGCCAAGGGCGGCACGACGCCCCTGACGGGCGTCTACAAATATGCCGAAGAGGTGCGCGCCCGCGGCTTCACCTTCATGGACACGCCCGGATACGACCCCGCCTCTGTCACCGGGCAGATCGCGGGCGGCTGCAACCTTGTCTGTTTCACCACCGGGCGCGGGTCGGCCTTTGGCTCGAAACCCGCGCCCACGATCAAGGTCGCCACGAATTCCGAGATGGCCGCCCGGATGAGCGAGGACATGGATATCGACGCCGGCCGCATCCTCGGCGAGGGCCTTTCCGTCGAGGATATGGGCCGCGAGATCTACGAGATGTTCCTGCGCGTCGCCAGCGGGGAACAAACCAAATCCGAGGCGCAGGGCCTTGGCGACTACGAATTCGTGCCGTGGCAGATCGGCGCGGTGATGTAGCATCCCCCATCACGACATCGAAAGGACGACAGCAATGTCAAAGCCAGCGATCGGTTTCATCGGACTTGGCCTCATGGGAAGCGCAATGGCGGGCCGCCTGCTGGATTGTGGCTATCCGCTGACGGTGATGGCCAACCGGTCACGCGCCAATGTCGACGCCGCCGTGGCCCGTGGCGCGACAGAGGTGGCCACGGCCCGCGACGTGGCGGCGGCTTCGGACATCGTGATGCTGTGCATGGATACCAGCGCCAGCGTCGAGGACCGGATGCGCGGGCCGGATGGCGTGATCGCGGGCCTGCGCCCCGGGGGCATCGTCATCGACTTCGGCACCTCGCTGCCATCGTCGACCCGGACGCTTGGCGCCGAGGTCGAAGAGGCCGGCGGCCATTACCTCGACGCGCCGTTGGGTCGCACGCCCGCCCATGCGAGGGAGGGCAAGCTTAACATCATGGCCGCCGGCGACAGGGCTGCCTTCGACAGCGTCGATCCCGTGTTGCAGGATGTGGGTGAGAATGTCTTTCATCTGGGCCCACTCGGGTCCGGTCACACGATCAAGCTGATCAACAACTTCTTCGGGATGACCGTCGCCAACGCGATGGGCGAGGCGTTCGGCATGGCCGATGTCGCCGGGATCGACCGCAAATCCCTTTACGATGTGATGGCGGCGGGCCCGCTTCGGTCGGGGATGATGGATTTCATGGCCGCCTATGCCATCGACGGCATTCCCGACCAGTTGGCCTTTTCGATCCAGAATGCCGCGAAGGATGTGGGATATTACGACCAGATGGTGCGCGACGGCGGTTCGACCTCGATCATGGCGCAGGGTGCCCTCGGTGCGCTGAGCGAGGCGGTCGCGCGCGGCGACGGTCAGGAAATGGTCGCAAGGATGGTCGATTTCCACGTCGCCCACATGACGGGTGAGGACGAGGACTGACATCTGCGCCACTGACGGCCTTTGACATGGCTCAAAGCCGACCTGTCCGTTCCCGGGGCACACTCCCGCAGGTCGTTTGCCATGGATCAGGAGGAGATACCGCCATGTACAAGAACATCCTAGTGCCCGTGATTTTCGATGAAACACATGACACCCAGGCTTCTTTCCTGATGGCGAGGCATCTGGCGGGGGAAGGTGCGCGATTTACAGCCCTTCATGTGATGGAACGGATACCAGCCTATGCCGCGATGCAGATCCCGGCAGAAATCCTTGCCAATTCTCGCAGCGAGGCCCAGCACGGTCTCACTGAACTCGCCGCAGGGCTGGAAGATGCAAAGGTCGTCCTCGCCGAGGGTCATGCCGGGCGGCAAATCGTCGATCATGCCGCAGAGAACGACATAGACTGCATTGTCATGGCGTCACATCGGCACGGGCTTCGGGACGTGTTCATCGGCTCGACCGCCGATTGGGTCGTCCGCCACGCCAATTGCTCGGTGCATGTCATCCGCTAGGGAAGTGGCCCCGCCGCAAAGGCGGGGCGGCACCCTGACCGGAAATCAGCCGGTGACGACAGGCACACAGGTGCCGGTTTCGTCGTCCATCGTGGTTCCCTCGGCGCAGGACATGGCCGTATCCGTCGTATGCGTTTCGAGGGAGCAGCCCATCGCGAACGACAATGTCGGGAACACGATCAGGGCAAGGGCAGTCATAATGGTCTTCAGAGACATTCTGGAGGTCCTCCATGGCTGTGCGCGTTATGGCGCCGGGTAAACGATAGCGCGGGTTTACCCAGCGTCAAAGCCCTCGTTCCAGATCGACTGCCTTTGCATAAAAAAGAGGCCCCGCCATAAGGCGGGGCAGTTCGTGCCCGGGCGCGGTTGGCCACGCCACAGGCACCGGCGGTAACACCGTGTCGCGTCAGTTCTCGCGCATCTCCGCGCGGACCTGCTGACGCAGAATGTCGATGGGGATGGCCTTCCCGTCCTTCTTGAAGTGCCAGTAGGTCCAGCCATTGCAGGACGGCGCGCCCTCGAGATGGGCGCCCACCTGATGGATCGACCCCTTGACGTCATCGCCGATCAGCGTGCCGTCGGCCCGGACCTTTGCCGTCTTGCCGCGCGGCGAGAAAAGCCGCTCTCCGGGGCGCAGCATGCCGCGTTCCACCAGCACACCGAAGGCCACGCGCGGTTCGGCGCGCTTGGAGGTGGTGACCTCGAGCGCCTCCTTGTCGAACTTGCGCACGTTCTCGATGCGCTTGGTCGCGACCTTGCGATAGGTCTCCTCGCGTTCGATCCCGATGAAATCCCGACCCAGCATCTTGGCCACCGCGCCGGTCGTTCCGGTTCCGAAGAACGGGTCAAGCACGACATCGCCGGGATTGGTTGTCCCGAGGATCACCCGGTGCAGCAGGCTTTCGGGTTTTTGCGTGGGATGCGCCTTGTCACCGCTGTCATCCTTGATCCGCTCATGTCCGGTGCAGATCGGCAGAACCCAGTCCGACCGCATCTGGATGCCTTCGTTCAGTTCCTTGAGCGCCTCGTAGTTGAAGGTGTATTTCGCACCTTCCTGCCGCGAGGCCCAGATCAGGGTCTCGTGCGCGTTGGTCAGACGCTTGCCCCGAAAGTTCGGCATCGGGTTCGACTTGCGCCAGACCACATCGTTGAGGATCCAGAACCCCTGGTTCTGAAGCTCGGCGCCAAGGCGAAAGATGTTGTGATAGGATCCGATGACCCAGATCGCCCCGTTGGGCTTCAGCAGACGGCGCGCGGCCTCGAGCCAGTTGCGGGTGAAGGTGTCGTAGGATCCGAAGGAAGCGAAGCGGTCCCAGTCATCATCCACCGCGTCGACCCGGCTGTTGTCGGGGCGGTGCAGGTCGCCGCGCAGCTGAAGGTTATAGGGCGGGTCGGCAAAGATCAGGTCGACCGATGCCTCGGGCAGGCTGCGCATCACCTCGATGCAGTCGCCGGCAAGGATCGAGTTCAGGGGGAGCGCTTGCGCGCCCGGAGATTTTGTTTTCGTCATTTTTCTGCCTCTGTCCCCGGCGCTTTTTGCGCTCGTTGGTTGCCCTACAAGATGAGTCAGAGGCGATTCGCTGTCAAAAACTTTATTGAATCAGGGTGTTGTGTTTTTCACTTGATACAAGATTTCGTGGACCGGCCTGAAGGAGCGTCTATGGTGAGGGGTGGCCCCCAGATTTCGAAGAGCCTCCTTGTGGCTTTTCGACGGATATCCCGAATTGCGTTCCCAGCCGTATCCGGGATGCTGTTGCGCCAAATCCACCATGATCGCATCGCGCCTTGTTTTGGCCACGATCGACGCTGCGGCGATGGACAGTGATCGCGCGTCTCCCTTGACCACGGCTTCGGCCGAACAGAGCAGATCCCGGGGGATCATGTTGCCGTCACAAAGGACGTGATCGGCCGGCCCCGCAAGTGCTGCGACGGCGCGGCACATGGCAAGGTGAGAGGCGCGCAGGATGTTCAGCTGGTCGATCTCCTCGACCGAGGCGATCCCGACGCCCACCTCGCACAGCGCCTCGATCTGCTCGAGCGCGGCAAGCCTGCGCTTGGCGCTGAGCGTCTTGCTGTCGGCAAGACCCTCGGGGATGCGGAACGGGTTGATGATCACCGCCGCGGCGACCACGGGCCCGGCCAGCGGGCCACGACCGGCTTCGTCCACACCGGCGATCCGGGTAAATCTCCGGGCGCGCGCCGCGTCTTCCAGCTCGAGGGTGGCGATGGTCTTTTCCATGCCCCCAAGAACCAGAGAACCGGTCCCGACTCAACCGCTGGAGATATCGTGCCCACGTCAAAGGGGCGGAAGGTCATGTCCGGTCCTCCCACCCCCCTGGACACCGCGCAACTGGGGCTGAGCGCGCGGCATTGCTGCTCGATCGGCCTATCGGCTGACCAGAGTGTATCCTTCGCCTTCGAGACAGGCCGGATCATAGGCGCGGACGCGTTCGCCCCCGGTCCGGAAGGTCACGAGACAATCCTGCGGAAGTTCGCGGTTCTCGATATGCCCCTGCCGCAGGCAATCGGCTGTATAAAGCGAGACGGTGCCCGCCCGCGTGTCGAACCCCTCCAGGCACTGGGCCGGCACGATCAGATCGCGGCGCTCTTCGCGGGTCTCGCGCCTGTCCTGCCGGTCTTCGCGACCAAGGGCAAAGGAAGGGGCCGCCTGTGCGATGGCAGCCAGGATCACGACGGATTTGAACAAGGTCTTCATGGTCTTTCTCTCCGGTATGTCTGGGCTGGCAGCGACGCCCGGTTGCGATGCCGAACCAATCGGCCTTTTGCGCCCCGACAGGCAATAACGCCCCCTTGTTATCGGCTAGCAGACCCCTGCAATGCGGTTGGCTATTGTCTATCACCGCGTCCGGGCGGCATGGTGAGGCATGGTCAGACAGCTTCTCATCCTCCCGATCACCCTCGCGTTTCTGGCGACTGCTGCCCAGGCGGCCTGCTATGCCGATTACAAGGCAAAACAGGACGATCCCCTGCGGCTTCATTATGGTGTGGTCGAGGTGAGTGGCGAATGCTCTCCCGAGAATGCCGCGTCGCAGCTTGGTCCGAAGCTTGCCGCGGACGGGTGGGAGCTACTGACCATCGTCGGCGTCTTTGATGACGCGGGGCTCGACGAAAGGAGAGAGAGTGCAGGCGATTACTATCTCCGCTACTGAATCGCGGCAGACCGGCAACAGGATCGTCATCGGCGGCATCGCAGCCATCGTGGGGATCCTGCTTGTGGCGGCGGCGCTGCTGTTGCTCAACCTGCCGGATGCGAACGCGTTCAACGCGCGGGTCGAACAGCTTTTCATCGAGAATGCCGACCTGACCAGCCAGGCCGAGATCAAGCTTCTCGAGATCCTCGCCCAATCGGGGACGGCGTTTTCCGAAACGCTCGACAGCTACCGTTTCGTGATCTTCGTCCTTCTGGTCTTCGCGACGTCGCTCATGATCGCGGCGGTGGTGTTTCTCGTGATGCTGATCGCCCTCAACCAGCGGATGGGCAAGATCGAGAAGCAGGGGATCGAGGTCAATTCCCTGATGATCGCACGGGAGCAGAACACCGTCCTTCTGAACAATTTCGAATTCAAGCTGACCGATGCCGCGATCGAGACGCTGAGCGTTCTGGCAGAGGCAAGGATGGATGGCGAGGTCCTGTCGGGGGCCGAGATCGAGGCCGTGATTTCCGGCCGCGACGCCTCCGATTGCGACGAGGCCGCCGGCGCCACCCGGATCAAGCGGCTGCGCGACACGTTGGGCAACCAGATGGTCAGCGAGCTTCTGGTCAAGAACATCGCCCGGCGGGGATATGTGCTGGCGATCGACAAATCCGTCATCCGCATGATCTGAATGCAGGGTCAATCCGCTGAACCGGGCCCGGTCCTGCGGCCGGCCTCGGCGACGAGGGCCTCCATCATCAGTTTCTGTTCCAGTGGCCAGTCGGCATTGTCGCGCATCGACATGCCGACCGGTCCACCCAGAAGTTCGGTCGGAAGGCTCAGCACCACGAGAAGCCCTCGATCCACATCCTCGCGCACCACGCCCTGGCTGATGAACCAGACCACATCGCTTTCGGCGACGATCCTGCGACCGACATCATGCGAGACGCATTCAAAGGCGGCGACCGGGTTGTCGATGCCCTGCCGCGACAGGAAGGCGCGCACCACGGGCGAGATCACCGCCCCCGACGGAGGCAGCATCAGCGGATAGCCGACAAGCGCGCCGACCGGCGCGGGGTCCTCCAGCAACGGATGTCCCTGCCTGACATAGGCGCCCACCTTCTCGGAATACAGTTGCCGGAAGGTCAGCCCCTCCATCACCGGGACAGAGGCCATGCGCCCCACCACCATGTCCAGATCGCCCTCGCGAAGCTGTGCCATCAACAGCCAGTTCGGCCCGGTCGAGATCCGGACCTGGCAATCCGGCGCCACCCGCCGGAAGGCAAGGCAGGCCCGGGGCACCAGGTCCGTCGCCGCCGAAGGCAGCGCACCGATGGCGATCTTCGGCCGCTCAAGCGCGCCGCCGCGCAAAAGGTCCTGCCCGCGGCGCAGTTCGACCATGGCGGCACCGGCCGATTGCTGAAACATCCTGCCCGCCGAGGTCAGCGACAATCGACGCGACGCACGCGAAAAAAGCTGTGTTCCCAGGATGTCTTCCAGTTCGCGGATCGTCTTGGACGCGGCCGGTTGCGACACATTCAGCGCCTGCGCCCCCGCGGAAAGAGAGCCGAGACGCGCCACCTCGAGAAAGCATTGCAGATGGCGGAGTTTGAGGTTCGGGTCGATCATTTATAACTCTGGGGTTATGCGAACGGTTCAACATTATAATTTCCGGATAAGTCGGATTGTGCAACACTCCCCCGGACCGAACCGTGCGCCAGGGAAAGTGCCCCATGACAGACCGATACGAAAACGGCATGGCCGTCCGCCGCGCCGTTCTGGGCGACGCGCATGTCGATCGCGCCGAAGCCGCGAAATCAGAGCTCGATGCCCCGTTTCAGGACCTGATCACCGAATCCGCCTGGGGGAACGTCTGGGCCTCTGACGCGATCACCCGGCGGGAACGGTCGATGCTGACGCTTGCCCTGCTGGCCGCCACCGGAAATTTCGAGGAAATCCCGATGCATGTCCGCGCCACCGCCCGCACCGGCGCCAGCCAGCGCGACGTGATGGAGGCGTTTCAGCACGTGGCCATCTATGCCGGCGTGCCCCGCGCCAACCACGCGATCAAGCTGGCCCGCAAGACATTCGAAGAAATGGAGCAATCCGATGATTGAGACAGCCCCCCTCATGCCCCGGCGGCGCGAGGTTCATCCCGTGCCCTATGATCCCGACTACAAGACATCCGTCGTGCGGTCGCCGAAACAGGCGCTTTTGTCGCTGGAATCGACCCTGACCGAAGAGACGGGTCCGGTCTTCGGGCACAACCTTCTGGGTCCGCTCGACAACAACCTGATCTACAACTTCACGCAAGGTGCCGCTCCCGCGGTGGGAGAACGGATCCGCGTCCATGGCCGCGTTCTGGACGAAAGCGGCCGGCCCGTGCCCCACACTCTGGTCGAGGTCTGGCAAGCCAATGCGGGCGGGCGGTATCGGCATGTGAAGGATACCTATTTCGCCCCTCTCGACCCGAATTTCGGGGGCTGCGGCCGGACCATCACCGATGAGGCCGGCCACTACGAATTCATGACGATCCGTCCCGGCGCCTATCCCTGGCCGAACCGGGCCAATGACTGGCGGCCGATGCACATTCACTTTTCCATCTTCGGGTCGGGTTTCGGGCAGCGGCTGATCAGCCAGATGTATTTCCAGGGCGATCCGCTGATCGACCTGTGCCCCATCGTGAACACGGTCAAGGACCGCGGCCAGATCGACCGCCTCGTCGCGCCTCTCGACATGCAGAACAGCCGGGGGATGGATTACATCGCCTACAAGTTTGACATCGTCCTGCGGGGTAGACGGCAGACAATGTTCGAAAACAAGCCCGAGGGCATGTGACATGGCACAATCACTGGACATGCTGGTTGAGACACCATCCCAGACCGCGGGGCCTTATGTGCATATCGGCTGCATCCCCACCTTTGCCGGGATCGAGGGTGTCTACCCCGAGGATCTGGGCCTGCGCGCCATCGAGGAGGGCGCCAGGGGCCAGATCATCACCATCCGCGGATCCGTTTTCGACGGGACCGGCTGGGCCCTGCGCGACGCCATGATGGAAAGCTGGCAGCCCGATGCGGCGGGCCGTTTCCCCGGGCAGGAGGGCGCCGATCCCAAGGTCAACGGGTTCTGCCGCTTTGCCGCCGACAAGGACAGCGGCGAATTCACGCTGCGGACGGTCAAGCCCGGCCCGGTGCCTCTGCGGCACGGGGGGATGCAGGCCCCGCATATCGCGCTCTGGATCGTGGCGCGGGGTATCAATATCGGGCTGAGCACGCGCATCTATTTCGAGGATGAGGACAATTCCGGCGACAGGCTTCTGAACCGGATCGAACAGCGCCCCCGTGCCGAAACCCTGATCGCAAGGAAGACGGGCGAGGGCGAATACCGCTTTGACATCCGGCTTCAGGGCGAGGGCGAGACGGTCTTTCTCGACATGTGAGGTCGGGCAGCGGCGCTTTCGCATCATGCCGACGCCGCGGTGGCCGCTTCGTGCACACAGGGTCTGAAATGTCGCGGTATTGGCGTTTCACCTTGGCGTTCGATATGGATATTGAAAGGCGAACCCCGAATATCGACGCATGACCCGCCCCCGGAAAGGACCGATCTGATGGCCGCGACCAATCACAAGGGACAGCTCTTCAAATGGGAAGATCCCTTTCTCCTCGACGATCAGCTGACCGAGGATGAGCGCATGATCCGCGAGGCCGCCGCGGCCTTTGCCGCCGACAAGCTCGCCCCCCGGATCGAAGCCGCCTACATGAACGAGGAAACCGATCCGGCCATCTTTGCCGAGATGGGGGCTTCGGGCCTGCTGGGCGTCACGGTGCCCGAGGAATATGGCGGGTCGGGTGCCAGCTATGTTGCCTATGGCCTTGTCGCGCGCGAGGTCGAGCGGATCGACAGCGGGTTTCGGTCGATGATGTCGGTGCAATCCTCGCTCGTGATGTTTCCGATCCAGGCTTATGGCTCGGAGGAACAAAGGCGCAAATACCTGCCCCGCCTCGCCGCCGGAGAGTTGATCGGCTGTTTCGGGTTGACCGAACCGGATGCCGGGTCGGACCCCGCGGGCATGAAGACGCGGGCCGAAAGGATCGACGGCGGTTACCGGCTGACCGGTTCCAAGATGTGGATCTCGAATTCGCCCATCGCGGATGTCTTTGTCGTCTGGGCCAAGTCCGATGCCCATGACGGCAAGGTTTGCGGGTTCATTCTTGAAAAGGGGATGACGGGTCTTTCGGCGCCCAGGATCGGCGGCAAGCTGAGCTTGCGCGCCTCGATCACCGGCGAAATCGTGATGCAGGGCGTCGAGGTGGGCGAAGATGCGATCCTGCCCGGCGTCGTCGGCATGGGCGGACCCTTCGGTTGTCTCAACCGGGCGCGATACGGGATCAGCTGGGGCGTGATGGGCGCGGCCGAGGATTGCTGGATGCGCGCGCACCGCTACGGGATGGAACGCAAGCAGTTCAACCGGCCCCTCGCCGCGACCCAGCTTTACCAGAAGAAACTCGCCGACATGCAGACCGAAATCGCGCTGGGCCTGCAAGGCGCGCTGCGGGTGGGCCAACTGATGGATCAGGGCAAGTTCGCGCCCGAGATGATCTCTCTCATGAAGCGGAACAATTGCGGCAAGGCGCTGGATATCGCGCGCATGGCGCGGGACATGCATGGCGGCAACGGCATCCAGATCGGATACCACGTGATGCGCCACGCCCAGAACCTCGAGACCGTCAACACCTATGAGGGGACACACGACGTGCATGCCCTGATCCTGGGCCGCGCGCAGACGGGATTGCAGGCCTTTGGCTGATGCACCTCTCAAGGGGCTTCGGGTGGTCGAGCTGGCCCGGATCCTCGCCGGGCCCTGGATCGGCCAGACCCTTGCCGATCTGGGCGCCGAGGTCATCAAGGTCGAATCCCCCGGCGGCGACGACACGCGAACCTGGGGTCCGCCCTTCATCGAACGGACCCGACCCGACGGCGGCACCGAAAAGGTCGCTGCCTATTTCCATGCGGCCAACCGGGGGAAAACCTCTGTCACCTGCGATTTCACCAACTCGGACGATCTGGCCCGGCTGAAGGAGATGATCGCAACTGCCGATGTGGTCATCGAGAACTTCAAGCTGGGCGGTCTGAAGAAATTCGGCCTTGATTACGAGGCGCTTGCACCGTCGAACCCGCGACTTGTCTATGCCTCGATCACCGGGTTCGGCCAGACGGGGCCACGCGCGCCGCAGCCGGGCTATGATTTCCTGTTGCAGGGCATGTGCGGGATCATGGACCTGACCGGTGAGCCCGACGGAGAGCCGCAGAAGATCGGCGTTGCCTGGATAGACATCTTCACCGGGCTTTACGGCGTCATCGGCATTCAGGCCGCCCTTGCCGAACGCGACAGGTCCGGCCTTGGCCAGCATGTGGACCTGTCCCTTCTGGATAGCGGGGTCGGCGTTCTGGCCAATCAGGCGGCGAATTTCCTGCTGGGCGACGTGGTCCCGCGCAGGCTGGGCAATGCGCATCCCAATATCGTGCCCTATCAGGTCTTTCCCGCGTCTGACGGGCATCTCATCATCGCCTGCGGAAACGACCGGCAATTCCGCGCGTTGTGCGAGGTTCTCGACCGGTCCGATCTGGCGGTCGCGCCGGATTACGCGGCGAATTCCGACAGGGTCGCGAACCGCGACAGCCTGTCCGCCGCCCTGTTCGAGGCCACGTCGCGCCGGACACGGGCCGATCTGATCGCGGCGCTCGAGCAGGCGGGCGTGCCTGCCGGTCCGATCAACACCGTTCCCGAGGCCCTGTCCGACCCGCAGACGGTCGCGCGCGGAATGGTGATCCGCCCGGAAGGCATCCCCGGTGTCCGGACCCCGATCCGGTTTTCCCGCAGCGACCTGAGCACGGGGCGGGCCGCGCCGATCCTTGGCGCAGGCGACTGGTCCTTCGACGACGCGGAGAGATGACGGGCCCGAAATGACGGCTCATTTCCCGTGCATGCCGTTCGCGAAACCGGCTAGAATGTCCCCGAACCGCACTCGCGGACAGCGAAACGAGACATGACAGGAAGACCATGACAAAGCCTTGCATCATCTGCGTCGCCATCACCGGATCGGTCCCGACAAAGGCCGACAATCCGGCGGTTCCGATCACGATCGAGGAACAGATCGAAAGCACGCAGGAGGCCTTCGAGGCGGGCGCGAGCATCGCGCATTGTCATGTCCGCAATCCCGACGGGTCGACAACGTCCGACCCGGAGAAATTCGCCCGGCTCAAGGAAGGTCTGGAAAAACACTGCCCCGGCATGATCGTCCAGTTCTCGACCGGTGGGCGATCGGGCAGCGGAAAGGAGCGGGGCGGAATGCTGCCGCTGATGCCGGACATGGCCTCGTTGACCGTGGGGTCGAACAACTTTCCGACCCGTGTCTACGAAAACAGCCCCGGCCTTGTGGACTGGCTGTCCTCGGAGATGCGCAAATACGAGGTCACGCCCGAGATCGAGGCCTTCGACCTGAGCCAGCTTATCCAGGCGATCCGCATGCACGGGCAAGGGCTGCTTTACGGCAAGCTTTATGTGCAGTTCGTCATGGGTGTGAAGAACGCCATGCCCGTCGATCGCGAGGTGTTCGATTTCTATGTCAAATTGATGAAAGCCCGCGCTCCCGAAGCCGAGTGGTGTGCTGCAGGCATCGGGGCCGGGCAGGTCGTCGTCAACGAATGGGCGATTGCCGCCGGTGGCCATACCCGCGCCGGGCTGGAGGACAACATCCGGCTGGACCGCGACACGCTTGCCCCCTCGAATGCCGCCCTCATCAGACGGGCCGCCGATTTGTGCGAAAAATACGAGCGTCCCGTCGCCACCTGGCAGCAGGCGCGCGAGATCCTCGGCGTTCCGCTGCGCAAATGATCCAAGCCGTCCCGGGCGGGCAGCGGCGGTGTGCTGCCCGAGACGGGTTTGACCACCCGCACACAGGCGACCATTTCCCGAAGGTCAGGCCCGGGCGTAGATGTCCTCGTAACGGCGGATGTCATCCTCCCCCAGATAGGCACCTGTCTGCACCTCTATCAGGCGAAGCGGCAACTTGCCGGGATTTTCCAGCCGATGGATCTCGCCCAGCGGGATATAGACGGACTGGTTCTCGCTCAGCAGTTTTTCGGTGCGCCCGACCGTAACACGGGCCGATCCTTCGACCACGACCCAATGTTCGGCACGATGCACATGGCTTTGCAGTGACAGGCGGCCCCCGGGATTGACCACGATGGATTTCACCTGGAACCGGGGCGCGAGGGCCAGCGTCTCGTAATGGCCCCAGGGGCGCTCTTCGCGGCGATGCTCAGCCGCCTGCCGCCAGCCTGCCTCCCTGGCCGCGGCGACGGCGGCGCGAAGGCCCTCGGTCGTATCGAGATCGGCCACCAGAACCGCGTCGCGGGTCACGATTGCGGCGATGTTGCGCAATCCGACGCCGACCAGCGCGATCTCGGGATCCTCAGAAATGAGCAGGCTGTTGCGGCAATCGACGGCCCGGCTTGCGCCACCAGTCGCCACCCCGGACTCGTCGCGCCCCGCGATCTGCCACATGGCGTGCCAGCCGCCAAGATCGGTCCAGCCGGCCTTGAGCGGGATCACCCGACCCGTCTCGTATTCCATGACCGCCTGGTCGATCGAAAGGGCCGGGGCCTCGGACAGGGCCGGACCGAGGCGAAGAAAGTCCAGATCGCCCCGCGTCGCGCCAAAGGCCGCCTCGGCTGCGGCGAGGACCCTGGGTGCATGCCGGGCAAGCGCTTCGTGCATGCGGCGCGCGCTGAACAGGAAAATCCCCGCATTCCACAGATGCCGCCCGCCCTCGAAATACCTGACCGCCGTCGCCTGATCGGGTTTCTCGACGAAGCGGCGGAAATGGGCGCCGGTCTCGTCGCCGTCGGCGGGATCGACCTCGATATAGCCATAGCCGGTTTCGGGCCGGTCGGGCGTGATGCCGAACACCACGATTTCGCCCGCCCGCGCCGCATCCGCGCCGGCACCGATGGCCGCGGCAAAGCCAAGCGCATCCTCGATGTGATGGTCGGCGGGTGCAACCAGCAAGAGACGCTCCGGGTTCTCGGCCATGGTGGCGACGACCGCCACGGCGACCGATGCCGCCGTGTTGCGCGCCTCTGGTTCCAGCAGGATCGCGTGGCCACGGCTGCCGCTTTCGCCGAGCTGTTCGGCCACGGTAAAGCGGTAGTCTGCATGGGTGATCACGATCGGTGCCGCGCAGCCTGCATCCTCGAGCCGCCGGACAGTGGCCTGAAACGGGGTCTGGTCCCCGGTCAGGCGACAGAACTGCTTGGGCCGGGAGACGCGCGAGACGGGCCAGAGGCGTGTGCCGGAACCGCCGGCAAGGATCACGGGTGTTATCAGGTTCAGGGTCATGGGATCGGGTCCTTCAGGGATGGATAAGTGGTGTGGATCAGGGGCGCCAGCTTCGCAGGCAGGCGCGACCGACAAGAACAAGCGTGCCAAGGCAAAGCGCACCCTGGACCGCGGCCTTGGCGGGCACGATGGCATCAAGCCCGCCGCTTTCGGCGACGATCGCCAACACGACCAGCGACACCGGCGCGGCAAGCACGACCAGTGCGACGCCCGACCGGTCACCCAGCGCGGCGAGGAAAGTCGCGGCAAGGTAGCTGACCGTGAAGGCAAGGCCTGCCAGAACCGCGGGCAGAAGATGCAGGGCGGCGGCCGCATAGGACGGCCCGACCACGGCATTCAGCACCGCGGCAGGGGCCGCCACCGCCACCGCCGACAAGATCGCGCCGGTCCCCAGAACGAGGGCGATGACCGGCCAGGCGGAGCGCAGGATGTCGTGCCCTGACGACGCGGCGGCCGTGATGGCCGGCAGAAGAACACCGGCAAGGCCGAGGCAGGCATAGACCTGGATCCGTTGAACAAGGGACAGTCCGGCCAGAAGCCCACCTTCACCCTCTGGCAAGAGCCGCGCCGACAGCAGCAGGTCGCCGTCAAGATGGATCACCTGCGCCAGTTGCAGCAACGCGAAGGGCCAGGCAAGACCCGCGATCCGCCTCAGAAGCGGGGCCGCGGGCAGGTCGGGTGCCGGCCCGGAGGTCTCTGCCCGAACGGGCCACCAACCCGCGACAAGCGACAGGGCCAGCGCAGCCACGATACCCCCGAGGCCGAGGCCCAATGCATGGGCGACGACCGCGCCCCCGAGGCGGACGCCCATCTCGAGGTTCAGGGACAGGACGATCCCGCCCACCGACATCCGTCCCAGCGCGGCCCCCCGCGCAAGGCTCAGGGGTGCCGTGATCGGCAGGGCAACAAGAAGGATGACAAGGTGATTGGCCGAGGAAAGGCCAAGCGCCGGTGCAACCGGAAACAGAAGGACCGCAGCGATCGCCACCGGCAGCAAGAGGGCCCCCGTGACACCCGCAAGGGCGGCGAGTCTCGGCAACGCAGCCAGCGCAGGCTCGGTCAACGGACCGCGGGCCACGATCTGCGACACCGCCATCTGCACGGCTCCAAGAACCGACAGCACGCCAAGCATCAGCGTCAGGATGACCGCCAGATCGTGGAATTCCGCCGGTGTCAGAAGCCGGCTGAACACCATGTTGAAGCCAAGGTTTCCGGCATTCGCCATGTTCGACGCGACAAAGATCGCAATCGCCGGGCTGGCTACAAGTGCACCCAGTGCAAGGCGCATTCTTGGTCGCCGGGACGACAGGGCGGGGCTTGCCATCTATCAGGCCGCCTTGCGGAGCGGGCCGGCCATGCCCGGAACAAGCCGCGGTGCCATCCGCAACTCGGCGATCAGGCGCATCATGCGAAAGCCGCTACGCAGGATGGCGCGGGCGGACACTTTCGATCCGGGCACCTCGGTCCATTCGGACAGCGGCAGTTCGTAAAAGGTCTGGTCCATATCGTGGCGGTCCCCGGCCTGTGCGATGCGGGCGAAAAGCTCCACGTCAAAGAGCCATGCCGCGGTGAAGGGCTGTGCGAGGGCCGCTGAAAGCGCGGGTGTGACGCGCAGGATCTTTGCGCCGCATTGCGTGTCTGCGACCGGCAAACCGATCGCGAGACGCGCCAGCCCTGCACATAGCCGGGACACTGCCCGCCGGCCGGCGGTGCGCTGCACCCGGTGGCCCAGCATCGACCGGCGCGAGCCGAAGATGACCTCGGTCTCGCCATGCCGGTCGGCGATGCGCAGGAAATCCTCGACGAGGTCAAGAGGCGTGGCGAGGTCCGCATCCCAGTAGCCTGTCAGATCGGCGCCTTCCGCGACCGCCCGTTGCAGCCCCGCCCGGACCGCCTCGGCCTTGCCGGCATTCTGCGGCAGGTCATGGACGGCGATGCGGCCCGGCCGCGCGGCCGCGATGGCACGCAGGCGCGGCAATGTCTCGTCGGTGCTGCCGTCATTCACCATCAGCAGACGCACGCGGGGATGCGCATCCACGAAGGCAAGAAAGCGCTGCGGCTGAAGGCGCAGAGCCTCGTTGTAGCAGGGCACGACAAGGGTCAGGCTGGTCTGGGTGCGGGTTTTGGTCATCGCGGAACTCCGTTCTGGTGTCGGGAGCAATCTGCGATCTGTGACGGGCCACGTCCTGCCAGCGTCGGGATACGCGCGGGGGCAATCGGACGCCCCGGCATCAAGCGAAGAGTGGCGGTGCCCGTTGGCGCCCGCCACTATCCGAAAGGTCAGGCGAAACTTGGCAAGGTTCCCGGCGCGTCAAGGAGTTTGGCCACATGCCAGGCCGCGATCTCGGACATCGGAATGGCGTCGACGGCACGGCGATTCGCCAATGCGATGCGGTCGGCCGCGTCGCTGTCGGTCAGCAGGTCATGCATGACCTGTGCCAGCGCCTCCGCATCGCCGGGGGTGAAATGCCCGCCCGTCAGCCCTTCGTCCTCGCACAGGTCGACGAAATCCCCGATCCGGGGAAAGACCGGCACCGCGCCAAGGCTGGCGGACTGGTGCAGCACACCCGAGGAGCCGGTCGTGGCGGTATAGTCGAAGACGGCGAGCCTGCCGCATTCGAAGAAGCCCGGCACGTCCTCTTCGGCAAGGTATCCGGCAAAGGTCACGCCCGGATCACGCTCTCTCGCGCGGGCAAGGCCCGCCATGTAGCCCGGCGTGGCGGGATGATCGGTGCCCCCGATCACCAGTTCAAGCGCGGGCAGATCCGGACTGTTGCGCAGCAGGTCGAAGGCGGCCAGCAGCGTCTCGAGCCGCTTGTAGGTCCCGAACTTGCCCATCGTCACGATGCGAAGGGGGCGGTCGGACTGTGCTACCCAGGGCCGGGTGCCGGTGTCGAAGGTGCCGTGCGGCACAAGGCTGACATCCGCGCGCGGCACCTGCCGGGCAAGGATGTCGGCATAGCTGCGCAAGGTCACCGTCATGTAGCTTGCCGCGCACATCGCGCGCGTGACGGCCGCGCCGCCCATCCGCACCAGCGCCTGCCTCAGGGGCTTGCCCTTCAGCGTGGTCGCCTCGAGGTCGATGCCCGCGACGATGTTGTGGGCGATGATGCCGCTGCGCCACCCGGCCAACCGCGCCATGGCCGGCGCCACAAGGCCAAGTGCGGCCGGGATCTCGCGGTCACCGAAGCTGGCGGTCTGAAGGTTCCAGATCACGCCGTCGGGCCGTTCGGTCCAAAGCGCGCGAAGCAGATGAAGGGGCGTCGCGGCGGAGTTGAAGGCCCAGACGCGGCGGACACGAATGCGGGGGCCAAGGTCCAGCTCGGGCATCGGCTCGGACAAGCGGTCTGCCAGAACGATGACTTCGGCCGCATCGGGATGCGCGGCCAGCGCGCGCGCGAAATGAAGGCCGTATTCGTTCAGGCTGCGCTGCCCCGGTGGAAAGGCCGAGACCAGCGCGATGCGGCGGGGAGGGGTCGTCATGGGATATCTCCGGATGGAACTTTGGTCAGAAGGGTGGAAAAGGCACGGCGCGTGACATCGGCGGAAGGCCGTTCCGTGCCGGTGGTGTCGATCAGCCCGTAATGGCCCTGAAGCGCACGCACCCAGGGCGAGCGTCCGATGGCCGCGGGATCGGGGTCGGGAAAGTCGTGCAACGTCCACACGAAAATACCGTCGGCGCCGTCGAGGGCGGCGAAGCGGGCGGCAAGCCGGTCGGCCTGTGCCTTGCTCGAGGCCGGGTAGCTGTCTGCGAAAAGGCGGAAGGCCGTCTCTCCGATCTCGGTGACATGAACAGGGCGTTCGCCCGCGATGGCCCGGACGCGCGCAAGCGCGGCGGCACTGTCCTCCACCGGCCCGTAATCGTGAAAGGTGATCAGGTCGAGCGTGTCCGCCAGCATCGGCGCGGCATTGGGATGCGCCCAGCCGATCGTATAGGCAAGGTCGGGGGCGATGCTGCGTGCAGTGGCAAGCATGGCCCGCGCCCAGGCCTGCACCTGGCCGCTGCCATGGCGGTCGATGTCGAGATCGGGCTCGTTCTTCAGGTCGACATAGGCCACCGCTCCGGAGCTCGCCAGCACCGGCAGCACCCGCGCGAGCCAGGCCGCGTCATTGGCCCAGGACGCCCCCTCGTAGCCGCCTCGCAGGTCGAACAGCGTCGGCACGACGGCAAGGCCCGCCTCTTCTGCAAGCCGAAGAAGCGTCGCGAGATCATCAAGCGCGCCGGGCGCGGTCCGGGCATCGAGAAAGGTCTCGCGTTGCAGGAACACCCGCACCGCGTTGGCCTCCAGCCCCGCGATCCACCCGAAATCCCCTGCCACAACGGCAGGGTCGAAATTCGGCCAGAACTGGGTCCAGGGCGTTTGCGCCGGGTAGTAGTTGAGCCCGGCAAGAGGCCCCGGCACGGGGCGTGGGGTCCCGATAGGCAAAACCTCGGTCGCGCGACGCTCGTGGCTGAGGATGATCCAGCCGGTCGACTCGTTGCGCAGCGTGGTCAGCGAGGTGTCGCGCGTCACGGCAAAGGCCGTCAGCGCGCCCGTCTCGTCCAGTTGGTAACGCGCGATCAGCGCCTCGGTCTCGACCTGCAAGAGCGATCCGTCCGCATGGAAGAAGACGGGTCGCGCCACCTGCCGCAGCACGACCATGCGCGCGCCGGGGACGGTGGTGGCAAGGCTCGCCCGTTCAAGCGCGACGCCGCCGAAGTGATCCGCAAGACCTGGCGCCTCGCCCGTCTCCATCGCCGCGGCATGGGCGGACCATGCATGGGTCAGCGCGGTCCCGACGATGGCCTCTTCGGCAGGCCCGAAGGGCCGGTCGAGCGGTCGGGGCGGCGCGCGCCAGACGACGGCCGAAGGCCCCTCGGCCAGACGGGGCAGCGCCTCGTCGAAATAGCGGTAACTCACATCCCGCTCCGTCGCCTCGGCGAGCGCGGACGACACCTGTCCGACGAGGCCCGAAAGCGTCAGGATCAGCACCGCCATCAGCCCCAGAAGGCGGAGCACCCGGCCCGTGCGTGTCGTCCCCAGGATCATGGTCGCGCCTCCGTCAGGGTCTGGCGCGTGGTGCCAAGGGGCGATGTCACCTCCACGTCGAAGGGCAGATCGCAGCTGGGCACGGTCACTTCGGTCACACCGTCGAGCAGCCAGCTTTCGGCCCGAAGGCGGCGCCCATCGGCATCCGTCACGCGAAGGGTCACGGGGCTGCCGTCATGCAGATGATGTCCGCGCGACGTGGTAAAGGGCCCAAGTGCCAGACGGGTCGCCCCGATCTCGGGCAGAGCGGTGGCCTGAACCCGCAACGGCGCGCCGGGAGCAAGGCGGCCGATGTCGATTGGCACAGGGGCGCTTTCGGAAAACGGAAGCTGCACCCTAGCTGTGGCCGGACCCGCGATGTCACGGCTGAGAATCGGGGCTTGCAGCGCGCCCCCGATCCAGGTTGCGGGCACGAAACTGTGGCTTCCGTCGGCATGGCCGAGCAGGATGGACCCCGCCACGCCATCGGCGGGCACCGCTCCCGAGGCGCCGGTCAACGGTGCGGCCTCGAGGCGCAGGATCTCTTCGGAGGGCAATGGTGCGGCCGGGGTCGACAATGCCGTGGCAAGGCCCGAAAGCGGCGGGATGACGCGGTAATTCACCCGCGCCGATTGCCTGAGGGACGCGTCCGAACCGGTTTCGGCAAAGGCGTGGAAACGGCCGGTCTCTGTCCCGGCAAGGACCGGGCGGGCCGCAATGCCGTCCCGGGTTGGGCGCAGGTCGGCCCCGTCGGCCGCGCTCAGCCGCACCGGGGTGTCGTCCGAGACGAGGTTGCCCGCCGCATCGAAGACAAGTGCCGCGACCTGTGCGGTGTCGTCCGTTGCGACAACGCTCTTTTCCCCGAAGATGACGAGAACAGTCTCCGCCGGTCCGGGCGGCACCCGCCGCAGATCGGCGGGGTCCTGAATGGCGGATTGCAGCCCCGACCAGCCTGCCCGTCCGGCATCGCCCCCCGCCGGATAGTGACCGAACGCATCGGCGATCAACGTCTCGGCCACGGCCGGCGAGGCAAGGATGCAGGATATCAGGCAGGCAAGGCGCAACATGTTCAGAACCCCGGGTCGTGGATCATGCTCGACACCGTCAGGCGCAGCGCCGCATGACCGCCCAGACCGTCGAGCGGAAGCGCGCCCACCAGGGGTGGCGGCAGGTCGCCCGGCGCGATGTCGGGCGTGGCGGCGTTGAAGGTCATCGCATCAATGCCGATCTCGGCCACGACCTCGATCGCGTCAGCGTGCGGCAGGTCGATCGAGACGGGCGCGCTCTGGCCGGGGTAGATGTTGGTCTCGACGAACCCCGCCTCGGCCCAGATTGGCCCGCCCGTTTCGTCGTATAGCAGCACCGTGATCCGCGTGACCGAAGCTGTCTCGGTTCCGGTGTTCACGGCAAGGGCGGTCAGGCGCAGGGCGCCGTCGACCTCGTTCACCCGGACACCATTGAGAGAAACGCCGCGGTAATGGCCATCCGTCGCGACCAGTGCCCGGGCCTCGAGGGTGGCGCCTTCGGGCGGGGCGTCCAGAACAGGCGGCAGGTATTGCGTCGGATCATAGCCCTGTCCCGGCACCGCATCCTCCAGCGACAGCACGCTTTCGAACCCGATGCGAAACCCCGCCGTCTCTCCCGGCAAGAGCCGCTGCCCGCCCGTGGCGCCTGCCCCCTGCCGCAGGAGCGACCGTCCGGCCTCGTCCCGCAGATCGCCGATCAGCGTGACCGCGGCCGGATCCATGTCAAGGTTGCTGACCGCGCCCACAAGCATCAGCCGTCCGTCGCGCCGCACCAGCCGGGCGGCCCCCACCGCGATGTCGGGCCGGTCGAGGCGGTCGCGCTGAAGGTCGGCCTCGGGCCGCGGTTGCCGGCGCCCGGGTGTCGACCAGCCGATCACCGCCTGGCGGTCAAGCCGCACGGGTGACTGCACGGGCCGCAGGCCGATGGGCGCCACATGCCAGTGGCCGTCCCGTTCGACGGTGCGGATCGTCAGAACCTCCTGGCGCATGTCGAGCGCGGTGAGCCAGTCAAGCTTGACCTGCCAGTCCGCGATGCCACTGCCTGCCTCAAGGGGGCGGATCTCGATCTCGGTCAGCTTGCCGTAGGACGCGATAAGCCCGCCCCTCCAGCGCCACGCAAACAGCTGATCCTCGAAGGACGGGCGCGTTTCGGGGTCAAGCCGGCCATGCGCCTCGGCGAAGCGGCGGAAATCGAGATCGCTGAAATAGGCGGTGATGACATCCTCGGGCGAGAGCGGTCGCATCGCCTCCTGCCAGAGCCGGTGGCCCAGCCAGCCGCCACCTGCCATTCCCATGACGAACAGTGCGATCACGATATGGCGGACACGCACCGGGTGGCGGAATTCCTGCTGCGGGATCGGGACGGGCCGGTAGGTCTGCGCGGGCATCGCCACGCCGCGGCGCAGGACGGCCCCCCCAAAGACCAGCGCGGCCAGCCCCAGCATCGCGGGGGGGATCAGGCCCCACATCAGGCTTTGTGTGCGGCCGATATCGCGCCGCGGCAGGATGCGCGGCAGGGGCGAGACATCGGGTCGTTCCCAGACGGCGATCCCGTTCTGAAGTCGGATCAGCCGCCGCCAGCCGGTGAAATGCAGCAAGGGGTCGTAGAATTCGTCGTTCGAGAAAACGTACTTCAGGTGATAATACTCGGCACTCACCAGGAACTGCCTCAGCGATCCAAGGCCCGGAACGCCCATGTATTTCGCGTTTTCCAGCCGCTCGACCGAAAACCGTGTCAGATCGGGCAGCCGCCGGACGGAATGATAGTTTCCGTCGACCGACTGCGCCTCCATCCGGGCCGAGAGATAGGCGAACTGGTCCCCGAACCCGAGCGTCAGGTATCGCCAGCGGTCGTGTTGATCCGACGTCATGAAATCGACGATTGGCGCGGGGTCGATGAAATCGGGCTGGGTCGGCCGGATCAGGGGCAGGATCGCGGCCAGAACAGCGGTCGCGACGAAACCAAGGAACAGGCCCCCCACCAGAAAACCCCGCGCCGCGCGCCCGAAGGCCCCGGCGATCAGCCGGCCCGACCGGCCGTTGATCAACCCGTCGAAGACAAGACCGAGGAAAGGCAGGATCAGGATCGTCCCCCAGAAGGTGAAGCGGTCGAGCGTCAGGATGTCGAAGGCCCCGCCCAGGATGGCGCGGCTGATGGGCGTGGTGCCGCCCGTTCCCAGCACGAAGCACAGAAACAGCGCGGCCCCCAGCGGCCAGAGCCGCGTGGTCACGGTCTTGAGCAGGGCATAGGGCAGGAACAGGATCGCCATGCCCCAGGGCAGCACGAAGAAGATGAAGCCCAGATCTGTCCGCTCGAGGAAATTCTCGCGCGTGCCATGCGGGATCGGCACCTGCGTGATCGGGTCGGTCGCGGACCATATCCAGTAGGGCAGGATCGTCAGCACGATGGCTCCGATCAGGCAGGCGCCAAGAAAGATCCCCCGTCCCAACGGCTTGCCGAAACGCCGGATGGCGCGACCGAGCCAGGAAAGCCAGGGTCCTGCACCGGGACCTTTCGGTGCGGCGACCGGGTGCAGTTCGGCCGTGGCTGTCAGCGCATGCAGGCCGATCGGAAAGGCGAAAAGGACCGCGCCAAAGATGGTGGTGACGTGGTGGCCCGCTGTCGTGGCGGCGCCAAAGATCACCGCGGCCAGGAAATTGGTCCAGCCCCCACCCGCGATCCAGCGATAGACATAGGGCAACCCGTTGAGAAAGATCGCCAGCGAAAATGTCGTGGGCAACTGCCCGAAAAGATGCACCGTCTCGGAAATTGCCGAAGACAGCGTCAGGAAGATCGCGGCATAGCCCGCCGCCCTTGGCGGAACCCAGAGCAGCGAAAAGCGGTAGACACCCACCGTCAGCAACAGCAGCGCGCCCAGCTGCACCACCACGAAGGCCGCGCGCAGGGGCATCAGATGGCTCAGCACACCGATCGTCATATGCGTGCCCGGTGGGTAGGATATGGTCAGAAAGCCGGTATACCAGCGCGGATCCCACACATCGAACCAGCTACGCGCATAGCTGTCGCCCAGAAACATGTGGATGAAGGCGTCGTAGGTATTGCCGTGCGTAAAGGGCAGAAGCCCACCATGAAACAGCACGCACCCCGCCAGCGCCACGACCAGCAGACCCACGCCGTCGCGCGGATCCTGTGCTGCGGCCACAGGTGGCATGGAGGCGGTTGCTGTCGGCATGACGGGGCTCCGGACCGAGCGGCCGCGGCCGGCAGGTTCCGCTGGGGCGGTCAGGGAAAGGGATGTCAGATCAGGCTGTTGTCGCGGGCGATCATCGCGGCATGGGTGCGGTTTCGGGCGTTCAGCTTGCGGCTCAGCGTCTTGACGTGAAGCTTGACCGTCACCTCCTGAAGATCAAGCTTGAGCGCGATCTCCTTGTTTGACAGGCCCTCGGCCAGCCCGCGCAGCACCTCGCGCTCGCGCGATTTCAGGCCGAACCCGTCGGCCTCGCCGCCCTGCTGCATCAGGGCGTAGGGCATGTAGATCTCGCCCGCTGCCATGAATCGGATGGCGGCGGCGATCGAATTCGCCGAAATCGTCTTGGGCAGGAACCCGCGTGCGCCGGCCTCGATGGCGGCCTGCACCTTGTCCAGCTGGGCCACGCCGGAAATCATCGCAACCGGCACGTCACCGGCCACGGTGATCATCCGATCCAGCCCGTCGAGCCCGCCCATTCCCGGCATGTTGAGGTCAAGAAGCACAAGGTCGAACGGACCCCAGCTGCGGAACGCCGAAATCGCCTCGTCGAGCGAGCCTGCCCCATGCACATCCGCCAGACCTTCCGCAGTCAGGAAGGCACCGATCGTTTCGCGGACGAGATCATGATCGTCTGCCAGCAGGATCCTCATGGGGCCGGTCTGTGTTCCGCCGACCGGGCGAATGGCCTCGGCCGCTGTCATGCCTGTCAGGCGCATCGTCATCACGCATGTCCTCTCGTTAATTCACCAAGGTTCTGCCGGTCTCCCCCGGGAGGTGGCCATGCCGGGGAGGGCATAGCCACTGGGGCATGGGGCAAAGGGCTGCTTTCCGATCGAGCAGCTCTTTACCCGACCGAGATTGCGTGACTCCGAAAGGTTAATGGCAGCAATAGGGCCTCCTCGTGGCGGGGGCGAATTTGTCCGACCAACCATGCCGACCCCGCCGCGCTTTCGGATGGGCCGAAGACAGGATCTCGCGTCCGCAGAGGGGGTGGTGATCCCGGCAGAACAGCCGATTTCCCATTGATTTCAAGGCACTAGGTGCGATTTTTGGGAAATTGAGCTTCCATATCCGTCAATGGGTTAGGGGCATCAATCCCAACTCAAGAGGGTCAATTCCGTCTCTAAGACCTGGAGTTGGCCAATGACGACGCTGATCGACCGCACCGCTATCAGCACGGCCGCGCCGTTCGACCTTGCCGATATCCTCGCCCATGTCCGGGTCGATACCGACGAGGCAGACGACGAGCTGACCCGCATGGCCTGGACGGCCGCGCGCGAGTTTGAGCAGGCGGCCCAGGTCGCGCTACTGACGCAGACGATCAAGGTCACGCTGGTCAGCCCCTGGCCCCGCTCCGAATTGCGCCTGCCCATCGGCCCGGCGGACCTTGTGGCCCCGCCTGTCGTCACGGTGGACGGCGCGGCTTTCGACGGGTTCCAGGTCCTGGGCGAGTTTCGTCCGGTTCTCTGGTCGGCCGACTACGGGACGCTGGGGCCCGATCTGGTCACAATCGAATATCAGGCCGGGTTCGGCCCCGACGAGACAGACATCCCCCTCGACATTGCCGAGGCCATTGCCGATCAGGCGGCGCTGCACTTCGACGGCAGATCCCCGATGGATCGCCGCGACGCCATGGCATCCCCGCACTTCGACAGGATCGTGGCCCGGTATCGCGGGGTGGCGGTATGA